>Ga0209487_1000541_pt1 | contig 34302 bp, 29 predicted proteins | sample Poulit2012_FD_187524 | JGI IMG/M metagenome (GOLD analysis project Ga0209487, IMG submission 187524) | Agricultural soil microbial communities from Georgia to study Nitrogen management - Poultry litter 2012 (SPAdes) (version 2) | ecosystem: Environmental > Terrestrial > Soil > Agricultural land...
CGAGGCGCGAAGGACTGGCAAGTGCAATTGCACTGGTATATGGTACGAGCCACGGTGTTCGAGCAGAGAACGACCGGCTCCCTCCGGACGAAGCGGTCCGATCCGGTCCACCCCTGCCGATATCTCCGCGCTCGACGCGGTGCGCCGGGGCTCATTGGCCACCATGGGCTCGAAGTCGCTCACGACGAAGAGGTCTGCACATGACATCCCCCCTGCTCACCCCTGTCCGCACTCATGCCTTCATCAACGGCGAGTTCGTCCCCTCGGCCTCCGGGGCGACGTTCGAGTCGGTGAATCCTGCGACCGGGGAGGTGCTGACCGAGATCTCCTCATGCGATGCAGAGGACGTCGATCGCGCGGTCGCCGCAGCGGGCGCGTCCTTCGCGTCCGGCGTGTGGAGCCGTATGCACCCCTCCGATCGCCGAGAGGTGCTGATGCGCCTGGTGGCGCTGCTGGAAGAGAACCTCGAAGACCTCGCGCTGATGGAATCCATCGATGCGGGCAAACCGATCACCGATTGCCGTGAGTTCGATCTGCCGGACACGATCGGCTCCATCCGGTGGTACGCCGAAGCGGCCGACAAGGTCTTCGGCAAGACGACGGCTGCGGGTGACGACGCCCTCGGGCTGATCGTCCACGAACCCATCGGTGTGGTCGGCGCCGTCCTGCCGTGGAACTTCCCGCTGGCGATGCTGGCGTGGAAGCTCGGCCCCGCCCTCGCCGCGGGGAACTCGGTGGTCGTCAAGCCTCCGGAGCTGGCCACATTGACCACGTTGCGCTTCGCGGAGCTGGCAAGCGAGGCCGGGCTCCCCGACGGCGTGCTGAACGTGGTCCCGGGCCTGGGCCACGTGGCAGGGAAGGCACTGGGCCTGCACGCGGACGTCGACATCATCTCCTTCACGGGCTCGAACGAGGTGGGCCGGGAGTTCCTGCGCTATTCGGCGGATTCGAACCTCAAGAAGATCGTCCTGGAGCTCGGCGGGAAAGCGCCCCAGATCGTCACCGCGGACAATGCCGACCGACTCGCGGTCGTCGCGGAGGACCTCGCCGAAGCCGCTTTCGGCAACAACGGTCAGAACTGCACGGCGGGGTCCCGGATCCTGGTGCACTCATCCATCGCCGAGGACTTCATCGACGAGCTGGTCAAGGCGACGAACTCGTTCGTGGTCGGCGATCCGCTCGACCCTGCCACGACCATCGGCTCGCTCGTGGAGGAGTCCGCCCTGGCGCGCGTGACCGAGTACGTCGACGCCGCGGTGGCGGACGGCGCCACGGTCAGGGCCGGCGGGAAGCGAGTGCTCGAGGAGACCGGAGGCTGGTTCTATCCGCCGACGGTGGTCACCGACGTGCGCGAGGACATGGCGATCGCTCGGGATGAGATCTTCGGGCCGGTCGTGGTGGTGCTGCCGTTCGATGACGTGGCCGATGCGGTCCGGATGGCCAACGACACGCCCTTCGGGCTCGCGGCCAACGTCTGGTCCCGGGACATCGACGACGCACTGGGGACGGCGCGCGCCGTCCGGGCAGGGACCGTCTCCGTGAACGGCTACTCGGAGGGCGACATCACGACGCCCTTCGGTGGATACAAGGAATCCGGCTTCGGGGGGCGTGACAACGGGATGGAAGCCTTCGAGCAGTACACCGAGACCAAGACCATCTGGGTCAACCTCCGATGAGCTCGCTGGAGCCACGAGGGATCACTGAAAGGACAGCTTCATGACAGATTCGACGATGCGCGGGGTCTTCGCGGTGTCGACCACACCTTTCCGGCGCGACGGCGAGCAGGACCTCGACGTCTATGCGGAGGGGGTCCAACGGGTGCTCGATGCCGGCGTCGACGGCATCCTCGCGCTGGGCGCCACGGGCGAGGCGCTGACCTTGGACCCGGGCGAACGGGAAGCACAGGTGCGCCGGCTCGTGGAGGTCGTGGACGGTCGCGTACCGGTCGTCGTCGGCTGCATGGGATACCGGCCCGAGGCGGTCTCGGCGATGATCGCCGATGCGCACCGATGGGGCGCATCCGGCGCCATGGTGACCCCCTCCTTCTATGGCGGCCTGCAGCCCGAGGCCGCGGCCGCTGCGCTGGCGCCGGTCCTGGAGCGTGCCGAGACGCCGATCATGCTCTACAACAACCCCGGTGCCACGGGCGTGGACCTGTTGCCTGCGCACATCGGGGAGCTGGCACGGCACGAGTCGCTCTGGAGCGTCAAGGAGACGTCCGGAGCCGCCACGCGGGTGCGGGAGCTGCGCGAGGAGCTCGGGGATGGCGTCGAGGTCTTCGTCGGAGCCGACGGGCTCGCGTTGGAGGGCCTCACCCAGGGCGCGAGCGGGTGGGTCGCCGCATCGGCCTGGCTGACCCCCACTCGCTGCGTGGACCTGTGGCGGGCGGCCGACGAGGAGCGTTGGGGGGATGCCGTCCAGCTCTGGGACGGCCTCGCCGGCCCGCTGGGTCAGATCGAGTCCGATCCCGCGTTCATCTCCTTGATCAAGCGGGCTCTGGACGAGCTCGGGCTGGAGCAGGGGCCCGTCCGGCCCCCGTTGCCCACGGCGACGGATGCAGCGGTCCAGTCGGTGCTCTCCGCCCTGCGTTCCCTCGGAGGCAAGCACTAGAGCTGCCCCCGCCCCTGCCCGACACCTGGAGTGCGCCGCTCGGAGAGGCAGGGGCGGCGGCCTCCGCGAGGTCGCATCCTCAGCGGGACGAGGCCGAGCCCGGCTGTTCCCCGTCGGTGTGCTCCGCTGCGAGGGCACCCAGGGACAGCGGCATGGCGAATGGGCGGTTGGAGACCTGGCGCGCCGCAGCGTGGTCGCTGTCCGAGCGGGCAGCGGACTGCGACGACAGGCACGCCATCGCGAAGCCGCAGATCCGTCCCTGACACATCCCCATGCCGGCACGCGTGCTCCCTTTCACGGAGCGCGGGTCCGCGAGAGCGAGGTCATCGCGTGCGGTGGTGACCTCTTCGTAGGTGACCTCCTCACAGCGGCACACCACGGTCTCGTCCCGCATCCAGTCTTCCCACCGTCGCGGCACCGGATGTGCGTGGTGCATGGCGCCGGCGAAGGTTCGGTGGAGTGCTCGGGCTGCGGCATCGCGGCGTCGTGCTGTGCCGAACTGGGCAGCGGCTCGGCCGGCGACCCGGCCCTCGGCCACGGCGCCAGCCGCGCCCGTGACGCCCGTGATCTCCCCGGCGAGGAACAGGCCGGGGATCGAGGATTCCTGGGAGCCGTCGACTACGCCCACGAGGGAGCCGTCACCGTCCAGCCGTGTCTCAGCGCCGGTCTGCATCAGCAGCTCCGTCTGTGGGACGAACCCCCATCCGAGCCCGACGACATCGATGTCGTCCAGGACGCGAGCGGAACCTGCGACCACGGCGCCGGCCGCGTCGACACGCGAGACCTCCACCGCGCGGACCCGGTCCTCCCCGCGGATCTCGGTCACCGCGTGGCGGCGGAGGAAGGGGACCCGATGGCGCGCCAGCAGGCTCGTGTACTGGGCGCCCTCGGCGATCTTCGAGGGGACCAGGGCGGCCGAGGCGCCGCCCGGGAGCCAGCCGGTCAGGTCGGTGGATTCGCAGATCGCAGCGACCCGCGCGCCCGTCTGGAGGACCGTGGCCGCAGCCGCCATCAGGAAGGGGCCGGTGCCGGCGAGCAGCACTCGCTGACCGGGTGAACGCCGCTGGGTCTTGATGAAGGCCTGCACGCTGCCCGCCGACATGACTCCGGGCAGGGTCCAGCCGGGAACGGGCAGCTGCCGGTCGTAGGCGCCCGGGCACAGCACGACCCTCTCCGCGGCGATCGTGCACAGATCCTGGGGGCCGACCGCTTCGGAGGTGGGGGCGACGTGGACGTCGAACCCTCCGGCATGCCCATGGTCCAGGGCCCAGACGTGAGTGGAGGGCAGGTGCGTGAGATGCCCCGCGTGTTCGGCGCCGAGGAGCGTGTCACGCAGCTCGCGGTAGGTCGACCAGCCGTGATGCCAGCGCGGTGACGGTGCCGACGGTGAGTCGTCAGCAGCGCCGTGGCGCCAGTACTGGCCTCCGAACCGGGGAGAGCCGTCCACCAGGGTGACGTGGGTGCCGGCACGCACCAGTTCTGCGGCGGCCGCCAGGCCCGCGGGGCCGGCACCGATGACGACGGCGCCGATGGGGGCGGTCCCTGCGGTCATCGGCTCAGCCATGAGCAGCATCCCCCGGTCGGGCCGAAGGCTCCCCCGGCGCGTCCGTGGTCGACCCGGTCGACACCTCCATCCCGTCGGCCACCTCCACCAGACAGGTCCGCTGAGACGCCCTGCCGTTGATGGTGGCCAGGCAGTCGTAACAGACGCCTATGCCGCAGAAGAGGCCTCTGGCCGAGCCGGAGCGGCGAGTGCTGCGCCAGGCCATGCGTTCCTGATCGAGCAGGAGGGCGGCGGCGACCGTGCGCGTCACCGGGACGCGGAGCGGAGCACCGTCGATGGTGATGGTCACCGACCGGCCGGTCGTGGAAGAGGAATTCACAGATCGTCTCCTTCGTCGATCGTCTGCGCGCCGCCTGTCGGCTCGCCGAACCGTTCCGGCGCGAACGGTGCGAGGTCCAGATCGGTGGGTGCGCCGCTCAGCGCCTGAGCCATGAGCTTCCCGGTGCCCACGCTCAGGCCGATGCCCGCCCCCTCGTGCCCGCCGGCATGCCAGAGGCCGTCCGCCCGCGGGTCCGGGCCGAGGACCGGCACGTGGTCGGGGGAGTAGGGACGGAACCCGTGGTAGTGCCGGATGACCTTGACGTCCCGCAGGAAGGGGAACAGCGAGGTCGCGTTCGCCGCTATGCGCCGGAGTGCGTCGCGGTTCACCGCCTCGCTGAAGCCGACGCGTTCGCGCGAGGAGCCGATGAGGATCGAGCCGGCGGGAGTGCCCTCGACCACCGGTGAGCACTGCAGGGACGAGGCCGAGGAGCCCACGTCGTCGATGTACTCCGCGGCGTACACCTTGTGGAAGACGCGAGGCGGCAGGGGTTCGGTGACCATGACGTAGCCGCGGCGGGGCGCGATCGGCAGGTGGACGCCTGCGAAGCGCGCTATCTCGGCGGCCCAGGGCCCTGCCGCGTTGACGACCGCATCGGCGTGGAGGTCCCCGGCGGGGGTGCGGACCCCGCTGATCCGACCGCCGCTGTGGAGCATGCCGGTGACTTCGCGGCCGCTGAGGACCTCGGCGCCGCGGGACCGAGCCATCGCCAGCAGGTGCGAGACGACCAGCATCGGCATCACCTGCGCGTCGTCGGGGTAGAGGGCTGCGCCGACGGCGTCGTCCCTGAGATGCGGCTCCAGATCCGCCAGTTCCGCGGAATCCACCTCGGTCACGGAGATCGCATGCCGGCGCTGAGCCTCCAGGGCACGGCGCAGGGACCTCATGCTCTGCTCCTGAGAAGCGACGATGATCCCGCCCTTCTGCTCGAACTCCCAGGCAGCGCCGTGCTCCTCCAGGTCCTCCTGCCACACTCCCAGCGAGTACGCCGCGAGATCCAGCTCCGGGCCGTGCTCCTTGTCGGAGACCAGGATGTTCCCCTCACACCGTGATGAGGTCCCGCTGCCCGGCTCACCACGATCCACCACTTGCACCGTCAGGCCGGCTTCGCTGCAGAAGTAGGCGATCGCTGCACCGACGGCTCCGGCGCCGATGACGAGCACGTCGCTGCCCGTACGACTCATGGGGAGGTGTCCGCAGCGGGGGTGACGACGCTGAGCAGGGGGCGATCGGTCGAGGGGGCTTCATAGGAGCCTGTCGACCACAGCCGGGACGCGTGGCCGATGTGCCGGCGGATGAGCTCGTAGGCCCCATCGCCATCACTGTCCGCGAGCAGATCGAGCAGCTGGTGGTGCTCCTGGGCCGACTCCACCAGACGGCCGCTGTCGGCCAGGGCACGGAGTGCGCGCAGGCGGGTCTGCCCGCGAAGCTGGGTGGTCGTCTCCACCAGGCGTCGGTTGCCCGTGTAGGTCACCAGGCGGGCGTGGAAGGTCCGGTCCTCGGAGAGGTAGGTGTGCAGATCGCCCTGCTCGGCGGCGGCGACGATGACGTCGGCGCTCTCTCTGAGCGGTGCGTAGTCCTCCTCGGGCACATGCCCGGCGATCGCGTGCATGGCCGGGCACTCGAGGAGCTGTCTGACCTGTGTCTGCTCCTCGAGGTCGACAGCGGTCATCTCGGTGATCAGGAAGCCCTTGTTCTTCGCCGTGGTCACCAGGCCTTCGCGGGCGAGGTCCATCATCGCCTCACGCACCGGTGTGGCGGAGACTCCCAGCGGGGCCGCGAGGGCCGGGGCGGAGTACAGCTCGCCCTCGACCAGGTCGCCGAGGATGATCGCTGTCCGCAGGGCGTCCGTGACGGCGCTCCGGAGGCTTCTGAACTGTTGGACCGGTGCCAGCGGGATCTCGCTCGCGGACATGTCGGCTCCTCTCGACGGGTGCTTCACAGCTCGAAACCCTCGGGATACGGGTCCGTCGGATCGAGCATGTACTGGGCGGTGCCGGTGACCCATGCCCGTCCGGTCACGCTGGGGACCACGGCCTCGCGGTCGCCGACACTGGTGGTGCCGACGATACGGCCGACGAAGCGCGAGCCGATGAAGGACTCGTTGACGAAGTCGGTCTCGACGGGGAGCTCGCCACGGGCGTGGAGCTGCGCCATGCGGGCGCTGGTCCCGGTGCCGCAGGGGGAGCGGTCGAACCAGCCGGGGTGGATGGCCATCGCGTGGCGGGAGTGCCTCGCGTCCGAGCCGGGCGCGGCGAGGTAGACGTGGTGGACCCCGCGAATGTCCTCGCGCTCGGGGTGGACGGGCTCGTCGGCGGTGTTCAGCGCCTCCATGATCGCCAGACCGGCGGCGAGCAGCCGGTCCTTCTGACGGCGGTCGAAGGGCAGGGCGAGGTCTTCGAGCTCGACGAAGGCGTAGAAGTTCCCGCCGAAGCCGAGGTCGTACGGGACGGTGCCGAGACCGGGCACCTCCACGTGCGCGTCGCGTCGCATCAGGAAGGAGGGCACGTTCGTGAGCGTCACCGATTCGGCGCGGCCGTCGCGGACGGCGACCTCGACGACGACGAGGCCGGCCGGGGTGTCCAGGCGGACCGTGGTGACCGGCTCGGTCACCTCCACCATCCCGGTCTCCACCAGCACTGTCGCGGCGCCGATGGTGCCGTGGCCGCACATGGGCAGCAGCCCGGAGACCTCGATGTAGAGCACACCCCAGTCGGCGTCCGGCCGGGTGGGAGGCTGCAGAATCACCCCGCTCATCGCGCTGTGCCCGCGCGGCTCGCGCATCAGCAGCTTCCGCAGTCCATCGCGATGCTCCATGAACCACAGCCGGCGCTCGGCCATGGTCTCCCCCGGGATCGGGGGCACGCCGCCGGTGATGACGCGGGTGGGCATGCCCTCGGTGTGCGAGTCGACGGCGTGGTAGATGTGCGTGGTGCGCAAGCGGGCTCCTCGGTCTCACATGCCCGGCTCGGGCACCATCACCCGGCAGGCGGCTGGGATGCTGGGCCCAGTGACTCGTCATCGTAGGCGCACCCCTGCGCAGTGTCAACGGTGACATGGCACAGCGTTCCCCGAGGAGGCGACACTTCGATGACCCGCGACGCCATGACCGCCCCACCCCGCCAGCAGCTCCACCAGACCTACGCCGCCGCCGTCCCGGAGCTGTCGGTGCCCTGGCAGGCTGATCCTCCCGCCCGTCCCGAGCTGGCCTGGCTGAACGAACAGCTGGCCCGCGAGCTCGGCTACGAGCCGCAGTGGCTGCACAGCCCGGCCGGCCTGGCCTTGCTCACCGGTCAGCTCGATGCCACCGGCGTGCCCCTCGCCCCCGGGGCCGAGGCCCCCGCCGATGACGAGGCCTTCACCACCGCCCAGGTCTACGCCGGCCACCAGTTCGGCACCCCGAATCCGCAGCTGGGCGATGGTCGGGCCGTGCTGCTGGGCGATCTGATCGACACGTGCGGCGCACGGCGCGACCTGCACCTGAAGGGCTCCGGCCCCACCCCCTTCGCCCGCGCGGGCGACGGGAAGGCTCCGCTGGGTCCGATGCTGCGCGAGGCCGTGGTGGGCGAGTCGCTGCACGCCCTGGGCATCCCCACCACCCGGGCCCTGGCCGTGGTCGCCACCGGCGAGCAGATCCCTCCCCGCCAGGGTGTGACCCCCGAGCCCGGTGCGATCCTGGTCCGCGTCGCCGCCAGCCACCTGCGGGTGGGAACGGTCGAGTACGCCGCCTGGCACTTGGCCGAGCCGGTCCGGACAGCCGTGATCGATCACGCCATCGACCGCCATCACCCGGCCGCCCGCGAGGCCGAGAACCCGTACCTGGACCTGCTGCGGCGTGTGAGCGAGGCGCAGGCCGAGCTGGTCGCGCAGTGGATGCTGCTCGGCTTCGTGCACGGGGTGATGAACACCGACAACATGGCGCTCTCCGGCGAGGGCATCGACTACGGGCCCTGTGCCTTCCTCGATGTCCATCGCGCCGCCGCCGTGTTCAGCTCGATCGACCGCGGGGGCCGCTACGCCTACGGCAATCAGCCCGGCATCGCCCTGTGGAATCTCTCCCGCTTCGCCGAGACGCTGCTGCCGCTGATCGACCCGGACGACCCCGATGCGTCCGTCGAGGCCGCCACCGCCACCCTCGAGGGCTATGAAGGCCACTACCTCGACGCCTGGGCGCGGGGCCTGGCCGCCAAGCTCGGCATCCCCGTGGACCCCGCGGCCCCGCCCGGCGAGCGCGCGGCCTCGCACATCGAACCCCGCTCCTCACCCGTGGCGCCCGCAGCCTCATCCGGCGATCCCGACCATCTTGCGGCCATCCGCGCCCTCGGCGAGGAGCTGCTGGAGCTGCTCGAATCCCAGGCCATCGACCACACCGGCTTCTTCCGGGCCCTGACCGAGGGGGCGGCGACCTCCCTGTTCACCGATCCCTCCCCTTTCCGGGCCTGGCACCAGCGCCTGCTGGATCTGCGCGGCTCCGGTCCGGCGGCCGATTCCGCGGTGGCGGCCATGGCCGGGGCGAATCCCCTCTACATCCCTCGCAATGTGCACCTCGATGCCGCGCTGCGGTCCGCTCATCTCGGGGACCTGGAACCCGTGCATCGCCTGCTGGAGGCGGTGGCCCGGCCCTTCGAGCGCCGCCCGGGCCTCGCGGACCTCGAGGGGCCGGGGGACGGCGGCGAGGATTTCCTGACCTTCTGCGGGACCTGAGCGGCCAGGGGCGCCTCGTCCGAAAGGCGGCCGGGCGCCTTGCCCGAGAGACGGGAGCGCCGCGTCCGAGGGACCGGGGCAGGGGAGCGCCTCGCCCGAGAGACGGCAACAGGGGAGCGTCTCGTCCCAGAGCAGACGACTGCCGCCGCAGCTTGTGAAGAAAGCGTGAAGATTTTTCACCGTGCGCTCTCGGAATCGGGCGGTGGTCGACGGTGAGGAGACCAGTCAGTATCCCCGATCTCGGAGGTCTCCTGTGGATTTCCTGTCATCCGTCAACTGGGCGGAGCTCGGACTCAAGGTCCTGGCGGCTCTCGCCATCCTCGTTGTCACGGCGATCTTGGCCACTGTGCTCAAGAGCGCCGTCGCCAAGGTGAGCGTGAAGATCCCCGTCCTGCAGAGGCCGGGGGTGGACGGTGCCGCGCTCGGCAACTCGCTGGGCACCATCGTCTCGATGGCGATCTGGTTGCTGGGCCTCATCGTGATCCTGGGGATCTTCCAGCTCTCCCAGGTCCTGTCCCCGGTCACGCTCATGCTCGAGCAGGCACTGGGATACGTCCCGAACATCGTCGGCGCCGTCTTCGTGTTCATCATCGGCCTGACGATCGCGAAGATCGCGCGTGCCCTGATCGTGACCGCACTGAACGCCGTGGACTTCGGCAAGCTGATGGGCACCGCCCAATCCGGCTTCCAGAAGGCCACCGGGGGTGTGACCTCCGTGCCTGGTCAGACGGCGCCCCAGGGCGCCCAGGCTCAGACCGCACCGCAGGGCCAGCCCGGTCAGCAGGGCCAGGCGGGCCAGCCGGGTCAGCCCGGTCAGCAGGGTCGGCCCTCCCAGGGCCGCACCGGGGCCAACGTGCCCGAGATGCTCGCCTCCGTGGTGTACGCGCTGATCATGATCGTCGTGTCGATCGCGGCGCTGCAGATCCTGGGGATCGCCTCGATCTCCGAGCCGGCCTCGCAGATGCTGACCGCGGTGTTCACCGCGATCCCGAACATCATCGCCGCCGTCGTGCTGGTGGGGATCGGTGTGCTGATCGCCCGCTTCGTCTCCGGGCTGTTCCGTCCGATCCTCGAGGGGTCCAGCATCGATGGCTGGCTGATCAAGCAGGAGATCCTCCCCGAGGGCTCCTCCATCACCCCGACCGTGCTGCGCATCGTCGAGATCGCCGTGGTGCTGTTCTTCGCCGTGATGGGCGCCCAGGTGCTGGGCTTCCCGCAGGTCACCGCGATCCTCAGCGCGATCCTGGAGCTGGGCGGCAGCGTGCTGTTCGGCGGCGCGATCATCGTGGCCGGCTTCTTCATCGCCATGATCATCGGCCGGATCCTGTCCGGGACCGTGTCGACCGTGGTGCGCTGGGCGGTCATCATCCTGTTCACCGCCATGGGCCTGCAGTCCATGGGCGTGGCCGACTCGATCATCGAGATGGCCTTCGGTGCCCTGGTGATCGGCGGCGCCGCAGCCGCCGTCCTCGCCTTCGGCCTGGGTGGCCGGGAGGCCGCCGCCCGCCAGCTCGCCAAGCTCGAGAAGGCCCAGCCCGCCGACCCCGCCCCCGCAGCGGGATCCGCCACCTCCGGGGCCCCCGGCGGTGCGCCGTCGGACTCCGCCGGATCATCGCGCTCGGACCAGGAGGGCTGACCCCACCCGGCGGCCGGCCCAGCTCCCGTCCATCGGAGCCCGGGCCGCCGTCACGGTCTGCGAGGCCGCCGTGGCGCGTCCACGGCGGCCTCGCTGTGTCCGCGGGACGCTTCCCGGTCGGTCGGGGGCGCTCGGAGCCCTGGTGCTACGGTCGACGACGAGGCGAGTCCGGTAGGGCACGACCTGTCTGCCGGGTCGCTCGCCGTCGAGGAACACGACGGAAAGGACAGCCATGACCACCCCTCTGAACGGGCGCAAGATCCTGATCCTGAGCTCCAACTTCGGTACCGAGACCTCCGAGATCCAGCGTCCCCTGGCGGCCTTGGACGAGGCCGGAGCGGCCGTGACCGTCGCCGCCACCGAGGCAGGCGTGGTGAAGACCCTCGAGCTGGACCGTGAGCTGGGAGCCGAGGTCCCCGTGGACGTCACCTACGACTCGGTCGATGCCTCGGACTTCGACGTCGTGGTGCTGCCCGGCGGCACCCTGAACGGGGACAACCTGCGCACCGACGAGACCGTCCAGGGCCTGCTGCGCTCCTTCTCCGCCGCCGGCAAGCCGGTGGCCGCGATCTGCCACGCCCCCTGGACGCTGATCGAGGCCGGCCTGGTCGACGGCCAGAAGCTGACCTCCGTGCCCACGATCCGCACCGACCTGGTCAACGCCGGCGGCAACTGGTCCGACGAGGAGGTGGTGGTCGACGACGCCAAGGGCTTCCCCCTGATCACCTCCCGCGGCCCCGACGACCTGGACGCCTTCAACGGCGCGATCATCGAGGCTCTCAGCTGAGGACCCCGCAGTCAGCGCCGCACCGCACCGTCCCCAGGAGGCAGCCATGACCCAGCCCGACGACTACGAGGTCGACCCCACCCAGGAGCCCGCCCGCACCCCGCACCCCGATCCTGCCGTGGATCCGGAGCAGGACCCCGCACTGGGCCCTGCGCGCGAGGGCGCGGTCGACCCGGCGCAGGACCCTGCCGAGGAGCAGTCTGTGGCCGAGCACGATCCGGTGCAGGACCAGGATCTGGCCGAGGCCGCCGAGACCAGCGAGGACGAGTACGCCCGTCCCGCCGACGACGCGCCCGGCGAGCAGAGCATCGACGATGCGCTGGAGACCGACCGGGTCGCCGCCGAGGGCGCCGATTCCCGCAATACCGACGGCTTCCGCTTCGACACGACGGTCGGCCGCGGGCTCGACGACGTCACAGCCGCCGACCAGGGCAACCGCGACGAGGATCGGATGGTCGGCGAGGGGGACGACGTCGACGAGGTCAGCCAGCTGGCCGGATCCGATGCCGACGCCGCCGGCACCGACCGCGACCTGGCCGACCCGGACTCCGTCGGGGCCGGGGAGAGCGGCCAGCTCAGCGAGCCCGAGCCCGGACCCCGCGACGTGATCTGATCCGGCCGCGTCCGGTGGGGCCTGCCCTGGGGATCAGCGCGCGGCCAGCGCCGCCAGGATCCGCTCATCGACCGCCCGGCGTGAGGCCAGGTGCTGGCCCACGTCGTAGGAGAACGAGGAGTAGGTCAGTGTGCCGCCCTCATCGATCAGCGCCTTCGCGCTCGCCGGATCGGTCAGCTCCGCCAGCCAGGTCAGCGCCCGATGATCGGCCATGGCCTGGGCGAACACCCGGTGGCGGATCGACAGCCAGGCCGAGCCGTCCGGACCGGGGTAGACCGCGAAGGCGTCCCCGCCGAAGAAACCGCCGCCCGCACAGGTCTCCTCGAACGGGTCGATGGGCCGCAGCGAGAACTGCGACCACCAGAAGTTGTATCCCCAGTGCAGGAACCCGGGCGCGTCGAAGGCGAACAGCTGCCGGCCCAGCACCCGGTTGCGCACCGAGGGCAGGGCGATGAACCGGTTGGCCACGTCCCGGTTCTGCGAGACGCAGTAATACACCCACGGCCGCTGCCCGGCCTCCAGGAAGGGGCCGACGTGGTTGGTCGCCACGATCGGGGTGTCGACCACGCCGCGCCGGGCGAACTCGTAGGAGCTGAGGGCATCGACCACCCGGGCCCCCTCCAGCAGATCCGCCACCTGCTCCTTGGCGGCCTGGTACGGCTCGAGCTGATCCTCGCGCGGCTCATCGCTGATGTGCCACAGCACCTCGCCCTCCCAGGCATCGTCCAGGTGTTCGCGCAGCGCCGGGATCAGCGCCTCCAGCAGCCGGCGGTAGGCGGGCGAGGTCGCCGGGACGTGCCAGCCGAAACGGTCCTCCACACCCTCGGTGGTCCGCACCTGGATCGCCGGGGTGAACCGGGCGCCCCACTGCGTGAACAGGTGCGCGATCTCCAGGGAGCGCATCCCAAGGTCACGGCAGATCCCCAGCCAGCGGTCCAGCCGGGAGAAGTCGAAGGTGTACCCGGCGCCGGTGTCGGTGATCCCCACCAGCTGCACCACCGGGCGCGTGTGCCCCTCGGCGGTGTCCAGCGGCGGGGTCCAGGTGGGGGTGAGCACGGAGTTGACGTCCATCTCGCGGGCCGAGGCCAGATGCGTTCGGATCAGCTCCCAGTGCCGTTCGGAGAACACCTCGACGTCGTAGTAGGTCGACAGCGAATCCGCATGGAACCAGTGGGTGTTGGTGATCGTCAGCTCCGGCAGGCGATGCGGGTGGATCTGCACCTGCGCCGTGTGCTCGGCCAGCACCTGCGCGCCGTCCCCATCCGAGACGGTGATCGTCACCTCGTGCTCGCCCGCATCGGCTTCGGACTCGGCGATCACGTCGATCCACAGCGCCTCCCAGCGGCCCGGGGTCAGCTCCACGGTGCCCTCGGTGACCGGCTCGAGCAGGTCGGGGTAGTCACCGGGTTCGGTGACCAGGTAGTGCTCGTCCGCGTTCTCCGGTGCCGGGGACGAGACCGGCACCCGTCGGACGGTGCTCAGCCGCACGAGCTCGGCAGCCGAGCCGCTGACCTGCACCTCGATGGCCGCGGTGGGGTCCTCCAGGGGCCGGGCGTGGGCGACGCGGTCCGCTGGGGCGGTATCCGGGGCGCTGTCGGAATCCAGATGCAGCGCGAGCTGCAGCGAGAGCACCTCCCCGAGGAACCCGGAGGCGTGGAATCCGCCGACGAGCTCGGCCGGTCGCGGCTCGGTCTCGCCGAACACCTTCTCCAGGGAATCGGTCAGAACAGAGAACACCGGGGAACACTCCTGGGCTACGTCGTCGGATCGTGGATAGAACGAGCTCGATACGGGAACCAGGCCCGGGGGATGGGGCAGAAGCGCTCGCATCGACGTGCCGGACCGGCAGCCATGAGCGATTCAGCGCCCGAGAGGGCAGACGGTTCCCGCGCGGCCCGAGGGAGTGCCCCCGACAGCGGCACACCTTCGCACCGAACATGCGTTCCAATGATTGTACGGCGTGGTTTCGATCACATGCAATCATGTAGGATCGATCGGTGGCGCGTCGTTGGATACGACGGACGGTGGAACTGCGAGAGAGTTCTTCGTCCCGGGCCAGCCTGGCACGAAAGCACTTCACCGTGCAGTGGCGTCCGAGCACTCGATGAGGAGAACAGGATGACGGCAACCCCTCTACGACGACGGACCGTGCTGGCAGGAGCGGGGCTCTCCGCCCTCGCGGTGGCGTCGGGGTGTGGCGGCGAGCAGGCGGGATCGGGCAGAGAGATCGAATTGTGGCTGCCCGGTCCGCAAGGCACCGTCGGCATCCAACACGAGCTGGAGTTCTACCAGAACCTGTTGGAGCCCTTCATGGAGGAGCACGGGATCCAGGTCGCCCTCAGCCTGACCCCCTGGGAGAGCTACGAGGAGAAGTACCTGACGGGCGTCTCCAGCGGCACGGGGCCCGACGTCGGCTACATGTACACCGAGATGATGGGGGACTACGTCCAGGCAGAGGCGATCGTTCCCGTCGATGAGTACCTATCCCCCAGTGCCCGTGAACGCATGCTCTACCTGGACGAGGGCACGTTCGACGGGCACCAGTACGGCGTGCCCTACGTGGTCGGCAATGCACGCGGCATCTGGGCCAACACAGCGTTGCTCGACCGGGCTGGTATTGATGACCTGCCCGCCACGTGGGAGGAGTTCACGGACGCGGCGGCGAAGGTCCAGCGCGATCTGGATGTCGCGGGCGTGGTGATGGCCTGGGGGAACCAGGCCCGCGGAATGATGAACGAGTCCTTCTTCCCCTTCCTCTGGCAGGCGGGTGGCGAGATCTTCACCGAGGATGGGTCGAGCACCGCCTTCAACAGTCCGGCCGGGGCCGAGGCCGCGATCTTCCTGCGTGAGCTGCTCGATGTCGGCGCCATGCCCGGATACAGCTCGGGGCTCGACGGCGATGACACCGAGGCGATGTTCCTCGAGGGTCGAGCTGCTTTCGCCCCCGGTGCCACCGGTCAACTGGGGTTGTTCGGTGAGGAGCTCGCCGAGTTCGAGTTCATCGACTCGCTCGCCCGGGAGACCCGGGCGACGTTCGTGGCCAACGATGCCCTCATCCTCACCGAGAAGTGCCCGGACAAGGAGCTCGGCACGGCCCTGATCGAGTTCCTGACCGCCGGTGAGAACATGGAGCGCTTCCATACCGAGGTCAGGGCCTCGCCGCCCATCGCCACGGATGAGGAGCCCGATCCCGATGACCCTTTCAAGGACACCTATGCGGAGACGGACATGCTTCGTGGCCTTCCGATCATGCCGCAGGGCAACGCCACCTATAACGCGCTGTACGAGAACCTCCAGCAACTGGTCATGGGCCGCAAGACCCCTGAGCAGGCGCTGTCGCACGCCGCGGCCGCCGGTGACGCGGCACTGGCAGCAGGAGCGTGAGCGATGACGTCCGAAACCCTTGCACCGGCCCCGGCCGCGTCGACCACGTCGGCTCCTCACCCCACCGGCCGTCGCCGGCGCACCTTCGCCGGCGTGAAATACGTGCTGCCGAGCTTCGCGATCCTGCTGGTCGTCATGATCATCCCGATCCTGGCGTCCCTGTACTACAGCTTCACCGCATACTCCGTGCTCGGATCGCCCACGTGGATCGGCGCGGACAACTACCTCCTGTTGTTCCAGGATCCGTCCTTCATCGACGCACTGGTCGTCACGGCGATCTATACCCTTGGCGCAGTCCCACTGCAGACGATCCTGTCCCTCGTCATCGCTGAAGCCGTCGTGCGGCGTTTCCGCAATCTCTTCGGCCGCATCGTCCGCTCCATGCTGTTCATCCCCGTCGTCTCCTCGCTCGTGGTCGCCGCCGTCGTGTGGCGTGCGGTGCTTGGCACGGACCGGGGGCTGGTCAACAACCTCCTGGAATTCCTCGGGGCCTCCGGCGTCAACTTCCTCGGTGACCCGAACCTGGCCCTGGTGGCGATCATCCTGGTGACGGTGTGGAAGAACATCGGCTACTTCCTGGTCATCTACTACGCGGGCATACAGGCGATCCCCGCGGAGCTGTACGAGGCCTCAGCCGTTGACGGCGCCTCGCGCATTCAGCAGCTGTTCGGGATCACCATTCCCTCGCTGCGGCCGATCACGCTGCTGGTGATCATCCTGGGGACGATCTGGTCCTTCCAGGTGTTCGACCTGGTCTACGTGATGACCGGAGGTGGCCCCGGAGGCGCCACCTCCACCATCGTGATGCGCCTGTACCAGGCCGGTTTCGAGAACTTCCAGATGGGCTATGCCAGCGCCATGGCGATGATCCTGTTCCTCATCGTGGCAGCCGTCGCGATCATCCAGAGGAAGGTGCTCTCCGATGACTGAGCTGACCACGCCCCACCGATCGCGCGCTTCGAACTCGCCTCCCGCCGATGGCCACAGGACCGGGATCAAACGCTCCCGAACCGGGGACGCGGTCTGGGCGATCCTGCTGAGCGGTCTGGTGCTGCTGGCCCTGCTGCCGTTCGTGTTCATGGCCGTCACCTCGGTCCAGGAGACCGCGAGGATGACCGCACTTCTCAACCCTGCCGACTTCTCCCTGGACAACTATGTGCGCCTGTTCGGTGAGAACCGTTTCGCCAGGGCCCTGCTGAACAGCTCCATCGTGGTGGTGATCGGGTGCGCGCTGAACATCGTGGTGTGCTCGATGGCCGCCTTCGCCTTCGAGAAGAAGACGTTCCCCGGCTCGGAGGTGGTCTTCTGGATCTACGTGGCCACGATGATGGTCCCAGGGCAGGTCACGCTGATCCCGCTGTACGGCATCATGCGCGACCTGGGATTGCTCAATACTCACATCGCGCTCGCCCTCCCGGTGGTCAATGCTTTCGGGGTGTTCCTGATCCGTCAGTTCATGAAGGGCATCCCGGACGATCTGCTCGACGCCGCTCGGATCGATGGCGCCTCCGACTTCCGGATCTTCGTGCGGATCATCCTCCCGCTGGTGAAGCCGGTGATCATCGCGCTCACCGTGTTCACGTTCCTGACCACCTGGAACGACTTCCTGTGGCCGCTGGTCTCGATCACGGAGGCAGAGATGGAGACCGTCACGCTGGCGGCGGCGAACCTCCAGGGGCGATTCACCACCGACTACGGCCTGGTGATGGCCGGGGCGACCGTGACCTTCCTGGTGCCTTTGATCCTGTACGTCGTCCTCCAGAAGCAGTTCGTCGAAGGCGTCGTCTCCTCCGGTGTGAAGGGCTGACGGCCCGTCCGACGCGGCACTGATGACACCAGCAGAGCACGCCACCCGGGAAAGCTCTGACCTCAGTTGCCATCAGGCTGCACCACCCACCTGCCGTGGTGTTGAGTGCTCTTCTTCGCGCCCGGAATAATCCATTGCGCCGCTCACCCGCCCGGTCCTACGGTGGAGGCACACAGGAAGGGAGGTGGTCCAAAGAATGAATTCGTCTTGGACTTGTGAGGTGGCTCGCCGCTGAGGCGACCCTCGACCTGACCCGCCATCGGCGGACCATCAGATCGACGGACGTGCAGCGAATCCCACCGAGCTGCCCGGACCCGCAGGGGTCGGACCTCGTCCATCCGACCGGCGCCCAGCGCAACCTGCGGGTCTGCCCCTGCCTGATTCCGGGACGAGCCCGCGCTGTCGCCGGCCTGTCGATGGGGAGTACTGCCCATCGACCCCGCCGTCGGCCCCCTCTACGGTCGGGAAGCGCGATCCGACGGACCGAAGGGGCACACGGCGATGCGTTCGACCGAGCTCGATGAGCACCCACGACTCACCACCCTGGCCGGGGCCGACCGCCTCGTGCGCCTCGGTGTCGAGACCTACGATTGGATGCGGGAGAGCGCCCTCGGGCGTGCCACGACCCCGCCCCCCGCGACCGCCGTCCAGCAGCTGCGCGACGCCGCGCTGCTCGATCCGCACAGCCCGGATCGTCCGCAGCTGGAGACCCACTGGCTGCAGCTGCTGCGCCGCGCCCTGAACTCCCCGGTCCGCCTCGACCTGGTCAGCATCGACGGGGCGCGCGCCTGGACCACCACCATCCACGTCGCCGGCCAGATGCTGCTGGCCCTGGACCAGGTCCGCGAGGTCTTCCGCGACGACGGCGCTCTCGAGCTGGGCCGCCGCAGCTCCGCGCTGACCCTGGCCGTCGGTCGCGTCCAGCGTTTCAGCGAGTTCGTCATCGGACTGGTCCCCCAGCGGCCCGCCTTCGGCGCCGAGGCGTCGGGCCCGGCCCCCGAGGCCCTGATCGACGCGCCGGCTGTGGCGCAGGTCCAGATCATGGTCAGCTCGACCCCCGGCGCCGACGGGCGGGGCGTGCGGGAGCGCTCCTGGTACGCCCTGGGTGAGGAGGGCACGCAGCTCGCCGCGCTGGTGGGCGAGGACGACCAGCGCCGCCTCGATCCCGTCCCCACCGGCCGCTTCGCCGAGTTCCTGCGCGCCGATCTGGTCGCCGCCATCCAGCAGGCCTCCGACGGCGCCGCTCGCACCGACGCCTCCGGGGCTGACGCTGCCGGGCCCGACGCCGCCGGGTCCGACGCTGCCGGGTCCGACGCCGCGGGGCCTGACGCCTCGGGCGAGGAGGCCGCCCGATGAGCTTCTGGGGGATGGACACCGAGCAGGTGCTCAGCAGCGCCGACGCCGTCGAACTCGCCGCCGGCCGGCTGGAGGAGATCCTCGATCAGCTCCAGCAGGCGACCACCTCGGCCGCCTGGGAGGGAGCCGATGCCGATGCCTTCCGGGACCGCTGGCAGCAGGTCCGCACCCGGGGCGAGGCGCTCGTGCTGCCCGAGCTGCGGGACCGCTCCCGGGTGCTGGCACAGCACGTCGAGGAACAGGACCGCGCCTCCGACGAGGCTGGCGGCGAGGGGTTCTGGGACGGGGTCAGCGACTTCTTCGGGGACCTTCGTGACGGTGCCGCGACACTGATCGACACGGTCGGGGAGGGAGTTCAGTGGCTGAGCGACCGGGTCGGAGAGGGCTTCGATGCCCTGGTCGGCACCGGCCAGGCCCTCTGGCAGGGGGTGACCGACTACGTCACCACTCTGGGCGGCAACATCGCCGAGGTCCTGAAGACTCCCTCCGGGATGGTCGAGAACCTGCTGTCCACCGGGCGGTTGCCCACGCTGACAGAGCTGGTCGTCGGAGGCATCGACCTCGGCCTGGATACTGTGAACATGCTGGGGCACGCCTTGACCGGGAACGACATCGGTCTGGCCGATGACGGCAACGGGTACGCCGATGCTCCCCAGCAGATCGTCCCGGGCCAGGACGGCGCGCCCGATCTGCGCGACCCCACCTCGGTGGCCGACATCGTGCACAACACCAATGCCAGCTACGGCGACGCCGAGACCGGGGAGGTCGCGATGACCGTGGTGCGCGATGACAGCGGCGAGGTCACCGGTGTGGTCGCGAACGTCCCCGGCACGGAGCACTGGGGGCCCGTCGCCGGTGACAACCCGATGGACCTGACCGGGAACGCCGCCCAGGCCGGACCCGCCGGCCACTCGGCGGGCGCTGAGGCCACTGCCGATGCCATCGACCAGCTCTACCGCGAGCACGGCATCCCGCCGGACACACCGCTGATGATCTCCGGCCATTCGCAGGGAGGCATGATCGCCAGCTCCCTCGCGGCCGATCAGGACTTCGCCTCCCGTTACAACCTTGCGAGCGTGATGTCCTACGGGTCCCCGGTCGACAACTACACCGTCAACCCCGACGTGGACTACCTGCACTTCCAGCACGAGGGGGACCCGGTCCCGATGATCGACGCCGGCGGCTACCCCTACTCGGACACCGACCATCCCAACGTGGAGACCGTCACCTTGCCCGGACCCCACGACGGGCTGAACTTCGACAACCATGGCAGCTCGGCGTACTACGACTCCATCGACGCGACCGGTGACGCCCACCGCAACGGCATGGAGCAGTTCCTGGTCGGTCCCGGCGGCAGCGCCGACCACTACACCTCGGGTGTCCACCGTGACAATTGAGGAATCACCGTCCTGCCAGGGGTCCCAGCGTTGGGGACGTAGCCTCGGAGCATGACCATGCCGCCGCAGAATCCACCTGTCGCACTGATCTCCGAGACCATCGACGATGCTGCCGTCGTCCGCTCCCGCCCCACGGAGGACCCCGCCCCGATGGTGCTGCTGCTGCACGGCCTGGGCAGCGACGAGCGCGACCTGGCCGGACTGGTCCCGCACCTGCCGCCGGACTTCTCCTACGTGTCCCTGCGCGGCATCCACCGCTACGTGCAGGGCTACGCCTGGTTGGACTCCACGATCGATCCCGCCCGCCCGGAGGCCCTGCAGACCTCGGCCGCCGCCGTCGAATCCTGGATCGACGAGCAGCCCGCCCTGGTGGTCGGCGCGATCGGCTTCTCCCAGGGCGGGATGCTGGCCCTGCAGCTGCTGCGCCGCGATGCCCGCGCGCTGGACTGGGTCGTCCAGCTGTCCGGTGCGCCGTTCCCGGCTCCGATGCCGGGCGACGCCGCGCTCGCGCGCCGACGGCCCCGCGCACTGTGGGGCCACGGCGGGCTGGACCCCCTGTTCGACGAGGAGCGCGAAGAACTGGTGCGCGAGTTCATGACCGCGCACACGCGCCTGGAGGAGGAACGACGGCCCGAGCTGGGACACGCCGTCGATGAGATCGAGCTGCGCGCCGTCGCAGCCTTCCTGCAGCGCCGGGCCGACGAGGCCTGAGCCAGCCCGTCCTGCCCGCGTCGAGCTCTACCCCCACCGAGCTCTGCGAAGCTGCTGTTCAGCGCCCTCTTAGCAACAACTTTGCAGAACTCGATGCTGCATACGTCGCGATCGCGGACGGGCCGTGCACGCGCTCCTGGTGGTCGGGATCTCAAGCCGGGCGCGGTCCGCGAGGGGAAGGGCCCGGACACGGCGCCTCTCTCCGATCCGGTCGGCTCCTGAGGGGCATCCGGACGTGACTCTCCCGATGCTCCCGCACCCAGCGTTCCGGCTGTAGCATTCCTTCATTCCCCGCCGAGAGACGGCGGTGATTATGAGGAGCACCAGGAGATCATGAGCGCCGCCAGCGACGCCCCTAGTGACAGTCCCGGGCCTTCGGGCCTGAGAACACGTGCACATCCCGGACGGGCGGGCCGATGGATCTGATCGGCATCATCGTCTCCCTCGGCGTCAGCCTGCTGCTGATCGTCGCCTGCGGCGCCTTCGTCGCCGCTGAATTCTCCCTGATCACCACCAACCGCAACGACGTCGAAGCCGCGGTCGAGAGCGGGGACAAGCGGGCCAGGGGCGTCCTGCAGGGCATGAAGACCCTGTCCACGCAGCTGTCGGGCTCCCAGCTCGGCATCACCGTGACGAACCTGGGGATCGGCTTCCTGGCCGAACCGGCGATCGCCGCGATCATCGCCCCGCCCTTGATGGACGCGGGGCTGACCGCCGTCATGGCCCGCACCGTGTCGGTCGCGATCGCCCTGATCCTGGCCACCGGCATGACCATGATCTTCGGGGAGCTGGTCCCCAAGAACATGGCGATCGCCCAGCCGTTGCGCACCGCCAAGCTGGTGGTCGGCTTCCAGCGGGTCTTCACCACTGTGCTGAGGCTGCCCATCCGACTGTTCAACGGCAACGCCAACGCCGTGGTGCGGGCCCTGGGCGTCGAGCCCCAGGAGGAGCTGGGCTCGGCCCGCAGCGCCGATGAGCTGTATGTCCTGGTGCGCCGCTCGGCCGCCGAGGGGGCCATGGCCGCCGAGACCGCCCACCTGGTCCAGCGCACCCTGGCCTTCGGCGACCGCCGCGCCCACGACGCGATGGTCCCGCGCGGACGCATGGAGGTCCTCGAGAGCGGTGACAGCGTCGAGCAGCTGCTGGACACCTCCCGCACCACCGGGCACTCCCGCTTCCCCGTCCTGACCGACGACGGGGACGTCGCCGGCATCGCCCACATCCGCCACGGCCTGGCCGTGCCGTTCACCGAGCGGCCGGGAACCGCCGTGGACGCGGTGATGGGCACCGCCACCTTCGTGCCCGACACCGTCCCGCTGGACGACCTGATGGACACACTGCGCGCCGGCGGGCTCCAGATGGCCGTGGTGGTCGACGAGTTCGGCGACACCGCCGGGCTGATCACCCTGGAGGACCTGGTGGAGGAGATCGTCGGCGAGGTCCGCGACGAGCACGACGAGGAGACCGACGACGAGCCCGAGCCCGACGGGTCCTGGGACCTCGATGCCCGCCTGCGCCCCGATGAGGCCACGGAACGACTGGGCGTGACCGTTCCCGAGCACGAGGACTACGACACCCTGGGCGGGCTGGTCACGCTCGAGCTGGGCCGTCTGGCCGAGGTCGGCGACGAGATCGTGGTCGACACCGACCCCGCTCCGGGCGAGGACCCGGCCCAGCTGCGCATCGAGGTCACCGAGGTCGACGGGCTGCGGATCGAGACCGTCCACGTGATGGTCGAGGCCGCAGCCTCGCAGGAGGATGCCGACAGCGGTGACCACAACGGCCATGACAGCCGTGCGGGCCGCGAAAGCAGCGAGCCCCGTGGCGACTCCCGGGAGGAGCCCCGCAGCGACGGCGAGGCGGCGGAGCCCGAGACATCCTGGGGCCAGCGCCGACCGCGGACCGAGCACGAGGTCGACCCCGATGACGGCGGGCTCAGCGCCCGCAGTCTGCGTCGGGAGGGTCGGCGATGAGCACCGCGACCGGACTGATCCTGACCCTCGTGCTGCTGATCGCCAACGCATTCTTCGTCGGCGCCGAGTTCGCCCTGATCTCCGCCCGCCGCTCCGTGATCGAACCCAAGGCGCTCGAGGAGAACTGGGCCGCCAAAGTCACCATCCGGGCGATGGAGCAGGTCTCGCTCATGATGGCCGGCGCCCAGCTGGGCATCACCGTGTGCTCGCTGGCATTGGGCGCCATCAGCGAACCCGCCATCGCCCGCCTGCTGATGGTGCCGTTCGAGGCGATCGGGATGCCCGCCTCGATGCTCCACCCGGTCTCCTTCGCGATCGCGCTGGCGATGGTGACCTACCTCCACGTGGTGTTCGGGGAGATGGTCCCCAAGAACATCGCCCTGGCCGGCCCCGAGCGGATGGCACTGGTCCTGGCGCCGATGCTGATGGGCGTGGTCACCGTGCTGCGGCCGGTGCTGTGGACGTTCAACGGGATCGGCAACCTGGTCCTGCGCACGATGGGCATCACCCCGAAGGCAGAGGTGAACAGCGTGTTCACCCGCAACGAGGTGGCGGCGATGGTCAGCGAATCCCGTGAGGGCGGCCTGTTGGAGGACAACGACGAGGCGCTGCTGCTGGGGGCGCTGACCTTCGAGGCCCGCAGCGTCGCCAACCTGATCATCCCGCCCGAACGCGTGGCCACCCTGCCCCAGGGCGTCACCGCCGCCCAGGCCGAGACCGCGGCCGTGGAGGGCTTCTCCCGCTTCCCGGTCACGGCGGCCGACGGCACCCTGGTGGGTTACGTCCACATCAAGGACCTGCTCGAGGCCGCGGCCGACGCTCGGGACGAGCCGATCCCCAGCGCCCGGATCCGCGAGCTTCCCCGGATCGGCTCCGAGCAGCCGCTGCGGGAGGCGCTCAAGAGCATGCAGGCCTCCGGCGCCCACCTCGGCGCCGCCACCGACGCGAACGGCACCGTGATCGGCATCGTCACCCTCGAGGACATGCTCGAGGAGCTGGTGGGCCAGATCCGCGACGACTCCCGCCTGGTCGCCTGATCGGGGCCCTGGCCGGCCTGCGGCGCCGGCCGAAGCGCTGCCCGGCCTGCGGCGCCGGCCGGGTGGGGAGAGCGGGCGGCGGGTCCGTGGCGGGCCGGTCGGGCCCGCCACGGACGCACGCGAGGGTGCACCATGAAGGGATGACACAGATCCCCTTCGAAGCACAGCCGGCTCAGCCTGGACCCGAGGGTGCAGGAACGCCTGCCGCGGCCCCGGGGCCCGAGGGCGGCCGCGCCCCGGAAGGGCCCCAGGAGAACGTGTGGGTCGCCGCGGTGCGCCGCAATCCGGAGCACGCCCGCGGGTACGCAGAGCGCTGGCGCCGCATCGAGGCCTCCGGGCAGGACATCTACGGTGAGGCCCGGCTGATCGACGCGATGGCCCCGCGCGGTGCCCGCATCCTCGATGCCGGATGCGGCAGCGGGCGTCTGGGCGGGTACCTGGCCCGCGCCGGACACCACGTCACCGGGGTGGACCTGGACCCGCATCTGATCGAGGTGGCCCGGGAAGATCACCCCGAGGCGCACTGGTACGTCGGCGACCTCGCCCAGCTCGACCTCCGCGATCAGCACGTCCCGGCTCCGGCGCCGGACAGCCCGGTCGCCCCGTTGGGCGAGGAGATGGCCGTCGAGGATGGTCAGGACCGGCCGAGCGCCGGCGCCGACGAGCGCGACCAGGAGGGGACGCGGCTCGATGCCGACCTCGGCGAGCCGAGCGAGCAAGGTCCCAGGGACGAGCGCGCCCGCTTCGATCTGGCGCTGTGCGCGGGGAACGTGCTGACCTTCCTGTCGGTCGTGGAGCGTCGGCCGGCGCTGACCCATCTGGCGGAGCATCTGAGCCCCACCGGTCGCCTCGTGGCCGGTTTCGGGCTGGGGCGCGGCTACCTGCTGGAGGACTTCGAGGCCGACGTCGACGCCTCCGGCCTGGTCATCCAGCAGCGCTTCTCGAGCTGGGACCTGCGGCCGCCCGAGGCGGACCCGGGCTTCCTGGTCGCGGTGCTGACCTGCGCCTGAGGGCGCCGCCCCTCACCGCTGCTCGGCGCGGGAGCCCGCTACCTGCTCGATCTCGCTGAGCGCCGGCATCTCCCCGGTCCGGGTGCCGTGGCTCTCCTTGCCGGGCACGCTGGTGACCGTGGTCAGCAGGAACACGGTGTCCTCGATCGCCTCGACGGCGTGCCGGAAGTGGGTCAGCGCCTCGATCTCGCCGCCCTCGATGACCGTAGGCTCTTCACCGGTGATGCGCAGGGCCCCATGGATGACATGGATCGATGCCGCAGGTGGCGAGTTGTGTTCGGCCAGCTCGGTGCCGGTCGTCAGGGCGATCACGGTCTGGCGCAGGGGACCGTCATTGATGATCAGCTCGGCGTGACGCCCGTTGTCTGCGGCGCGGGCCGTGTCGATGGCCTTCTGGATCGCGGCGGTCAGGGCAACCATGTATTCCTCCTGGGAGCTACGGGTGTCCTTGCCCAGTATCCGGCACGAAGTGCGATCCGTCAGCCGATCACACTGACTCGCCGGCTGCGGCCCGGGCCAGATCCAGCGTCTCGCGTTCACTGATGCCCAGGGTGAGGGCGGCGGCGGCGACGTCGCGGAACTCGGGCTCGCGGCGCACGACGATGCCGTCGGCATCCCGGGCGATCTTCACCGAGATCTCCTGGCCGCGCACCTGGATCTGTTCGAACTCGCGGGTGCGGATGATCCGCTCGACCGGATGCATGCGCACCCCCAGGCTGCCGGTGCGATCCATCAGCAGCGCGGCGATCTCTCCCGCGGACTCGTGCCTGACCAGCGCGGAGACCGTGACGGCGGGTCGCCCGTGCTTCATCACGACCGGGGTCAGCCAGGCATCGAGCGCTCCGTGCTGGAACAGCGCATCGATCACCCCGGGCCACAGCCGCGGATCCAGGTCGTCCACATTGGCCTCCAGCTGCAGGGCCGAGGTCGGGGTGTCGTGGGCATCGCCGCCGGTCCCGGTCCCACCGGCCTGTCGCGCCGGGGACGAACGACCGGTGGTGCGGGGGTCCGCGGCGGCCCCGGGTGCTCCCACCTCGGCCGGCAGCGATGTCGGCCGATCTGACCGGCCGGTCGAGGGGGAGGGGCGACCGATCAGCACGCGCACGACGTTGGGGCGGCCGGGGGTGTCCTTGGTGCCCGCACCGACGCCCAGTGCCGCGGTGGTCAGCGCCGGCTGTGGGCCCGCCTGCGACGCGAGGCCGCGCATCAGCGCCACCCCGGTGGGGGTCGCGAGCTCCCCGATGCCGGGGGCGACCCCGCTGGGGACCCTGCGGCCCCCGTGCTCATGAGGCCCGCCTGCTACGTGCTCCGGGGGATGTTCCGCCTCCGAGTCCGGGGCGTGTCCCGCCGCGGGGTCCGGGGCGTGGTCGGGGCCGCCCGCCGCGCCGTGTCCGTGATCGTCCGACTCACCCCGCGCGTGGTGATGGGTGTGGCCGGGGTCGTGCTGATGGCGATCGCCGGGCCCGTGGGAGTGAGCGTGTCCGCGCGAGGGGAGGATCTCCCCGGCGACCGTCGGCCAGCCCATCGCCAGGCGCGCCACCGCTGGGACCGGCACCGGGATGTCCCCGTGCGCGGCCCGGATCCGTCCGCTGCCCACGGCGATCACGCTGCCCGCGCCCTCCGTGATGCCCAGCTGCCGCCAGGCCTCGCAGGCCCCGATCACATCGGCCAGGGAGTCCAGCGCCCCCACCTCATGGAAGTGGACCTGGTCGGCGGGCACCCCATGGGTCGCGCCCTCCGCCTCGGCCAGCCACCTGAACACGGCCAGGGACAGATCGATGGTCCGCTGCGGCACGGAAGCGTTCCCGCGGGAACGTTCCAGCAGCTCTCGGATCGATGACCAGGTGCGATGGGGCGGGTCCGCGACCAGCACCTCTACATCGACCTTCATCGCCCGTTGCCCGCCGCGATCGACCGCGTTCTGCGAGAACCGCACCGAGCCGGGCACCAGTGCATCGAGCACCTGCTGCACCGCTGCGAGGTCTGCTCCGGCATCGACCAGCGCGGCCAGCAGCATGTCCCCGGCGATCCCGGCGGTGGCGTCGATGTAGGCGAGCCGCCCGCCGTTATCGGAGGTCGCCGAGGGGGCATGGGATGCCGAGGGCGCATCGGAGGATGCGGGAGCCGAGCTGCGGGACTCCGGCGATCCAGACTCTGCCGCACCCTCGTGGGGGGACCTCGACCTCCCTGCGTCGTGGCCCTGTGGCGTCGCGGGGGAGGGGGGCGTGGAGAAGCTCGGCTGCATACCCCGAGATGCTAGTCGACCAGCGGCTTCGCAGGCAGGGCAGCGCTCATACGTGCCCGAGCTGCGCGGGTCAGCCCGGTGTGCTGGTTCGTCGGGCGCCCGGGGCGTGGTCTGCTCCGGCCGGTCCAGCAGGGTCGTCGAGCTCGGGAAGCGGGTCGCCGATGCCGGGGTAGCTGGGCTGGGCACCGGGTCCGGTGGCCGCGAAGGCCCCGACCCGTGAGGCGAGCCGGGCGGCCGCGAGCAGTGCGTCGCCCCGTGCCAGGCCCATGGCCAGAGCGCCGATGAAGGCATCTCCGGCCCCGGTGGTGTCCACTGCGTCGATGTGTGCTGCGGGAACGCGGTGCACCCCGTCCTCGTCGGCGACCAGGGAGCCCTGTGCTCCCAGGGTCAGGACCACCGAGGCGATCCCCGCCTCACGGAGGGCGCGGATGATCTCGTCGGGAGCGTCGGGCATGCTGGCACCCGACCCGGCGCCTGGCCGCAGCTGTGCCAGCACCAGCGCGGCCTCGTGCTCGTTGACCACCAAAGGGTCGGAGGCGCGCAGCACCGCCGGGTCCAGCTCCATCACGGGGGCGGGATTGTGCAGGAAGCGGCCGGTGATCAGGCTCGGCAGCGCCTCGATGCCCGAGCGGGGGATCTCGCCCTGGCACACCACGATCGCGGCGCGGCTGATCATCTCGCCGGCGGCGCTCACCCGACCCGCGTCCATCGAGGAGTTCGCGCCGGGGATCACCACGATCGAGTTCTCACCGTCCTGGGCGACCGTCACGATCGCCAGGCCCGTCGGCCCCTCGACCTCCCTGACCTGCGAGAGGTCCACCCCGGCCGCCTGGAGGCCGGACAGCCCCACCGAGGCGTGGGCGTCGGTGCCGATCGCCCCGACCATCGCGACCGTCCCGCCCAGCCGGGCGGCGGCCACCGCTTGATTGGCTCCCTTCCCGCCGGGCAGCGTCTGCCCGCCGCTGCCGTGAAGGGTCTCGCCGGGACGGGGATGCCGGCGGACATGGGCGATGAGGTCGACGTTGATGGACCCCACCACCGCGATGGATCCGGCCTGCGCCTGTGAAGTGAGCACGCCTCGATGATACGGGCCGGCGTTCGCGCTGTAGGAGGCCGGGACACCGATGCAACATATATAACAGTAAGTAACAGCTCGGCATGTATAACGCGTCGTAACCAACAGCGGCGGTAGCGTTGGTGGCCCCACGAAGGTCAGCCAGGATCAGCCCGGATCAGCCAGGAGGCGCCATGGACAGCAACCCGTTCACCCCGGGCTTCGGACTCACGCCCCGGGTGCTGGCGATGCAGGGCACCCCGGTCGAGGACTTCGCGGAGGCGCTCGCCGGGCGGCGCTCGGTGGGGGAACGCTCGGTGCTGATCTCCGGTGCCCGGGGTGTGGGCAAGACGGTGCTGCTGGCCCAGATGCACGACGTCGCCGAACTGGCCGGCTGGCACGCCATCACCCTGCACACCTCCTCGACCTCCATGGTCGAGGAGCTGCGAGGAGCGGTGGTGGATCTGCTGCGCACCGTGGACCCCGATGCGACCGCTCGCCGCCTCACCCGTGCCGAGGCCGGGGCGGTCGGCGTCCGGGCCGGGGTGGGGCTCGACCTGGTCGACCGCTACGGCGGGGAACCGACCCCGCTGGGACGGCTCCTGGACCGGCTCGCGCAGCTGCTCACCGAGCGGGAGGGCGGTCTGCTGGTGGGTCTGGACGAAGTGCAGTCGGCCGACCGCGATCAGCTCCATGAGGTCGCCCAGCACATGCAGGACCTCACCGGCCGAGGCCATGCGGTGGGCTTCGTGGCCGCCGGGATACGCTCCGGGGTCGACGAGCTGCTGTCCCACCCGCGCACCACCTTCCTGCGCCGCGCCCACAAGGTCGAGGTCGGAGGCGTCGACGTGGGCACGGCAGCGGAGGTCATCCGCATGACCGTCGCCGACACCGGCAAGACCATCACCCCGGAGGCCGCCGTGCGAGCGGGGGAGATCTCACAGGGCTACCCCTACCTGATGCAGGTGATCGGGGCGCAGGCCTGGCAGCGCAGCGGGACCGCCGAGGCGATCGAGATCGAGGACGTCGAGGGCGCCGCCGAGGCCACGATCGACGCGATGATCCACAATGTCCACGGTCCGGCGCTGCGAGACCTCAGCGGACGCAAGTCCGACTACCTGTACGCGATGCTCGAGGACGAGGGGCCCTCCCGGGTCAGCGAGATCGCCCGCCGGATGGATCTGAACGTCAACAACCAGAACGTCCATCGCAGCCGCCTGATCCATGACGAGCTGATCCGCTCGGCCGGCCGCGGCCTGGTCGAATTCGCGATGCCCTACCTCCGCGAAGCCCTCGTGCGGCGCCGCGAGACGGGCTCCCTGAACCTCGCCTACGGGCCCGCACGCGTCGCACGACCGGTCAAGCGTGCCCCGAGGCCGCGCTGATCAGACCTCGGACGGCGCAGGGGGCTCACCGTGCGGGACGAGCCGCCAGGGCGGGCTGCCTGCGGAACTGGCCGGTCAGGGCAAGCAGCACGATCACCACGCCGAGCACGATCCATCCGGCAACGCCCATGGGGTTCACCAGGGCGAGGGAGGGCTCCGTCCCGGCTGCGAAGAACCAGAACACCATGCCCCCCGAGGCGTTCAACGCACCGTGCGCGACGACAGCAGGCCACACGGACGCGGTACGCAGCCGCGTCCATCCCAGCAGCACACCCCAGGCCACGCCGCCCACGGTCATGAGCGCCACTCCCCGCCAGTCGGTGAGACCGAAATTGTGGCCGAGCAGTGTGACCGGCATGTGCCAGAGCCCCCAGATGGTCCCCGAGAGGACCAGCGCGGGCCAGGTGCCAAGCGGCGTGAGCGCCGGCAGCAGCCAGCCCCGCCAGCCGATCTCCTCACCGAAGGCGAAGATCGAGTTGGGGATGATCGCCATGATGGGGATGAGCACCAGCTGCACCGCGATGAGCACTGCGGGCGGTACCGGATCGGTGCCCTGAGGCAGGGCGGCGGCGTTCATCTCGGCGAAGCCGGAGAAGTGCGCGAGGTCGAGCTTCACCCAGCCCAGTGCGGCGGAGACGGCGACCGTCAGCGCCACCAGGACCACGGGAGCGAAGAGCCCGGCGACCAGGAACCACACGATGCGCTTGGCGGGCCGCAGCGGCCAGATGCCCAGAGACCGCCGTCGCCGGCGACCGGGCGTCCGCATCCCGAAGACGACAGCGAGCGTGGCGAGCGCCGGAGCGAGCATCATGAGCGCGGCCGTGCTGACACCGGGTGCGAGCCACATCGGTAAGGCGATCAGCCAGGCCAGACCGAAGGCCAGGACCACGAAGACGACCACGGCCCGCCATGGGACCGCGTGCGGACGGTCGGCGCGTTCCTGCTGCGCTGTCTCGAGAGGGTCTCCTGTTGAGGCCGTCATGACGCTCCACCTTCTCGAGCTCCTCCGGTGCGGGCTCCCCGCAGATCCGACAACACTGTACTGACATCGAACCGCGCACCTGATCCGAGCCGGTATTCGCCGCAGGCGTCCGATCCCCGCGGGCCCGGCCCGCTCCCTCGGCCCCGGGTGTCATCGAAGGGGTTCCTGCCGCCTCTGCGGGCAAGTGACGCTCGCTGGAGCGGAGGGGATACAAATCAGTTGAACCGGGACGGTCCGGATGCCGATACTCGGACGATGCTCACTGCAGAGCTCGATCCGACCCCGGGCCCCGCACGGCATCGACCCGGCGAGCTGGTCCGGCCTGCCGCGACGCCCGCCACCGTGATGGAGGTGTTCACACGCGCTGCTCGCCAGGTGCGCCGGCTCGTGCACTACGACGCCGGCGCCTGGATGATGGCGGATCCGGTCAGCGGGCTGCCGGGCGCCCCCAGCCTGCTGGAGAACCTCAGCGCACCGGTGCCCTGCTGCGCCGAGCACTGGCGGGCCGGCTTCGTCGACGCCGACGCGGTGCGCTTCCCGCCGCTCGCGCGGTCAGCCAGCCCCGCCACCACGCTCCGCGCCTGTACTCGGAGCGGGAATGCGGCCGACCCGCACTGGGGCGCCCGCTTCCGCTGGTGCGCCCACCCCCTCGGGTTCCTGGACGAGCTGCGGCTGGTGCTGCGAGTGGATACGACTCCGTGGGCGATGCTCACCCTGTGGCGTCACGAGGAGAGCGATCCCTTCACCACCGCAGAGACCGAGTTGATGGGCAGCCTCTCCCAGCCACTGGGCGCGTCCGTGCGCCGCGCAGTGCGCGAGAGCCTGGCTGCATCCGTGGGCGGCGGTGAGCCGCCCGGCGTGCTCACCTTCGACCAGGACGGCTGTCTGCTCTCGCTCAACGCTCACGCCGGCGCGTGGCTCGAACAGCTGCCGCGGCAGGAGCTGGTGCCCACCGGCTTCGGCCTCTCCGTGCCGGCGTGGCTGCTGGTGACCGCGGCCCGCTCCGCCAAATCGTTGCGCAGAGGCGGCGATGGCGTCTGCAGCACCCTGGTCCAGTCCATCCACGGACGGTGGCTGGTGGGCCGGGCCACCGGCACCCGCGACGCGACCGGTGCACCGGCCGGGACCGTCGTGGTCCTGGAATCCGCCGGTCCGGCGCTGAGGGCACCGGTCCTGGCCCGGGCCTGTGGGCTCACCGAACGGGAACAGGAGATCGCCCAGCTGATCGCTCGCGGGGCCGGGACCGCGCAGATCGCCGATGCGCTGTTCCTGTCCGCTCATACGGTGCGCGACCACGTGAAGTCCCTTCTGCAGAAGGTCGGCGTCTGCAGCCGGGGCGAGCTCGTGGCCACCCTGTACACCGAGCAGGCGCGCCCGAGCGACGTCGACGCCGGACGGGGCGAGGGTCTGCCCGGCCCGGACGGATCCCTCGATCGGGGGATGGCGGCACCTGCGGCGGGGCACTGGGATGAGGGGGCGAGGCGCGACCGCGCCCGCGACCGACAGTGACGAGGTGCGTACATGAGTGAGCACGACGACGACCACACCGCTCCCTGGGACCCGGCCCTGGGCCGACGGACACTGTTGCGCGCCGGCGGCGCCCTGGGTGCCGCGGGTGCCGCCGGCACCGTCGGCGCCCTGACCGCAGCCCCCGCCCTGGCCGGAGACGGCGTGGGCGGGACGCGGGACAGGTGGCTGCGCCCCGGCGACGAGGGCTACGAGGAGGCGGTCGCCGGATTCAACACCACGGTCACCCACCGCCCCGAGGCCGTGGTGCTCGCCCGTGAGGCCCGGGACGTGCAACAGGCGGTGCGCTACGCCGGTCGCCACGACCTGCCCGTGGCGGTGATGGCCACCGGCCACCAGGCCTCCGTCCCCTCCGACGGCGGGATCATGGTCTCCACCGCGGCGATGGACCGGATCCGCCTGCACTCGCGATCCTCCTCGGTGACCGTCGGGCCCGGTGTGCAGTGGGGCCCGCTGATGGACAAGTCCTCCCGCCTCGGCCTGGCCGGCCTGGCCGGCTCCTCGCGGAGCGTGGGCGTGGTCGGCTACACCCTGGGCGGCGGCCTCAGTCCGGCGCTGGGACGGCTGCACGGCTACAACGCCGACCACGTCACCCGACTGGAGATCGTCACCGCCGACGGGGAGCTGCGCGAGGCCACCCCGGAGCAGGAGGAGGAGCTGTTCTGGGCGGCCCGGGGCGGCAAGGGCAACTTCGGCATCGTGACCTCCATGGATTTCGGACTGTTCGAGGTGCGCCGGCTGTACGCGGGGGCGCTGATGGTCGCGGCCGAGACGGCTCCTGAGGCGCTGCGCGCCTGGAGGGACTGGGCGCGGGAGGTCCCCGAGTCCGTGACCACCTCGGCCGCCTTCGTGCAGGTGCCCCCGGACGCGCCGCTCCCCGAGCCGGTGCGCGGCAAGCTCGTGCTCAGCCTGCGCGTCTCGCACGTCGGCGACGCCGACGAGGGCGAGCGCCTGCTCGCACCGCTGCGAGATGCCGGCACGGTGCTCGCCGACACGGTGCGCGAGATGCCCTTCACCGACTGGGGCGAGATCCACTCCGACCCGGTGGACCCGATCTCCGCCTACGAGCGGACCACGCTGCTGGGCGAGTTGCCCGACGAGGCGATCGACACCATGGTCGACCTGGCCGGGGCCGGCTCCGAGTCCCCGATGGCACTGGTGGAAGTGCGTCAGCTCGGAGGGGCCCTGGGCCGGGAACCGGAGGTCCCCGCCGCGATCGGGCACCGGGACGCGGCATTCACCTTCTTCACCATCGGCATGGCCCCGCCCGAGGATGTCGACGAGGTCCGCGAGTACGCCGAGCATCTGATCGAGGCGATGGAGCCGTGGAGCACGGGAGGTGCCTACGTCAACTTCCTCTCCAGCGACGAGACCGATCCACGGGACGTGGCCCGCGCCTACTCCGGGGAGGTGCTGGAGAGACTGCTGTCGATCAAGAGCGACGTGGACGGCACGAACATGTTCCGCTTGAACCACAACATCCGGCCGATGCCCTGAGGGCATCCGCTGCCCCGCCGACCGGTCGGTCCGCTGGCCCGGCGGCGTGGCCCCGGCGGCCAGCGAGGTCGTGGGCCCGTGCGCGGCTCGTGACCGCTCCCGGGCGCCTCAGCCCTGTTCGGTGCCGCTGATGTCGACCTGCCAGACGATCCCGAAGCGGTCGGTGAAGCTGCCGTAGAGATCGCCCCACATCTGCTTCTCCAGCGGCATCGTCACGGTGCCGCCCTCGGAGAGCTTCTCGTAGGCACTGCGCAGGACGGCCTCGTCATCGCCCATGAGCGAGAGGGTGACGTTGGTGCCCTGCACGAAGCCCTCGGGGCTCATGCCCTCGATGACATCGGAGACGTACAGGCGGATGAGGTCGGTGACCTCGAGGCTGCCGTGCATGATCTTGTCGGCGCCGGGGTCGTCGACGGGGACCGCACCGGCTTCGCCGAAGGTCAGGAACTGCGGTGTCGCCCCGAGGGCCTGTCCGTAGAACTCGAAGGCCTCGCGTGAGGTCCCGGGGAAGTTCAGGTAGGGGTGCAGCGCTGCGGGCATGGCGTCCTCCTCGACGTCTGCGCCGGCGCGATGTCGGCGCTCCTCGAAATCCTAGGCCCCTGGCCGGCCGGGGTCGAGAGCTGGGCTGCGCCGTGCGCGGCGGGGGTGCGAAGCACGTCCGGTGATCAGGGTGGAGAACCGGATTGCCTTGGCACGGCCGTTCT
>Ga0209487_1000542_pt1 | contig 34299 bp, 26 predicted proteins | sample Poulit2012_FD_187524 | JGI IMG/M metagenome (GOLD analysis project Ga0209487, IMG submission 187524) | Agricultural soil microbial communities from Georgia to study Nitrogen management - Poultry litter 2012 (SPAdes) (version 2) | ecosystem: Environmental > Terrestrial > Soil > Agricultural land...
GGCGGACTACGTGGTCCCGGTGACCAAGCACCATGACGGGATCTGCCTGTGGGACGCTCCCGGCGACGGGACGCCGACCACCCTCAGCACGGGCCCGCAGCGCGACCTGCTCGAACCGCTCGCCCAAGCGACCCGGGAGGCCGGGCTACGCTTCGGCGTCTACTATTCCGGTGGGCTGGACTGGGCGTTCGCCGACCACCCACCGATCACCTCCAGCGCCGATCTCGAGCACCGGCGACCGATCGGCGCCGACTATGCCGCCTACGCAACTGCGCACGTGGACGACCTGATCGAGCGATACCGCCCCTCCGTGCTCTGGAACGACATCAACTGGCCGGATGCGGCCAAGGAGAACGGCTCCCTCGAGGCGCTGCTCACCCGCTACCGCCGAGCTGTGCCCGACGGGATCGTCAACGACCGCTGGGGCGCACCGGTCTGGGACTACCGCACCAGCGAGTATGCGCACGACGTCGCGAACGAGTCGGGCAGCACCTGGGAGCACACCCGCGGGCTGGGCTTCTCCTTCGGCTACAACCAGGTAGAGGATGCCGCGCTGACGATGTCGGCGCGCGAGCTGGCGCAGCTGTACGCGGACATCGTCTCCCGCGGCGGCCGGCTGCTGCTGAACGTCGGGCCGGAGGCCTCCGGGCGCATCCCCGACGTCCAACGCCGCACGTTGACGGGCATCGCCGAGTTCATGGCCACAGTCAAGCCCCTGACCACCACGCGGCGAGCTCTGGCCGCTGAGGACGTGACCGTCCGCGGCACCGACTGGTGGCGTGCCTGGCACTGTGCTGACCAGATCGTCGTCGTGGCCGCCCGGGACGATGTGGACGTACGAACGCGGGACGGCCGCCCGGTCACAGTGGTGGCTCTGCCGCAGGGCTGAGGCTGCGGTGGATCCGGCCCGTACCGGATCCACCGCGGCTCACCTCAGTCGGCGATCTGCAGCCGGATCGCGTCGTAGGCTGCCTCGTTGTACAGGTGCGCAGCGTCCTTGTTGATCTGCAGGGAGATCTCGTTTCGACCGCGGCGCAGCACAGCACCGTCGAAGGTGATCTCCCGCCGGAACACCTCGCCCCCGCAGCCGCTGCGGTAGGTCGCGCCACGGGCGTCGTCCGGTTGGAAGGTCCAGGTGAACGAGGTCTGGTTCACCTCGATGGTCAGGTTGCTCTCTTCGGGAGGCACCGGCAGTGCAGCCCCCATGGCCCAGGCGGCCAACCAGACAGAGAGGGTCACCTGCGCTTCCGGGGCGGGGGCGTGCGGCAGGTCGAAGAGAATTCGCCAAGGGCTCTCCTGCGTGGTCACGTGCAGCCGGTAGGTGGTGGGCTCACCGTCGCCGGCCACCTCGAGCTCGATCTCGGTGCGCCGACCGGTGAGCGGGACCACCAGGCCCTCCTCGGGGACCACCTGGCCGGCCACGGTCACCTCCGCGCCTGCACGCCCCTCCGCTCGAACTGTCACGGCCTCGACGTCGTGCGCGACATCGGCCGCGAAGTCCGAACGGAAGGCGCTGAACTCGGGCACCAGCTCGGTGCCATCGATGCTGAGGGCCTCAAGCACCGGCACCGCCGCGTCGGCGGCGAGGATCTCCACCGCGTTGATACGCCCGTCGCCACCAGTGGTCAGCTCTAGCCGTCCGCTGTCCACCTGGACGGTCGTGGTGTGCGACGCATACTCGCCAGAGGCGGCGGACAGGTCCACCGTCGGTCCGCCGTCGATGGAGAGCTGGGTGTTGTTGGCTGCGATCGCATCTCCGGAGTGCACGGTGACCTCGTACTCCCCATCCGGCAGATCCACCACAAAGGCGTAGTCCGCCCCGACGGTGAAGTCCTGCAGCAACGGGCCACCATCATCGCGGGAACGCGAGTCCACGACCTGGTCCAGCCCGTATCCCTCGCCTGCCGAGTAGAGCAGGTCGTCGGCCACCCGCTGGTAGCCCGGCGCGAGCGGGCTGCTCGCACTACCGAAGTCGAACAGGTGCACGCCTTCTGCCCCGTCCGGGACCACTGTGCCGTCCGGCGCTTCGATCCGATAGGCGCGCTGGTACTGGATGTAGTTCCAGTCCGACTCGTCGCTCTCCCCCACAGTGTAGGTGACCCCGTCGGGGAAGTCCTCGTGGAACTGCTGGTAGAGGCCGTACTGCCGGAACTGCGCACCGTTGCGGAACTCCACCGAGGTCCGGTTCGGACTGCCGATCTGGAAGACGGTCTGACCGTGCTCCTCCGTCTCCCACTGCATCGCACCGAGTCGAACGTGCTGTCCGGCGCCAATCTCGACGTCGTCGATCACGTGCTCGCCCCAGATCCCGTCGCCATAGAGCGTGAGGCGGTAGGTGCCGGGACGTACATGGTCGATCTCGAACCGGCCGCCGCGCTCGATGTCGCTCCAGTAGTTGTAGCCCAGGACGGTGTCTTGCATCGGAGTGCGGTTGTCCGAGAGCACCGCGACGGCACCGTCCCAGCGGTGCACCCCGGGGATCCGCGCGATCCCGCTCACGGTGGAGCGATCCGCCCGGGGCGTCCAGCCGGGCAGCGCGAGGCGGTCGTAGAACTCGGCATGCGCATCGAACACCGCATACTGTGCGGCATCCTCGTAGAGCTGCTGCGGGTCGTCACCGCGGTTGAGGTGCACGTAGTAGGGGCCGTAGGTCTTCTGCCACTCCTGCCCTGCGCTCACCCGCACCGGCGGAGCGCCGTAGTGCGTGGCATGGGGCTCCACGAGCAGCACGGGCCCACCGGTGCGCTGGTGCAGGATCAGGTCCTGGCGTACTGGTCCGCCGCTGAACGCCTCCAGGTTCGGCAGTGCCGCCCACATGCCGTAGCCGTTGCCGTACAGCCCGTGCAGCGCATGTTCCTTCATGTACACCGCCCAGTCGTACTTGGTGTAGTAGCGACGCGGGTAGTCGGTCCCAGTGCCCTCCAGGTCGTAGGTGGCGTCCATCACCACGGCCGCCTGGCTCATCTCTCCAGGTGTGGGCATCTTCGCGGCCTCGCTGCGCCAGGGTTCTCCGATCGGGTCGTCCTCCACCCAGGCGTGGGTGAAGGTGTCCCCGGCGGTGTAGACCACGTAACGGTGCTGATCGGTACGGAACCCGTGCAGCTCTTCGGGGTGCTCGAAAGTGTTGGCGAGGTGGATTCCCGACTCGCCAGTTCGCACGATGTGGTGCCGAGTGAGCCAGCAGGGCAGGTCACCGGTCGGTGGATGACGGAACGCCACATCGACGAAGTCCGCCTCCTGCCGGACCTCGAACGTCAGCTCACCGGGCGGTAGCGGGAGTCCACCTCCTTCCCGGGTGGTGTTCATGTCGAAGTTCCCGCGCCCGACCAGGTTCCGCCCGCCGTAGACCAGCGAGGTCGCCCTGCCGTTGGACTTGTCGATGGTCAGCACCACCTGCCCGTTGTCGACGACGATCTCCTCGTCGGTCTCGGTGACAGCGGGCGCTTCCTGCGCCTCTGCCCGAGCGGGCAACGACAGCGGTAGGAGGGCGCAGGCGGCGACGCCAGCGAGCCTGCCGAAGGTACGGCGAGACATGTCAGGTGCAGAAGACATAGGCAACAACCTTCCGTGGTCACGGTTCCAGAAGGCGTTGGACTGCACCGAGCGATCGTCATCGACCGAGAATGAATCGATTCATCGACGGACGGCAGGGCACATCGCCCCGAAACCTTGCTGAGGCCGGCTCGAATATGTCCCCCGGCCGGTCGGTAAGCGTTATCCGCCGACGCTAGCGAACCCCTCCGAGCCCGTCAAGGCACACCGCCGGGCACCGCTGGGCACCTGCGATGGGCTGGGACGGGCGCCCAGGGCTCGCGCGCACGACGAGCCCTGGGCTTCGTGGTCAGCACAGAGCCCTGGGCTTCGTGGTCAGCACAGAGCCCTGGGCTTCGCGCTCAGGACAGCGCGCTGCTCGCCTCGGCGAACCACTGCTCGATGAACTCCTCCTCGGTGATCTCGCCGTAGCCCAGACTCTCCCCGAGCCGCAGCCAGGCGGACTCGAGAGTGCCGAACCCTTCCGGCAGGGTCGGCATCACGGCAGTGAGGTCCTCCTCCACGCTGTCGGCGTACTCCACCATCTGCGCGTCAACGCCGTCGAGGTCGAGCTCGGAACGAGCAGACTCGGTGGCCGGCACACCGCGAGAGGTACCGAAGATCGCGCCGACCTCGGGACTGTTGGTGATGAAGTTGATCAGCGCGGCAGCCGCGGCCGGGTGCTCGGTGGTCTCGGCCGCGGACAGCAGCATCGACCGCTGGAACATCCCCCGGTCCGAGGACCCCTCGATCATCGGGATCGGCAGCATCTCGAGGCGGTCGGCACCAGAGTCAGCCAGGTACGCGGCAAGGAAGTTGTTCCAGGAGAACTCGCTCGCGGTCTCGTTCGCAGCGAAGCCGCTCAGCGGTTCCAGCTGAGCCGCCCGGGCGGCCGGGAACACCTGCTGGTTCGTACGCGCCTCTGCCGTCAGGTCCAGCCAGCCCTGCACATCCTCCTCGGTGAAGGCCAGCTCCCCGTCGTCGGTGAACACGTCGTTGCCCTGCTGGATCATGTACTGGACGAAGAACCAGAAGGTGCCGGTGAAGTCGGCACTGCCGTACAGAGCCGGGTCGTGGTCGGCGCCGGCCTCGGCGGCCTGCTCCAGCCAGGTGACGTAGTCCGACCAGGACATGTCCGCAGTAGGCGGCTCCACGCCGATCTCCTCGATCGTGGCCGGGTTGTAGAACATCGCCAGGGTGGTCGTGCCCTGCGGGATGGCATAGAGCCCGTCGCCCACCCGGCCGTTGTCCACCAGCTGGTCGGGCATGCCGGTCACGTCCAGCTCGCCGCCCAGGTACGGGGTCAGGTCGAGCAGCTGGTGCCGGTTGCCGTACTGGCTCAGGTAGGCGTCGTCCATCTGCAGCACGTCCGGCAGGGAGGAGCCGGCGGCCTCGGTGTTCCGCGCGGTCCAGTAGTCATCCCAGGAGGTGAAGTTCGCCTGCACCTCGATGTTCGGGTACTCCTCCTCGAACAGCTCGATCGCCTCGTTGTACCGCTGGGCCCGGTCATCGTTGCCCCACCAGTCCAGGCGCAACGTGATCTGCTCGTCCGGATCGACGGTCTCGCCACTACCTGGCTCACCGCCGGCGCTGCTGCCGGAGCAGGCAGTCAGGGCCAGCGCCGCAGCACCCGCCGCGGCGACGAAGGGGAGGCGGCGGGTCGTTCGCCTGCTCGTGGTCGTGGGTGTCATCTGCACAGCCTCTCCGCGCGCCCGATGAGCACTGCGCACTGGGCACCGAACTCGAGGCGCTTCCGATCAAATGGAACGATTCATTTCTGAATCGTTCCAACGATGTCATGCGGACGCCGTTCCTGCAAACCCATACCGCCTCCGCTCGCTCGTGCCGGCTCATCGGCACCCTGAGGTGACCACCACAACGACGGCGGACCTGCCCCTGGCCAGGAAGGGTCCGCCGTCATTGTGGTGCGGGCGTCATTGTGGTGCGGGCAAGGTCAATCAACATCGGGCACGGGTGCCCGGTCTTTAGTGACGTTGCGGGCGGGAGGCGAGGGGCCCGCTCAGCCCAGCTCAGCGCAGCTGCGGCACCACGAAGATCCCTGTCCTGGTCGGCTCGTCCGCCAGGTCGATCTCCTGCATGGTGAACCGCCGGCCGTGCGCAGCGGTCGCCGCCCGGTACACCTGGCGCCAGCGCTCATCGCGCAGACCGGCCACCGAGGTGCCGCCGACCTGCAGCTCGAGGTGGTTCTCACCGGGCTGCAGCAGGTGCCCGACCCGGAGCCGGTACGGATGGTCCCAGATCACACCGGCGTCCTGGCCGTTCACCAGGACCGCGGCCACCACTCCGAGCGGTTCGGCGGCGTGCGCCTGGTAGGACTGCGGCTGACGTGCTGTGCGCGGCGGCACCGGCAGCCCGACCGGATCCAGCACCAGATGCTCTGGGGGCGCCCCTTCGATCGTCACTGTGGTGGTGTAGGTCGCCGTCCCGACCACACCGTCGAGACCGTCCTCCTCCCAGACGTGCGGCACCCGCACCGAACGGACCCGCCCGCCCGGCTCGGTCAGCTGCCAGTCCCGGAGCTCCCAGGTCGGGCCAGCGCCCCCACCACCAGTCGCGAACGCTCCCCCGTGCGACCCGTGGAGCGATTCAGTTCGCGGATGGGAGCGTTCGCGATCCAGGGGTGGCCGAGGCGGCCGCGGCGAGGTCACCACCACCACTGCTTCGTAGGGGGCGAGCGCCAACCGGATCTCGCCACTGCCACGATGGGTGACGGCGCCGCTGTGGGCGTCCCAGGCCTCCCAGGAGCCATAGGGCGTACGTGGCTGCAGGCGGGTGGCGGCCGGCCGTGGTCCGGTGTTCACCACGAGGTAGACCTCGCCAGCCTCGTGGCGCTGGTGCAGCACTCCCACGTCCGGGTGGTCCGTCACAGCGTCCGGGCCGACGACGTCACCGATGGCGCTCAACAGCTCAGTGATCACGATGTGCCGCGCCTCGGGCAGCACCGGGGAGTCGACCACGACCACGGGGCAGCCCGCCGCGGCGATCGCGCGCAGCTGGTCTGCATCCTGTGTGGACAGGATCGTGCTGCCCGCCAGCACCACCACCCGGTGTCGGCGCGTGATGGACTCCACCGGGGTCTGGGCGTCGATGACGTCGAAGTCGTAGCCCGCCTCCCGGAGCATCGCCGGCACCTGGTCACCGATCTGTGCCACGCTGCCGCGCCACAGGTCGGCCGGGCGGTCGGGACCGAATCCGGCGTAGACGTCCTCGTACGGGAGCCAGAGCGCCACATCGGCCACGGGCTCACCGGTGCGCAGCAGCGCCGACAGCCGGGTCAGGTAGCCGAACAGGGCCGGAGCGGCGGGCCACCAGGCGTTCCGGTCGCTGAGCGCACCGGCGGCGTAGAAGGCCCAGCCGGGATCGACGGCGTCCCGCGGGGAGAACGGCCAGCCGTGGCCGATGAGCTGGTTGACGCCGAGCAGCAGGTGCTCGTGCGCCTCGCCCTTGAGGTCGATCGGGCGGGCGCGGAAGGACGGGGAGTTCACCCAGGTCCAGGTCTCCGAGGAGACGACCGGTCGGCCCAGGTGGTGGGCGGCGGAGGAGGCCCACCTGGTCTCCGGGATGCCGCGCCACCCCCAGCCCTCACCCTCGATGAGGTCAGCGCAACCGTACCCGCTCACCCGGGCCGGCGGGCGGCCGTAGTTCTGCACCCGGAAGGCGACCCCGTGCTCGCGGGCCCAAGCGTGCACCGGGGTGAGGAAGTTCTCCTCCTGCAGCTCCGAGAGGGTGCGGTAGTAGTCCGCGCGCAGCGCAGCCGCGCCGGGATGGTCCACCCGCAGCCGGTACAGCAGCGGCAGCGGGTCATAGCCGCGGCGTGCGGTGAACTCCGCCACCAGCCCCGCAGTCCAGTCCGCGTGGTAGACCTCGAGGCTGTCGCAGAACACGGCGGTGATGTTCTCCGCACCGGCAGCGGCCAGCAGCGGCTCGCCGACCTCGCGCAGGTGATGGCCGATCGCCTCGGCCGAGTAGTGGTCCAGCACGGGGCCCTCGGCACCGTTCGCGGAGCGCTTCACCTGCTGCCCGGTCGGGCCGGCGACCGCGAGCAGCACGGTCCGCGGCCCGGCGCCGGGTGGCACCACGAGCTCTGCTCCGGTGAGCTCGAGCTGCTGGTAGTCCCCCGGGCCCTCCCCGGGGGAGCCCTCGCCGATGTAGGCGGCCACCACCTGCTCCTCCGGCCATCGGTTCCCGATGGGCAGCCGCACCGCTTCCGGCCCGATGGTCCGCTGGTCCCACCACAGTCGTTGCGCGGCCAGCGCTGGCGGGACGTGTGCGCCGCCGTAGGACCAGCCGCTGCCCAGGGTGAGGTCGACGCGCAGGCCGAGGTCGCGTCCGCGGCGGGTGGCGTGGCCGACCAGGTGCAGCATCTCCTCGGACAGGAAGGCGGGCCCGGGCCGCGGATCGAGCGGGTAGACGAACGCCAGCTCCACACCGCCGAGCCCGGACCGGTGCATCGAGGTGAGCTGGTCATCGATGTCCGCCGTGGTCATGCTCGCGCCGAACCACCACCAGCGCACCATCGGGCGCGCGTCGGCGGGCGGTTCGGCGAAGGTCGCGAAGGCCTCGGGGAGCAGGGCGCTCTGCTGCACAGCCGGAAGTCCCGACATTCAGACCTTCTGCCAGGCGGTGTGCTCGGCGCTGTCCGGCTGGTAGGTACGCACCTCGGCGGTGCGGGCGGCTACCGCTCGCAGGGCGGTGCGGTCGCCGGTGAGCACCCCGGCGGCGCGGGCTTGCACCAAGGCGTTGCCCAGTGCCGTGCCCTCGACCGGCCCGGCCAGCACGGGAAAGCCGGTGGCATCGGCGGTGGCCTGGCAGAGCAGCTCGTTCTGTGACCCACCGCCGACCACGTGCACCACGCTGACCTGCCGGCCGGACAGGCGAGCTGCGTCGTCGATGGCTCGGCGGTAGGCCAGGGCGAGGGAGTCGATGATGCAACGGGCGAGCTCGGCCGGGCTGCTCGGTTCCGGCTGCCTGGCCGCGCGGGCGTGTGCGCGCAGCCGGGCCGGCATGTCCCCGGGCGGCAGGAAGTCAGGGTGGTCCACGTCCAGCAGCGTGCGGCGCGGCGGTAGCGCCGCGGCGTCGGTGAGCAGGTCGGCCAGCTCGACCGGGCGGCCCTGCTCGGCCCAGGTCCGCTGGCACTCCGAGAGCACCCACAGACCCATCACGTTGCGCAGGTAGCGCACCGTGCCGTCGACGCCGAGCTCGTTGGTGAAGTTCGCCGCCCGGGAGGCCTCGGTGAGCACCGGTTGCTCCAGCTCCACCCCCACCAGCGACCAGGTGCCGGAGGAGATGTAGGCGAAGTCTTCGCTCTCGGCCGGGACGGCCAGCACGGCGGAGGCGGTGTCGTGCGAGCCGACCGTGTACACCGGCACCGGGCCCAGGCCGGTGCCGGCCTGGACCTCCTCGGTGAGGCGCCCGAGCAGGGTGCCTGGCTCGGTCACCGGGGCGAGCAGGTCGGAAGGCACGCCGACGGCGGAGCACACCTCGGTCGACCAGGTCCGGCTGCGTTGGTCTAGCAGGGCGGTGGTGGAGGCGTTGGTCAGCTCGCTCACCTGGGCGCCGGTGAGCCAGTAGCCGAGCAGGTCGGGCAGCAGCAGCGCCTGGGCCGCCCGGTCCCAGAGCGGGCCGCGTTGCTCGGCGGCCAGCTGGTAGATGGTGTTGAACGGCAGGTGCTGCATCCCACTGATCGCGTACAGGCGCTCCGGGCTGATCCGGGTGTGCACCTGCTCGATCACGTCGGCGGTGCGCTCGTCCCGGTAGGCGACCGGGTCGGCGAGCAGCTGACCGGCGGGGTCCAGCAGACCGTAGTCCACCGCCCAGGAGTCGATGCCGATGCCGTCCAGGTCGCCGTGCTCGCCGGCCGCCCGCAGCCCCACCAGCAGCTCCTGCCAGAGCGAGGTGACCTGCCAACGCAACGCTCCGCCGTCATGCTGGGGCTCGTTGACGAACCGGTGCACCTCGCGCAGGTGCACCCCACCTGCGCTCACCTCCGCGCGGATCACCCGCCCGGAGGTGGCGCCCAGGTCGACCGCGGCGAACGCCCCCGCCCGGGCCATCAGCGCAGGAAGGCGGCCGCTACCCCGGAGTCGACCGGGATGTGCAGACCGGTGGTCTGGGCCAGGTCGCCGCCGGTGAGGGCGAAGACGGCCGCGGCCACGTGCTCGGGCAGCACCTCGCGGCCGAGCAGGGTGCGCTTGGCGTAGTAGGCGCCCAGCTCGGACTCCTCCACCCCGTAGACGGCGGCGCGCTGGGCGCCCCATCCGCCGGCGAAGATGCCCGAGCCGCGCACCACACCGTCGGGGTTGATGCCGTTGACCCGGATGCCGTGCGAACCGAGCTCGGCGGCCAGCAGCCGCACCTGGTGCGCCTGGTCGGCCTTGGTGGCGGAGTAGGCGATGTTGTTCGGGCCGGCGAACAGGGAGTTCTTGCTGGCGATGTAGACGATGTCGCCGCCCATGTTCTGCTGCGTCATCGCCCGGGCCGCCTCCCGGGAGACCAGGAAGGAGCCGCGGGCCATCACGTCGTGCTGGAGGTCCCAGTCCTTGGTGGTGGTCTCCAGCAGCGGCTTGGAGATGGACAGCCCGGCATTGTTCACCACCAGGTCCACCCCGCCGAAGGCCAGCGCGGCAGCGTCGACGAGGGCGGCCACCTGGGCCTCGTCGGTGACGTCGCAGGCCACCGCGGTGGCCACGTCCGGACCGCCAAGCTCGGTGGCCAGCTCCTCGGCGGCCTCGAGGTTCAGGTCGGCGATCACCACGCACGCACCCTCGGCAGCGAGCCGCTGGGCGGTGGCCTTGCCGATCCCGGAGGCGCCACCGGTGACCACGGCCACCCGGGTGGCCAGCGCCTTGGGCTTGGGCATCCGCTGCAGCTTGGCCTCCTCCAGCGCCCAGTACTCGATCCGGAACTTCTCGCGCTCGTCGATCGGGGCGTAGCTGGACAACGCCTCGGCGCCGCGCATCACGTTGATGGCGTTGACGTAGAACTCACCGGCCACCCGGGCGGTCTGCTTGTTCTTCCCGAAGGAGAACATGCCCACCCCGGGCACCAGCACGATCGCCGGGTCGGCGCCGCGCATCGCCGGGGAGTCGGCGTCGGCGTGCCGCTGGTAGTAGGCCGCGTAGTCGGCGCGGTAGGTCTCGTGCAGCTCACCGAGGCGCGCGACGGCGTCCTCGACCGGGGCGTCGGCCGGCAGGTCGAGGACCAGCGGCTTGACCTTGGTGCGCAGGAAGTGGTCCGGGCAGGAGGTGCCCAGCTCGGCCAGCGGGGCCAGCTTCTCGCGGGAGAGGAACTCCAGCACCACCTCGGAGTCGGTGAAGTGCCCCACCTGCGGGGCGTCGGTGGAGACCAGGCCGCGGATCACCGGTGCCAGGGCGGCGGCCTTCGCGCGCCGCTCGGCCTCCGGCAGGGGCTCATAGCCAGGCACCACGGCACCGAACGGCTCCGCCTTGCCGTGCGCGGCGATGTAGTCCTCGGCGGTGCGGATGATCTGCAGCGAGTGGGCCTCGGCCTCCTCGCTGGTCTCCCCCCAGGCAGTGATCCCGTGCCCACCGAGGATGCAGCCGATCGCGCGGGGGTTGGCGGCCTTGATCGCGGCGATGTCCAGGCCGAGCTGGAAACCGGGGCGGCGCCACGGCACCCACACCACCGTGTCACCGAAGATGGTCTCGGTGAGCTGCTCACCGTCGACAGCGGTGGCGATCGCGATCCCGGAGTCCGGGTGCAGGTGGTCCACGTGCGGGGCGTCCACCAGTGCGTGCATGGCAGTGTCGATGCTCGGCGCAGCGCCACCCTTGCCGTGCAGGCAGTAGTCGAAGGCGGCGACCATCTCATCCTCACGGTCCACGCCCGGGTAGACGTCCACCAGGGAGCGCAGCCGATCCACACGCAGCACGGCCAGACCCTGCTCGGTGAGAGTGCCCAGGTCACCGCCAGAACCCTTCACCCAGCACAGCTGGACGTCCTGCCCGGTGACCGGGTCGGTCGCGCTGCCCTTGGCGGAGGTGTTCCCGCCGGCGTAGTTGGTGTTGCGCGGGTCGGCGCCGAGGCGGTTGGAGCGGGCGATCAGGTCGGACACGACAGGGTGGGTCATAGTGGCTTTCCGATAGGTCTGGGGTCGGTCAGTCTGGAACTTGCTCGTCGTTCTGGTCACCGCCGGTGACCAGAACGACGAGCAACTTCGCCTGGACAGGCGGTGGTGCGAGGTGCAGCGGGTCAGGCGCCCCAGCCGGCCTGGGTGCCGCCGACGCGCTCGGCGGCGATCTTCTTGCCGTAGCCCGAGTCCTTGTAGGCGCGCACCGGGTCGGGTGCCAGCCCCTTCTCCTGGCGGATCTCGGCCAGCAGGGGGCGGACGTCAGTGTTGTAGGCGTCCATGAAGATCTCGTTGGCACCGAGCACGTCCCCGCCGAGCTGGGCCTCGCGCAGCGCGTCGTGGTCCACCAGCAGGGCCTTGGCGGTGGCCTCCTGGACGTTCATCACCGACCGGATCTGGGCGGTGATGTTGTCCTCGATGTTGTGGCACTGGTCCAGCATGAAGTTCACACCGGCCTCCGGTCGCAGCGCATCCGCCTCGACGATCTCGTGCATGATCCGGAACAGCTGGAACGGGTCGGCGGCACCGACCATCAGGTCGTCGTCGGCGTAGAAGCGGGAGTTGAAGTCGAAGGCGCCGAGCTTCCCCAGCCGGAGCAGCTGGGCGACGATGAACTCGATGTTCGTGCCGGGGGCGTGGTGACCGGTGTCCAGCACCACCTTGGCCTTGTCGCCCAGCGCCAGGCAGTGGGTGAGCGAGGTGCCCCAGTCGGGGATGTCCATGGTGTAGAAGTACGGCTCGAAGAACTTGTACTCGATCACCAGGCGCTGGTCAGGGCCGAGCGCGGCATAGATCTGCTGCAGCGAGTCGGCCAGCCGCTCCTGCCGGCCGCGGATCGAGTCCTGCCCGGGGTAGTTCGTACCGTCCGGGAGCCAGAGCTTCAGCTCGGGCGAGCCGGTCGCGGTCATCACTTCGATGCACTGCAGATGGTGGTCGACGGCCTTCTTCCGGATCGCCGGGTCGGCGTTGGTGAGCGAACCGAGCCTGTAGTCCTCGTCCTGGAAGACGTTCGAGTTGATCATCCCGATCTGCACGCCGAGGTCGGCGGCGTGCTTGGCGAGGTCGCTGAAGTCGTCCACCAGGTCCCACGGGATGTGCAACGACACCCGCGGTGCCGCCCCGGTGTAGGTGTGCACCTGGGCCGCATCGGCCAGCTTCTCGTACGGGTCCCGCGGGACCCCCGGCTGGGAGAACACCTTGAACCGGGTTCCCGAGTTGCCGAACGCCCAGGAAGGCAGCTCGATGGTCTGGGCGGCGAGCGCGTCGCGCACCCCTTGGGCGACGGGGACCGTGCTGGTCATAGGACGGATGCTCCAAACGGGACTCGTGGTGTCGGTGACCGTCGATCAAGTCTGAAACGATTCACCATCTGGCTGAACTGTACGAGGACAGCCGCTTTGACGTCAAGGCCGCGCCGCTGAGAGGAGCGACCTCAGCACGGTCCCGTGCCAGACTGGGCTGAGGAACAGACAACCTGGAGGGCGCGGTGCTGGTGACCGATCGCCGTCGACGTGTGCTCGACGAGGTGCGTCGGTACGGGTCGGTGAGCGTACGAGAGCTAGCCAGCCGGCTCGCGGTCTCGGAGATGACCATCCGGCGCGACCTGGAGCTGCTCGATGCTGAGGGCCGGTTACGCCGGGTACGCGGTGGGGCGACGTCCCCACGGGCGCACGACACCGAGGAACCAGCGTTCGCCGAGACCACCCGCCGGCACACTACGGAGAAGGAGGCGATCGCCCGCGCAGCGGCCGAGCTCGTCCGACCCGGGATGAGCATCGGCCTGTCCGGCGGCTCGACCACCTGGACCCTCGCCCGAGAGCTCCGGCAGGTGCCCGACCTGACGATCGTGACCAACTCGCTGCGCATCGGGGACGAGTTCGCCGGCGGAGACGCCCAGCACACGGTGATCCTCACCGGCGGCATCCGCACACCGTCGGACGCGCTCGTGGGTCCGGTGGCAGTGCAGGCACTGCAGTCCCTGCACTGCGACGTGCTGTTCATGGGAGTGTTCGGGATGGCCGTCGACGCCGGGTTCACCACACCAAACCTGATGGAGGCGGAGACCAACCGTGCACTGGTCCAGGCGGCGCGCCGCCTGGTGGTGGTGGCCGACCACTCCAAGTGGGACCGGGTCGGCCTGAGCACGATCGCCGAGCTGGCTGCTGCCGACGTGCTGGTCTGCGACGACAACCTTCCTGCCGACGCGCAAGAAGATCTCGACACCCAGATCCAGCGGATTGTCCTCGCACCAGGGCACTGAATCGATACACTACGGTCGAGCAGCGGAGCCGGTCGACACCCGTCCGTCAGCAGCGGCCCATCCGGAACGTGACAGGAGCACCATGTCGAACCAGACCCCGACCATCCGCCGACCCAGCGTGACCGACGTCGCGAAGCGGGCCGGCGTCTCCGTGGGCACGGTGTCCAACGTGCTGAACCGGCCAGAGAGTGTCTCCGAGCGCACCAAGGCGAAGGTGGAGCGCGCGATCGGTGAGCTGAACTTCGTCCGCAACGCCTCGGCGCGGCAGCTGCGCAGCGGAGAGGTCAGCACTGTGGGGGCGGTGGTGCTGGACATCGCCAACCCGTTCTTCACCGAGATGGCCCGTGGCATCGAGGACCGGCTCGCTCAGGACGACTACACGTTGATGCTGTGCAGCTCGGACGAGAACCCGGAGCGCGAGGCGCGGTTCCTGCGGTTGTTCGAGGAGCGTGGTGTGCGTGGGGTGATCGCCACCCCGAGCCACGGCAGCCTGGACTCGCTGCTGCGGCTGCGGGACCACGGGATCGAGGTGGTGCTGCTGGACCACACCTCCCCGGTACCTGACCTGGCGTCGGTGGCGGTGGACGACGTCGGCGGCGCCTCGCTGGCCATGGAGCACCTGATCGGGCTGGGGCACGAGAACTTCGCTTTCCTGAACGGGCCGCTGAACCTGCGCCAGTGCGTGGACCGCCGGGACGGGGTGTACCGGACGCTGCAGAAGCACGGGCTGGACCCCGCGGTGGCGCTGGAGGAGGTGGCGCTGGATGCGCTGAACGCCGATGCCGGGGAGGCTGGGGTGCGCGAGCTGTGGGCCCGCGACAGTGGGCGGCCGAGTGCCCTCTTCTGCGCGAACGACTTCACCGCCCTCGGCGCGCTGCGCGCGCTGCGCGAGCTGGAGGTGGACGTCCCCGAGGACGTGGCGGTGGTCGGCTACGACGACGTCATGTTCGCCTCGATGCTCACCACCCCGCTGACCTCGGTCCGGCAGCCGATGCACACGCTCGGCTGGACCGCGGCGGACATGCTGCTCACCCGCCGCTCCTCCGGCGAGGACGCGGCGCAGGTGGAGTTCGAGCCGGAGCTGGTGGTGCGGGCCTCGTCGGGTGCGGTGTGAGGCAGTAGCAGCACACCGACCCAGCTAGCTCACCGGTGCGGCCGGTGCCGGGGGCGTCCAGCCCATCGCCGCATCGGCGCCACGGTTGAGGGCGCTGGCCGGAGTGAGCCGCACCAGCGCGTTGCGCACTGGCTGACGCAGACCCCCGCCCAGGTGCGAACCGAACCTCGCGGTGAGCACCGACGCCCGGCCGAGGGCCCGGCACCGGGGGCGCCGAGCCTGGTCAAATCCTGCGAGGGCGGGGGCCAGGGCCCCTCCCGCAGCGACCGGCGATCCGATCAGCAGCCCGACGCACAGCCCATCCTCCAGCGCAGTGGCCACTCCCTGACCCATGGTCGGCAGGAAGCCGTGGGCGGCGTCGCCGATCATCACCACCCTGCCGGTGGTGTACCGGGACAGGCCGCCGGACAGGTGGTAGACGTCGTGTCGCAATACCGCCGCCGGGTCGGTGCGGGCAAGGAGCTGCTGGATCGGGGCGGCCCAGGCGGCGAACCGGCGCGTGGCGGCACCGAGCTCGTCGGAGAGTCTCGTGCGCTCAGGCATGGCCACGTACCCGTACCAGTAGGTCTCAGTGTCGGAGACCGGCATGACGCCGAACTCTGCTCGGGGTCCCCAGTACTGGCGCAGGGTGGTCTCAGCAGGGTTCCGGGCGGTGATGGCGCGCCAGCTGGAGAAGCCGCTGTAGGTGGCGTTGGTGTGGAAGAGCGCCTTGCGCACGGCGCTGTGCATCCCGTCGGCGCCGACCACCAGATCGGCCTCGCGGCCGGCCACCATCGCGCGCGCCCCGCCCGGCTCGCCGGGGACCACGGTGGTCACGGGAGTGTCCGGGACGATCCGCACCCCGGCGTCCCGTGCGTGGCGGAGCAGCGCCTGGTGCAGGCGGCGGCGGTGCACCCCGATGAGCGCCACCGCCTCCCGGGTGGCCTCGTCCTCCGAGATGGTCAGGATGGGACGCCCGTCACTGGCCCAGGTGCCGGCAGCCCCGGTGGCACAGCCCAGCGCCGCCACGTCGTCACTGTCGAACCCCAGGCCGCGGAAGGCAGCGACGGCGTTGCGGGACATGGCGAACCCAGCACCGATCTCGCCGAGCTCGGGACTGCGCTCGAGGACGGTGACGTCCCAGCCGGTGCGGATGAGGCTGATCGCCGCAGAGAGCCCGGCGATCCCGGCGCCGACCACCACTGCCGTGCACCGGCCCGGGTCGTTGCTGCTCACTCGCTCATCCCACTACGGGTCGCCGCCTCGTGCCACCCCGCCATGGCCTGCCACTCTGACGATCTGCGACATGGAATGCTGACCCAGAGGGTCACAGCAGCCGCCAGCCCAGCCGGTCGGCAGCAGACTGGTCGAACGTCACGGTCTCGCTCGCGCCGAACTGCTCCATCGACCCCTGGATCAGGGCGTCCGGGAAGTCTGCCCCCTGCCCGGCGAGCTGGAGCGCACGCACCACAGTCTCGCCGTCCTCGAACTCGAGCACAGCGGTGTGCACCAGGCGCCTGATCACGGCCAGCACGGCCGCACGCTCGAGGTGACGAGCCCGGCGGAGCACCCAGTAGATCTCGGCGAGGGTCACGTGGGTGACGAATCCCGGGTTCTCTGGCGTCAGTGCCTCCAACAGCTGCGCAGCCCGGTCGAACTGTCCCGGATCATCGCGAAGCAGGTAGCGCAGCAGGACGTTCGTGTCGATCCCGGTGAGGCGTCCCCTGCTCATCGACCCGGCAGGCCGCGGGCTCCGCGTTCGACGACGCTCGCTGCGACCGCATCATCCATCTGCTCCGGGCTCATCGTCTCGGCCTCCGGGTCATGCAGCAGACCGGCCAGCTCAGTCACCGCGCCGGTCCGGGCCAGCAGCTCGTACCGGCCGTCGGCGAGCCGGACGAACATCACACGCGCACCCGGTTTCAGGCCCAGCTCCTCGCGAACGTCTTTCGGGATCGTGATCTGACCCTTGCTCGTCATCGTTGCTGTCGACATCAGACCTCCAGATATCGCACCAATCTTACACTTTCCCTCATGTAAGGAGAACGACCGAGAGCCATGCGTAGGCCGTCGGAGCCGTCAGCCCAGTGCCCCGAGTGCAGGATGGTCGCGCAGCGCAGCCTCGCCGTGGGTCCGGAACACGGTCATGACGGCAGCGAACAGTGCATGTGGCCCGGTGATCAGCAACGGTTCGGACGCCTCGAACTGACAGACCAGGGCGCCACTGGCCGGCTCCGGGTAGACCGCAGTCATCGCTGCATAGTCGAAGGAGAGCCATCGCCCACGGACATGGATCAACAAGCGACGGTTGGACACGAGCAGTCGACAGGGTCCGTGCTCACGCCACTGCTCCTGGGCAAGGGCTCTCGCGCGGGCGCGGCTCGCCGCATTCCCGATCGCAGTAGCGGCCAGACCTGTCAGCACAAATGCCGGACGACCGTAGAAAAGGCCGGAGGATTGACGATAGGTGACGGTGGTTCCGTAGTAGCGCGCGTATCCGGCGACCACATCGCAGAAGAACACCTCGCCGTGGTGCGGGACCACGTCCCAGGGCTGCAGGGTCGGCGGCGGGTCCTTCGCCAGCAGTCGGGCTCGGAGCAGGACCGCATCCCGCCGGGCGCTCGTCCACGCTTCCTGCCGAAGCATCTGCTCGCGTTCGGGCGCGGTCAGCCGTCCACGGCTGCGCCGGCGCGCGCCGTAGGCCACCATGCCGCTGGAAGCGGCAACCATCAGCACCACCATGGCCACCAGCAGCGACGCTATGCCGTACTCCACCGGCACAGCGGACCCATCTCCCGCCACTATCCAGATGCCGAGGATGACGAGCACCACGCCGACAACCAGGGGTAGCAGCCACCGTCGACGCCGCGCCCCAGCCTCCACCGATGCACCCGCGCCCCCAAGGCCCATCTGCTTCCCCTCCGATCGCAGTCATCGTGAGCTCAGCTCACGATAGCGATGCCGAGGGGTTTGGACCGGAGATATCCACAGGCCGCTGGAGTGCCCGGTGAGCTCCGCCGTCAGACGGGTGAGCTCCGCCGTCAGACGCGGGTTTCCTCCCCCACGACCGGGGCGAGACGCCGCAGCTGGGTGACGTGCTCCGGAGTCAGGTCGGCCAGGCTCGGGGCACCGAGGAGCTTCATGGTGCGCTCGATCTCACCGCGCAGGATCTCGATCGCGCGGTCCACACCCTGCCGGCCACCGGCCATCAACCCGTACAGGTACGCCCGGCCGATCAAGGTGAAGTCGGCACCCATCGCGATCGCCGCCACGATGTCGGCGCCGTTCATGATGCCGGTGTCCAGGATGATCTCGTAGGCGTCACCGAGCTCCCGGGCCACCTGGGGCAGCAGGTGGAACGGGATCGGGGCGCGGTCCAGCTGGCGGCCACCATGGTTGGACAGCACGATGCCGTCGACCCCGATCTCGACCACCCGGCGGGCGTCCTCGATGCTCTGGATGCCCTTGACCACGACCTTGCCGGGCCACTGCTGGGCGATCCAGCGCAGGTCGTCGAAGTCCACCGTCGGGTCGAACATCGTGTCCAGCAGCTCGGCCACCGTGCCCGACCACCGGTCCAGGGAGGCGAACGCGAGCGGCTCAGTGGTGAGGAAGTCGAACCACCACTCGGCGCGAGGAGCCGCGTTCAGCACGGTCTTCAGGGTCAGGCTCGGCGGGATGGTCATCCCATTGCGGGAGTCGCGCAGCCGAGCCCCGCCCACGGGCACGTCCACGGTGACCAGCAGCGTGTCGAAGCCGGACTTGGCCGCGCGCTCGACCAGCGCCATGGACCGGTCCCGGTCCTTCCACATGTACAGCTGGAACCAGTTGCGCCCCGCTGGGTTGGCGGCGGCGACGTCCTCGATCGAGCTGGTGCCCATGGTGGACAGCGAGTAGGGGATTCCGGCGGCTCCGGCAGCTCCGGCTCCGGCGATCTCACCTTCGGTCTGCATCATCCGGGTGAAGCCGGTGGGTGCGATGCCGAACGGCAGTGCGGACGGGCCGTCGAGGATCGTGGTGGAGGTGTCCACGGCGGAGACGTCGCGCAGGATCGCAGGGTGGAACTCGATGTCCCTGAACGCCTGGCGGGCGCGGGCGAGGGAGAGCTCACCCTCTGCGGCGCCGTCGGTGTAGTCGAACGGGGCCTTAGGGGTGCGGCGCTTGGCGATCCGGCGCAGGTCGTCGATCGTGTATGCCGCAGCCAGCCGCCGCTTCCGTCCGTCGAGCTCGGGCTTCTTGAACTGCAGCAGCGGCGCAAGGTCGCGGGGCTGCGGGATTCGGCGCTGGACCATCCACGCTCCTCCTGAAGTCTGGGCGGCCGCCGCGGACCGCCAACTGAACCGATTCACAGCAGCCTACTCTGCTGGGACACGGTCACCCTACGGCACGTCCGGAGGCTGGAACCAGACACATCGGATGTCGTGAGGTACGACGCCCTACCTGGGGTGATCTCCCGGTGTCGGTTCTCCGTGCGCAGCATCGTAGGCACGCACGTACTCCTGCATCCGCGGACGGACGTACCCACCATCGCCCAGGATCGTCTCGCGCACCGTCACCCGCTTGGCCGCCTGCTTGTCCAGATCCAGATCATCCCGAGCGAACATCACCTCGTAGAACGGCACCATCTCCTCGTCGCCCAGCGGCATCCGGTACACCATCGCCAACGGTGCACCCTCCCGACGGTCCGCCCGGTTGACATCCGCACCCCCATCTAGCAACCGCTGCAACAACGCCGCATCCCCCGCCACATCAAACTCCCGGTGCGTGAGCAACACATGCAACAACGTCACGCCCGTCATCGTCACCACCGACGGATCAGCGCCATCGTCGAGCAAACGATTCGCAATCACCACCCGAACCGCAGGATCACGATTGGCCAGCGCCCCGAACAACACCGTCTGACGCGTCGAGGGCGACCGGAAGAACGGCGTCACCTCCGGGTCATACTCAGCAAAAAACTCCTCAACACTGCACTTCTTGGCGAAAAGGATCGGATTAGCCACTGCCACCTCCTCGAACGATCCGGCTCAACCTACCTCGCATCGACACCCGCTCGAGCCGAGGGCCTGGCCGCCGGTGCGCTCGCGCCCTGCCGGAACGGAGGCACTCACGTGACACTGAGGCACAAAACTCCTACCTCTGTGCACCAGGAGTACCTCCGTGCGGGCTTGCGGCAGCTGCCGCCGGCTCAGACCCCGGCGGTCATCCGGTAGTACACCTGGTTCCACCGCAGCTCGCGCTGGAAGGCGCGCACCGTCGTCGACTCATCGATCACGGCCAGCTCGGTGCGGGCGATCTCAGCGAAGTCCTCGAACACCTCGATACCCAGTGCAGTGCTCATCACCGTGTGGTGCGCCCCGCCGGCGGTCAACCAGGCGCGGGCAGAGGTGCGGAAGTCCGGGCGCGGCACCCACACTGCGCGGGCGACCGGCAGGTTCGGCAGCTCGGCGTCCGGGCCGACCACGTCCACCACGTTGGCCACCAGGCGGAACCGCTCGCGCATGTCGGACAGCGCCACCACCACAGCAGGGCCGGTGTCCGTGTCGAAGACCATCCGCACCGGGTCCTCCCGGTCGCCGATGCCCAGCGGGTGGATCTCCACCCGCGGCTTGCTGGTGGTCAGCGACGGGCAGATCTCCAGCATGTGCGCGCCGAGGATCTTCTCCTTGCCGGGGGTGAGCTCGTAGGTGTAGTCCTCCATCAGCGAGGCACCGCCGGGCAGGCCGTAGCCCATCACCTTGGCCAGGCGCACCAGGATCGCAGTCTTCCAGTCGCCCTCGGCGCCGAAGCCGTACCCGTCGGCCATCAGCCGCTGCACCGCCAGACCGGGCAGCTGGCGCAGCCCGCCGAGGTCCTCGAAGTTGGTCGTGAACGCCTCGAAGCCCCCGCCCTCCAGGAACGAGCGCATCCCGGCCTCCTGCCGGGCGGCGTACCGCAGCGAGTCGTGCCGCTCCCCGCCGGGCAGCAGCTCGGGCACTACGTCATAGGCCGCGGCGTACTCGGCCACCAGGTCGTCCACCACGGAGTCCGGGACCGCGTCCACGGCCTCGACCAGGTCGTTCACACCCCAGGTGTTCACCGAGACCCCGAACCGCAGCTCGGCCTCGGTCTTGTCCCCCTCGGTCACGGCGACGCCTCGCATGTTGTCCCCGAACCGGGCGAGCTTCATCCCGGTCAGCGCCGCCCAGCCGGTGGCTGCCCGGGCCCAGGTGGCCACCTCGTCCTGCACGGCCACGTCGGAGGCGTGCCCGACCACGATCTTGCGGGCCACCCCGAGCCGGGCGGCCACGTACCCGAACTCGCGGTCGCCGTGGGCGGCCTGGTTCAGGTTCATGAAGTCCATGTCGATGTCCGCCCAGGGCAGCTCCATACCGGCCTGGGTGTGCAGGTGCAGCAGCGGGGTGCGCAGCGCGTCCAGCCCGGTGATCCACATCTTCGCCGGGGAGAAGGTGTGCATCCAGGTGATCACCCCGATGCAGGCGTCATCGGCGTTCGCCTCCAGCGCGGTGCGGCGGATCGCGGCGGCGTCCTTGAGCACCGGCTTCCAGACGATCTTCACCGGGATGCGCCCGGAGTCGGACAGCAGCCGGGCAACCTCCTGGGACTGCTCGGCGACCTGCGCGAGCGTGTCCTCGCCGTACAGGTCCTGGCTGCCGGTGAGGAACCAGATCTCGCGGCCGTCGAAGGGGTTGTTCACTGCTGCTCCTTAGCATCGTCGGCGCGCTGGCCGTACACGTTCTGGTACCGCTCGTACAGGGAGTCCACGTCGGACTGGGCGATCGGCTTGGGCTCACCGAGCTGGCGGGCGATGTGCACAGTGCGGGCCACGTCCTCGCACATCACCGCCGCCTTCACCGCATCGCGCGCATCCTTGCCGATGGTGAACGGGCCGTGCCCGGCCATCAGCACCGCGCGGGACCGGGACTCGCGCAGGGTCTCCACGATGCCGCGACCGATGGAGTCGTCCCCGATCAGCGCGAACGGGCCCACCGGGATCTCGCCGCCGAACTCGTCGGCCATCATCGTGATCACGCACGGGATGGGCTCGTGCCGGGCGGCCCAGGCGGTGGCGTAGGTGGAGTGGGTGTGCACCACCCCGCCGACCTCGGGCATGTGCTGGTAGACGTAGGCGTGCGCGGCAGTGTCCGAGGAGGGGGTGAGCGCATCGGGGGTGCCGTCGGCGATCTTCGCCCCGTCCAGGGTGCAGACCACCATCGACTCCGGGGTGAGCTCGTCGTAGGAGACCCCGGAGGGCTTGATCACGAACAGCTCCACCCCCTCGGCAGGCACCCGTTCGGAGACGTTCCCGGCGGTCCACACCACCAGCTCGTAGCGGGTCAGCTCAGCGTGCAGCGCGGCCACCCGCTCCCGGGTCGCGGCCACCGCCTGCTGCACCGCCTCAGGCAGCTCGGTCAGCACCAGCTGCTCTCCCCCGCCCTGTCCGGGCCGGGCCATCCTGCCGTCGACGGCGGAGCCCGCCGTGGTCTGTCCAGTCACTGTGCTCTCTCCTCGTCAGTCCTGGCGGCACACACATTCGAACCAGGTTTGCGCATTCGAACCGGCGTGCAGCCAGGTTCGAATGCGCAAACCTGGTTCCGATGCACGCGCCTCTGCCGCACCCTCATGCCAGCTCTTCCGGTGCCTCGAGAACTGGCGCTGCGCCGTCATCGGCAGTATCAGCAACACTGGCCAGCGCCTCGCGGCGGATCCGCTTCAGCCGGCGCATCACATCGTTGCCGCCACGGCCGAAGTAGTCGTGCAGCTGGGTGTACTCCGCATACAGCTCGTCGTAAGCAGCCTTGGCCCGCGGGTCGGGCTGGTAGGCGCCGACTACCCGGGCGCCCATCGACTCACCGGCCACCTGCACGTCAGGGTAGGCGCCTGCGGCCACCGCTGCATGGATCGCCGACCCGAGCGCCGGGCCCTGGGTGGAGACGATCGTGCTCAGCGGCAGCCCGGTCACGTCGGCGTAGACCTGCATGAGGAACTCGTTCTTCAGCAGCCCACCGGCCACCACCAGCTCGTCGATCGGCACGCCAGAGGAGACGAACGCCTCCACGATGGTGCGGGTGCCGAACGCGGTGGCCTCCAGCAGGGCACGGTAGACGTCCTCCGGCCGGGTGGCCAGGGTCTGGCCGAGCACCAGTCCGGAGAGCTCGGTGTCCACCAGCACCGACCGGTTGCCGTTGTGCCAGTCCAGGGCCACCAGCCCGTGGGCGCCGACCGGCTGGGCCGCGGCGAGCTCGGTGAGGTAGGCGTGCACGGACTGTCCGGCCGCTTCGGCGGCCTGGGCGTAGGCGGCGGGCACGCTGGTGGCCACGAAGTGCCCGAAGATGTCGCCCACACCGGACTGGCCGGCCTCGTAGCCGTACTGGCCGGCGCTCACGCCACCGTCGACCACCCCGCACATGCCGGGGACCTCGTGCAGCTCCTCGCTGTTCACCACGTGGCAGGTGGAGGTGCCCATGATCAGCACCAGCTTGCCGGGAGCCACAGCGTTCGCGGCCGGCAGGGTGACGTGCGCGTCCACGTTGCCCACGGCCACCGCGATACCTTCCGGCAGCCCGGTCCAGCGGGCGGCCTCGGCGGTCAGCGAGCCGGCGCGGGAGCCGAGCGGGTGGATCTCCTGCGGCAGCTTCTCGGCCGGGAAGGAGGCGAAGTCGGGGTTCAGCGCGCCGAGGAACTCCTCGCTCGGGTAAGCACCGTCCTGGTAGATGCCCTTGTACCCGGCGGTGCAGGCGTTCGCGGCGTACTGCCCGCACAGCTGCCAGACGATCCAGTCGGCCGCCTCCACCCAGTGGTCCGTGGCGTCATAGATCTCTCGGTCCTCCTCCAGCAGCTGCAGCGCCTTGGCGTACTGCCACTCCGAGGAGATCAGGCCGCCGTAGCGGGGCAGCCAGGCCTCCCCGCGTTCTTCGGCGAGGGCGTTGATCCGGTCGGCGTGCGGCTGGGCGGCGTGGTGCTTCCAGAGCTTGACGTAGGCGTGCGGGCGGCTGGCGAACCGCTCGTCCTCGCACAGCGGGGTGCCGTCGGCGCGGACCGGCAGCACCGTGCTGGCGGTGAAGTCGGTGCCGATGCCGATCACCTTCGCCGGGTCGATCCCGGCCGCGGTGACGGCCTGCGGCACGGCGTTCTTCAGCACGTCGACATAGTCAGCGGGGACCTGCAGCGCCCACTCCGGCGGCAGCACCTGGTCGTCGCCGGCGGTCAAGGTGGTGTCCATCACGGCGTGGGTGTAGACGTGCTCGGCATCAGCGAGCTCGGCGCCGTCGGCCACCCGCACCACTACGGCGCGGCCGGAGAGGGTGCCGAAGTCGACGCCGATGACGTAGGCGTCCTGGGGCTGGTCAGTCATAAGGTCCTCGCAGTGGGCTTCGGTGCACGGGGCCGGATGATTGCCGGCGACTCGATGCTAAGGCGTCAGGTGCAGAGACCCGGGGCTCGACCTTGATGTTAGCGCTCACAACCGCGGGTGGCCAGTCCGCGCACCACATGCGTGAGTCCTCATGCCACGGCGTACCCGTGGCATGAGGACTCGGGCGGACGGGTGATCAGTCCTGGTGCGCACCACCCCAGCAGGCCAGGTCCTCCTCGGTGATCTCCTGCAGTGGGGTCTGCTGAGTGATGCGGATGTGGTTGCCGAACGGGTCGCGCAGCGCACAGTCGATCCCGTAGGGCTGCTTGGTGGGCTTCTCGGTGAACTCCACACCCTTGGCGAGGAGCTCGTCGTAGGTCGCCTGACAATCGTCTGTGGACAAGATGGCAGCCGTACCCATGGCCCCTTGGGTGACCAGGTCGCGCACCGTGGCTGCAGTCCCCTCCGGAAGCCTCGGCGGTGCCGGGACCTCCAGCAGGATGTGCCGGTCGGGCTGGCCGGCCGGGGCCACGGTGAGCCAGCGCATGAAGCCCATGTCGACGTCGGCGGTCACCTCGAAGCCGAGGTTGCCGACGTAGAAGTCGAGCGCGGTCTGCTGGTCGAGGACGTAGACGCTGTGGATGCTGAGTCCGGTGATCATGCCGTCAACGCTAGGCGCGCGCACTCCAGCGCTGCTTATCCAAAACTGCTCGGTCGCCGGGTCCACGCCTTGACGAAGCAGACTGGCACGTCCACCGGGTGGGTCTCCCGTCGGTACTGGCTCGGGCTGCGGCCGACGATCGCGGTGAACGTGCGGCTGAAGGTGCCCAGGCTGGCAAAGCCCACGGCTAGTGCCACGTCGGTCACCGGCAGCGTGGTGTCCCGCAGCAGGGCGCAGGCACGCTCCACCCGGCGCCGTTGCAGATGCCGGTGCGGCGTCTCGCCGAACAGGGCGCGGAACCGGCGGCTGAAGTGCGCCGGCGACATGTACGCCAGCGCCGCCACTGCGGGCACGTCGATCGGCTGCGCGTAGTCACGGTCCAGAGCGTCCCGGGCGCGCAGCAACCTGCGGTTCTCGTCCTCGGTCGGGGTGAACACCGGTTGGTGCTACTGCCGGCCGGCGGACGCGGTGCCGCTGCTCGGACGGGCCTGCGGTGCCCCCTCGGGGCCCGTGCGGGCCACTTCAGGCGCCGGACCGGTGCTGGCGCGCACCACCAGCGAGGGAGTGACCGGTTCGGCTGCCTCCTCCGCGCCGGCGATCTGTGCCACCAGCACCTGGATCGCCCGCCGGCCCAGGGTGGCGAAGTCCTGCTGCACAGTGGTCAGCGGCGGGATGTAGTGGTCGGCGCCGACCACGTCGTCGAAGCCCACCACACTCACTTCCTCGGGCACCCGCACCCCTGCCTCGGCGAAGGCGTGCAGCACCCCGAGGGCCATCTGGTCGTTACCGGCGAACACTGCCTGCGGCAGGTCGGTGAGCAGCTCCTGAGCGGCGGTGTAGCCGGAAGCGGCGCTCCAGTCTCCGACCAGGTCCGCCCGCGGCACCACCCCGGCCTCGGCGAGCGCCTCCCGCCACCCGCGCTGGCGCACCTGCGCGTCGAACCACTCCGGTGGGCCGGCTACGTGCACCAGGTCCCGGTGCCCGAGCCCGATCAGGTGCTCGACCACCAGATGCACTCCGGCGGCCTGGTCCACATGCAGCACCGGCGGCTCGAACGCGTCGGCGTCCGCCGCGGAGATCAGCAGCACCGGCAGCTGCGCGGAGACCGCCTGTGCGGCGCGGGCCACCTGTTCCACCGGGGCGATCACCACCACCCCCTCGACCGCCTGGTCCATCAGCGAGTCCAGCACCCCGGTGAGCACCTCCGGGGTCGGGTCCGGGGCCATCGCCACAGTGACGAAGTAGCCGGCGGCACGTGCGGACTGCTCCAGCACCGCCAGCGTGGTGGCCGGGCCGAACTGCATCGAGCCGGTCGTGACGATGCCGATCGCCCCGGAGCGGCGGGTGACCAGGGCGCGTGCGGCGCTGTTGCGCCGGTAGCCAAGCTCGCTGATGGCCGCCTGCACGCGGTCACGGGTCGCCGGCCGCACGTTCGGGTGACCGTTGAGCACCCGGGAGACGGTCTGGTGGGAGACACCAGCCAGCCGGGCGACGTCGCTCATCCCCGGCCGTGCACCGGAGTACGTGCTACCGGACACCAGCGGATCACCCCTTCTGCTCGAGTGGGATGAGCCTAGTGGAGCAGCCCGGTCACGGTCAGGCGGTGGAAACTAGGTGCGGGCGGACCAGGTCCGCAGGCGGGTTGGTGTGCGCGACGCCGTCGATCACCACGGTCGGCACGGTCTCGTTGCCACTGTTGACGCTGCGCACACAGGCGGCGGCGTCCTCGTCGGTCCAGATGTTGATCCAGGTGGCCGACCGGCCCAGGTGACCGAGCCGCCGCCGCAGCGCGGTGCAGTAGGGGCACCCGGGGCGCCAGTAGATCACCACGGCTCGGGCCGGGTCGTCTGCCGGCAACCGGTTCAGCTCAGCATGGCTCGTCCCACCCCGGCCCCGCCAGGGGAACGTCCAGACCAGCACAGCGGTCATCGCCAGCCCGTAGCCGGCGAAGATCACCCACCGCCGGTCCAGAGCGATCGTGACCAGCACCGCCACGACCGCGACCAGCAGGAGCCACCACCATGCGCGACGCACCTGATGAGTATCACCGGTTGCTCGGCCTCGGGCCTCCACCGTGGGACGGAGACTGTCTCACCCACAGTGGAGGCCGAGCACGAGGGCCGGTGGCTCAGCGCCGGACGATGACCTTCATCGCCTTCGTCTCGGCTGCGCGGCCGAAGGTGTCGTAGGCGTCCATGAAGTCATCCATGGCGAAGGTGTGGGTCACGAACCGCTCCGGTTCGAGCTTGCCCTGGGCCACGAGCTTGAGCAGCATCGGTGTGGTGGTCGCCGAGACCAGACCGGTGGTGATGGCGATGTCGTGGATCCACAGGTCCTGCAGCTTCAGCTCGACCGACTCCCCATGCACGCCCACGTTCGCGACGGTGCCGCCGGGTCGGATCAGCTCGGTGGCCATCTCGAAGGTCGCGGGCACACCGACTGCCTCGACGGCCACGTCCACGCCCAGACCGTCGGTCATCGCCAGGACCTGGTCCTTCCAGTCCGCCCGGCTGTTGTTCACCGAGTCGGTGGCGCCGAACGTCGTGGCCAGCTCGAGCCGGTTGTCGTCGAGATCGATCGCGATCACCCGCGAGGCCCCGTAGAGACCCGCGGTCATGATCACCGCCAGCCCGACAGGTCCGGCACCGATCACGGCGACCACGTCGCCCGGCTTCACCCGGCCGTTGCGCACCCCGATCTCGAAGCCGGTCGGCAGGATGTCCGACAGCATCACGGCCGCCTCGTCACTGACTGCCTCGGGCAGCTTGTGCAGGGAGCTGTCCGCGAACGGGACCCGGACGTACTCGGCCTGGGTGCCGTCGATCAGGTGCCCGAAGATCCACCCGACACCTGAGGCTCCCTCCGCGTGCAGGCAGTGCGACGGCAGCTGCTGGTGGCAGTAGGAGCAGGAGCCGCACGAGGACACACAGGAGATGATCACCCGGTCGCCGACGGCGAGAGTGCCGACCGCGGAACCGACCTCGGTGATGGTGCCGACGCCCTCGTGGCCGAGGATCCGGCCAGGTGTGACGGCGGGAACGTCGCCTTTGAGGATGTGCAGGTCAGTGCCGCAGATGGTGGTGGTGTCGACCTGGACGATCACGTCGGTCGGTTCGAGGATCGTCGGGTCCGGCACCTCCTCCCACGCCTTCTGACCGGGCCCGTGATAGACGAGTGCCTTCATGACGATACGCCTCCTTGATCACCCCGACCGTGGTTGGTGGGGGTGATTCCACGCTATCGATCAGAATGGCGCGCTCTCGGGGACCTTCGTCCCACCTCAGCCGCAGCATCAGCGGCCGCTGGGTGGGCCTCCCGGACGGTCCGCCCGGCGGGACCGGCGCTTCCGGCGCGAGGAGCTGCTCCCGGAGCCGGCACGACTGCCGTCGGGGACGGTAGCCCAGGATGCCTGCATCCCGGAACGGGTCTGGCCACCGACCTGGCCGGAGGAGGTCGAGTAGGTCAGGGTCGAACCGTGACCACGACGGTTGCGCGCGGCACCACCCCGGGCACCAGCCCCAGTCCGGCGCTGGGAACGCTCGCCCGCGCCCCCCGGTTGCCCGGTGCGAGGCTTGCGGCCGGACCGCTGGCCCTGCGGCGCCGGCTTGCGGGCGGCGGCAGCGGGGGCGTGCTCGGGTGCCACCCGAGGTGCGACCTGGCCGACCAGGGCATCGACCAGCTGCTGTGCGGGTGCCTGCGGTCGGGCGGAGATCTTCGCCGCGCGGAGCAGCTGGCGCACGTCACCGCGCTGCTCGCTGAGCATGATCGTGACCACGGTGCCACCGGAGCCGGCGCGGGCCGTCCGTCCGGAGCGGTGCAGGTAGGCCTTGTGCTCGGCGGGCGGGTCCACGTGCACCACCAGGTCCACATCGTCCACGTGGATGCCGCGGGCGGCGATGTCGGTGGCGACCAGGACTCGCACCGCACCGGTGGTGAACGCCTCGAGATTGCGTTCCCGGGCGTTCTGGCTCAGGTTCCCGTGCAGGTCCACAGCGGGGATACCGCTGGCGGTCAGCTGCCGGGCCAGCTTGCGGGCCTGGTGCTTGGTGCGGGTGAACAGCAACCGGCGCTGGCTCCCGGAGGCGAGCTGCTCGACCAGGGCCCGTTTCGCGGCCGGGTCCGGGACCTCGAGGATGTGGTGGGTCATCTCACCCACCGGTGAGGTCTCCGGGTCCACGGAGTGCTGCAGCGGGCGGTGCAGGTACTTCTTTACCAGCACGTCCACACCGCGGTCCAGGGTGGCGGAGAACAGCATCCGCTGGCCCTTGGTCGGGGTGGCGTCCAGGATGCGCCGGACCACCGGGAGGAAGCCGAGGTCGGCCATGTGGTCGGCCTCGTCGAGCACGGTGATCTCCACGGCATCCAGACGCAGGTGGCCCTGGCCGCGCAGGTCTTCCAGGCGGCCGGGGCAGGCGATGAGGATCTCCACACCGGCGTTCAGCGCCTCCACCTGCCGGCCCTGCCCCACGCCGCCGAAGATCACCGTGGTGCGCAGCCCTGCCGCCGTGGCCAGCGGGGTGAGGGTGGCGCCGATCTGGCTGGCCAGCTCCCGGGTGGGGGCCAGCACCAGCCCCAGCGGACGGCCGCGCTGGGCGCGCCGGCCGGTGAGGTTGGCGACCATCGGCAGGCTGAACGCGAGGGTCTTGCCGGAGCCCGTGCGGCCGCGGCCGAGCACGTCCCGCCCGGCGAGGGTGTCGGCGAGGGTGGCGGACTGGATCGGGAACGGGGTGTCGATGCCGCGTGCGGCGAGGGAGTCCACCAGCGTGGTGGGCACACCCAGCTCGAGGAAGGACTGGGCAGGCGTAGGTGATGCAGACAAGAAGAGTTCTCCGCAGGTCGGGGTTCACCGCAGAGACCGTCACGTGGCGTTCACCAGCGTCCAGCCGGTGCACCTGAAACCGCGATGCCGGGCGCGATCTGTCGCTGCCCTGCCTCCAGTGTTCCCCATCCCGGCACGCGAGCACGAACTTCGTGGGCAGCCTCACACCTGCCGATAGGGTCAGGGACCGTGACGATTCTTCTGACCGGTGACTCGATCACCGACTGTGGCCGTGACCGTGACGACCTGACCAGCCTGGGTGCGGGGTATGCCGCGCTGGTGGCTGCCGGGCTGCCGGAGGAGCAGGTGATCAACACCGGCATCGGCGGCAACCGGGTGAAGGACCTGCAGGCCCGCTGGGACGCCGACGTGCTCGCCCACTCCCCCGCCGTGCTGTCGATCATGATCGGCATCAACGACACCTGGCGCCGGTACGACTCCGACGACCCCACCTCGACCGAGGCCTACGAGCACGGCTACCGGGACATCCTCACCCGGTCCCGGGACGCAGGCATCGAGAAGATCGTGCTGGTGGAGCCGTTCCTGCTGCCGGTGAACGATGGGCAGTGGGGCTGGCGGGAGGACCTGGACCCGAAGATCCAGGTGGTCCGGCGCCTGGCGGCCGAGTTCTCCGCCGACTACCTGGCCACCGACGGGCCGCTGGCCGAGGTCGCCGCCCGCACCGGCGCTGCAGCGCTCGCCCACGACGGGGTGCACCTCACCGAGGCCGGACACCGATTCCTGGCTGACCGCTGGCTGGAGCTCTACCGGGCCTGACGCCTGCCGGCCCGCGCCCACGCCGCCAGCCGCCCCGACCCCTACGCACGGGGAGCGCTCCTCAGCCGGGTGAGCTCCGCCGTCGTCGGCGTGCTCTGGTGTGTACGTCTACTGGTGCCAGAGCAGCACCGATCTTCCACACGAGCACCACCCGACCACACGAGCACCACCCGACGACACAGGGCCGGCCGGGTGCTGTGCGCACCCGACCGGCCCTGTCGTTGCTTCCGGGCGGCTACTCGCCGGAGGCGGCCTCCGGCAGCTGCGGCGCAGAACCTGCACCGACTGCCAGCGGCTCCTTCTCGTCCTTCTGCTTGTCCACACCGGTGAAGGTGAACTCGCCGAGCAGGCCTTCGCCGGTGGCGTCCACGATCACCTTCTGGCCGGCGTGCAGCTCGCCGTAGAGGATCTTCTCCGAGAGCTGGTCCTCGATCTCCCGCTGGATCGCGCGGCGCAGCGGCCGGGCCCCGAGCACCGGGTCGTACCCGCGCTCGGCGATCAGCTGGTGGGCGGCCTCGGTGAGCTCGATGTCCATGTCCTTGTCCGCCAGGCGGTCGGAGAGCTTGTCCACCATCAGGTCCACGATCTGGTGGATCTCGTCCTGGGACAGCTGCGGGAAGACGATCACGTCGTCCACCCGGTTGAGGAACTCGGGCCGGAAGTGCTGCTTGAGCTCTTCGTTGACCTTCGTCTTCATCCGGTCGTAGCTGGTGGACAGGTCACCACCGGCCTGGAACCCGGTGATCAGGCCCTTGGCGATGTCCCGGGTGCCGAGGTTGGTGGTCATGATGATCACGGTGTTCTTGAAGTCCACCACGCGGCCCTGGGCGTCGGTGAGGCGACCGTCCTCGAGGATCTGCAGCAGCGAGTTGAAGATGTCGGCGTGCGCCTTCTCCACCTCGTCGAACAGCACCACGGAGAACGGACGGCGGCGCACCTTCTCGGTGAGCTGGCCACCCTCTTCGTAGCCGACGTACCCGGGCGGGGACCCGAACATCCGGGACACGGTGTGCTTCTCGGAGTACTCACTCATGTCCAGCTGGATGAGCGCGTCCTCGTCACCGAACAGGAACTCCGCGAGCGCCTTGGCCAGCTCGGTCTTGCCGACGCCGGTGGGCCCGGCGAAGATGAACGAGCCGCCGGGGCGCTTCGGGTCCTTCAGGCCGGCGCGGGTGCGCCGGATCGCCTGGGAGAGCGCCTTGACCGCAGCGTCCTGGCCGACGATCCGCTTGTGCAGCTCGTCCTCCATCCGCAGCAGCCGGCTGGACTCCTCCTCGGTGAGCTTGAACACCGGGATGCCGGTGGAGTTGGCGAGGACCTCGGCGATCAGCTCCTCGTCCACCTCTGCGACGTTGTCCAGGTCGCCGGACTTCCACGCCTTGTCCTTCTCCGCGCGGGTGCCGGCCAGGGTCTTCTCCTCGTCCCGCAGCCGGGCGGCACGCTCGAAGTCCTGGTCGTCGATCGCGGACTCCTTGGCGCGGCGGGTCTCGGCGATCTGCTCGTCGAGCTCGCGCAGCTCCGGCGGGGCGGTCATCCGGCGGATACGCAGCCGGGCGCCGGCCTCGTCGATCAGGTCGATCGCCTTGTCCGGCAGGAACCGGTCGTTGACGTACCGGTCGGCGAGGTTGGCCGCAGCCACCAGTGCGTCATCGGTGATGGTCACCCGGTGGTGCGCCTCGTACCGGTCGCGCAGGCCCTTGAGGATCTCGATGGTGTGCACGAGCGTGGGCTCGTCCACCTGGATCGGCTGGAACCGGCGCTCCAGAGCGGCGTCCTTCTCGATGTACTTGCGGTACTCCTCGAGGGTGGTGGCGCCGATGGTCTGCAGCTCGCCACGGGCCAGCATCGGCTTCAGGATGCTGGCGGCATCGATCGCCCCCTCAGCGGCACCCGCACCGACCAGCGTGTGGATCTCGTCGATGAACAGGATGATGTCGCCGCGGGTGCGGATCTCCTTGAGCACCTTGCGCAGCCGCTCCTCGAAGTCACCGCGGTAGCGGGAGCCGGCCACCAGGGCGCCGAGGTCCAGGGTGTAGAGCTGCTTGTCCTTCAGCGTCTCGGGCACGTCACCGCGGACGATGTCCTGGGCCAGGCCCTCGACCACTGCGGTCTTGCCGACACCGGGCTCACCGATCAGCACCGGGTTGTTCTTGGTGCGGCGGGAGAGCACCTGCATCACCCGCTCGATCTCGTTCGCGCGCCCGATCACCGGGTCGAGCTTCACCTCGCGTGCGGCCTGGGTGAGGTTGCGGCCGAACTGGTCCAGCACCGCCGACCCGGACGGGGTGCCCTCAGCGGGGCCGCCGGCGGAGACCGGCTCCTTGCCCTGGTAGCCGGACAGCAGCTGGATGACCTGCTGGCGGACGCGGTTCAGGTCGGCGCCGAGCTTGGTGAGCACCTTGGCGGCGACGCCCTCACCCTCCCGGATCAGGCCGAGCAGGATGTGCTCGGTGCCGATGTAGTTGTGGCCGAGCTGCAGCGCCTCGCGCAGGGACAGCTCCAGCACCTTCTTGGCGCGCGGGGTGAACGGGATGTGCCCGTTCGGGGCCTGCTGGCCCTCGCCGATGATCTCCTGCACCTGCTGGCGTACTGCTTCCAGGGAGATGTTCAGCGACTCCAACGCCTTCGCGGCAACGCCTTCGCCCTCATGGATGAGGCCGAGCAGGATGTGCTCGGTGCCGATGTAGTTGTGGTTGAGCATCCGCGCCTCTTCTTGGGCGAGGACGACTACCCGACGGGCTCGGTCGGTAAATCTCTCGAACATCTCGTGCTCCTCACTGGCCGGACCGCACGCGGTCATGGCGGTGTTCATCCAGGCTAACGGCGCCCGCACCCTGGGCATGCCCCTGTTCGCCAGCGGCGGAGAGCCTGAGATCAGGATGTGACCTCCGCGCAGACGTCTCGGCTCTCCCCGCCGAGCCGTCGTGACGCGTCTACTGCACGTCCAGCCGGGCGACGTAGCGTTCGGTCCCGGCAGAGGTGTCCACCGCGATCCAGAAACCACTCGCCCGTGGCGGGTCCGGCAGAGCCATCGCCACCGTGAGGTCGCCGGTGGCGTCAGCGGTGGCCTGGTTCAGGTAGACCACCTCGCCTGGACTAGTTCGGTGGGCATCGGCTGGGACAGCCAGGATGACCGCGCTCACCTGCTCACCAGCTGCCCGCTCGCCGGCGTGCACGGTCACAGTGGTGATCCCGTCCGGGCCGAGCACCGCTTCGTGACTGATCGTCCCGTCCCCGGCGGTGCGACCCTCGGCCTGCGCACCCTCGCTCCCCGCCGCCTCCGCGCGCAGCACTGGCTGCTGCTCGCCCTCGTCCCACGCCCAGACAACGTCGAAGTCCCAACCGAGGCCCTCGAAGAACGCCTGGGTGCGCAGTTCCTCGTCCGATACTTCGGCCCCCTTCCAGTTGTCCGCAGCCGGTGGATCGGTCAAGGTTTCGCCGGTCACCGGCACCGCGGCACTGGTGTAGTTGTCCGCAAGATCCGCGCGCTGCCCGGCGCGCACTCGGCCGACGATGCCGTGGGCGTAGCTGGGCGCCGTGATCTCGGAATTCAGGGACACCACGTGCTGGACCGAGGTGCCGCGTAGCCATAGCTGGCCACTCCCCCGGCGTTCCGCTCCGCTGCCGTGACGGCGCCGGCGGCGAAGACGTTCTCGGTCACCGAACCGCCCATCGCAATGCCCACCACACCAC
>Ga0209487_1000543_pt1 | contig 34241 bp, 25 predicted proteins | sample Poulit2012_FD_187524 | JGI IMG/M metagenome (GOLD analysis project Ga0209487, IMG submission 187524) | Agricultural soil microbial communities from Georgia to study Nitrogen management - Poultry litter 2012 (SPAdes) (version 2) | ecosystem: Environmental > Terrestrial > Soil > Agricultural land...
CCCCCCGTACACGACCGAGCCCGCGTTCTGGGAGATGTACGCCGGTCTCGCCGACCTGCCGCGGTACGGCGTGAGGGAGCGGTCCGCCCAGCATCCCTACGCGCAGGACATCCGCGACCATGGCCGCTGGGACTATCCCGAGGAGCTGGTCCGGGAGCTGCGTGCGGGATACTTCGGAGCCGTCAGCTATGTCGACTCCCTGCTGGGGCGGTTGTTCGACGGCCTCGAGGCAGCCGGCCTCGCTCAGGACACGGTGCTCTGCTACACCAGCGACCATGGCGAGATGCTGGGTACGTTCGGGATGTGGGGCAAGACCAGTCTCTACGAGCCCTCGGTGCGGGTGCCGATGCTTGCCGTGGGCCCGGGCTTCGAGGCCGGGCGGCGGGTACGCACGCCAGTGAGCACCCTCGACCTGCAGGCTGCGCTCTTCCGCGCCGTCGGCGCCCGGCGCCCGGGGCACTGGAGCGGTGAGCCGCTGCAGGACATCCCTGAGGACGACCCGCAGCGCGCAGTGCTCTGCACCTACCACGGCCACAACGTGCGCGGGGGTGGGTGCATGGTCCGGCAGGGCGACTGGAAGCTCATCTACAACGACGCCGCACCACACCAGCTGTTCAACCTTCGCGACGACCCGGACGAGCTCAACAACCTGTGGTCGGAGCGACCGGAGCAGGCCGCCACGCTCGAACGAGCATTGCGGGAGCTGTGCGACCCCGAGGCTGTGGCACGTGACGCCGCCGCGGTGCAGCGCGAACAGCTGGCCGCGGCCCGCGCTCTGCGGCACCAGCATGGCGAGGGCGCACAGCTGCCGTGGGCAGAGGCCACGCAGAGCTGACAGGAATCCCACTGGCTGGTGAGCGGGTGGGAGCTGACGCCTCGGCGGCGCCGACCGCAGCGACCTGCGCCCGGGAACTACGGCCGTGGACAGGCAGACACGACCGGCGACACACCGTCGTCGGCCTCAGAAGGGAGCACGACACACAGATGCGCATCATCCTGGTACGGCATGGGGAGTCGTTGTGGAACGTCGAGGACAGGCACCAGGGTCATGCTGACTCCGGCCTGACCGACAGAGGGCGGCAGCAGGCCCAGCGGGTCGGTCGGGCCCTCGCCGACGAGGTGGGCGCACTAGCAACTGTGTGGAGCAGCGACCTGCCACGCGCGCGGGACACCGCGCAGGCGTATGCCGATCTCGTCGGTGCCGCTGTGGTGGAGGATCCGCGTCTCCGTGAGGTCAGCGTGGGCTCCTGGTCGGGCCGGCGCATCGCGGACGTGGAGCAGGAGGAGCCCGAGGTCGTCGCCGCCTCCCGCGCAGGAGGCGACCCGCGGCGCGGTGGCGGTGAGACCTTCGCCGAGCTGCGGGTACGGATGATCGAGTGCCTGATGGAGATCGCTGAGCAGGGGGCCGACCCGGCGCTCGTGTTCAGCCACGGTGGATCGATCCGGGTCGCCTCTGCGCACGCCGCCGGCACGCCGAGCCCCGGGCATGCTTCCATGGGGCCACCCAGCAACTGCTCGCGGACCGTGCTGCATCTGGCTCCCGAGCGTTGGGAGCTGGCTCACTACAACCTGCCGCTGCCGTCCGAGCGCTCCTGAGTGAGGGGAGCCGTCGAGGTCAGGGCGCCTCGGTCCCGGCCAGGTCCTCCGCGTCCAGGATCGAGTACGCATACCCCTGCTCGGCGAGGAACCGTTGCCGGTGGGCGGCGAAGTCCTGGTCCACCGTGTCGCGGGTGACCACGGCGTAGAAGTGCGCGGTGCGCCCGTCGGCCTTGGGCCGCATCAGCCGGCCGAGGCGCTGGGCCTCCTCCTGCCGGGACCCGAACGACCCGGAGACCTGGATCGCCACCGCCGCCTCGGGCAGGTCGATGGAGAAGTTCGCCACCTTGCTCACCACCAGGGTGGTCAGCTCCCCGGAGCGGAACGCCTCGAACAGCCGCTGCCGCTCTGGCACCGTGGTGGCGCCGGTGATCACGGGGGCGTCGATGTGCTCGCCGAGCTCGGTGAGCTGGTCCAGGTACTGCCCGATCACCAGAGTCTGCTCCCCGGGATGGCGGGCCAGGATCTGCTCCACCACCGCCAGCTTGCCCGGTGCGGTGGCCGCCAGCCGGTACCGGTCCTCCGCCTCGGCGACCGCATAAGTCATCCGGTCCGCATGCGGCAGGTCCAACCGCACCTCCACGCACTCGGCCGGGGCGATGTAGCCCTGCGCCTCGATGTCCTTCCACGGTGCGTCGTACCGTTTCGGCCCGATCAGGGAGAACACCTCGTCCTCCCGGCCGTCCTCGCGCACCAACGTGGCCGTCAACCCGAGCCGCCTACGCGCCTGGAGGTCCGCCGTCATCCGGAAGATCGGCGCGGGCAGCAGGTGCACCTCGTCGTAGAGGATCAGCCCCCAGTCGCGTGCGTCCAGCAGCTCCAGGTGCGGGTAGACGCCCTTCCGCTTGGTGGTCAGCACCTGGTAGGTGGCGATGGTCACCGGGCGCACCTCCTTGCGCGAGCCGGAGTACTCACCGATCTCCTCCGGGGTGAGACTGGTGCGCCGCACCAGCTCGTCCCGCCACTGCCGGGCGCTGACCGTGTTGGTCACCAGGATCAGCGTGGTGGTTCCCGATCGGGCCATCGCGCCGGCGCCCACCAGCGTCTTGCCCGCCCCGCAGGGGAGCACGACGACGCCGCTGCCGCCGTGCCAGAAGCCCTCCACCGCCTCTTCCTGGTAGGGCCGTAGCGCCCAGTCGGAGGTGTCCAGGCTGATCTCGTGCGCCTCGCCGTCCACGTAGCCGGCCAGGTCCTCGGCCGGCCAGCCGAGCTTGACCAGCACCTGCTTCAGGTGGCCGCGCTCGCTGGGGTGGACCACCACGGTCTCGTCGTCGATCTTCTCCCCGAGCAGCCCCTGGGTGCGCTTGGAGCGCATCACCTCGGCCAGCACCGGCTGGTCCAGGGCGTGGAGCAGCAGCCCGCGCGCGGGATCGGACACCAGCTGCAGCCGCCCGTACCGGCTCATCGTCTCGGCGATGTCCACCAGCAGCGCGTGCGGCACCGGGTAGCGGGAGTAGGTGATCAGCGCGTCGACCACCTGCTCGGCGTCGTGCCCGGCGGCGCGCGCGTTCCACAGCCCCAGCGGGGTGAGCCGATAGGTGTGCACGTGCTCCGGGGCGCGCTCCAGCTCGGCGAACGGGGCGATCGCGCGGCGGCACTCGGCCGCCTGGTCGTGGTCGACCTCGAGGAGCAGGGACTTGTCGGACTGGACGATCAACGGGCCGTTGGGCATCCGACCATTCTCCCACGCCGAGCCGATTCGCCTGGGTGGCGCCGATCACGCCCGGGCGCGTCTACCGCATCCCGTGGGGCTACCGGCGCAACCACGGCAAGGGCCCGGCCCCGCGGCCAGTCGCCCCACGGTGACCACCGCGGTCGCTTCCTGACGTAGTGATCCGACGCTTCGGGGCTGATGTGGTCGGGCCCGCTCGGTTCGTACCGTCGAGGGCATGACTAGCTCGCGTCCCGATCCACCCCCACAGCCACCTGCTCGGCGGCCGCACCGATTGCGCACGCTCGGACTGCCGATGATCGCGATCATCGGTCTCGCGTTGCTGGCTGTACCTCGGGTGGTGCTCCACGACCTCGGCCTTGTCCGGTCCGGGACTGCCGTCAACGCACTGCTGGTGTTCTTGCCACCGCTGATCTGGATCGTTGTGGTGCTCTGGCGACGCGTACCGAATGCCTTCCTCACGCTCCTGGTGGTGGGCGTGTGGTACGGCGTGCTCCTGGCGGTGGGCCACCAGGTGCTGTGGGACTCAAGCTTCGCCGGCGCTCCGCCGTCCCTCGGGGGCAATCTCACCGACATCGACCCGGATGCCGGATCGGTGATCCTGCGGACCTTCGCGTTCGGCTCCAGCCTGATCACCGGCACCGCGGTCGGTGCCATCGCCGGGCTCGTCGCCTGGCTGGTGCGGATGCTGCTGCGCAGGTGGCGCCCCTGACGAGGCGTCTGCGTGCGCTACCGGGCCCCAGGCACCTCTCCTGCGGAATGTCCCGGTCCTGGCCGCCTCACCCGCGCGGCGCCGCCGTGCTCTCGCGCACCACGAGCTCGGCCGGGAGCAGCATCGCACCGCTGGCCGTGATCCGCACCCATCGGGGGCTCGAGGCCCAGCCGGTGGCCCGCCGTCACCCGGCACCGGACCTGCGGGTGGACCAGCCCGCTGCGGTGGTGCCGTTGTGGGCCGTGGTGGGAAGGGCCCGCAGCAGACCCTGTACGTGCCCGCACCGGTCACCGGCACCGGCACCGACCGCCTGGTCGCCCTGGAGCTGCTCGCCACCACCGACGCCGCCGCGCGCTTCGTGCCCGGGCCGCGCTGGGCCACCACGACCGCCGACTGACCCGCGGTCGCGCGCGTCGTCTGGCTGTTCCGAAGAGTCTCGCGGCGCGCCCCTGGGTCGGTGGACTTCTCTGTGTCACGGCGTGTAGCGTAGGTCACTCTGGTAAACGTTTACTCGATGCGTTCGTGACTATGGCGTCTGACTGGGGAGCAGGCCCGCGACTCGACACCGCCGCGGCACCGACCGAGACCCAGCACGGTGTCACTCCTTGGCCTGCGCTCACGAAGGAGGGAACTCGATGACGCCACTGCTCTCGCTCGAGGGTGTTTCCAAGGGCTTCCCCGGGGTGCAGGCGCTGGCGGACATGCACCTGCAGGTCTACCCCGGCGAGGTGCTCGCACTGGTGGGGGAGAACGGTGCGGGCAAGTCCACTCTGATGAAGCTGCTCTCCGGGATCTACACCCCGGACTCGGGTACGTTCCAGCTCGATGGCCAGCCGTACCGGCCGACCGACCCGAAGCAGGCTGAGGAGCTGGGTATCGGCATCATCCACCAGGAGTTCCACCTGATGCCCGACCTCACGGTCGCGCAGAACATCTTCATCGGACGAGAACCCAGGCGGGTGGGCATCTTCACCGACGACCGTGCGCTGAACCAGCAGACCGCCGAGCTGCTGGAGCGGCTCGGGCTGGACCTGGACCCGCGCAGCATCGTCGGCACGCTCACCGTGGCCAAGCAGCAGATGGTGGAGATCGCCAAGGCGCTCAGCGACGAGAACACCAAGGTGCTCATCATGGACGAGCCCACCGCCGCGCTGAACAACGCCGAGGTGGCCACCCTGCACCAGCTGATCCGTCGGTTCATCACCCCGCACACCGCTGTCATCTACATCTCCCACCGGATGGACGAGCTGCGCGCGATCTCCGACCGGATCACCGTGATCCGGGACGGGCAGTACATCGACACCGTCACCACCGCCGAGACCACGATGGCCGAGGTGATCTCCCGGATGGTCGGCCGGGAGATCGACACCAGCGTGGGGCCGCAGAACGTGCGCGAGGGACGAGAGCCGGTGCTGACCGTCACCGGCCTGTCCACCAAGCGCCTGCTCCGAGACGTCTCCTTCGAGCTGCGCAAGGGCGAGATCCTCGGCTTCGCCGGTCTGATGGGCGCGGGGCGCACCGAGGTGGCCCGCGCCATCGTGGGCGCTGACCCGATCACCAGCGGCACCATCACCGTGCACGGCCGCGAGGTGCGGATCCCGCACCCGGCACGCGCCAACGAGTACGGCATCGGCTACCTGTCCGAGGACCGCAAGCGTTACGGCCTGCTGCTCAACCTCAGCGTGGCGGACAACATCGCGCTGTCATCGCTGCGGGAGAAGTTCACCGCTGCCGGGTTCGTGCGCTCGACCGGCATCGCCGAGGAAGCCCAGGAGAAGGTGCGGTCCCTGGGCATCCGCACCCCTTCCACCCGCCAGGTGGTGAACAACCTCTCCGGTGGCAACCAGCAGAAGGTCGTCATCGCCAAGTGGCTCACCAAGGACTGCGACATCCTCATCTTCGACGAACCGACCCGCGGCATCGACGTCGGCGCCAAGGACGAGATCTACACCCTGCTGAACCAGCTCGCGGCGGCAGGCAAGTCGATCATCATGATCTCCTCCGAGCTGCCCGAGGTGCTGCGCATGGCCCACCGCGTGGTGGTGATGAGCGAGGGCCGGGTCAGCGGCGTGCTCGACCAGGACCGCGCCACCCAGGAGAACGTCATGGAGCTGGCCACGCTCCGCCCCGACTCTGAACCCAGTGTGATCAGCGAGGCAGGACCACAATGAGCACCACGACCACCGGTCAGGACCAGACGGACCAGACGCCCGCCACCCGAGTGACCAGGCGCCTTCGGGCCGGGCTGCAGCAGCTGTTCGCCTTCGCCGGCCTGATCCTCATCATGATCGTGTTCTCGCTGGCCTCCCCGGTGTTCTTCACCTGGGGCAACCTGGTGGGGAACATGCTGTTCTCCACGGTGGTGATCGGCACTCTGGCCCTGGGCACCACGTTCGTGATCATCACCGCCGGCATCGACCTGTCCATCGGCACCGGTATGGCGCTGTGCGCGGTGATGGCCGGCAACTTCATCACGAACATGGGCCTGCCGTGGCAGCTCGGTGTGGTCCTGGCGATCCTCTTCGGCGGCCTGGTCGGACTGGTCAACGGGCTGCTGGTGGCGTTGGCGAAGCTGCCACCGTTCATCGCGACGCTGGCGATGATGATGGCCGCCGACGGGCTGGCGCTCGTGCTGTCGAACAGCACCCCGATCTACATCGATGCCCAGACCGCCGGCGGCTTCATGCAGCTGTCCACCGGGACGTTGATCCCCCGGGTGCCGAACGCCGTGCTGGTGTTCGTGGTGGTCGCCGTGACCGCCGGCATCGTGCTCAACCGCACCATCCTCGGCCGTTATACCTACGCCCTCGGGTCGAACGAGGAGGCCACTGCGATCTCCGGGGTGAACGTGACCCGGTGGAAGATCGCCGTCTACGCCTTCGCCGGCCTGTTCACCGGCCTGGCAGGTGTGCTCATCGCCGCCCGGTTGGGCTCCGCGCAGCCTGCGATCGGTATGGGGTACGAGCTGCAGGCGATCGCCGCCGTGGTGATCGGTGGCACCTCACTGATGGGTGGGCGCGGCTCGATCGTCGGCACCGTGATCGGTGCGCTGATCATCGCGGTGATCAACAACGGGCTGCAGCTGATGTCGGTGCCGCAGGAGTGGCAGAACGTGATCCTCGGTGCGGTGATCGTCGCCTCGGTGTACATCGATACGCTGCGCAAGCGCGCCGCCACCTCGACCTGACCCCTGTCCCGCCCCACCAGGGGCACCAATCGAAGGAGAACAAAGTGCGCAGACGGACACTGTTGATCGGGACGGCGGCCGGCGCCGCCGTCATGGGGTTGGCTGCCTGCTCGGACGAGGGCGAGGGCGGCGGTGGCGACGGCGACCTGCCGTACATCGCGATCGTCTCCAAGGGATTCCAGCACCAGTTCTGGCAGGCGGTGAAGACCGGTGCCGAGCGCGGCGCCGAGGGTCGGGCCACGATCACGTTCGACGGCCCGGCCACGGAGAGCGACGTGGAGGACCAGATCAACATGCTGCAGAGCGCGATCGCCAAGAGTCCGGCGGCACTTGCGTTCGCCGCGCTGGACTCCCGCGCAGCCGAAGGACTGCTGCAGCAGGCGCAGAGCCAGGACATCCCGGTGATCGCGTTCGACTCGGGTGTGGACTCCGAGATCCCGCTCACCACGGTCGCCACGGACAACAAGGCGGCAGCAGCCGCCGCAGCCGAGCACATGGCCGAGCTGATCGACAACAAGGGCAAGGTCGCGATGGTGATCCACGACCAGACCTCCGGCTCCGGTCAGGACCGTCGGGACGGCTTCATCGAGTGGATGGAGCAGAACGCCCCCGACATCGAGCTGCTCGAACCGCAGTACGGCGAGGGAGACCAGAACCTCTCGGCGAACATCACCAAGTCCATCCTCACCTCCACCCCAGACCTCGCCGGCATCTACGGGGCCAACGAAGGGTCGGCGATCGGTGTGATCAAGGGCGTGCAGGAGTCCGGCAAGGACGGCGACGTGGTGATCGTCGGGTTCGACTCGGGCCAGGCGCAGATCGATGCGATCGAGTCCGGTGTGATGGCTGGTGCGATCACCCAGAACCCGGTCGGGATGGGGGAGCAGCTCATCGAGGCCGCGCTGAAGGCGATCAACGGTGAAGAGCTCTCCGCAACTATCGACACCGGCTTCTACTGGTACGACGCCGACAACATCGACGACGCAGAGATCCGGGAGGCGCTCTACGAGTGAGGCATGCCCGCTTCACTGCACCGGCGGAGCCGCCGTGCTCTGGCGCACTATCAGCTCCACCGGCAGCAGCACCCGCTCCGGGGGGTGCTGGTCGCCGCTGAGCTGGTCGGCCAGCATCGCCACCAGCCGCTCGCCGACCAGGTGGAAGTCCTGCGCCACCGAGGTCAACGGCGGCCAGAACTGCGCTGCCTCGGGAATGTCGTCGAACCCGATCACCGAGACGTCGCGTGGGATGCGCAGTCCCGCCTCGTAGACGGCCCGGTACAGTCCGAGCGCCACCTGATCGTTCGCGCAGAACACTGCCGTCACTGCACCGGACTGGATGTCCGGCACCAGCTCCTGGCCCAGGTGGTAGCCGGAGGCAGCCGTCCAGTCCGTGGCCAGCGGCGTCGGTACCGGGCGCCCGGCCCGGACCAGTGCCTCTCGCCAGGCATTCTCGCGCTCAGCAGCCGGCAGTGACTCCGGCGGGCCCGCCAGGTGGCTCACCGTGCGGTGGCCTAGCTCGAGCAAGTGGGTCACCGCCTCCCGGGTGCCGGATTGTTGGTCGGTGGCCACCGCCGGGTGGTGCCCGGCGAAGTGCGAGTCGGAGACCACCACGGGTAGGTGCGGTGGCAGGGTGAGGGAGTCCGGCGAGATCGACTCCGCCCGGATGATCACCAGCCCGTCGATCGCCACGGACGCCATGCTTGCCACCGCCGCACTGACCTCCTGGGAGGTGGGGGACTGCACGTCCACCAAGGTCACGCCCAACCCCCGCTGGCGGGCCGCCTCCACCACCGCCTCGACCGTGCTGGACTCCCCGGTGCGCGCCAGCTGGTGGGCCACCACCCCGATCGTGCGGAAGCTGCCGCTCTTCAGCGCCCGTGCCGCGGAGTTCGGCACGTAGCCGACCTCGCGCATCGCCGCCAGCACTCGTTCCCGGGTGGCCGGGCGGACCCCCGCGTAGTCGGTGGACACCCGGGAGACGGTCTGTGCGGAGACACCGGCCACAGCAGCCACGTCAGCGATCGAAGGGGAGGTGCTCCTGCGCCGTCGCGGCAGTGCCCGCTCCTGGACCTCTTCCGAGACCACTCATCCTCCTTGGCGTTGACAGATGTGGTCGTGCCTGTGAGAGTATCTCCACCAGAATGTTTACGTAAACATCTCGGGCAGTGACGGGAGGGATCAACGGATGGCGGTATCCGTGGCCGGTGCGAGCACCGCCCCACCGGCAGTGCGGCGGGAGCGGCGGAACTGGCGGCCCTGGACGTTCATCGGACCGTTCATGCTGGTCTTCGCGCTGGTGTTCATCGCGCCGATCATCTACTCCCTGGTGATCAGCCTGTTCCGCGACCAGCTGGTCGGCGGCACAGTGTTCGTCGGCCTGGAGAACTACGCCAACGCGCTGCAGGACTCGCAGTTCTGGACCGCTCTGGGGCGGGTGAGCCTGTTCCTGGTGGTGCAGGTGCCGATCATGCTCGGCATCGCCCTGCTGGTGGCGCTGGCGCTGGACAGCGCCCGGCTGTACGGCTCGAGCTTCTTCCGGATCGCGATCTTCCTGCCCTATGCCGTGCCGGCCGTGGTGGCCGCGCTGATGTGGGGCTTCATGTACGGCACCCGGTTCGGACTGATCGGCAACCTGAACGAGCTGTTCGGCCTCACCCTGCCGGCGCCGCTGTCCCCGGACTGGGTGCTGGTGGCGATCGGCAACATCGTCACCTGGGAGTTCGTCGGCTACAACATGCTGATCTGCTACTCGGCGTTACGGGTGATCCCGCACTCGCTGTACGAGGCCGCCGAGATCGACGGCGCCAGCCAGTGGCGGGTGATCACTGCGATCAAGCTGCCCGCGATCCGCGGAGCGATCGTGATCGCCACCATCTTCTCCATCATCGGCAGCTTCCAGCTCTTCAACGAGCCGGCCATCCTGCAGAGCCTGGCGCCGAACGCGATCACCACCTACTTCACCCCGAACCTGTACGCCTACAACCTGTCCTTCTCCGGGCAGCAGTACAACTACGCCGCCACCGTCGCGATCATCATGGGCCTGGTCACGATGGTCATCGCCTACGCCGTGCAGCTGCGCGGTATGCGCCGGGGAGCGTGAGCGATGGCCATCACCGCCGACCAGCCCCAGGTACGCAAGCGCAGCTACCCGAAGCTCAAGCCCCGCCGGGGCAGCCTGCAGCGCCCGCGCCGCAGCCCGTTGCTGACCGCCGTGACCGGCATCGTGCTCGTCTACAGCCTCGTCCCTCTGGTGTGGCTGCTGATCAACGCGACCAAGACCCAGGACAGCCTGTTCTCCTCCTTCGGTCTGTGGCTCTCGGGTGACTTCGCCCTCTGGGACAACATCCGCGCCACTCTCGCCTATGACGACGGGGTGTTCCTGCGCTGGTTCGCCAACACGGTGCTGTACGTGGTCGCCGGGGCCGGCGGCGCCACGTTCCTGGCGATCATCGGCGGCTACGCGCTGGCCAAGTTCACCTTCCCCGGTAAACGTGGCGTGTTCGCCGTGGTGCTCGGCGCGATCGCCGTGCCCGGGACCGCACTGGCCGTGCCGACCTTCCTGCTGTTCAGCAAGCTCGGCCTGACGAACACCCCCTGGGCGGTGATCATCCCCTCGCTCATCTCCCCGTTCGGGCTCTACCTGATGTGGACCTTCGCCGCCGAGGCGGTCCCGGACGAGATGCTCGAGGCTGCCCGCGTGGACGGTGCAGGGGAGTGGCGCACGTTCTTCGCCATCAGCCTGCGGCTGCTCGCACCGGGCACTGTGACAGTGCTGCTGTTCACCACCGTGGCCACCTGGAACAACTACTTCCTGCCGCTGATCATGCTCAAGGACCCGGACTGGTACCCGCTCACGCTCGGCCTCGATGCCTGGAACGCCCAGGCCGCCACCGCCGGCGGCGAAGCCATCTTCAACCTGGTGATCACCGGCTCGCTGCTGACCATCGTTCCGCTGATCACCGCATTCCTGCTGATGCAGCGCTTCTGGCAGTCCGGACTGGCCGCCGGGAGCGTGAAGGAATGACCCGCACCATCATCCCCGTCCGCAATGAAGTGAGAGGAACTCCCATGACTCGAACCGGTCGGCGCCGCGGCGCCATCGCCACGGCCTTCCTGGCCAGTGCCGCCCTAGCCCTGACGGGTTGTGGATCCGGCGACGACTCCGGCGACGGCGGCGACACCGCCGACGTGGACATCGACGCGGTGCTGGAGGAGGGCGGCGAGCTCACCGTGTGGGCGTGGGACCCCACGCTGGAGACGGTGGCGGAGAACTTCCAGGAGGAGTACCCCAACGTTGACATCGAGCTGGTCAACGCCGGCACCGGCAACGACCAGTACACCGCGCTGCAGAACGCCATCCAGGCCGGTAGCGGTGTGCCGGACGTGGCCCAGGTGGAGTTCTACGCCCTGCCGCAGTTCGTGCTCGCCGAGTCCCTGGCCGACCTGTCCCAGTTCGGTGCCGCGGGCCTGGACGGCACCTTCACCCCGGGCCCCTGGTCGGCAGTGACGCAGGACGACGGGGTGTACGCCCTGCCCACCGACTCCGGCCCGATGGCCCTGTTCTACAACAAGACCCTGTTCGACGAGCACGACCTGGAGGTGCCCACCACCTGGGAGCAGTTCGCCGAGGTCGGTCGCCAGCTGCAGGAGGAAGACCCGGACTCCTACATCACCAGCGACACCGGTGATGCGGGGATGGCGACCAGCCTGATCTGGCAGGCCGGCGGTCAGCCGTTCCAGGTGGACGGCACCGATGTGACCATCGATCTTGCCGACGAGGGCAGCAGCCAGTACGGCGAGTACTGGAACACGCTGGTCAGCGAGGATCTGCTTGCCCCGATCACCGCCTGGAGCGACGAGTGGTACCAGGGCCTGGCCGACGGCACCATCGCCACTCTGGTGACCGGTGCCTGGATGCGTGGCAACCTGGAGTCCAGCGTGCCCGACGGCTCCGGCGACTGGGCCGTGGCGCCGATGCCGCAGTGGGAGGAGGGCGCCAACGTCACCGCTGAGAACGGCGGAAGCTCCCTGGCTGTCCCGGCGGCCAGCGATCAGCAGGAGCTCGCCTACGCGTTCGTGGAGTACACCACTGCCGGTGACGGCGTCGCCCCCCGGATCGAGGAGGGCGCCTTCCCGGCTACCACCGCCGACCTGGAGTCCGAGGAGTTCACCACACCGGAGTTCGAGTACTTCGGCGGCCAGCAGGTGAACCAGGTGCTCGCCGAGTCTGCCTCGAATGTCATCGAGGGCTGGCAGTACCTGCCCTACCAGGTGTACGCGAACAGCATCTTCAACGACACCGTCGGCCAGGCCTACGTCTCCGACGCCACGATCACCGAGGGTTTGGCGGCCTGGCAGGATGCCCTGGTCACCTACGGCAACGAGCAGGGCTTCAGCGTCTCCGCGCCCTGACTTATGTCGGCGGCTGCGGCCCGACCCCGGGCCGCAGCCGGTCACATCCCCACCCGACCCCGCTGCCCCCTGACGGCCGGGCGCTGCCCGGTGCGCTGCGCCGTCGACGATCACGAGCCCTGAGGACAGATGACCACCTTCGACATCGGCCCCGAGCACTTCCTGCTGGACGGTCGCCCCCACCAGATCATCTCCGGGGCGATGCACTACTTCCGGATCCACCCCGACCAGTGGGCGGACCGGATCGCCACTGCCAAGGCGATGGGGCTGAACACCATCGAGACCTACGTCGCCTGGAACTTCCACTCGCCGGTCCGCGGTGAGTTCCGCACCGACGGTATGGCTGACCTCGGCCGCTACCTGCAGCTGGTGCAGGAGGCGGGGATGCACGCGATCGTGCGCCCGGGTCCGTTCATCTGCGCCGAGTGGGACAACGGCGGCATCCCCGCGTGGCTGCTCGCCGACCCGGACGTGCGGATGCGCCGCAGCGAGCCTCGCTACCTGGCCGCTGTGCGGGAGTACTTCGAGGCGCTGCTGCCGATCATCGCACCGCTGCAGGTCGACCGCGGCGGTCCCGTGCTGATGCTGCAGGTGGAGAACGAGTACGGCGCCTACGGCGACGACGCCGCCTACCTGCGCACGCTGGTGGACCTGTTCCGCAGCGGGGACATCACCGTACCGCTGTTCACCTGCGACCAGGCGAGCGAGGCGATGCTCACCCGCGGCGGGCTGCCCGAGCTGCACAAGACCGCCACGTTCGGCTCCCGCAGCCTGGAGCGTCTGGCGGTGCTGCGCCGGCACCAGCCCACCGGACCGCTGATGTGCATGGAGTACTGGAACGGCTGGTTCGACGCCTGGGGCGAGGACCACCACGTCACCGACCCGGCCGGCACGGCGGCGGACCTGGCCGAGCTGCTCGCCTCCGGCGCCTCGGTGAACATCTACATGGCCCACGGCGGCACGAACTTCGGGCTGACCAACGGCGCCAACCACAAGGGCAGCTACCGGCCCACCATCACCTCCTACGACTACGACGCCCCGATCGCCGAGGACGGCACCGGCACCGCGAAGCTCGACGCCCTGCAGGCGGTGCTCCGCACCCATCGGGGGCTCGAGGCCCAGCCGGTGGCCCGCCGTCACCCCGCACCGGAGCTGCGGGTGGACCAGCCCACTGCGGTGGTGCCGTTGTGGGCCCTGGTGGAGGAGCTCACCGACTGGCAGCAGCACCAGCATCCGCCGACCCACGAGCAGCTCGGGGCGATGTCCGGCTTCACCCTCTACCGCACCGTTGCGGACCTGTCCGACGGCGCAGTCCTGACCGTCGAGGAGGTCCGTGACCGGGCCCAGGTGTTCTGTGATCGGGCCCCCGTGGGCGTGCTGGACCGGAGCGAGCACGCCCGCGCCCTGGTACTTCCACCGGCTAGCCCGCACGCGCTGGTCGAGATCCTGGTGGAGGACCAGGGCCGGGTGAACTACGGACCGCGGATCGGGGAGGCCAAGGGCCTGGTCGGACCGGTGCTGCTCGGCGGCACACCGCTGACCGACTGGCAGGCCACCCCGCTGCCGATCGAGGACTGGGCGCAGCGGCTGCGGGCCGGTGAGCCGCCAGCAGCGGCCCGGCCCCGCGGAGGCGCACCCGCCGCGGCCGGGCTGCCCGGACCGGCCCTGGTGGTCTGGGACGTGCCCAGGTCGGAGCCCGCTGACCTGTTCCTGGACACCGTCGGGTGGGGCAAGGGCCTGGCCTGGTTCAACGGCTGGAACCTGGGCCGCTACTGGGGCAAGGGCCCGCAGCAGACCCTGTACGTGCCTGCACCGGTCACCGGCACGGGAACCGACCGCCTGGTCGCCCTGGAGCTGCTCGCCACCACCGACGCCGCCGCGCGCTTCGTGCCCGGGCCGCGCTGGGCCACCACGACCGCCGACTGACCCGCGGTCGCGCACCTGCGGCCACCGCCCACGGTGCCCGGCCCACCGCAAGGTCTACGACGAGCAGAGAGTTCAATGACGAAAGGATGCACACCATGACCGGGACGTCACGTTGGCGCCGCACCGCTGCCGCAGGAGCGTGCACAGCACTGCTGGCCACCGGCGCGCTCGCCGTGCAGACCAGCACGGCACCACCCGCCCAGGCAGCGACCGAGAGCGTGACCATCACGCCCGACCCGTGGTACGCCTCCGACCCGTTCGAGGGCTGGGGCACCAGCCTGGTCTGGATGGCGAACGCAACCGGCGGCTACCCCGACGAGCTGCGTGAGCCGCTGTACCAGGCCATCTTCGGCGAGGACGGGCTGAACCTGAACCTCGCCCGGTACAACGCCGGCGGCGGGCACGCCTCGGACGTGACCGACTACCTGCGCCCAGGCGGTGCCGTCGAGGGCTACTGGGCCGAGGACGCCACCGGCGACCTGTACGGGGCACCGACCACCGTGGACAACCGCGACCAGGTGCTCACCGCCTGGGACCCGGACGACCAGGACCACTACGACTTCACCGCCGACGCCACCCAGCGCTGGTGGGTGGAACGGCTGGTCGCCGACGAGCAGATCACGCACTGGGAGCTGTTCGCGAACTCCGCTCCGTACTTCATGACCGAGAACGGGTATGTCTCCGGCGGGTTCGACGGTGATGACGAACAGCTGCGAGTGGATGCGATGGACTCCTTCGCCGGCTACCTCACCGAGGTCGCAGACTTCCTGGAGCGCGAGCACGGCCTGCAGATCGACACCATCGACCCGTTCAACGAGCCGAACACCAACTACTGGTCCACCCAGCTGGAGGACGGAGTGCCGGTCGGCGGGCGTCAGGAAGGCATGCACGTGGGCCCGGAGCGGCAGGTGCAGATGATCGCCGCCCTGGCCGAACGGTTGCAGGCCGGGACCACCGCCACCGAGGCGACCATCTCCGCCATGGACGAGACCAACCCCGGGACGTTCGCGCGGAACTGGGCGGCCTACCCCGACCAGGCGCGTTCCGCCGTCGAGCAGATGAACGTGCACACCTACGGCACCGGTGACCGCCGGGTGGTGCGCGACCTGGCCAAGTCCGCCGACACCCCGCTGTGGATGAGCGAGGTCGGCGGCAGCTGGCACACCGGGTTCGACCCGGTCACGATGGACAACGCCCTGGGCATGGCCGAGCGGATCCAGAGCGACCTGCGTGAGCTGGAGCCGACCGCTTGGGTGCTCTGGCAGCCGGTCGAAGACCTGTACAACATGCAGGCCACCGGCGAAGACCTGAACTGGGGCTCGGTGTTCGTGGACTTCGACTGTGTCGAGGTCGAACCCGGGGTGTGGAAGTCCGAGCGCCGCATCGACGACGCCGGCGGCGACGCCAGCGCAGTGGAGGAGTGCGAGATCGTGCACAATGCCAAGTTCGGCGCGATCCAGAACTTCACCCAGTTCATCCGCCCGGGCGACTCGCTGATCGCCACCGACTCCGCGGACGCCACCGCCGCCGTGGACTCCGACGGGCTCACCCTGGTCTACCGGAACGACAGCGACCAGCCGCGCGAGGTGAGCGTGGACCTTTCCCGGTTCGGCCAGATCGCCGCGCAGGCCTCCGTGCAGACCTTCACCACCACCGAAGGCACTGAGCAGGACCCGACGGCCAACGCGATCGTCCCGGGTGAGCCCGCCGCCGTGGACGGCACCAGCGCCACTGTGGAGGCCCCGGCCCGGTCGATCACCACAGTGGTGATCGACGGCGTGACCGGGGTGGCCGAGGACGCCGCACCTGTCGTTGATGGCGGCAGCTATCAGCTGCTCGGTGTGCAGAGCGCGAAGGCGCTCACGGCCGGTACCGAGGACGCCACTGTGATCCGCTCCCCGGGCACGACGCCGGCGGAGGCTGCCGACCAGGTGTGGACGGTGCACGAGGCGCCGGGCGGTGAGCGGGGAGACCTGCGCCCGTACGTGCTGACCAGCAGCGACGGCCGGGTGCTCGGCGCCACCGATGACGGCACCGACCTGCGGGACATCCCCGTCTCCGAGGCGGCCACCACCAGTGAGACCCGGTGGTTGCTGACCACTGAGGACACCACCTCCTGGTCGTGGGTGAACGAGGCGCTCAGCCAGGCCCTGGAGGTCTCCGGTCAGTCCACCGAGGAGGGCGCCCGCGTGGCGCTGTGGAGCTCCTCCGGCGGTACGCACCAGGCCTGGCAGATCCGGGACCTGCACGCCACCGGAGCCCACGACGTCCAGGTGAGCACCCTCGCCGGGGTGCCGCCGGCCATGCCTGCCACCGTGCTGCCCACCTACGCCTGGGGTGACGGTGTGCCGGCCTCGGTGGAGTGGGACCTGCCCGGGGAAGACACCTGGCAGCAGACCGGTGAGGTCACTGTCGAGGGTGTGGCCACGGACGTGTACGGCAACGAGGTCCCGGTGCAGGCCACGGTCGTGGTCGGTGGGTTCACCGTGACCGACCCGGTGTCGTTGACCGTGCGCCAGGGGGTGGGCCCGGAGACGGTGGCTGCCGCCGCACCAGCCACTGTGCCGGCCCGCACCGGCGCTTCGGAGCTGACCTTCGACACCGAGGTGACCTGGGACTTCTCCGTCCTGACCGCCGAGGACCTGGCCGCCCCGGGCGTGCTCACCGTGCCGGGAACGGCCTTGTCGAACGAGCCGGGGGAGGAGCTGGATGCCACGCTCTCGGTGATCGTCACCGAGCCGGTGCCGGTGAATGTGGCCCCGTTGGAGTCCACCACTGTCTCGGCCACGTTCGTCGAGCCCGGCTACACCGCGGAGGACACTCGTAACGAGGTCCTCGACGACAAGGCATGGTCCAACTGGAAGAGTGGGGAGAAGAACGCCTCCGACACCCTCACCTACGAGCTCGGCGAGACCGAGGTGCTGGATTCGGCCACCGTCTACTTCTACCGGGACGGCAGCCACACCTCCTGGGCCGAGGCGATCGCCTTCGAGTACCGGGACACCGACGGCCAGTGGCTGCCCGTGCCCGGCTATGACGAACCGCAGCCGGTGACCGCACCGGAGGATGGTTCGGCGCCGGTGGTGACCGCGGACCTCAGTGAGGTCGAGGAGAGCACCGGGCTGCGGGTGGTGATGGACGCCATGGAGGACACGCACATGATCGTCTCCGAGGTGGAGATCATGGCGCTCGGGCCGGGTATGGGCTCGGTCGCCGACCTGGCAGCGCTGCGCCTGGACGGGCAGTCGGTGGACGGTTTCGCACCGGAGGACCTGGAGTACCAGGCGCAGGTGCAGGGCAGCCGGTTCCCGCTGGTCTCCGCCGTACCGGTGGACCAGGCGGCGTCGGTGGACGTGCAGCAGCCGACCGAACAGGACCCGCGCGCCGAGGTGACTGTCACCTCCGCAGACGGCCAGGTCAGCCAGACCTACACCGTGGACGTAGAGCGGCAGATCTCGCTGACCGATGTGCAGATCTTCGGTGACGTCAGCGAAGGTGGCACCGTCCGCGCCCTGGTGGACGTGGATCCGGCCGACGCCGCGGTCGAGTACCAGTGGTTGATCGACGGCGAGGAGCCCGCCGGGCCGGCAGCACAGGGGCCGGCGCTGGCGCAGGCGACGCTGGCCTCTCCGGCCGTGGTGCTTCCCGAGGGCAGCGCCGGGGCTGCCGTGCAGGTGCGGGTCGCGGCTGAGGCGGACGGGTTCCTGCCCGCCGAGGTGATGTCCGAGCCTGTGGAGATCGCGGCCGCCGAGGTCGATGACCCTGACGACGGCTCGGGCGGTCCGGACGACGGCTCAGGCGGTCCGGACGACGGCTCAGGCGGTCCGGACGACCCTGGTAGCGGCAGCGGCGAGCCGGACGCGGCCGGCGGCCCAGACGCCGGGGAGGACACACCTGGCGGGAGCGCCGCGGACGACAGCGTGGCATCGGGCACGGCCACCGACCCAGACGGCCTGCCCGTGACCGGCGCCCCCGGTGTCGGAATCTGGGCGCTCGTCGCACTTGCTGCCGTGGCAGTGGGTGCGGGCCTGGTGGCGCTGCGGCGTCACTCCCGAGCCTGAGCAGGCGGCCGTGGCCCCGGGTCCGCTCGGACCGGGGCCACGGCCGTGCACCCACCGACACTGTTCGACGCAGTACCGCACACCGCACGACGCAGCGTGCCGCCCACCAGCGGCTACGATGTGAAACGGCAGATTCGCTAGCCGAAAATGCGCCGAAACAGTGACGTGCGGAGGGCGCCGTGACCACCACCATCTACCGGGCCCGCGTGCTGGACGTCCCCACCGACCCGTTCACCGGCGGTGCCCTCCGCTCGGACGAGGACGTCGCACTCACTGTCACCGATGGCACGATCACCGGCCGTGGCTCGTTCACCGAGGCTCGCGCCGGTGCTCCGCAGGCGGAGGTCCTCGACCTGCGGGCGGGCATCCTGCTGCCGGGGTTCGTGGACACGCACGTGCACTACCCGCAGGTGCGGGCGATCGGCGGCCTGGGCATGCCACTGCTGGACTGGCTGGACGAGTGCGCCCTCCCGGAGGAGGAGCACATGGCCGATGCCGGCTACGCTGGCCAGGTCGCCGACGAGTTCCTGACCGGACTGACCCAGGCGGGCACCACCAGCGCGCTGGTGTTCGGTGCGCACCAGGCCAGCGCGATGGACGTGTTCTTCGCCGCCGCCGAAGGCTCCGGCCTGCGGATCACCGCAGGGCTGGTGATGGGGGACCGACTGCTCAAGGGGCCCTTGCACACCACCCCGACCCGGGCGCTGGCCGAAGCAACCCGCCTCATCGACACCTGGCACGGTCGCGGAAGGCTGCGCTACGCCGTCACCCCGCGATTCTCCCTGTCCGCCACCGACGAGCTGCTCGCCGCCTGCGCGCAGACCTTCAGCTCCCGCGACGACCTGTACTTCACCAGCCACATCAACGAGAACACCGCCGAGGTCGAGACCGTCGCCGACCTGTTCCCGCACGCCGCGCACTACCTGGACACCTACGACCGGCACGGCCTGCTCGGTCCGCGCTCGATCCTCGCGCACAACGTGCACCCGACGCCGGCAGAACTGACCCGGATGGCACAGACCGGCTCAGCGGTGGCGCACTGCCCCAGCTCGAACGCCTCGTTGGGCAGCGGGCTGTTCCCGATGCGCGCGCACCTGGACGCCGGCGTGCACGTGGCGCTCGGCTCGGACGTGGGCGGTGGAACCGGGTTCAGCCTGCTCAAAGAGGGACTGCAGGCATACTTCGCTCAACAGGCCCGGCCCGACGGCGTCCCGCTCGCGCCCGAGCAGCTCCTGCACCTGGCCACTGTGGCAGGGGCGCGCGCCCTCGGTCTGGACCAGGTCGGTCATCTGTCCGTGGGGATGGCTTTCGACGGCGTGTGGTTCCGTCCGGAAGCAGGCTCCACCACCGAGGCGGTGCTGCGCCACGCAGCCAGCGCCCGCGACGCGCTCGCGAAGATCTTCGCCCTTGGCGCCAACGCCGACATCGCCGGTGTCTGGGTGGGAGGGGACCGTCTCCGCTGATAGCGCCGCCGCGCCCACGGCCAGGGCTACTCCACCGAGGAGCCGAGCCGCACGACCTCCGGGTGGTCCTGCAGATAAGCAGCCACCCGGTCCTCGGCGAACGCCTGGCAGAGGTCTTCCATCGCCTCCGGGTCCAGGTTCACGATCGACTGACGACCGTCCGGGCTCCAGCCGGTGCCCAGGACCGGCGCGGTGATGAACTGCACGTTCCCGCGGCTCAGGTTCCGCGACGACAACGCCAGATCACGCATCTCGCCGATGCTGAAGCCCTCGTCGACGGACACGTTCTCGGCCACCACGGTGAGCAGGTCGGTCAGCGCGACCGGGTTGCGCAGCACGTCCCGGTCGAACGCGGCGGTCATCATCGCCCGTATCCAGTTCTGCTGACGCTGCACCCGGGAGAAGTCGCCGCCGGAGAGCCCGTGCCGTTGTCGGGTGTAGGCCAGGGCCTGCTCCCCGGTGAGCGTGTGGGTGCCGGCGGCGATCGTCTGCCCGTGCACCTGCAGCGGCTGCGTCAGCGTGATCTCCACCCCGCCGAGCTCATCGGTGATGTCCTGGAAGGAGTCGAAGTCGGTCAGCACCATGTGGTCGATGCGGATGCCGGTAAGGTCTTCCACGGTCTGGATCATCAGCGTCGGTCCACCGAAGGAGTAGGCGGCGTTGATCTTGTTGTCCCCGTACCCGCGGATCGGCACCCAGGAGTCGCGCGGGATCGACATCACTGTGACCGACTCACGGTCGCCACTGATCGAGGCGATCATGATGGCGTCGGTGCGCTGTGCCCCGGCCTGCCACTGGGACGGGTCGCCGGCGGAGATCCGGCTGTCCGAACCGAGGATGAGGATGTTCACCGGGTCTGCCGTCTCGCTCTGGTCGTCGGTGGACCTGGGCGCTGTCGGGCGGTCAGTGCCCAGGTCGGCGAACGGGTCGTCGAAACGTTCCATCGCACCGTCGAGCCGGTGCTGCACGAAGAGCACGGCACCTACCACGCCCACGACCAGCACGCCGATCAAGGACAGGGAGATGATCAGCGCAAGCTTGGCGCGGGAGCGGGGTGTCATGGGCCCATCCAGGTCTACCGTCGGCACGTGACCGCGGCCGGGACCGCGCCCACGCCACCGTGCTGTGGCGAGTGCTTCTCAGTACACCACCAGAGCAGGCTGTCGTGTGGTGCTTGACCGATCGTGTCGCACTCACCGGCCTCCTCGCTGCGAACGCGAAGGCTTGCGCACGAGCCCAGCGCCGCTAGCCGCCCGCCGCTCGGGCAGGGGGACGGGCCAGAACACGGAGCGCCCGCACGCCTGTCGGATCGAACCCCAGATGACCGGGCCGAGAAGCACCATCCCAGCCCCGATCACGGCCACGGCCATCGGTGGGACCCCCAGCATGGTCAGTCCGGTCAGGGACAGCACGATGGCGATACCGCGACGGACGACGCTCTGTGGCACGCGGCTTGCGAGTCGGGCACCGAGGTAGGTGCCAGGGGCGCCGCCGAGGATCAACGGCACCAGGATCGCCCAGTCGACCCCGGTGATGATGACGTGTCCGGCAGCAGCCGCACACACCAGCGGGATCGCCTGCAGCAGGTCCGTCCCCACCAGTCGGTTCGCGCGCATCCTCGGGTACAGCAGCAGCAGGGCCACCATGATCAGGGACCCTGAGCCGACGCTGGTGATGCCGACCAGCAGTCCCCCGACCGCCCCGACGATCAGAGTGGGCAGCGGCCGTATCCGAGGGTTCGGGCTGCCATCCCCTGTCCGCCGGAGCAGGTGGACGAGGAGACGTGCTACGTAGGTGAGGCTCGCCAGCACGAGCGTTGATCCGATCGCGACCCGGACGAAGCTCTGCTGCTCGGTGTCCCCGCCGGAGGCGTTGATGATGAACGCTCCGGCCAGGGCGAACGGAACCGACCCCACGATCAGCCACGCCGTGAGGGGCAGGTTCGGAGAGCCCTGCCGCCAGTGGACGGCAGCACCGACCGACTTGTTCAGGACTGCGGCCACGAGGTCGTTGGCGACCGCCGCGGTCGGCGGCACGCCGAGGAAGATGAGCCCTGGCGTCATCAGAGCACCGCCACCCATCCCGGTCAGCCCGATGACCACACCGACCAGGGCGCTCACGGTGAGGATCCCGAGCGAGTCCGCCGTGAGGAGCTCAGCGAGCATCAGCGCAGGCTTCCATCGAGGATCGTTCCCAGCTCCGCGAGGAGGGAGTCGACGTCGCGGTCGGTCGTGTCGATCCTCAGGTCCGGGTCCGTCGGTTCCTGGTACGGAGCTGTCACACCGGTGAAGTCCGGGATCTCGCCGCGTCTGGCACGCGCATAGAGCCCCTTCCGGTCCCGCCGTTCGCACTCGGTCAACGGTGTGGCCACGTGCACGAGGACGAATCGACCCCCGCGCCCCTGCACCAGCTGCCGCACTGCGTGGCGGGTGTGCTCGTACGGCGCGATCGGGGAGCAGATCGCCACACCACCGTGGTAGGCGATCTCAGCAGCGACCCAGCCGATGCGCCGGACGTTCGTGTCCCGATCGGCAGGGGAGAAGCCGAGCCCGGCCGACAGATGCTGGCGAACGAGGTCCCCGTCCAGAAGCGTCACGCGCCGACCACACTCCAGGAGGCGGTTGCGTAGTGACCGGGCCAGGGTCGACTTCCCCGACCCGGACAGGCCGGTGAAGAACACGACCACACCAGGCCCGGTCCGGTCCAGTTCGTCGGAGCCGAGCACGTGGACCGGCCGACCAGCGGCGTAGGAGCGGATGATGGCATCGACCTCCGCTGGCCCCAGAGCAGCAGGAGCGGGTGCGACCGCCACTTCTGCTCCCGGATGTGACGCGGCCAGACGCTGTGCCTGTCCCACTGTGCGCAGTGCGGTGGGGCTGGCCTCCGCGTCGAGCGACGCGAGCGCCAGCAGCAGCGGACGAGCACCTGCGTCGGTCACCGCGACCTGTGCTTCCGCATCGGCAACGGGCCCTCGAAGAGCCACGACGGTGGTGCGGGCGGTGCACGCAGCGGGGCCGCGGTGGAGCTCCTCGAAGGGTCGAGCCGAACGTTCCGCCAACCAGGTGGGTTCGCCGTGGGTGATGGCCCCGGACGGCGTACCGGTCACGGCGATCCGCGCGACCGGTACACCCTCGAGATCCGCGAGCTCGACCGGGTCTGACCCGGTGCGCAGCACCTCTGGCATCGCTAGCTCTACGGTGCCGGGCGCAGCAGTCGGCGGATAGGCGGGCAGGGCTCCGGACCGCACGAGGTCCAGGACATCTAGCTGCGTGGCGGTGGCGGTGTATCGAGGAATGGACAGGTCGGGTTCGATCACCACGGCAGTCTGGCGCCGCTCGTATCGTCAGGGCCATCACCCGGATTGCCTGCTCACCATCTGGTCAGAGCCGCCTCGGAAAGGACCGCATGCCTGTAGTCGACTACCGCCTGTCGCAGCTGGATCAGCTGGAGGCCGAGTCCATCTATATCTTTCGCGAAGCCGCGGCCGAGTTCGAACGACCCGTTCTGCTGTTCTCTGGCGGCAAGGACTCGATCACCATGCTTCGCCTGGCAGAGAAAGCCTTCTATCCCGCTCGGATTCCGTTCCCGGTCCTGCAGGTCGCCACCGGGTTCGACTTCCCCGAGGTGGAGGCCACTCGCGACCGGTGGGTGGAGCGCCTAGGCCTCCGGTTGCACGTGGCCTTTGTGGACCAGGCGATCGCCGACGGTGTGGTGATCGACGACGGCAAGACCTCCAGGAACCGACTGCAGATCGGCACGTTGCTGAACGCTATCGAGGAGCACCGGTTCACGGCTGCTTTCGGTGGCGCCCGTCGGGACGAGGAGAAGGCGCGCGCGAAGGAACGGGTCTACTCCCACCGCGATGAGTTCGGGCAGTGGGATCCGAAGAACCAGCGGCCGGAGCTCTGGTCGCTGTTCAACGGTCGTCTGCACGAGGGCGAGCACATGCGGGTGTTCCCGCTGAGCAACTGGACCGAGCTCGACATCTGGCACTACATCGCCCAGGAGCAGATGGACATCCCGTCGATCTACTTCGCCCATCGGCGACGTGTGTTCGAACGCGACGGGATGCTGTTCACCGAGAGTGAGCACAACCCGTGTCGGGACGGTGAAGCCGTCACCGAACGCACGGTGCGATTCCGCACCGTGGGCGACCTGACTCTCACCGGATGCCTGGAGTCCGAGGCCGACACGGTCGAGAAGATCATCGACGAGGTCTCCGCTTCCCGTATCACCGAACGCGGCGCCACCCGAGGCGATGACAAGTTCTCCGAAGCCGCCATGGAGGACCGGAAGAAGGAGGGCTACTTCTGATGACTGACGGTGCGATGGACATGCTCCGGTTGGCGACTGCCGGATCGGTGGACGACGGCAAGTCGACGCTCATCGGTCGGTTGCTCTTCGACAGCAAGTCGATCTTCAACGACCAGCTCGAAGCCGTGGAGAAGACCTCGGTGGCCAGAGGATTCGACTATACGGACCTCTCGTTGCTGACCGACGGGCTTCGTAGCGAACGTGAACAGGGCATCACGATCGACGTTGCCTACCGCTACTTCGCCACCCCCAAGCGGAAGTTCGTGATCGCCGACACCCCCGGTCACATCCAGTACACGCGGAACATGGTCACCGGAGCATCGACCGCTGACCTCGGACTCGTCCTGGTGGACGCCCGGAACGGGATGACTGAACAGTCCCGGCGGCATGCGGTGATCCTGTCGATGCTCCGGGTGCCGCACCTCGTCCTCGCGGTGAACAAGATGGATCTGGTCGGCTACGACGAGGACGTGTTCCGGCAGATCGAGTCGGAGTTCCTGGCGTTCGCCGGCAAGCTCGACGTGGCCGACCTGACGATCATCCCCATCTCCGCGCTGAACGGAGACAACGTCGTGGCCCGCAGCGAGAACATGCCGTGGTACGACGGCACCAGCCTGCTCCACCACCTGGAGAACGTCTACATCGGGTCGGACCGTGAGCTGCGGGATGTCCGGTTCCCGGTCCAGTACGTGATCCGGCCCAAGTCGGACGACCACCATGACTACCGCGGTTACGCCGGGCAGGTGGCCGGTGGTGTGCTGAAGAAGGGCGATGACGTGATCGTCCTGCCGAGCGGGATGACCACCACCATCGCCGCGATCGACCTGTCCGAGCGGGAGATCGACGAGGCCTACCCTCCGATGTCCGTCACCGTTCGATTGTCCGACGACGTAGACGTCGGTCGCGGTGACATGATCGCGCGTGTCAACAACCAGCCCGCCCAGACTCAAGACCTGGACGCGATGATCTGCTGGATGTCCACCTCACCCGTGCAGCCCCGCCAGAAGCTGCTGATCAAGCACACGACTCGTCTGGTGAAGGGGATCGTGCGGGGCGTTGACTACCGCCTGGACGTGAACACGCTGCACCGGGACCAGGACGCCACGGAGCTCGGGCTCAACGAGATGGGGCGGGTCACGTTGCGCGTCCAGCAGCCGGTGATGGTCGACGCCTACGAGCAGAACCGGATCACCGGTTCGTTCATCGTCGTGGACCCGTCCACCGGAGTCACGGTCGGCGCGGGCATGGTCCGGGTCTGAACCTACCGGACGAAGAGCTCCTTCAGTGCGGCCACCTGCTCCTCGGTCAGCTCCAGGGTGCCGGCGGCGGCGTTGTCCTCGAGCTGGGCGACGCTGGAGGAGGACGGGATCTGGGTGCCCATCCCGTCCAGGGTGAGGATGTAGGCGAGGGTCAGCGTGCTCACCTTCACCTCCCACTCCTTGGCCAGCTCGCCGAGGCGGCGCACGGTGGCGAGCTTCTCCTCGCTGATCCCGGAGAACGTGCCCTCGTCGAACAGCCGGTCGCCGGGGCCCACCTTGTCCGGGTCCAGGTAGCGCTCGGTGAGCAGGCCCTGGGCGAGCGGGGAGTAGGGCACGAAGGAGACCCCTTCGCGGGTGCACAGATCGAGCACGCCGGGCAGGCTCTCTCCGTTCAGCGGGTCGAACCGGTTCTGCACCGCGATCGGTCGGGTGCGCCGGGACAGGGACTCGCTGATCCGCAGGCACTCACCGAGCTGGGCGGCGGAGAAGTTGGACACTGCCAGGTAGCGCACCAGGCCCTGGCGGACCAGGTCCTCCACCGTCTCCAGGCTCTCCTCCAGCGGCACGTTCTCGTCGAACCGGTGGAACCAGAGCACATCCAGGTAGTCGGTCTGCAGCCGTTCCAGGGACGCCTTCACCGATTCGATGATCTGCAGGCGGGACAGCCCGGCGTGGTTCGGGGTCCAGCCGTCCATGCCGCCATGGGTCTTGGTGGCCAGCACCACGTCTCTGCGCCGTTGCGGGTTGGCGGCCAACCACCGGCCGATCAGCCGCTCAGAGTTGCCGGAGGCGGCGTTGTACCGGTTCGCGGTGTCCCAGAACATCACGCCCAGCTCACAAGCGCGGTCCATGATCGCCGCTGCACCCTCCGGGTCGATCCGGGCACCGTCTCCGGTGTCCGGGAAGCCGAACTTCCACGTGCCCAGGCCGATCGCCGCGCCCTGCAGCCCACTGCGGCCCAGGTAGCGGTAGGGCATCCCCCGGTAGTCGTGTGCCTGGTAGGGCACGTTGTACAGGTCGGTGTTCGGTGTCAGTGGATCCATGCCCCGATCCTGGCACACCTGCCCCCGGGGACTCAGGTCGTCCGCTCAGCCCGTGCCCACCGGCCGGACGGAGGCGATCCGGTGCGCTGCCACGGTGATCTCGGCGTCCCGGCGCACGTCCAGCACCCGGATCCGTCCGGCGTCCACGGTCAGCGGTCGCACCACCCGGGACTGCACACCGCCCTGCGCGCCGGCCATCACCAGCTCCACGTCCGACCCGCGGGAGGCTGCCACCCGCAGTGCCTCCAACGTGTCCGCCGGCGGCCCTGGTTGCTCCGCACGGGACCGGAGCAGCTGGTGCGCGCGCTCCTCCCCGGCGCGCATCGCCGCGACCACCTCGGGCACCGGGTCCACCGTGTCCACCGGGTCCACCGGGTCGTCGGGGTCGGCCGTCGGTGCACCTGGGAGCACCGTCCGCACCCGCGGCCCCGCAGCAGAGGAGAGTCGCAGCGGTGTGCCGTCCGGCCCCTCCAGCACCCCAGCCAGCCCGGCACCGGCGAGGGCGTCGGCCACGTCCCGGGCATCGGCGCGGGCCACCAGCACTGTGGGGGCGATCGCATGCAGGCCCAGGTGGGTGAGCTCCGGGTGAGCCAGCAGCCGAGCCAGCACCGCCGGGTCCTCAGCGCGCAGGTACGCCCCCGCTGCGCCGATACGCACCGACCCGTGCGTGCGGGCCACGTCGTGCACCAGGTACTCCAGGGGTTGCGGCAACGGCGTCAACGAGGCCGCCCGGAGCTGCTCGATCAGGTCCTCGGCCGTCAGCCCGGAGTCCAGGGCCCGGCGCACAGAGTCGGCGGAGAACCGCACGGTCATCCCCGGCCCGCGGCTCTCCACGTCCGCGACCAGCTCCACCAGCGCCCGTAGCTCCGCTGCTGGTCGGCCTGGCACCACAGCGGTCAGGTCGCCCTGAACGATCATCTCCCGCACCGCCGGCGGGATCGTCTCGGCCAGCTCGGCGGCCAGGCGGCCGGCCGGCTCCTGCACCTGGGCGGCGTCGCCGCGCTGTGCACCGGTGACCTCCCGCAGCAGCCGCCCCGCCGGGGTGAGCGCCCCCGCCCCGGTCAGCCCGAGCGCCGCGGCCTCGGCCAGTACCGCCTGCACCACCGGCAGCGGTGGCACTGCCTTGGCGGTGTGCCAGCCCAGGTAGGCGCGCACCTGCTCCGCACCAGGGGCGCCGTCCTCGGGCCAGGCCGCCAGCGCGGTCAGTATCCGGCGGCGCAGCACCGGTGCCCAGTGCCGCTGCAGATCCGGCTCCAGCGCCGCGCGCAGCACCCCTCGTTCAGTACGGGTGCCGGCCAGCCACGGGGTGCGGGGCCAGTCCACCCAGACCAGCAGCAGGTCCGCCCACCGCTCGGCCACTGGGCGTCCGGTCCAGTCGGCCGCATCCTCGCTCGCGGTCCACCACGAGCCGTCGGCGTCGGTGCGGTGCCCGAGCAGCCCGCTCGCCCCGGCGAGCTCGACGACCAGGGCGAGCTCCGCCGTCGTGAGCTGGAAAGAGCTGGCGAGCTGACGCAGCTCCCGCACCCCCACCCCGCCGGAGCGCAGAACCGGCACCGGCCGGGCCCCCCACGTATCCACCAGCGCCTCGATCTGCTCCAGCAGCTGCTCACCGGCCCGGGCGGACTCGGCCAGCACCATGTCGCGGGAGCGCACCGGCACTTCCGGCAGGGGCGCAGACTGTGGCACGTTCGGCGCCAGCCGGGCCCCGCGCGCCGCCAGAGCGACCTCCCGAGGCAGCACCAGCTCAGTGGCCGACATCCGCACCAGCAGATGGTTGTCCAGCAGCCACCGGGCACCGGGCGGCACCTCGTGGGAGATGGTGCCTATCGGTGGGCCCCAGGTGAGCGCTTCCAGCATCCGCCGCGCCGGCTCCGGGGCGTTGGCCAGTGCCGAACGCACCGCCTGCGGTGTGGTCGGCCACCCCTCCGCCGGCGGCACGCCGAGCTCGGCCAGGCGCGGTCCCAGCCCGAGCGGGTGCGGGCCAAGGCTCTCCCGCAGCGCCGGCACCGGGACCAACCGATCACCGCTGGGCAGCACCAGGGCGAGCGCGGCCAGGTCGGCGGTCTGCTCGCCGGTGTCCTGCCCGACGGCGGAGTCCAGCTGGGCTTGCGTCGGCGCCCTGGTCTCGGCGAGCACCACGATCGCTTCCAGCGTGGTCAAGGTGGGGGCGTCCAGGTTCGCCAGCGCCCGGGACACCGAGGCCCGCGCTCCCGCGCGGGAGGCCAGTGCGGTCAACGACGACGGTCGCGGGGTGGCCAGGTCCGGGCGGCGGCGGAGCAGCTGGTCCAGCCGTGCATCGTCCCAGGTCCGCACCGCCTCGGCGAGATCGGGTGGGGACCCTGCGGTGGGAGCATGGCCGGACATCCGCACCAGTCTACGGCGGCACTGCGGGCAGTATCCCCGCGATCCGAGCAGCCGTCTCTGGGAGTAAACTGGGCGCGAATACGCACTGCGTGCCTCGAGCGTTCCCCTCCCACGAGAGAAAGACGGGTAGACACGTGCCCACCGGCAAGGTCAAGTTCTTCGACGCCGACCGCGGCTTCGGGTTCATCGGCTCGGACGACGGCGGCGAGGTCTTTCTGCACGCCTCGGCGCTGCCGGAAGGAACACCCGCACCGCGGCCCGGCACGCGGGTGGAGTTCGGCGTGGCCGACGGCCGCCGCGGGCCGCAGGCGCTGTCGGTGACCATCCTCGACCCCACCCACTCGGTGATCCGGAACCAGCGCCGCTCCGCTGAAGACATGGGCCCCATCGTGGAAGACCTGATCCGCCTGCTGGACCGGGCCGGGAACCGGCTACGGTCCGGGCGCTATCCCGACCGGGCCGAGTCCGCGAAGCTGGCGAAGATGCTGCGCGTCGTGGCTGACGAGTTCGACGTATGAGCGCCGCTGCGGCCACCCGTCCGGCCACGGGACGCAAACGCGCCTCCGATGCGGTGCTCGAGGGTGCCGTGGATCTCGCCCGCTCGGCGCTCGGGGACGAGCCGGTGGGTGAGCACCTCGGCTTCACCTTGGAGGCCGAGCGGCTCGGCACGCACTACTTCGCTGCTACCGCCCCCGGCTATCACGGGTGGCGCTGGTACGTGACCCTCTCCCGGATCCCCCGCTCGCGGAACGCGACCGTGTGCGAGTCCGGGCTGCTGCCGGGGGACGACTCCCTGCTCGCCCCGGCCTGGTTGCCGTGGGCCGAGCGGCTCGCCCCAGGGGACGTAGGCCCCACTGACCGGCTGCCCTACGTGGCCAATGACGACCGCCTCGAGCCCGGCTGGACCGCCGGCACCGGCGACGAGGAGATGGACCGCCTCGCCCTGCGCGAGCTCGGTCTCGGTCGCGACCGGGTGATGAACCGCAAGGCGCTCGACGACGCGGCCACCCGGTGGTACGAAGGCTCCCGCGGTCCGGACACCGGCGGCTCGCGTGCCGCTGACGCCTCCTGCGCCAGCTGCGGGTTCGTGGTCCCGCTGGCCGGGTCGTTGGGGCAGCTGTTCGGGGTGTGCGCCAACGAGTGGTCTCCGGACGACGGCAAGGTGGTCTCCCTGGACCACGGTTGCGGGGCGCACTCGGAGACCGACCTGAGCGTGGGTGGGCACGAGTGGGACCAGCCCGACCTGCACGTGGACGAGTACGACCTGGACGTGGTGGAGGAGCCAGCGTCAGCAGGCTCCAGCGACGATGCCGAGCAAGCTCCCGTGGAATCCGCTTCCCCGAAGTCGAGCGACTAAAGGCTTTTCGGCGTAGTATCAGGCGCTACGCGGGTATCCCCGCGTATAGGCCGAGGCAGCGGCTCTTCCCGAGGAAGCGTCCAACGACATGGTTCGCTACAGTGTGGGGGACACCCGCTCTCGGGGGACTACTGGCTAAGGAGCCGAGAGATCATGAGAGACAAGACGACACGTCGGGCCCGATGGGCAGCGGTTGCCGGCGGCGCGGTGTGCGCAGTGCTGCTGGTGGCACCAGGCGCATCGGCCAGCACCACGGCAGGCTGGGGTGACGAGCTCATCCAGCTCGACCCGGGCGGTCAGCAGTCCCAAGGCTGGGGCGATGAGCTGATCAATGGCTGGGGTGACGAGCTCATCAACGGTTGGGGTGACGAGCTCATCAATGGTTGGGGTGACGAGCTGATCAACGGTTGGGGCGACGAGCTCATCAATAGTGGCGGCTACCAGACCAACGGTTGGGGTGACGAGCTCATCTGACCGGTGAGCTCCTTCCGGCCCGCGCTCAGCGGTCCGGACAGCGGCTCCTGAGCACCGCGTGCCCGCCAGCCAGCGGCGGGACCGACGGTTCCTCCAGCAACGGCGGCCGCGTCCGATGCACGGACGCGGCCGCCGTTGTGCTCGCAGCCTCTGGCATCATGACGGAGGTGATGTCTAGGTGAGCGGCGCGCAGCAGTTCACCTCGCTGCGCCCGCTGCTGCCGGGTGTCTACCTGCCCTCCCTGCTGTTCAGCATCGGTATCGGCGCGATGATGCCGATGATCGCCGTCAGCGCGGTGAACCTCGGTGCCGATGCGGCCGGTGCGGCGCTGCTGGTCGCGATCCTGCCGGTCGGTCAGATCATCGCCGACGTGCCCGCCGGTGCCCTCGCCGCACGCCTGGGCGACCGACTTGCGATGATCTGCTCCTCGCTGGTGGCGATGCTCGCTCTGGCCTGCTGCGCCCTGGCGCCCAACCTGGGCATCCTGGCCCTGGCCGTGGTGCTGACCGGGGCGACCAACGCCGTCTACGGTCTGGCCCGGCAGGCCTACCTCACCGAGGTGATCGCCCCGATGCGCCGGGCCCGGGCGATGTCCGCCCTGGGCGGTGTGGCCCGGATCGGGTTGTTCATCGGCCCGTTCGCCGGCGCGGCGCTCGTGCACGGCGATGAGAACCCTGCCCCGTCCTACTGGCTCGCAGTGGTCACCTCGCTGGTCTCGGCTCTCGTGGTCTGGTTCCTCGTTCCTGCTGAGGGTCACCGTCCACAGCGGGATGCGGCCACGGCGCGGGTGCGCGTGTCCACCTGGACCGTGCTACGCAGCTTCCGCGCCACCTTCGCCACCCTGGGGGTGGCGGTGCTGCTCGTCGGTGCGGTGCGTGGCGCGCGGCAGAGCGTGCTGCCACTGTGGACCGAGCACCTCGGCTTCGCCCCGGCAACCACCAGCCTGGTGTTCGGCCTGGCCGGGGCGGTCGACATGCTGCTGTTCTATCCAGCCGGGAAGGTGATGGACCGCTTCGGGCGGCTGTGGATCGCCATCCCGTCCATGCTGGTGATGGCGGTAGCGATGGCGCTGCTGCCGTGGACGCAGGCGTTGCCGGCGGTGATCGCGGTGGCGCTGCTGCTCGGCATCGGCAACGGCATCGGGTCGGGGATCCTGATGACACTCGGGGCGGACACCGCACCAGAGCAGGGGCGTGCGCAGTACCTGGGCATCTGGCGACTGTTCGGCGACACCGGCAACGCGGCCGGCCCGCTCGGTGTCTCCCTGGGCGCCGCCCTCGGCTCGCTCGGTGCCGGGGTGATGGCGATGGGGGGTGTGGGCGTGCTCGCTGCCGTCGCGCTCGGGCGATGGGTACCCCGCTGGAGCGATCATGCCAACGCGACCACCCGCCGTAGAGCCGGTCTGACCCAGATGTGACCACTCGTTGCTCTGCAGAGCCTGAGGTTGAGCAGCCCAGTGGCGACCTGCGCGTCGGCCGAGCGTCGGCCTGCACGCCTGAGTGTGACGTGGGACACTTCCGCTGAGTCATCCTTGGAGGCGGACATGATTGCGACCAATGACGAGTTGGGACCTGACGATCGCCCCGACGGCTCAGCGGCGTTCGCTCGGGTGCTGGCCTACGGCCGCAAGGTGGCACGCGACCTCGCTCTGACCGGCGTCCCGGAGGACTCCTACGCGGTGCAGGAAGCGCGCCAGCCCCCACCGCACGCCCGGTACGGGTTCGCCGGTTTCGGCGACGACGTCAGCGCCCCGATCCGGGAGCGACGATCAAGCATCGGCGGCTGGCGGGTGCACCGCCGCCTGCTCGACGAGACCATCCGGCTGGACGAGCACGGCAACCAGGTGGGACCAGCCACCTCGCGCACCGTGCGGGAGATCTGGCTGCTGCGCAACGGCGCTCTGCAGGAGGTCGTGCTGCACACCGAGGCCGACGGCGCCTGCGCCGCTCAGTCCGACCCGCTCACCGAACAGGTCGCGCACGCGATCACGGACGCTGAGCAGTGGCGCCAGGAGCGGTCCAGCCATGCGGGGGTGCGGCTGCTGCGGCGGACCGCGATCCTCACCCCGAGCGAGGTGGATCCGGAGTTCACCGCGCTGGAGAACCTGCTCGGCGAGCTGCGCGAACGGATGGAGCGCTGAGGGGCCGGCCCCGGATCGCCGTGCTCGGCATGGCGATCGAGTCCAGCGCGTACGCCCAGCACCGGGCCGGCTACCGGGACTTCTTGGTGCTTGAGGGAGATGCGATGCTCGGCCGGTACCCCTTCCTGGCCCCCGGCGCCCCGTTGCGGGAGGCCGCCGAGTGGGTGGGGCTGTTCCAGGCCCGGTCGATCCCCGGCGGGCAGGTGCTGGGCGAGGTGTATGCCGACTTCACCGACCGGATGGTCCGCGGGCTGGCCGCGCTGGTCGAAGACGGCGGGGTGGACGGTGTGTACCTGGACATCCACGGTGCGATGAGCGTGGTCGGCATGGACGACGCCGAGGGCGCCCTGATCACCGCGCTGCGGCAGGTGGTGGGCCCGGAGGCGCTGATCGCCGCACCGATGGACCTGCACGGCAACGTCTCCCCGGTGCTCGCCCGCGAGCTGGACCTGCCCACCTGCTACCGGATGGCGCCGCACGAGGACGCCTGGCAGACCCGGGAACGCTCCGCGCGGGACCTGGTGGACTGGTTGCGGCGTGGTGCGCAGCCCGTGCGCGCCTGGGTGCCGGTGCCGATCCTGCTCGCCGGGGAGCAGACCTCCACCCGGGTGGAACCAGCGCGCAGCCTGTACGGGCGGATCCCGGAGGTGTCCGCCCGGGACGGGGTGACCGATGCGGGCATCTGGGTGGGGTACGCCTGGGCGGACGAGCCCCGCTGCCATGCGACGGTGCTGGTCACCGGGTCTTCGGCGGGGCCGGTGGCGGCCGCGGGGGAGGAGCTGGCCGTCGCGCTGTGGCGAGTGCGGGAGGAGTTCGACTTCGCCGCCCCGACCGGCACGTTGGACGAGGCGATCGACACGGCGCTGGCGCACCTGGCTGCTGGGCGAGCCGGCCCGTACCTGGTGAGCGACTCCGGCGACAACCCCGGGGCGGGCGGTTCCGGTGACGTGACCTGGACGTTGGCTCGGTTGCTGGACCGCGCGGACCTGACCGGCCCCGGCGCCCCGGTGACGTATGTGGCCTCGGTGTTCGACGCCGTCGGCATCGAGGAGCTGTTCGCCGCGCAGCCGGGCGAGCAGGTGAGCGTGACGGTGGGGGCCAGGGTGGATGACCGGGTGAGCGGGCCGGTGGGCGTGACAGGCACGTTGCGCAGCCGGCACGACGGCGACCCTGCGGCAGGTCGGATCGCGGTACTGGCCGTGGGCGGGCTGCGGGTGATCATCACCGAGTTCCGCAAGGCGTTCCACGCGGTGGAGGACTTC
>Ga0209487_1000544_pt1 | contig 34145 bp, 52 predicted proteins | sample Poulit2012_FD_187524 | JGI IMG/M metagenome (GOLD analysis project Ga0209487, IMG submission 187524) | Agricultural soil microbial communities from Georgia to study Nitrogen management - Poultry litter 2012 (SPAdes) (version 2) | ecosystem: Environmental > Terrestrial > Soil > Agricultural land...
TTATATCATACTGTTGAGTTTTATAGCGTGCTGCGATTCCCTCATTACCAACCGTGTATTGAGCATCAATAATGTTGCCTTCCCAATCGAATGTTTCATCAATTTCAACTACTCTAACCTGCTGATTTTGCTTTAAATCGGTAACATATAAAAATACCCTGTCACCTTCCTCGAATTGCATTTCTGGATATCCGTTATTAGTTAAATCCACAGCAGTAATTGTGGTGGATGTTGGGGCGCTATTTTCTATTTGTTTTTTAATAGCGTCCTTTAAATTACTTTCATGTTTATAGGATCCATCCCTAATTGCAGGACCTTCAATCCATCCATACTTTTCTACTAATGCTGGTATATGTTCTTCAACCTCAATTTTGTAGTCGGCATCTTCCTCGTTATCATCTTTATCACCAAATCCACGCGCCCATGTGTGGAACCCGGAAGCATCAACCTCGATCGATACATCTTGGATGTTCAAATCCTCATGTAGAATAACGTCCTTGTCGGAGCCGACCAGACCATGTATATAGGCTGACTTTCCTTGTATCTTATATTCACCTTTAAATCTGTCAACGCCATATAGGAAACGCTCTGTTTTACTTTGGTTGGCTTGGTAATTTAGTGTATTGGCAAGTAGATTATCTACAAGTACATAACTGTATCCAGTGTCTTCAAAAAGATCACGGAAAAAGTTAGCAGGTGTCATTGATTTGTCCTCTACTTCGTCCTGCAAGTAATGACCGTTCATGTCCACAAAGAATGATAGAACCGCATCTACACCTACGGAAAAAGCGTTGCCGTCGAGTGCATATAATGGTCCGATAATCGTGTACCATTCACCTTTGAATAAGATTTTCCAACCAAATTCAATATCATGGATAAAATCTTGGTTTATTTCATCATACAAAAAAGACAGCGATATTTCTCGCTGCCCGTTAACTCGTTTTTTTCTATTCACTTCCGCGATTGCAGGATATTCTTTGCCTTTTAAATCTAATACGAATAATGATGGTTGTCCGTTTATTGTAATCACCTCCATAAGAAAAGACCGACTAAATTAATAGTCAGTCTTTAAGATTTCTGAATTATATTCATTTGTTCGTCTTATGTTCCAAAGACGTAATTACTTTCTTTTTATCATTGAACAATGGGTATATATATAACAATGCTAAAAACGTAAATATCATTCTGTTATCATTAATATCGCCAGTTGTGTTTGCATTTAAGAATGTGTACATAAACATCAGGAGAGCACATACTTGTAAATAATTGGATTTAAAAACGTTGTTTAGAAAGAAAGGCATAGTCAGCAATGCGACAAACAATATTAATCCTACTAATCCCAACTCCGACATTACTTCTAATATGATGTTGTGAGGATAGTATCTTTCGTCTATGCCATTATAATGTATTGCATAACTCCCCAACCCATCCCCAAAGATAGGGTTATCTTTCCAGACATTATAAGCTAATGAAAACCGATCAGTTCTTTGAGAATATGATCCAGCTCCACTACCATCAAACAAATTTCCTAGTCTAGTTATCATTGTTTGTATAGACTCTGAAAAAGGTATCATCAGTAAAGGTATTGGAACTAACGAAAAGGCTACCCTCATGGCACCCTTATTTATTAAAACGTCATCCTGTGTAACTTTAAATGTTTTTATTAATAGAAATGTAACTAAAGCGACACCTAAAGAAACTAAAGCCATTCTTGAACCTGTTAGAAAGAGAACCAAAATCAATATAGCCAGCCCAACTAAAGAAGACATTTTCTTAACTCTAGAAACTTCCGCATTAAATAGGTATAGCATTATAATCACTATTGATCCCAAAGCTGCCGTTCTACCTAACCCCAAAGAATTAGCACCTTCTACTCCGATCCTCATGAAATCACCCACATTGGAAGATGCGAAGTAGTCAAACAAGACATATACAGACGTAGCAACTGAGATGCTCATAAAGCCTTTTAAAAATTTATGCAAAGATGCCTTGCTATTAATTAATAGAAACGCTCCAACAAAAGACCAAAGAGTCAAACTTAAAAGTATTAATACTTTCTCTGTACTGTAGACTACGCTTGGCGAGTACATTAGGCTTATCAATGCCATCATCACAAAACCGAGAATTAATAATACCGGTAAAACAACTTTTTTAGATATATAAGGTTTTAAAAATAATCGTTTTAAAGCAATAAACACTGTCAGTGCAAAAAATACAATATTTAAATCTACTGGTATATCAGGCAAAGCACTCTTAAAAACATTCGCTAATAAAAATGCTGCAAATAAAAACTCCCCACTTAACAAGAACCTAAATAATTTCAATTTATAAACCTCCACGAAATCATTGATAACTTGTTTAAGTTTACTATATTAGTCTTATTAAGTGAATAGCAAATCCCCTTGTCCTTTTATATTTTTTTCCACTCAGGTTTTTTTAGTTTCAGCGCGTTATCCTCCGTCCCTGTCAAACCAACCGCTAGATAGCCCTCATCATCAACGCCTGATATATGAGACACCCCAACAAAACCTGTTTCTGATGTGGGAAAATCGGCGGATGTCCAAATTGAATAAAAGTTAATACCGTCTTTCGTCGCCCATACAGTAGCTTTCCTTCGTATATTTGAATGGTGTTGTATATATCCGAAATATGCAGAACCATCACCGTTGTGATCGACGAATCCTATTGTACCAAACGATTCCGAACCGGGGTTTTCTCTGACAATAGTAAAAGCTGGCTCTAAAATCATACGTGAAATCGAATTAACTCCAACCGCGTTTCTTTTCCATCTATAAACCGAATCATGCCTATTATCACTGGTGAATAAAACACAATCTGCCATTGGAAATATTCCAGTGAATTGATTTGGACATTCTCCGTAATCATACACGTACCGCCAGTTCCTACCAAAATCATCACTTACTATAACATTTGAGTTTTCTAGATTGTCGCCTGTCACTATCCAAACTAACTCTTCATAAGGGTCTAAAGCAATATCGTGTACGTGAAAATCAGTTCTAACTTCTTCCTCAAAGATCATTTCCCAATTTAATCCGTAATCATTACTCATGAATGCTCTGCGCGGTGGGTCTTCGCCATCCTTGTTTCCATACTCAACAATAAAAACATAATTTTCGAATACATCAGTTCCTAAACTTTCAGCTAAATTTACGTCAGGAGATATGAGAGAAAGTGTTTCTGTAAAATTGCTTTCATTTACATCGCTTTTATAAACTTTTCCATTCTTGGTTATTAATAGCAAAGTATCATCATCCAAGAATTTTATTTGCGCTGCCCTATCTTCTCCTACTTGATGCAGAGCTTCCCAATTATCTCCATAATCGGCACTTTTTTGAAAAGCATTTCCCGTCACCCCATACCAAGTACCGTCTTTTTTAACGGTTGTCGGTCTTGTTGCAGACGTACTTTTACCTATGCGCGAATCTGGTCTTATTTGTTTTGGTCTGTAATTGGTCGTTTCCACAAATGTCCCGTCAACTCTTTCAGTCAATGGAGTGATTCTCACAGTTGCGCTTCCTGTTCCAAAAGGCAGAGATAAACCCAATCTAAAATAACTCCATGCATCTACGTCTACAACAAACTCGCTTGGGTGGTGGATAAAGTCAAATTCGGTTTTAGTATTGACATCCCTTGCCGTTGCGTTAACCCAATTTTCACCGTCAAAACTTACTTGCGGTAATAAGTTCCCTCTCACCATTTTCTCTACCGCTATATAAACAGTTGCATATTCTTTTATATCTATTGAATTTCCTACAAAATCTGAATCCCGCTCATTGTAAAGTTCTATAATCTCTTTATCATTTCTTTTTAATTTATCTTTTATCTCTCTTGTATTGCCTAGTATGGAGTTCATATTACCCACCTCTCGTATAACTTAATATTGCAGTTAAATTACCTTGCGAGGGGATTTCATCCGTTGATACACCTATTCGCACTGTATTTAAACTGGCCTTTAAAACGGGATACTGGTCTTCCGTTACAATGTTGTATCCGCGGTGAATATACCTCGAAGGAACCTCAATTTTATAATCTTCCATATCCAATGTTCTTGTAGAGGCAGTGTGCCTATTTAAGCCGTCTGGACGCAATTGCATTTCTAAGAAAACAGGTAAATTATGATCGTTCATAACATAAAGTGTAAAATCCTTTCCTCCTGACACGTTAATATCTTCCGAAAAAACTGTTGCCGTTGACGTGATTGTTAGTATGTCAAATAAAAGAACTTGTTCTGTCTTCCTTCTAGCAATTTCTACCCTACCATCCTCGTCAGTTCTTATTGGTTTTGCTAAACCATTATCGCTACGGCCACCAACTCTTAAAAATTTGTCCGCCATTTAAACCACCTCCCAAGGTTCATCTTCTACCGTCATTATCGAGGCAAGACCGTCTGCTTGATAAGCCCCTGCATCTTCCCATTTCGTGCCATTCCAAAAATAAACGTGTGATGCATTTGAATCATTTTCTAATACAAGAAATACGCCTTCCGTACCACTAGGATATTCCGTTTCTAATGCTTCTAATGTCGCAAATGTTCCTTGTGGCGCACCACTTACAATATTCGAAATAAGCATATCAACGTAATCGTATGTCGTTTTATCCGCCAAAGACGCACTAAGTCTGCTATCAACTTCATTGATTGCGGTCGGGTCAATGTCTTGTATTTCTCTCCAAATTGAACCATCGAAACGATAAATCTTACCATCATCCCTTGTCATTCTTGTTTCGCTATTAGAAGCATCGGAAGGTAAATCACCGAATGTATCTACTGGCTCTCCCCAATTTATCTTTGCCGAATCCACTACTTTGTCGAACGCTTTTTCTGTTACCGTATCGACTACGTTACCGAATTCATCATATAATTCCTTAAAATTACTGTTCATTTTGTTCAATTCATTATCATTAAAAATAGCTTTTATTTCTTTTCTAGCCATCGGCTCACATCCTTTTAGTAATACTTAAATCTAAAATCAAAAGTTATTTTATACTGAGATAACCCAGAGACTTTAAATTTATTGATGCCTTCTTTTATGATTGGATAATATCTGTTTGTTCGCTCCATAATAGTAGTCTTATTTAATCTGACATCGTGACCATTAAATATAATCATGTCACCAGACTTTAGCGTCCAGTCGCTGTTCTTGCTTGGATTGTATTCCCATTTACTACCCGTAGAATCATACAACATAAAGCTGGTGACGCTTTCGTTTATCTCAATTTTTATTTCACAATTATTTTTTTCCTGTATCGTTTTCAATGGAATACCAGCGTTATAAATATTAAACTCACTGACATTTTCATATTGATAAATTAGGTTATCTGGTGATACATCAATACCCATACCAAACGACCAATGGCCATTAGCAGGAATACCCCTGTGGTTGTGTAAGTCCATTGATTTAAAACGGCTCACCCAGTAAGGATGTCCGTCTAATTGCAATGGAATGTCCACAAAGGCATACGTCTGTAAGTTATCGGGTCTTTCGGGAGTATATTGTTCCACAACTCTAACTTTCATTAGCTTGTTACCCTGTTGTGATTCAGTTACATAAAATGCACCCAATGAACGAAAAAACGCAAAGACTCGGTCACGTTTCAACCTGTAGTCTGTTGCGTTCATTGCCTTAATTCTTACGCTTATACTCATATCCCTGTCATCATCCCGAACGCCTGTCGTAATTTTACCAGGACGTCCGGGTATGGTGCGTTCTGTGACCTCTTGACTAATGGAAGACACAATTAAATCCAGTCCTCGTAAGCCATATCCTAGATCATCCACAGGCAGAGGTACTGGATTAAAGTTTAAATCATATATTTTAAAGTAATTATTCACTCTTAAGCACCTCCTGGTTTGCCCGTGAATATGCCGTGGTTGATGGAAGCTTTGGTATCTCTTTTATCGTAAGATCGTTTAATATCGCCCTCTGATATAACTGGTTTATCTTCAATATTACGACTGGACACAACCAATTCCGTAAGCAACTGCACTTGTTGTGTGAGTTTGTCAATGACAGTTTCTAAATGCTTGTTATCATTGTTATTATTACTGCTCGCCCTTTGACGGGATTGCTTATTCCCCTTCTCAATATCCTTACCGACAAGCGCTAATAGCTTCATAACCTCGGTACGGCGTGCGGGCTGATTAAACTCTTTCGGGATGACTGCCTCACCTTTGTGGAGATATGCAGGGCCATCTTCCGGAACATAGTTTGTACCTCGCTTATATTTACGTCCACCTCTTGGACCCCAACCTCTTGTTCCATATGGTAAGTCTCGTTTCCAAGTTCTGTTGTTGAAAAATGCTAACAGCTGATCAAAACCGGAAAATATATTATTATGACCAGGCATTTTGTAAGCAGCGAACGTCTGTGGAATATATTGCAATAATCCTTTAGCAGGGTTTCCTGCTGCTGTATTAACATCCCACACGGCAGATGATTGAGTGATTTTCTCATTACCGCCCGACTCTCGGTTGATTTGAGCGATAATTCCATTCACATGTCTGCTAGTGATAGACTCGTTCATTCTTGCCGCTGCCTTACGAATGCTAGGACCCCATGCTTTCGCTCCACCTGACGTAGGCCCTGCAACGCTTTCCAGTTCATCGTCTTGCGTTTTCTTAATGAATCCGACAGCTTTATCTTTAACGTAATTAAATCCGCCTTTAGTCATCTCGCCAATTGCAGCAGGGAAGCTCGGAATTTCTACACCCATTGCTTTTAGTCCTGCGTCTAACAAGGCTTTTGGTGCATCGTTATAAATATCTAATCCCGAGCCTATTCCGGATGCTGCTTTCCCTAGCGCTCTGTTAGTTTTAGAATCGGAATATTTCATAGCTTCTCCGCCTAGGTTTAAGGCTTTGGCTACGTCTTTGAAGTTTATACCCCATGCATACTGTGGAGTTAAAGCTTCTCTTGTTTCGGTTGCCGACCATACTTGGGTGCCCTTTGGCATGTTTGGTATTAGTGTCGGCTTTGCAGGACTTAGTGAGAAGTTTCCTTTCGGGTCTCTGATTAACTCAGACCCTTTATTACTTCCCTTACCGTCACCCACAATGGCACTGCCACCTGGATGTGTTCCGCGAGTTCCTTTAGCATACCAATTTAAAGTATTAGCAGGATTCCACTTACCTAACTTTTTGTCCGAACCAAATTTACTCAATACCCAGTCCACAGCAGTTATAACGCCATTGACACCTGACTTTATTCCGTCAACCATTTTACGACCAATTGACAACATGCCTTCTTTTACCTTGCTAGCTCCGTCAATAATTCCTTTTTTCATATTCCCTGGCATATCCTTGACCTTCTGGATCATGTCAGAAACATAACCGAACACGTTATCTTTAATATTTTTAAATGTTGTAGTGACGCTATTTTTAAATCCAGTAAACTTTTTAATCGCCCAGTTAACACCGGACTTAATCGGATTAACTATAAAATCCTTCGTTTTATTCCACACGCTTTTAGTCATATCGCGTATTCCAGTGAAAATAGAAGTTGTTTTATTTTTCATGGTAGTAAAGCTATTCTTTACAAATTCAACTAGGAATTTTATGACATTGGTGAAGATACCACGTATGCCTGTCCACATCTTAGAAAACATATTCCCGAACAACTTAGCAAACCCCGTCAACCCTTTTAGTAGTTTTCCAAAGAATGAGAGTTGTACGAAATTCCATAGAAACTGGATCGCTCCGGAAAAGATATCTTTGATTCCTTCCCACATTTTAGAAAAGTCACCAGTGAATAATCCTGAGAATGTTTTAATCAATCCCATGATTATCTTTAGACCACCATCAATAACGCCTTGGATATTTTTCCATACCATTTTGACAATTTCTAACACGGCAAGAAAAGTTAAATCAAATATACCTTTTATAATCGGTAGCGTGAATTTAACTGCTGCTAAAATGCCGTCTAGTACAGGTTTAGTTACCTTCCAAATACCACCAAATACATTGGAAAATGCATCCAAAAATTGTGATCCTTCACTGTCCCAGAATGATGTCATTTCCGAAATTTTGTCCCGGAAAAAGTCTACTACAAATCCGATTGCTTTTTTGATTGGTGGTACTAATCCTAGGAATGCATTTTTTAGCTTATCAATCCAACCACGAAATGTATCTGATTTTTTGTAGGCTAGTGTGAATCCTGTTGTAAGTGCCGTTATGGCTGCAACAGTTATTCCGATGGGTCCTGTGAGTGCGGCAAATCCTGCTTTAAGTAATGGCAACAATCCGCCGAATTTACCGACGACCGTTAAGCCTTTACCGATAATCCCGATGAACGGACCGAATATTTTCATGACCGTTCCTATAGCAATTGACACAGGTCCTAATGCCGCCGCCATGCCTGCGGTTAACCCGATCGCCTTTTTGGTTTGTGGGCTTAATTCACGAAACCAATCTACCGCATCTTTTATGGAGTTGCTCACAGTATCAAAAGCATTGCTTATGGTATCTTTAATTTGTGGAATATGAGCTAAAGTCCAATCCATCATACTTTGGAAACGCGGCATAAGTTCTAACCCTATTTGAGCACCTACCATTGATAAGGATCGTTTTATATCATCCTGAGCATCTTGAAATTCTTCTGCCGCGGATAACTGATCCTCACTAATGACAATGCCTAGTTCCTCTGCTTTTTTCCTTGCCTCTTCCATTGATAGAGAGCCATCCTGTAATGCTGGCATTAAGTTCCTAGATAATTTAGTCCCGAATAATTCAGAGGCTATAGCTGACTTTTGCTGTTCGCTTTCCATTTCTGATAACGATTGAATAGATTGAGCCATAGCATCTTCTGTAGAAAGTGTTCCGTCTCTAACTTCATTCATATCAATGCCCAAAGCTTCCAAAGCACTGGAATACTTTTCATTTCCGTCTGCCGCTCTCCCCATCCTTTGGTTAAGCCTTTCGAGTGCTTTAGTCATATTGTCAGAGGAAATTCCGTTTTGCCCTGCCCAGTAATCCATCTCCTGATAAAAATCAGTGGAAACACCCATCTTGGTAGCGCCTTTCGCAATAGCATCAGCGCTTTCTGTCACTTTATTCGTTAAAGCAAACAGTGATCCGCCTAACCCTATAGCCGCACCGCCTGCGATAGCTGTTACTTTCGTCCACTTCTTTCCGAAAGATTGAATGCCACCGCCGAGTTTAGTTATTTTTTCCCCGTTTTTTTCAAGGACGTTACCCGTTTTTGTCCAACCAGAATCAGCAATGCGTTGTTGCTTTTGCATTTCCTTCAATTCCTCAGTAGCGCCTTCCACATACCGTTCGAGATTGTTTAGTGCGGCCGCCTGATTGTTGTAGGCTCGTTCTGCACGCTCCGCTTCAACACTACCGCGCCCATGTTCAGCAACCATTTTTTCATACTCTTTTTTAGATGCTTGAGTCACTTGTTTTTGTGCATCTAGTTTTTTATTAAGTCCTTCAAGTCTTTTTTCGTATTTACCAACAGACTGGTCAGATCGGTCGAATGCACTCATGTTCGACTTCATCTCACTATTTACAGTACGCAAGCGATCTTTTAAACCTGTTAGACCGCGCTCCATTTGGGCTGAATCTAAGTCAAGTCCAATACTGAGCCCCTCAATTTTCTCCGCCATCATTTACCTCCTTTCTGTAAGTTTCTTTAGAATATTCACCCCAACAAATCAAAGAATGAACTCGACTGTTGCGGTTTGTGTCGTTCTTCCAACAATTGCACAACGTAATGAAACGGGGTATCCAATATTTCATTTACGTCTTTTCCTTCTTGCATCATTTCTAATACCAATTTATCCATATATTCGACTTGTTTTTTTGGAGTAAAATCAGAATCGGTTAACGATTCTTCTCCTCTAAAAATTTTTTTGATTCTTCCTCCTGTTGTGGAGCGTCAGAAATAAATTCGATCACACCTTGAAGTGTTTTCGCTCCGTCTGGGGCATGCAATCTGTCTCGTAAGTCATCAATTGTAATCCTTCCGTTGTAAATATCGTTTACTATAAATTCCTCCATTTTATCGATCATTTCAAGTTCAGTTGTGTCTTCATCTGCTACAAGGGTTGCCGCTGCTTGCCTTACTAATCTCCAAGGAACGAAAGCTGGCGTCCATACTTTCTCAATCTCAGGTTCATCACCTTTATTTACACCCTCTGGATTCTTCACAAGTTCAATATAAGTTCTTTTTAAATTCGCCATCTATATTCCTCCTATAAATAAAAAGAGAACAGGTTAATCCTGCTCTCTAATTAATTGCTTCCCTATTTTGTTTTGTTTTGATAGTAATTCATCAATGCGTTCTTGTGATACGTGCTTATTTTCTTCCCTAGGGAACGTATCACCCTCCACATAAATAAATCCGTTGTCCTGCAAATCTTTAAAGTCATACACAACAACATGTTTTTTAGGATTGAGTAATTCTATCAATTCAGCTTTTCTCATCTTGTCATTATACTCAACACCCAATTCATCGAGTTTTTCTTTGATTTCCTTTACGGTCATAATTATGCACCCTCTGGTTCACTTACTGTTCCTGCTTCGGGGTGTGCCACGCCAAAAATGGCCTCATATAGTGCGTCACGTTGTGTAGTTTCGCCTGACTTGTCATAACCGATTAAATAGGTTACTTTTTCATCTAAGCCAGAAACCTCACGCGACATAAATTCCCCTTCTGTTTCAGCAGTACCAAATTCAACACTGCCAGGTTCTTTTGTTTGCCCTTCGATGTTGGGCATCATGAACATTCCTTTTGTGAATCCGATCCATTCTGTACCGCCTTTTTCGTTTGTACGCGCGAACATGCAAGCTACATATGGAGGTTTGGGATTACCGGTCACAGCAGTAAGTCCGTTTAAGTCCTTTAATCCGTATAAACGCTTTTTATCTTCAATAGGCAACGTATGAAATGTTGTAGTAAGCGTTGTAGAATCTGTGGAGATAGCCATTTCTGCAATAACATTATCTCCGGGCGCTTTTACGATTTCTTGTGGCGTTTCGATTGAAATGTTTTGTATAAATTTAATTCGCTCTGCTTCGCTTCCCTTGATTGCGTTCGTTACTTCGTCCAGTTCACCATAATAAAATTCTTTTAATCCGGTAAAGGATTTATAATTCTTTTTTTCTTCAGCCATTTATACTCACTCCTATTTTTGGTAATAAAAAAACAGCCTATAAGCTGTCAAAGTCATCTCTATATACTTTTCCGCGGTAACGTCTGGCGTCCCGGAAAATATTAAAATCCTTGTCCCATTCATCCATACCGGAGCCTTGTTTAAATCCCATACCCCATAACACATGACGTATTCTAGCAGATAGCTTTTCTGTAATACTCCGGCTTTTAGACCACACTTCAATTTGATATAAATAATCATCTGTTAACCAAGTATCATCCGCATAATCATCAGGCATAGGAACATCTAATGGGTCAATGATAATATGTGGCTTGTCCATAGTTGCTGTTTCAGGGTATTCATAGTATTTAATCCTTCCCTTTGCCTGTTCTGCTATATAGTCATCATTGAGAAGGGATTCATATATTTTATCTAACATCAAATACCCTCCTTTATCGCCTGTTTAATAGCATCGCGATACGCAGATTCGGCACTTCTCATTGCTCGGGCAATAGCACCTTTACCTTTTGGATTCGGATTCTTGACTGTGCCGAACTCATTAAGGTGGATAATTCTATATCGTCCTTTATCGCCCTTCCAGTGTATCTTGACTGTGCGAGCACCTGCGATTGTCAACGGCTTGGACTTGGTTATCTCATCAATACTAGCCCCTGTATCCTTGAAAGATTCAAACTGCGACTTCAATTCCTTTATAAATACGTCAGCACCATCCGACAACGCCTTATCGCTAACTTGTTGCATTTTAGCTTTACCGTATCTACGCTCTAACTCCGCTTCCAATTGCTTTAGACCAGTAACCTCAACATTACTCATGTGGACGCCTCTGCCACTACTTTTATAAAGCGCTTGTCCTTTACATCGGGTTGTATTTTATTAATATTGAAACGGACGTAATCACCCTTACCATCACTATAGGCATCATCAAGCACTGACATATAATGTTCATTCCGTGGTATAAATTCCCCGCGTGTGTCTCTAATGCGTATAGTAACGGCAGATAAAACATTTGTTGTCCTTAATGATTCGTGATCTTTCATTGAAGGCTCATATACTTCTGCCCAACACTCCCATAGTTTTAGCTTTTCAGATTCGCCCGGTTCAGGACCATCATTTGGTGCGTACTCAAAAAACTGTATGCGTGTGTTTAATTTTCCTGCATTATCCATCGGTTTTCACCACCGGAAAGTCCTTTAACTTTAATACCAGTGAATGGATAATGCTTTCATTATCACCAAGAACACCGCGACCATCGTAATTTTGCGACACAATAGCTTTGACCGCCAATTCATATAGCGGATAATCTTCATGTGCAGTAGTTCTTTCTGATACACCGGAAGCTTTCAATTCCGCTTTTGCGGCAGATATAAAAGAGTGAATGACACTATCCTCGAAAGTACCATCTACTCTTAGAAAATCTTTAACGTCATCTAACATTCAATCACCCGCTTTATTATTCTGGTTCTGGGTCGGGCTCTGGTTCAACAACCGTCACTACGCACGTATCTTTCTTATCGCCATCCGCAGTAGTTACTACGATTTCCGCAGTACCAGCCGCCTTGGCAGTAACGAGTCCTTTATCATCGACAGATGCCACACCGGACGCCTTCGATGCATAACTAACTGTTTTGTCATCAGCATTGGATGGCGATGCCGTTGCGCTTAATTGTTTCGTTTCTCCTACTTCTGACTCGACGGTTTTAGGGGATATTTCCACACCAGTTACATTAATGACAGGCTCTTTTACAGTTATTTTGCTTGTAGCTGTCTTCTTGCCATCTGTTGTTGTGACTGTAATAGTTGCCTCTCCCTTTGCTGCGCCTGTTACTTTTCCACTTCCATTAACTGTCGCGATTGATTCATCACTAGATTTTAGCGAAATAGTTTTGTTTGTTGCATTACTCGGTGCTACCGTCGCTGTAACATTTGCCGTTTCATCAACATCAATAGTCAATGCTGCAGGTTCAAGTGTTACACCAGTTACTGCGATTGGTTTTGTTTTAACAGTTACTGTTGCCTTTTCGGATTCGCTGTCACCAATTACTTCAGACACACCAAAAGAATACTCTGTGTTAGGTGTTAAACCATCAACAGTGTACTCTTTATCTTCAATGCCTTCTTTTATTAACTCATTGTCTTGATATACGTTGTATGTCATGTAATTCTCCCTTCTTTTTCCTAGAGTAGCCCTGTTTAAAGGCTAGTCCCACTTTAAATTGACTGTTTGATCTGTGGTTTTACTAGCCTTTAAATTTGCGGGCTGTTTAGGGCGCTGGTGTAACTTCAACAATGCGGAATGCGGACGCTAATTTAATTTGGTGGTCAAACCATGCAGTAACTACAAACTGCTCAATGCCTGTTTTAACGTCTTTGTCACGTTCGTATTGGGTTGTGGCAATGTCGTAGTTGTAATGCGAATAAGAAAAATCGCCGATGATAGGGTGTTTAGCTGCATCCACAAACTCAACCGGCTTACCTAGGACTTGTTCTGGTTGCGCGCTGTATAACGTAGCATTTCCATTAGCTAGAACCTCGATGATGTCCATGTAATCAGCGTAAGTCATAACAATTTTCGCATTCTCACGGTAGTCCTCATGTAAATCCGCAATAGCTTTCTTGATTGCTTTATAAAGGTCTTCTCCTTCCACTGTTTTTATTTCGTTTTCAGTAGAGTAGAAAGACATATGTTCCTCGCCAGTTTTTGGAGAGTCAGCAAACGCTACCTTCTTTTCTTTCGCAGCTACACCGGATTGCAAAGCACGTTCAACGGTTGCCACAACATTAGCATCTGTGCCAAGTAGCACTGTTTCGGATAGTCCTGCAAACACTTTAAATTTATGACGACCAAATGTTACTGTGTCGCCTTTCGTTTTCAATTCCTTTGCAGTTTCCGTATCCGCGATAAATTCATCATCATCGAGCGTGAAGCTAATTTTCGGAATTTCTAAATTAGTAATTTGTGTAAATGTAGAAATGCCACGCAACTGATTTTTGACGGTCGGCTCTGTGATGATGTCGTTTGATACTGTTTTAGGTAAAAACTTCTCTCCGCCCGTTGAATTATCATCACCTAATGCTTGACGGACATCGGCAGGTACAGGCTTATTTGCCATTACAGCCTTAATCATGTCTGATTTTGCTTTCATTTTTTGTTCAGCGGGATCGGTGATGTTTTTAATGTTATCTTTAGCGGCAAACTTAGCTTTCTGTTCCGTTTCCAATTGATCGTGTTGATCTTTAATTACATCAAAACGCGCCTTCAAATCATCCTTGGATTTTTGCAATGCTTGGATATCATCCATAGATGCAGATGGATCAATTGCCTTTTGAGACAATTCGCCTTCTGTTTTTTGAAGCTGTTGACCGATTGTTGCCATGTTCTGCTTCATTTCATAAAGTGTTTTATCACCGAAGTGCTGTAGATTTAGTTTTAGATATTTTTTATTCATGAATAAATTCCTCCTAAGATATGATTTGTTATTTCAGATGATGCTTTTGCTTCATCTGCTATTTTTTGGCGCGTAGCCATTTCTTCTGCGGATATAACTTGTTTCGGCTTTTCTTTTAGTTGTTTTGGTACATTTTTATACCTTTGCATGTATTCATCACTAATGGATGCTGCCATATTGTTCGATTCCTCCACAACATCACATAGCCCATATTCAAATGCTTCATCAGCGGACAACCAAGTTTCAGCGTCTAGCATTTCCTTTAGTTTTCCTTCTTCTAGTTTGTCGCCTGTTTTAGACAAGTACGATTGAACAGCAGATTCACCTATACGATCTAAATCATCGGCTTGCTTCCGCAAGTCAGCAGCATTACCGATAGCGAACGTCCAAGGATTGTGTATCATCAGCATAGAATTACTGGGCATCCTGATTTCATCAGCAGCCATGATGATAACACTAGCAATAGACGCTGCTAAAGCATCCACATTAGCCACTACGCGCGCGTTATGACGTTTAAGCATGTTTCCGATGGTTATTCCTTCAAAAACGCTCCCACCCGGAGAGTTAACGTATAAGTTTATTTGTTCGACTTCCCCCAGTGCGTCTAATTCATTTTTGAAAGTTTGCGCGGAATGTTCTCCGTCTTCTGCCCAAGCATATTTTGTTATTTCTCCATATAAAAAAACATCGCCCGATTTACCATCAGCGGATGCCTTCATTTTGAAAAACTTATTCTGTTGTTTCTTCTGATTCACTCTTATCACCACCTTTCGAAGTAGATTTCCTTTCATTTGCTGGCGTGTCCATTGTGTACAAATCACCACTCACCCACAATTTACTTGCATTGTCACCTTCAGGCGGTAAGTCTTCAAGTCTCCTAGCTTCATCTGGCTTTAAATAACCACTGCGAATACCAGACTGATAGAATTGTGTTCGCGCAGCAGTGTCACCTCTTAACAGTCCACCGAGGCTAAACTTAAAGTAAAAACCTCGCTTCCTTTCAACTGATGTAAGCAATTTACGGTTAAATTCTTGCTCATATTGCTTTACAATAGGCGTTAATGCCATCTGCACAAACTGGATCATCATTTGTTCATTGGATGAATAACTAAACCCTTCTGAATCATTTAAAAAAGAGACTGGCACATTGAAAACATTGGCCACTCTCGTTCTTGTGATTTGTTCTGATTTAATTGTATCTGACGCTACGTGTTTTCTTTCTATCTCACCAATTTCAACGCCGGGTTCCTGAAATAAAACCCCTCCATTTTCGCTATAAAACTGCCTAAAGTTGTCCACTACTTCTTTTCTTTTCTCAGGATCAATGTTAGTCCCGTATGTTAGTTTAAAACTTTCTTTCTTTTCCATTTCATTTAAACTAAATTCTTGCACGGCTTTATCGTATTTAAGGGTGTTTTTTAATACATCCAACGGACTAACACCTGCCCATCTCGACGCACCCGTAATATGCTTAACGTGTAACATATTCATATTGTGAAAGTAATAAGTTCCGCCCTCGCCCATTACCTCATACCACAATGATTCATCATCCCTATTAATAAAAGGAATAACATAATCAGGGTCAATGGGCAATAATGCTTCAACTTGCATCCTAATATCTCGCATGATCACCGCATAAGCATTACCTTTTTCATTTCTAGCTACTTCCATTTTGTTCATGAAATCAAAGCTAGTCATATTTTGATTGGGTGCATTCGTTAAAACGTCGGACGTGTCATTATGTTCCACTTCATATTCTTTGTACATTTTCAATGGCAATGAAGACATCGTATTCGATAACCTCGTTATGATGCTAAAAATAGTCTCATTGGTTGTCAAAGTACTGTTATCTATCCCCCAAAACATGCGACCAGCCCAATTAGAAAAGTTATATGTTTTACCTTGCCACGCAGCATAAGCAGCTAATGAAGCATTTTTTACTTTTTTATACCATTTCAATTTATCACCACCTTTACATTTTCATTAGATCGTTAATAGAAACAAATTTAACATCACCGTCACCCTGTGGTTCAGATAACATATGCATGATGTGTACATGCGCGTTTAATGCAGCGGCAAACCCGTCAATCTTTCTGTTTGTGCTTTGCTTAGATGGCATCCAGTTACTATTTCGATCTTTGACCAATTTTATATTACTTAGATACCATCTGAATATCTTACTATTATTAAAAATAACCTTTCCGTCTAGCATCATTTCTTTTAAGTTCTGCATTGGTCCACCTAATGTTGTAAACCCTTGTATAACTCTTTCTGTTTTGAACCCATAATTTTCTAGCGCTTTATTTAGATATAACGCCTTCGCTTTGTCATAGGCTATCAAATCAATCACGTATTTGTTTGATTGTTCGACAAACCAGTCATATACATACTCATAATTAACATAATCACCTGGTATTATCGTCAACTCGCCCGCACTTTCCCATTCGTCAATACGCTGAGGGTTAGGGTCTCTGTCATACCTAGCTTGTGGTATGAACGTATGTTGTAATATGAAAACCTCACCAGTCTCCAATGGAAATTCTAATGCCGCTGCGGTAAAGTCTTCTGTTTCGGATAAGTCAAAAGAACCTATACACCTTTTTCCTTCCAATTCTTTTAAGTCAATCGTTTTGTTATTCCGTTTGATTGTCGGAATGTCCACAAAGGATAGTTCACCAACATCGCTAAACAAGTTAAATTGCTTCGTCATCCAGTCCGCTTTCTCTTGTGGGTTCTTGCGTTCCTTTTTCCAGTCAGATACTAAGTTAACGAAGTCCATTAATCCGATGTTAGGGTTAGCTTTAACCCACAACTCAGGCTTGTCTGCTTCTTCCGGTTTATCCAATTTTGCAAGGAAGTAGAATGTCCTTTCGTCAATATCATCTTCTAGGTTTTCCAATGTATCTTGTCCATTTTCATAATACTGCATTAGAGGACCATCAAGCACGTAGCCTGCTGTCGTGATGTAAAGTATCAAAGGCTGTGTTCTCATGCCCCTAGACTTCTTCATGACGTTTATTAAACTATAGTCCTTATATTCATGAAGTTCATCGAACACACCAAAATGTAGGTTCTCCCCGTCCTTATCGCTCTTTTCAGCAGACATAGCAACCATCGTACAATTCATCTTCTCGTAACGTATTTCACTTCTCAATGCCTTATAACGATTGTCTAAATACGGTGATGACTTGATCATTGCTTTCGATTCATCGAATAAGATGGTTGATTGTTTTTGTGAGTTGGCTAATACATAAATGTTTGCCCCTCGTTCTTCGTCAAAACCTAGCATATAGTTTGCTACACCACTTATTAGAGTTGTTTTACCGTTTTTTCTTGAAACAAACACAAGACCTTCACGGAATCGTCTTATACCCGTATCCTTGTGTACCCAGCCAAACAATGAACCTATTACGAAATGTTGCCACGGTTGCATGACCAATTGATTAGATTCACCTTTTGATGGACTGCACTTCTTTTCGATGAATCTTATAGGACGATGACCTTTTTCCTCGTCAAATACCCATGGAAATTCGTCTGTACCTTGCCTGTTGATGTCTCTAATGTGACGTTTAGCAGACAAAATGTTTTCTTTACTGGCTGGTATGTCTCCATCTATCAATCTTTCAGCATACCAATTCGTGAGCAGTTCCGGGTAAGGGTGCTCCAATATCCCGCCCCAACTTTTTTGTGAGTCTTGATAGTCATTCCACCATGTTTCTAATTCTGTATAACTCATTTCTAAAACAGGCTTAGAAATCGTCTTCATCCTTATCACCACCATCTAAAGTAATTGCTAATTTCGCCCTAGCGGATGGAGATAATCCTAAATCAGAACCAAAGGATCGCATTTGTGAAGCCGCATCTTTTTTTCTCAATAAAAATGGGTTGGGTTTATCACCAATCCACATTCCGTTCTGCTCTACTTGTTCTTCACATAGAATATACTCGGAATACTGATCACAATATATTGCAAGATGTCCTACATCAGCATCATTGATTAATTCAACACTTAACAGTAACTTAGCGATCCTTTTGAACTCTTTTTTAGCTGTATCGTTTAACCAAGAAGGTGGGAAGACATGATCCGCACTCATTTTCATCTTTTCTTCTTGCTCAGACCTTCTCTTTAAATCTTTAGTATTTTTCTTAGCGGGATTCCCTTGCAATAATTGTAACTTTGCTGACTTTGCAGGTGTAGCCATATTATCCTCACCTCCTTGATTATTTTTTTATGAAAACTTTTCATGGGCGGTAAAATCGTGAAGATGGAGCCTCTCCTCGGTCTCCTCGGGTGTTTTTCCAAACTTTATTTCGAGGGGGCTATCCTAATTCTTCATTAGCTTTAAATTTCACAACGCCTTTTTTATTTTTGTTCCTGTTTTGCCTTCCTTTATCCGAATGAATTGAGTTATGGCACTTGTGACAAAGACAAATTAAATTATCTAATCTAAATGCAAGCCACGGATATTTGTCCCTGGGTTTTATGTGATGCACAACATCATATTTTTTTATCTTATCTTGCTTCAGACATTCTTGACATAAGTAATTATCTCTTGCTAGTGCCGTTGTTCTGCATACCAACCACGCGTTGCTATTATAGAATCGTTTAGCTTCCTGGTCCCTGTTATGTTTATCGTAACACTTGTGGCTACTCACAACCACATCACACTAACAAGGAACGCAAACATGCTTGCTATGCATATGGATGCTGAGGAGATGACCTTGTTGCTGTTGTCGTCATCGACTGTTACCGCGAACGATATGATCATGATGATTAGTATCATTACTTTGAATGTAGTTACCATGACTCACCCTCGCAGTAATCACAGTCTTCACAATTGTATCCAGTCTCCGTCAACTCATTGCCTGCATATGCCCTGGTCTCGTCCATCTCACTGCCGCACTCCGGACAAGTGCTATCGTCTATCTCCTGTAGTTCATCAGCCAATGCTTCGGCATGACTACTGATTACCCTTAACTTTCTTTGCATGTTCTCCGTGTTTATATCTACAGTTAATTCCATGACATCCATCCCCTTTAATACATAATAAAAAGACACCTGCTATGCAGATGCCTTCGTATGTTTGTATTATGTTTATTCTTTATGAAACTCTTCTTCTATAACTAGATGCTGCTTCATATATTCTTTGTACTTTTCTTCATACGGAAAGTCCTCTTCTACATATTCAGGTGAGTTTTCCTCTTCAAACGCATCTTGAAAATCACCTTTAAAAGACGGATCAGCTAATACGAATGTGAAGCTTTCAGGTATGTCATACTCTAACCAAAAATAATCAATGAACTTATTCTTTTCATCGGCAGCGCCAGCGCCGTTCAATCCGAACTCAACCTCTGCCACTTCCTTATCATCTGTTTTGATTAACATGCGATCCATAAAGTAATAAGTTTCATCTGTATCATTTATAATCTCACCTAGAATCTGAATCTCTTTATTACCCTCGGCATCCACATCAGCTATGTTTTCTGTTTCAACTAATGCATAGCGCATTGTAAAATCGCCATCTTCATATATATTAAAACCTTGCTCATCTGTATCATCACTTACATAATAATTTAATATCTCATATTCATTAGCTGCATCAATTAATGTATCATATTCACTATCTTTATTAACAAACTCTAATGGATCATCTGTAGAAGTGTCTTGTGCTTCTTCCTGTTCAATAGGATCCTCTTCTGGTTGTACTACTTCCTCATTATTACCACAACCAACCAACATAACCAACGATGCGATTCCAATACCAATTAACTTCTTCATAATAAATAACCTCCCACGGCTTACCCGATATATTTTATAAGGCAGGCAGTCGGGTAACTGCTTTTCGGCAGCGCTTTGCCTAGCCTTACTATTATATTAACATATCGTGGGAATATTACAATAAAATAGTGCCAGGCTTTCCACACCTGACACCTAGATGTTTGATAAATAATACTGTATTAAATTTCCTATATCCCCATTATAAACTATATATTAAGTAGCCTGCAAACCTTGCAATAATTGGCATTTCTGGCATATTTGGCACAACATCTCTTCCTTCATTCCTCTTATCTTATTCCTATTTACATTTAGGTGATCCGCAATAGAACGATAACTCATTCCCTCCATCATGCAATCAAGGATAATCTTATGTTGTTCATCTTCTAAGCAATCAATCATGGATTCGACTGCCTCGACCTTTTCTTCATACTCGATATACCGTTCGTAATTCCTTCTTTCCCTTGCGTCCATGGCGTCCATTTCAGCGTGACTTTTAAGTGATGTGTTTGGCTTTGGTAGCGTTGCCTCAATTCCACCTTGTGCAACGCCTACTGATTTATAACTCCTATTCGAACCCCAGAGCAAACTCCCTATTCTATCCAATTCCTTTTTTCTCCAATGGTATTGATAAATAAGATTTTCAACTTGTTTATTATTCATCTGCCAACCACCCTTTTTATTTATCTGCTATGGATTTTAGCATGTGATAACTCTTCTCTCCCTTGTGTTCCTCCGCGTGACAAGGTACGCATAAAAGAGTAAGGTTTTCAACGGAATTTTGCCCTCCGTCGGCAAACCTCTTTATGTGATGATAATGCAACATTCCTTCGCTACTGCACTTGGTGCACTTGCCTTTGTCTCTTCTGAAAACGCGCAACTTAATTAGTTTGGGTATTGTCCTGTCCTCTTCCACTTTATCCGTTTTACCATTCATGATATCCCTTAACTGATGCAAGTGCCTGTCCTTTATGTTAAGAACTTCTTTATATGCAGCTTCAATATATTTCGGTATTTTTAACCTTCCATTTTCATAAAAGCTAATTTCAGACTCCCTTATGCCAGCCAACTTACTCAACGATCTCTTATTTACACCCCTGTATATCCGCATAGCTTTCAAATCTATACTTCTAAGATTAGAGTAAGCAACACTGTCTTTCGTTTCCTTGACAAGGTTGTTATATAGGTCAACTGACGTATTCATTCTTTCTCTTGCTTTACTCAATTGTTCAACGTCATAAAATGCTCTACCTTTGTGCATTTCAAAATCCACTTGAAATAGAGCGGCAACTATAGAATCAGGAATGGAATCAACAGTATAAACCTCTTTAATTATATACTCCTCTGCTTCAGCGGTTTCCTTTTCCCTTTGTTTTCTGAAAAAATTCCTTTCTTCTCTAGTTAATGCAATTCCCTTTAGCGTTTTTATTCTGTCATTATATTCTTCTGCATTTATTTCATAGTATTTAACAAAATCTTCTATTTTGATTGTTTTTTCGTTATTCCTTCTCATGCTCCTTAACTCTCCGACGGTCAAGTCATAAAAGTTTTTAGCACAGTAACATTTATATTTCATTTGCCCTCACGTCCTTATTTGTGTATTATTTAAGTATACATTCATTATATCATGTATCATTTTAATACACAATTAGAAGGGTTGATAACTATGTCGCAAGTTGTAAATATGCGTTATCCCAAAGAATTATTAAAGAGAATTGATTCCTTTAAAAATAAGAAAGGATTCATCACCAGAACTCAAGCGATTATTTATCTTATACAAACCGCTTTAGATAAAGAGGGAAACTAATCCCTCTTTTTTTATTCCATATCTGCCTTCATCAACTGATTACTCAAATTCCACACATCATCATGTAGCGATTTATTTTCTTCCTGCAATGCTTCTATTTTGTTTTGTTGCTGTTCCATCACATCAGTTACTTTATCGTGTGTCGTGTATGTGTATATACCCGCGATAATAACGATAGCGATTAATGCTATCCAGAGTAGTTTGTCTTTCAAATGATCACCCCTTAACCAGTTTTAGCTTGCTTTCTTTTCGTTTTCTATCTGCCAGATACTTTTTGTTAGGCTCGATAATTTGCGTAATATAATATTTATAAGGTACTGCTACCATCATTTTTTCTGTCCATTCCGGCCTACCTAGCGCCGTAATATAAATCAAGCAATGCCCATAATTATCATGATTAATTTCTAGGCTTTGGTATCGCTTAGGAAATTCCTCTCCGTATCTTATTCGCAGCTTGCCAGTGTGAACTTTTCCATCAATGCTGATCGACATTCAGATCACTCCTAGTAGCCTGTATTCTGCCTTTCATGATTAATTTTATTTTTATCAAAGTAAGCTTGTTCTATTTGTTCCCAGGTGAAGCCGAGCATGTCGCCCAAACCTAAAAATCCACCTACTATATTTTCGAAATTATCTTGTTTTTCAAGTTCATCCCACCCGCTTTCAATAGACTCATTGAGTATCGCAATCGCATGAAATAAGCTATTAAATTGTAAAGTAATTGACCTTTCTTGCCATTTTGTTGTTGGCGTGTGTTCATATCCTAATTCCAACCCAATACTCAATATAAAATGCAGGCAATCAACGTATTCTTCTAGAAGTGGGTTCTCCCTTTTGTAAGGAAAGGAATCCCAACCGCATTTTTCGCATTCTCGCATATAATCATATGATTTGTGGCCGCAATTAAACCTGTCTCCACATTGCCAAAAATCCGCTTTTTCTGCTTCTGTATGAAGGTGTTTTACGGCATAATTTCTAGGCCTTTGATCCTTACTCCAAAACTTAAACCCGCGCCACTCATTAGCCAACTCACCCAATTCAACCTGCAATGCTAAAATCTTCTTATCCAGCAAGTCCTGTCCTTCCAGTCCATGCTCCTGTACAATTCGTTCATCTAGTTTTGCTTGTATATTGAATAATTTTTTTAAGTTCATCATTCATCCCTCACCCATTCATATTCTGTATAAAATACACTTGCCGGCATTACTTCCGGTTCCATATCGGAAAACATATCTTTATAATGTACATAGCCTTTCGTATCCTCATAAAGAGCAAACACTGATTCCTGATCGTTTTCATAAAAGCGGACGAGTCCGTATTTAATGCGGACATTCATCAATTATCCTCCACCAGTAATAACTCTTTTTTATATGTCCAATGTTTGTTTTCCAACTTAACTAATTCCTTGTTCTCGCCTTCTGCATAGATTTCAACGACTTGCAGAACTTCATGATCTCTGTTCGTGCGTTTTCTTTCTATCATCCAACGTGGAGACATTTGTATTACCTCCTGTGGTTTAACTTAATACATTTTTTACAAGTAACTTCAGGAACATTTAATATTTCGTTGGTATTTTTTATTGAACCGAACCCGTGGTTGCATTCGTTAATTATGTTGCTCCGACAAGGTTGTCCGCATGTAGTTTCATGTGAATCTCGTGAACTTGTAGCATGGACTTTTCCAGTAGATAACTTTCTTACAATAAACATCCCCACTACCTCCAAATAATCAATTTAACCCACCCACAGGCGTTTTAAATCTCGCTGTATGTATTTGTCTAGTTGTCTAGTTATCTAAGCTTATGAGTGGGCTGTGTATTATTTAATTACTACTAATTGAAGAACTCATCATCAAAATCCTTACTTATCTTTTTAACCTTCCTAAAACCAAATATCCCGAATACCAGCCAAAATATCAGCACGATTACATATATTCCCACCGCAATAATTTCCGGTAGCAATACTAACCACCAACTCCAATCAATAACGCTCGTTAACTTTAAAATTACAAACACTATTGTTAACACCTCGAAAACTCCCATTTTTATTCCTCCCTTTATTTTAGAACCACGAATTATGCGGACTACCCACCTCAATGTTTAATATCCTGGCAATCTCGGATTCCGATAAGTCATCTGATGCAGTTGGCTTAACTGCAACTTCCTTCCTACTCTTACCAACAGGCCAAGTACTAGCTAACTCCTTATCCCAACCTCGTTTCCTTCTGGAATAATACGCTTGCCTACTTATGCCGTTCTCTTCTGCTATAGCAACGTACTCACTTGATGATTCCCTTAACGGAGTATTAACTGCATCGTAATCGGACATTTTTCTCATCCTTGCTTGCATCCCACTTCTGGATATCATTATTCCGTTAGAGTGAGCTTCTTCTACTAACTTTTTTAATTTCCCTTTACGTTTTACCGGCTGCGTTATGGCACGTTCTGCCGTCCAGTCATTAATATAAAAACGCTCGTATACCAGCCGTTCGCTTATGCCGTTAGATTCTGCAATTTCGTAATCTTCTGGTGTGAGATATTGTTTAATTGGTATCACCTCAACTATTTAATATTTGGCGTAATCTTTGTTTTTCTTTAATGGTTAAATCATGTAATATTTCGCTTAGTTTCACTTCTGACCTCCGACCTTTTTCGGCAGCTATTTCTTGTTCGGTGGCGTAACGAATTTGGCTAAACTCCCACCAACAATTGTTCACGCCTTCTAGTAGAACACTCCTGCCAGAGACCTTGGTAATCTTTGAGATCCTTCCAATCTCTTCGAATCCATCTGTTACAACAACCCATTTCCCCACACAGTATTTCGGTTCTACTTCATAGCCGATGTATAGAGCGCGCGCCATGTCTGAAACACTTAATTCATTCATAGATCTAAAGGGATCACTCCATTGCATGGACCCGCCAGTCAAGTTGTTTTTGTAGTTAGCAGCATGTAAATCAAGAATCGTTTCCTTGCTGCATTTGTGCTTATTCATATATTCTTCAATTGCATCATCTTGTTCCTTCGTAATCATCACTTTTTCAGTCATTTCAATTCCTCCTTCATTTCCTCACACTCCGCCACAACTTCCTCGTCCGTCATCATTGCTACTTGATATACTGGATAACCGTCATTTAACAGCCGTTGTCTTAGGATGTGTAGCATCATTTATGCTTGCCCTCCTTGAGTGCTAACTCAGCCATTTCTTTATAATTCTCTGCCAAGCAATATCCTATAACATCATAATTGCTACTGTTCTGATCAGAGTAAGTTTGATAATCTTGTTTAGCCAATACCCTTACATGTTCCAAAGCCTGTTTGTAGCGATTATTTTCCTCCTGCAACGCTTCAATCCGATTAATTTGATGACTACGGTTAAAAATTGATCCCGTGTTTTCGTATTTCATTTCAAATATTCTTACTCGTTCCTCCAATTCCTCCACACGTTCTGCTTTTTCAATGACGTTCAACCAATCGCTTTGAAACACCCTTCCGGCCCATCTTCCTTCCAATACTAGTGCTTTTATTTCATCCAGCCTACTCATCCTCATTCCTCCTAAGCACGACACGCTGCCGTTGTATTTTTTTACGTAATTTACGATTATCTGATTGAAGCATTTTGTTATGGTTTAATGTCGCACGGACTGCCTTTTCTATTTTGGATATGCTGACTGTTTTCTGATTGGATAAGATATATTCAAGTGACTGCCGGGCTTGTTTGTGGTTCATGGGCTGCCCACCTTACTCCTACAAGCAGCGCATACCTTTGTGCTTCTAGTTGACCAGTAGTGCTTTCCGCAATATAAACATGTGCTCACAAACTCATTATTTTCCGGATCACCATCAATCACTCTATTCAAATACCAGGCAGCCTTTTTCAAATCATCCGTACCACCTTTGTTTTCGTGACGGAATATATACTTAATGACATTCCCAAGATTAAAAGCCTTCTTACCTTCCATGCCTTCTGTGAGTTGTTCAATTATCTCAATCACTTCGACATTCCCAGTATTGTAATGACCAGGAGAGTTAATGTTGTCAGTCATTATGACACCTTCCTTCACCAATTTTTAAACATGCTATAGTAAATATCGTTCCAATAACTAGACAACCTCGGATTAAAATTATTGCTCGTGATGCCTTTGCGGTATTTACTGATTGTGAATTTTATTTTCATGTTGCAACTCGCTTCCCGAATAGATTATATTTTTGTATTCGTTTGTGTACTGTTGTTTCCGGTATCTCCATTTCAATGCTAATTTCAAATACAGATTTACCTTGTCCCCACAATTTGATTAATTGGGGAAGCATATCATCTTGCCATTTTCTTATTTGTAATTCGGATGCTGCTTCGTATTTGTAATCGAGTGAGCAGTTTTCGTGTAATGCTATTTGTAGTAATTGCTTTCTGCTGGCATCTTCAAAGTACATGTATTTTGACCTCTACTCTTGGATTTTCCTTATCAACTTCAAATTTATGTTTAATGCTTTTAATCTGTCGCCAGCCGTCATTTTCCAAAACGCCTGCTTTTACAAGGCCATCTAAAATAAATTTAATTCCACCGCCCGAAACATTATCCGGATCTTTTCTTCTGTCCTTGCAGTACCATGTAATTTCAAAGTCTGCTCGTTCTATCTTTGGTAGATTACCAGCGCTTATTTGTACAAGCGCCGTATAATCTTTTTTCATGTTTGAATATGCCATGTAATGTGATTTACTCTTTTTTACTATTGTGTTCATGTCCGGGAGTTCCCCGGGAATTGTGAATTTTAAAATGGCAGATCATCTCCTAAGTCAACAGGTTCGCCTTGTCCCCTAAATGTATCTGCGCTGTTTGATTGATTGCTAGATTCATTATTCGATTGCTTGTCATCAAGGAACACAATCTGATTAGCTATCACAACGTGCCTGCTTCTTTTCTGTCCTTCTTTGTTTTCCCATCGTTCCTGCTGCAACTTACCAACAATAGCTACCTTGCTGCCTTTACTTGTATACTGATGCGTGTTTAATGCTGTTCGTTTAAATGCCTTCACATCCACAAAGTCCGTATGATCTTTGTTAAACGGATCAGACACCGCTATTGATGCGTTCAATATTTCTGTTCCGTTATTTGCTTGAATGATTTCGGGATCACTTGTCCACCGACCGATTAGATTAATATTATTTAACATTTGAATTCCTCCATTACGTAATATTTTCTTTCGTCTTTTCTACCTGACGCGTAAGCAAGATCATGTATTCTTTTCAAAAACCTATTTAAAGACAAAACGTCCAACTCTTCTGTTACGTATTTTCGCAAAACTACTTCTTTCCAAAATTTCGCTTCATGCTCGTATTCATTCATCATCAACCCCTCCAATTAGTCATTAATTTATGTTCAGCTTCAAACCGTGTTTTAATATTTCCTAAGCTTCCCCAACGATTTTTTAATATTTGAATGAAATACTCATGTTTAATTTGTTCTCTTTCTGCTTCCGATAGTGTTGATGAAACAGCAGGCCAGTACACCCCATAAACATAATCTCCTGTTTCCTCAATCGCTCCTGTGTCTCTAGCTGATTGCAAGTTTAATGGAGTACTTCCGTCAGTTCCTCCATCCCTGTTCGTTTGCGTTAATACAAACACGACACAATTTAACTTTTTAGCAATCTCTTTCATTTTTCTTGCGGTATTTGATTTAACGGCATAATCATCATTTCCGGTCATTTTTATATATCCAAAGTAATCAATAACCATAAGTGATAAAGGTTTATCAAATTCGGATTCGTTTGCCATTACTGCGAAATTCTCGATATCTTCTACCGTTTGACCTGGCTTATCAACGATTCTTAATCGTCTGTCCATGTGTCTTAAAAAAGCTTCGTCACTATCGTCAAATTCATCTGATTTAACTTTGTTAGCAATGACACCTTGATCAGTTCTTTGGTGTATTTGTAGCAACTGCGGAACAATGTTTTCTCCCTTTAACTCTAATGAGTTGAATATCACATTTTGATTTTGTCTAACAATAGAGTTATAGATTAAATTTAACGCTAATGTCGTTTTACCTGATCCACTTCGCCCCATTAGAAAGGCCACTTCACCCGGCTTCATTCCGTTAACCTTTGAATCAATATTGTTCAAATTGAAGTACACCCTGCCCTTTGAACCTTCTAATAATGCCGCTTTATAATCTGATAAGGACTGACTGAATGTTTTCATGTCTGCTTCATAATCAACCGTTTCAGATTTAGCCTTCATCAATTCATACACAATGTTTTTTGGCTTATCCCATCTACTAGCTAGGTATTCAGCCATTTCTGCTCTAATCATTTCGTTTTTTGTAAATCGAACAAATTCCCTGGCTGCTTCGTATTCATCCGTTTGTTCCAAGCATTTATCTAACTCTTGACGTAACAAAAACATTTCGTGATGTTCAGATGTAATAAAATCATTTTCTATTGATATGCCTAGTTTTAATACATCGTTTGTATCCTTTATTCCATCCGGTAAATGATAAACCCCTATCGGATTCCTTAACTTACGTTTTATCAACTTGATATTTCTACTCACATTTTTTAATCCCGTTTTGTCGTTATCGGGAATTAGGAATATTTTCGTGTATCGGTTAATATACTTTGATAAAAGGGTTACTTGACCCTCTGTTATTGATGATCCACAATAAGCAACTGTTTCCTTGTATCCCATTTGATCCATGGCTATCATGTCAAAGTATCCTTCAACGATATAAACCTTGTCATTAATGTGTCTCCGCGCTTTATCAAGACCGTATAAAAGTTCAGATTTCTTGAAAACTTCATCCTCTGCACTATTCACATACTTTGGTTTATCTTCATCCAGATTACGAAATGTTTTACCTACTACATTCCCGTAAGTATCAAGGTATGGAATAACAACAGCATTGTGTGGTATACTGAAACCAATACCAAATTTTTTTATAGTTTCTTGTTTGAATCCTCTATCTAGTAAAAAGGATTCTCCTTTTTTTATATTTTTGTAATATTGTAATGCTTCGGAACGGTTTCTTTTTACCGTTTCTTTTTTTCTTTGTATTGTCTCCTTGTCGAAACCTTGAATAGTTATATTGTATTTATCAGCAATATATTCAACAGCTTCGTATGGTTCCTTGATATTTTCTCGATACATGATGTAATCAATTACTGTACCGTTCCTACTACAACCAAAACAGTGGAATGTTTGCTTTTGTGGCCACACTGTAAATGATGGAGTTCTTTCACTGTGGAACGGGCATTGAGCCTTGTAAACCTTCCCATTACGCTTTAGGTCTAAGTCATCTGTTACAACATCAAGCAGCTTAACTCTATCTTTGATGATCTCGTAATTGTTGTTCAACTTGATCCAACTCCTTACGTGTAGCTTCACGATCAAACTCTTGTCCACTCATTTCATAGTAATCATCATCAAGGTTTAATGATCCTTCTAAGTGGTCCCGTTTTACAATCAATTCATCAACTAATGATTTAGCATTCTCTTGTTTTTCATCAGATAATTCAAAGTCATACTCGTCTAAGAATGAATCGTTATTTAAGAATGTAGAACCATTTTTTATAAAGCGTTTTTCCGTTCCATATTTTTTAATCTGTTTAGCGTACCTTTTAGCACCCTCGATCATTACTTCTAACGAATGTTTTTTTCTTTTGCTTTTAAACGATTTGTACGATTTACCCTTATCAGCTTTCTTCGGATAAACACTCCAAAATTCTTCAAACTCTGCAGAGTACTTATCTTCTTTCTGTTTAGTTTTGTTTAGTTTACTTTGTGTACTTTTGCCGTCATCCTGTTCACTAGGTGTACCCTTGTTGTATTCATCATGTTTACTTGTTGACGGGTTAATGTCGTCAGTAACTTTTGAAATGCCGTCAATGAGTAAGTATTCCTCCGTCACTTCTACCTCTTTCCTTCTTCTAACAATCTCTTTGTATCGTTTCTGTATACCTGTTGACGTAAGAATGTTGTAGGAGTCATATAACTCTTTGCTAAATACATCTCTTTTCAAGCATTCATTTACAACATTTTGAACAAGGTCAAAATCCGCTTTAACTTCATCGGAAAATAAAAGTTGTTCGTCTTCTGTCCACATGCACCAATAACCCTGCGAGTAAATTCTTTGCATTAATTTTATTAATATTGCGAACCCTTCTAGCTTGTACTTTATTTCAATAAACTTGAATTTATCATCCAAATGTACATCTAATGGGAAATAGTCCACTCCTTGCTTTGTCGGTCTTGCCATTTACCTCCCCACCTTCTTAATAACTTCTTGAACAGCTTCATCTATGATTTGGTTCTTATTTGGGTCGCCGCTATTTCTCCATGCTACCAATGTAGGTTTAGTGATATTCAATACATCAGCAACGTCATTCCATTGAACTTTGTGCTTGAGCATTGGGACAGTTTTAGTCTTTCTAGTTTCCATATGTTCACCTCCCAAGGTCTTTCATTAATTTAATTATAACATACTTATGTATGTTTTGTATATACCTTTGTATATAAATCTTTACTTTTATTTTATTTTTTATGCATAAACCCCTATAATAATGGATACACTGTATAGAAAGGATGGTGCTTATGCTAGTTAAAAATAACTTACGCATATATATGGCTAAAGAAAAAATGACTATTCGAGATGTCCATAAGGAAACTGGATTGAGTGAAGTAACGATTTCCAGGCTTTTTCACGAAAAGTCGAACACGATTGGTTTTCAAACGATTTTAAAGCTATGCAGCTTATTCAACTGCGAACCTGGCGACTTGCTTTACATTGACAAGGAAGGGGAGTGATCCCCTATCCTCTTTCGCACACGGCATAATACTTGTGCACCTCTATTACCTCGTAGCCGGGATAACTTTTTGACATGTAATAAGTGATGTTCTGTTTTAATTCCGTTTTGTTATTGGCGTTATCCCAACACCAGATAGGCAGAATAACGCGCGTTGTGTTATGCATTTCTTTCTCGCATTATCTTTAGTAATTCAAAGCACTGTTCCTCGTTAAACCTTCCAATGTGGGCTTCGTACTTAGATAAATTCATTTGTTCCTGTAGCCATTTATAAGCGTTCCTTCTCGCTTGGTTTTTCTTCCGTTTTCTATTCTTCCACATCGGATCAAATGCGCCGTGCGCCGCCATTCTCAACGCCCTTAACTTTTTATTCGCCATTGTTCCAAGTGCTTTTTTACCCTTTCCGTGCGTACCTACCCTGGCATCACATGGATAACAGACATATAAATTTGTTTTATAATCTTTTCCGTAAAATTCCCAACTCGACATAAATTTCGCTTTCGTATTGCAATAAGGGCAAATCATATAAAAACCTCCTAATTTTGCTTATCATTTATAGTTGCTAACTCATGTTCTAGCTTGTTCCGCTTCTGCCTGTAATCTATCAGCCTATGATTCAAAGAATCGTACATCAGCTTATATTTTTGGTGCATAGATGATGCTTCTGCTTCTGATTGCCTGTGTTCCTTTATTGCTAGTTCAGCAGTCGATTCTTTAACGGCAACCGTGCCTGTTTCGCCTAATAAGATTTCGGCATATATGCGCTTGCGTTCTGCATAGGATGTGTCTTTGACGTACAGCGCTTCACTTACAAGGTCGCCTACAATGAAAAGTGCTTCATTATGTAGGCTGACCGATTCATATAAATGTGAGAGTTCGTTGTGATCAAGCTGCTTAATTTTGTGAAATATCTCGGTTAATTGATTTACACGTTTATCTATTTTGTTGTTCATAATATCGCTTCAACTCTTTTCGCTTTTCCGTACGCCACTCTTTGCCTTCTTTTGTGTAATCAGCCCAATTATGGCAAGTTCCTGTATTGACGGACGGGCCACAAAGCAAAGCTAAATTACTAGGGTCACTCCCGCTCCCTCCTTGTGCAGCACCTTTTAAATGTGCCACTTCAAAGGCGTAGGCGCTTGTCCGTCCGCACCGCTCACATTTACATTCAGACCTTCGCAAAACCTCGTCACGGGCTTTCTGTGTGATTCTGGTTACATCCTTACGTTTGGGAGACTTTCTTTTGTGATTAATCTTTTTCGGAAACATCATTTGTTCTTATTTTCCTGTAATTTCTTTGTTAACAACTCGTCCATTTGTTGGTTAGAAATACCGGCGCTTAATTGCTTGGCGTACCACTCATTAAATTGTTCTTCAGTGCCGCCGCCTGTCTTGAACTTTCCTAGAATGATAGCTTTTGATGGTTCTTTCTGTTGTTTAGGCTGTTTTGTTTGCGTATATTGGTATTCGCTTGTATCTGCATCTTTTGTATCATCAATGAGATACAAGCCATTTAAAGCATATTTTCTAGCGTAAGATGAAGCTGTTCCGGTAACTTGTGAATGATCCATACCTTTTTTATTTTCTGATTCTCTTGCGTATGCAGTTACAGTGTGCGTATTTTCTCCATCAGTTATATTTGCTGTAGCTTTGATATAGTGCCAATCTCCGATTAATATAGGCTCATCAGTTACTGTGAGTAATAACCCTTGATCAGCATTTAAAGGCTTCACTGCTTCTAAAATGTCCTCTGCTGACCTATAATAAAAACTACTAAACTTATTCCATTGACCTTTCGGGGCCTTCAATGTCTTTTGAATGGTAATTAACTTTTCTGTTAAACTACTCATCTACAGTCACTCCAAACTTGTCCTCACGCTCTTCAACTGTGATTCCTTCAACAATCTCACCAGTATCGGGATTGACCACCTTATCCCCTGCAACGCTAAAGGCTTTCTTTATATCTGCTTTTTTTGGCGACTCTTTAACCTGTATAAAATCATCTAATTTCGCTTGCTTTAAAGCTTGTACAACAGCTTCATCATCATAATTCCATTTAGGTTGTTGCTTACGGAATGATAGTTTTCCGTTTGGTAGTTTAAGAGTTTTAAACTTCGGATCTTCTTCCTTCTTTTTGAGCGCATAATATGAAAGCAATCCTTGGAAATAATCAATGCCGTCTTGTGATTTTTGATTTTCTTGTTTGTTCCAAGCTTCGATTTTGTCAATTTCAGCGACAGCAAGAGCGTTATTATCTTCTATTTGTTTCTGCATCTGACCGATCTTTCTTAAAGCCCAGTTAGCCGCTTGATCATCTTGTATCGTAAATGCTTCGCGTTCCACTTGCTCTTGTTCATCCAGGTAATTTTGTAAGCTTTGATTTGCATTAGTCATTAGTATTCGCCTCCGTTATAAATTCTTCATCTTCCATTTGTTCAATCTCTAAATATCCGTCAATCTCGATGTGCATTTCGTTTAGCTCGTTCATGTTTCCATCAGCAATAAGTTTGTAATCCGGGCTGCCGATAAGGACTTTATTCAACGTGCAGTTATACTCAAAATTTAATTTGTTTTGGTAACACTTCCATGCCAATTTGTTAAATAAATCTTGCATAAGATCACCCCAATTGGTTATAATGATAGTAATTAGTTATTTTTTATTGATCCGTGTTGATAGCACGGATTTTCACACTTTCAAACCATTCACGTAATTCTTGTGTGCTAAATCCTTGGTTTTTCGCTTGCTGGATTAACTCTTTCCATTCATGCCATTCAGACATACGATCACCTCCTAAGAATTAATGAGTGCAAAATACAGAAACTCCAACATCCCGATAAAAGCTGTTATATAAAATCCGTTTATGAAGCGTTCGCTCATTTAGGCACCTCCGAATATTTTTGAGAAGTTCTTGTCCAGGAACTCCGCCATCTTATTTGCTTGGAAACTCCATGTTTGACCTTTTGACTTTGGATAATAGGTACATCCGCCATTCTCTGAATCTAATATTTTCCTAAATCGTGATGGGAATAGGATGTTTTCTTTTATCCATTCCTGCTTGCGATTGGTGCGCTGTTCTAAATCTTTCATATTCCAAAATTGACCGGATAGTGATTGTTGCTTTAATTCCTGTAATTCGACTTTTGATATTAGTACTTGGTCAGATGGGACAGGGATTGATAAGTTT
>Ga0209487_1000545_pt1 | contig 34140 bp, 33 predicted proteins | sample Poulit2012_FD_187524 | JGI IMG/M metagenome (GOLD analysis project Ga0209487, IMG submission 187524) | Agricultural soil microbial communities from Georgia to study Nitrogen management - Poultry litter 2012 (SPAdes) (version 2) | ecosystem: Environmental > Terrestrial > Soil > Agricultural land...
TCTTGTCTTATATTTTGCCATTTATTTCCTCTAAAAGAAAAAGTCTTCCATCCTTTTTCTGAATAACGTAAATCACCATCCCAAGTCACTCCAACCCAATCTAATTCTAATCCTTGAACTTGAAATTCAGTAGCTGCATCTTCTAAGAAAAAAGAGGAGCGAATATCATCTTTATCCTCTAAAAACCATTTTACATGATCAATTTTTGCTCTTACATCAATTGCCAATGGTTTTAATCGATAAGCTTGAGAAGATACTACCATTCCATATCGCTCACTTCCACGTGCTTTTGAACGTAACCATTTCTTCGCCTGATTAATATCTCTTGTCAAAACAATAGGATATTTAGTTGAAATTTTATTAAAAGTATTCTGGGCATTTGGATCAAGATCTAAAATTTCTTTAACCAATCTTGAGAGATATTCCGCCCTGTATGAGCGCATAGAAACTGATAAATGCAAATGCTTATGAAAATTTACAAGATGAGTTTCTTGCAACTCTTTTATAGATTCTTGTGCATCATATTCACTATCATAAAGGTGAGGAGAGATTCGCGTTTCCCATGAAGGAAAAGAATTTTTTACAGCACGTAACCATTCTGCAATTCCAGCTTCACCCGTATTTATTTCTTGACCACCTCCAACCAAACAAATTACAACTGCCCAATCTTCATGTCGATCCAAACAGGAAATTAAAAATTCTGGTTCTGAATATTGAAAGTTGGGAAGATTTTTCTTCCGATGCATAAAGGTGACCGTTTGTTCTTTCGTCCAGGCTCGTTGAGCTTCATCAAAAATTGCAACATGATCAAATGGCGGTTTGGGATCTCTAATATATTCATCTCGATAATGATGAATCATTTGGATAAACGCTTTTACACTTTCTCGAGCTTTCTTTTTAGTTATTCTATTTCCTTTCTCTTTTTCTTGTCTTACTTTGTCGCGAACTAAGGCTTCTTGTAAAACATCAACTAATGGTTTATTTCCAGATAAAAAAACACTGGTTGTTTCCCCATTATTATCCAAATGTTCAGTGGCAACTTTTAATCCTACTAAAGTTTTACCAGCTCCAGGAACACCAGTAACAAAGCAAATAACTTTTTTATGATTTTCTTTCGCGTAATAAATAGTTTCAGAAATAAAACTGGTAGTGTGTTTTAAATTAATGGCATCAGCATCATTTCGTGTAATTTCATCAACATTATGATCATTATAAAATCGTACAGCTGCTTCAATAATTGTTGGGGTAGGTGTATAACTTCCTGAAATATATTCTTTAGGATTTATTTTCTCTTTTGAAGAACCGTAAAATTTTAAAATCTGAATTAATATGCTTTTTAATTCTTTACTATTACAAAGTATGGGATCAGCTAATTTATCTTCAGAAAGGATAAAATTGAACTTAGATTCTTTGGCTTGTGTGGCAACTAAAACTGGTACAAGAATAAGATCATGACTTGGTTTATGAAAGTTTTTTAGATCTAAAGCATAATCCCAAACTTGTTCAATGTCTTGACGATAAAAAGTACTTTCTCCAACTTTAAATTCAATTACAAAAACAATATTTTCTATTATCAATATACAATCAACTCTCTTTCCCATTCGAGGGATGGAAAATTCGAAAAAAAGATGACCTGAAAAATGAGATAAGCTTTCTTTTAAAATTTGTATTTGTGACTCCCAAGCAAATAATTGAGTTTCTATATAGCCTAATCGATCTTTTATAGAAATTTCTCCAATAATAGTTTCAGGTGATTTTTCAATAAAAGAATTGATTGTATCAGAATAGAAATAGTTCAGCATAGTTTTATTACTAAATATTTTCTTTTATAATTTCAACTTTTTGAATTTTTAAAAGATGATAGAAATTCTCCAAACTCTCAAAAACCAACCGCTTTTCTGTTGTGTTAATCTGTTCTTGAATTTCATCCAGACTCATTTTACCATGACAATCTTCAAATTCAGAGTTTTCCACACCATCACCAATATCTTCAACCCATTTATACAGATCATTTAAATACGCTACAGTTTCACTTCCAATATAATCCGGATGAAACCAAAGCCAGAAATCTTCCTGATTTTTATTTATATCAGGTAAGACTTGTATAGAATTATCTCTGAAGAGATCTCCCGGATGTTGTTTGAATTTAAAATATGTTTTCATCGAAATGCTGATTTATTTTCTGATTTTCTCAAATAACTCCACAACCTCCCCAACCACCGGCACATCCGCTTCTGCCCAGTCATAGTTCTTTAGATTTTCTTTGGTTTCCCAGCGGATTTCCTTGTGTTCGGTTTTTTTGAAAGCCGGTGAAGATGCTTCACATAAAAAGGGAAACAAACGGATGGAGAAATTTTTGTAGTGATGAACGACCGGTTTCAGGCTTTTTCCAACTGAAATGGTCATAGCGAGTTCTTCTTTGATTTCTCTTTTTAAAGCTACTTCTTTATCTTCTCCGGGTTTTATTTTTCCACCGGGGAATTCCCATTTTAATGGCAAATTCATGTGCTCGCTTCTTTGAGCAATCAAAATTCTATTTTCAAAAAAAATTACCGCACAAACAACATCTATCATGTTTGAAATTTAAAACGCACAAGATAAGAATTTTTTAAGAAAATATTTTGAAATGTTGAAATTCCAATTTATTTCTTTAAACGCGTGCCAACAAGATTGGCTATTTCTTCTCTTCTTTGTTAAAATAAACCAGATAATAGTACATTTCTCTCTCCGGATCCCAGCCTTTTTCGATGTATTTTTCTACACTTTCGGGATTGATAAAATCCAACTTTATTTGCACGTTTGTGTCGAGGTTAATTACACTTTTTATTTTTTTCCGAGCTACACTTACAGCCGTGTTTGAAACGGGAAATTCAGTTAAATCTTCAATTTTATATTTAGGTGCTTTTTCTGTTTTATAATGGTGAAATTCAGGAATTAAATCCGGATTTTCCATAACATCATTTAGAAAATTAGTTTCATTAAAATGATCGTTTTGCGCGAAATGATTCACCGCCCGATTCATGAAAAGAACTTCTTGTTGTTTATCTTCAGCAGGGAAAACAACATCTTTAGCGAAATTCTGACAAAACTTCAAATAGCTTTTTGTATTAAAGTTTTCATCAGCAAAAATATCTACTCCTAAGAAACTCTCAATCCAATATTTAGTGTCATATCGATTGGAATCTACAGAAAGAACTTTATAACCCTCATCTTTATTGACATTAAAAATTAAAGCGCCTTTATCTAATTTATTTAAATTAACTCCTTGTTGAAGTAATATATCCAGATTGTTTTCTTTTTCCTCAAATTGTAAGAAATCATGCTTTAACTCTGATTTGAAAATGCCAACCGCTTGTGTGCTTTCATTATCTATTAAAATATTTTCAAAAAAAGTAACATATACTTCTCCTGATTTTATGTGAGGATGTTGAGATTGATCGAAAAGTAATCTGGCTATTTTTTGTGAATTTTCATGAGAACGGTTGGGATTATTAAACATATTATTGACCAGATTATATAACTCATGAAACTCTAAATCTACTTCATGAACAAATTGAAAGAAATTTTCTTCTTTATCTCTAAAAGGTTTTAAAAAATATTCCTTTAGTAAAGCATGTAATTCATCATTTACCGGATAGGGGTTCTCCGAAATGAATATTCCCTCATTTCGGCTTTTATTTCCCACACGATGGACAGAAAGAGATTCTATTTGAGCAGTATGCAGATTCAACATATTATATTTTTATTAAATATTTTTTCAAAATTGGAATTGCCAAAGCTAAGAAATAACAGATAAATTGATTGAGTTCAAGAGAAAATCCTTTTAGAAGTTCATAAACTAACTAAGGATAAAAATCTTTTCAGAATAAAATATAATTATTATATCAAATTTAAAGTCATCAAATAAATCAGCAGAGCAGATATAGCTGTATAAATTAATCCTCCAAAAATAATATATCCAAAGATTTTATGCGATTTGGTAAATTTTCCCGGAAGACTTTTTCGGAATTTTCGGTTCGACATAATAATAATGATGGTCCAGACCAAATAAGTAAGAACAGCTACAAGAATGTGTGAAACCAAGGTAAAAGTAAAAAGGCTCTGTCCATAATAATTACTTCTTGAAGCCAGACTGCCCGATCCGCCGGAATAACGTATAAGCACTTCTAAAGTCAGCACCCCTATTACACAAAGAAAAAAGATAATGTTTTGAATTTTTTTATGAAACTGATAATCTTTTTTTCGCGCTATTTTAATTCCATAGAAAACCCCAAAAGGAGCGAAGAGGGTGAGCAGTAAAACTGCTGTCATAATAAAGATAGTAAAATTCATTTTTTATGATAATTTATTTTTTGATTGCAAATGTTCAAAATTCTATAATTACTCCCAAAGAAGGGATGAGTCTTCCGGTTTTGTTTTTTAAAATAATAGGGATTCCATTACTTCCGTCATCTTTGATAGGTTGCCCGTCTGTGGTTATAAATTCTGTATTGTTTTCATTTCTCTTAAAAGTAAAAGAGGGATTGCTTTCATTTTTATGCATCAAAAGATTTTGCAAGTCTGCATAAAAATTTAAGCTGGTTTTTCTAAAATGATAAGTTTTATCAATTCTTAAATCCAGCTGACTATAATTATCCAGGCGCAATTCATTTAAGGCATTTACATCCAAAATACCCTGACCCAACAAGAGATAATTTTGTTGAGAAGCTGCCATATCAAAAGGGGTGTAAGGATTTCCGCCGGCATAGCGGAATTTTATTCCTAACTCCCAGTTTTTAGGTAAACTATATCCTGCCATTCCTGAAAATAAATGTCGATTATCCCAGGAAGAAGCAATCAATTTTTTATCGATTCCTGAAAATTTGCTGATTACATAAGAATAACTCAAGGTGTAAAAGAAGTTTTTTGTCATTTTCTTCTGAGTGAAAATCTCCATTCCATAAGTTTCACCTTTTCCTTGAGTTAAAATTCTTTCACTTCCTACGGAACCAAATTCTGTTCCCTGATTGGCAAGAGAAACACCTGTTCTTTCAGAAATGGGATAATCTGTATATTTTTTATAAAAACCTTCTAAAGTGAATCGCAAGGAATTTTCCGGAAGGAATTCAGTGCCTAAAACAAAATGAGTGGATTGTGTATAATCCATATCTTTATTGATGAAGTTTTTTTCTTCATCTTTAAAACCCAAAGCTGTATAAACAGGAGTTTTGTAATAAACACCTGTAGAAGCATTTATTTTCCATTGAGGCGCCACAGCATAAGACAAAGATAAACGAGGGGAAAGTCTTTTCCCAGGAAGATTTCCGTTGTTGGTAAAAGTATTCATATCGTTCCGAAGACCTGCAGATACTAATAATCGTTCTTCAAAAAAATGTCTGGCAGCCTGAGCGAAAAAGCCATACTTCCAAAAATTTAGATGGCTGTCAAAAGCGATGGTTTGTTCAGGATTTATTAATTCTCCATTTTCATTGTAAACAGCGTTTCTGATTTTGTTAAAAACATCTGCTGTATAACCTACATATTGAATGGAAGTTCCGGCGGAAATTCTCCAGCCGTTGATGAACTGATTGATATCGAAGCTAAATTTATTTTCAACTTCATCTGATTTTATCAAGGTTGTGCGGTTAGCTTCTACTTTTTGTTCGTCTTCAAATTTGTCGATTTTAGTGTGAAACATGTTTCTGCTGAGTACAAAATTCAGATACCCATTTTTTATTTGATGATTCAAACTAAAACCGGTTGTGTAGGTCCATTGATTAATATAGGGATTGGAACGTAAAATATATTGATTTTCAGCAGTGGTTTTTTTAGGTTCAGCAAATTTAAAATTGTCTATGGCTCCAATTCCAATAGCTGATAAGGTGGTTTTATTATTAAATCGATGAGTGATTTTATATTGAAAATCTGAATATTCAGGACGAATCGGCAAATCGATCATTTTAAACAACAAGCCGGTGTAAGATTTTCTTGCAGAAGCTAAAAAAGTAGTGTTTTTAGAAAGAGGACCTTCCAAAGTCAATGCAGATTCAATCATACTAATTCTTGCGTTTCCTGTCAGCCTATTTGGATTTCCATCTCTTTGTTTAATTACAAAAGTAGAAGACAAGGCATCATTATATTTGGCATCAAAGGCAGAAGTTGTCAATTTAAGTTCTTCTATAAAAGAAAGATTCAAAATTCCCTGTGCACCTCCGGAGCTTCCCTGGGTTTGAAAATGATTAAGTACAGGAATTTCGACCCCATCTAAATAATAAACATTTTCATTGGGTGCACCGCCGCGGATAATGATGTCGTTTCGCTCGCCAATTCCATTGCTCAACCCCACGCCGGGCAGAGATTGTACCACTTTGGAAACGTCAAAATTTCCTCCCGGATTGGAACGAATTTCTTCAAGAGTCATTTTTTGAACAGACATAGGCGTAATCATATCGGTTGCACGAGCACTCTGTCTGTTTTTACTGCTGATTATAATTTCGTCGAGCTCTTCTCTGGCAGATGATAAATATATATTTAAATGAGTGTCATTTCCTGAACGAACTTTTACTTGAAAATATACTTGTTCTGCATATCCGGTTAAACTTGCCACAAGTGTGTATTCTCCAACCGGAAGATTTAATTTATAATTTCCAAGACTGTCGGATAGGGTGGAAGCTTTATTTTCATCAACAGAAATATGAACATCTTTTAAACTTTTATAAGTATTCTGATCCTGGATTTTTCCAATAATATTTCCTGTAGTCTGTGCAGATACCGAGAGAAAAAGAAAGAAGAATAAAATGGATATGATTAAGGGAAAATATTGGTTTTGCATTCTTTTTTAGAAGTCAGAAATAAATACAAATATGATTTCTTTCTGCCTTCCTTCAAAATCTTTTTGAAAGTTCTTATTTCGCAAGATGTTTTTTGGTAACAGATACCCTGTTTCTGCGAATCCAATTTGATATTTATCATAAATCGATTTCTATTAATGATTTATCTTTCGAATAAATTTCAAATAATATATTATGCTAAATAATTTGAAAATCTTCTCTGCCTTTATTTTCTTTATTTTGACGATAAATTATTCGCCTTCCGGCAAAGATGGTTATAGTTTTATAGAAGAACAGCATCAGTTTCAAGAGTTGCAAGAGGATTCCGGTGAAAAATTAATGGAGATGTATTGCAATACTTGTCACAGTTTTGAAATGAAAGGTGAAGACCGAATTGCGCCACCTATGTTTGCTATTAAAAATAGGTATATGAAGGTCTCTTCCTCAGAAGAAGAATTTGTTGAACGAATTTTGACCTGGGTAAAAAATCCAACTGTAGAAACTGCATTAATGCGAAGAGCTATCGAACGTTTTGAAGTGATGCCTTATTTAAATTATGAGGAAGATATTGTAAAAGAAATAGCCGAGTATATTTATAACAATGAATTAAAAAGAAATAAAAAACATGGTCATTAATTAGTTTTCCAAAAAAATCAAATTCTTAAAGCTTTCCACCCCATCAGAATCATCCAGATATAAGCTATGGTTTTTGGAATCATTAGTGTTCCTATAATTGGAAACTGATTAGCAAATAAAACTACCGGTAAATAAAAAGCGAAACTCAGAAAAATCGCAAGCCACATATTTTTAAAATTTTTATCCTTGTGCAAGCGACTTTGATGGTAAAATAAAACCATCATCAGAATGCCTAAAATAGCAAAAGGAATATTCCTGTAAATCGCCCATTCTATAGGTGGATTCTCAGATTGCCATTGGTTTTGAGGAAAAAAACATAAAATAATTCTGACAATCGCCAATCCATAAATCCAGATAGTTAATTTATGATTTAATCGATATCGTTTTACAGCAAAATGATAGAGTAAAACATAAAACAAAGTCATTGAAATAGAAGCTATGAAGGTTCCGAATCCCAATTCTTCTGTATGATTTTCCAAGCCGTCTGTTGCCAGGGCGATGATCCGCGGTATGAGATGAAAAGAATCACCTAAAACCAGGATTAATGACATTAGTCCAAAAATCCTGAAAGCATTTTCTGTCGCTTTCTTTAAAATGAGAATTCCTATAGCTGTGATTAATATCAGATAAGAAGAATCAAATATTATTTCTGCAATCGATTGGAACATAAAAAGGCATTAAATTCTTTTAAGATGAATTATTTTTTCAAAGCTTCTATTAAAGCTTTTGCTGCCGGTCGAGCTGCCATAGGATTTTGACCGGTAATGAGCAAACCATCTTTTTCAATATGCGAAAGATAAGGAATGGCAGCGGTATGAAATTCTGCACCTGCTTCTTTTAAACGATCTTCCAAAGACCAGGGAATATTGTTATGACGGAAGGCCAGTTTCTCTTCGATGTTTGAAAAACCGGTCATCTTTCTTCCTTTTAATAATCCGGGTTGAAGTTCTTCTGCTTTTAATAAAGCGGATGGTCCATGGCAAATGGCACCCACATATTTTCCGTGGTTGAGAAAATCCAGAATCAGTCTTCCGCTTTTTTCATCGTTTGCCAGATCCCACATCGGACCATGACCTCCCGGAAAAAATAAAGCTGTATAATCTTCAGCCCTGACTTCGTTTAATCTTTTTGTGTTTTCCAGTGCCGCCTGAGCTTTTTTATCAGAATTAAATTTTCTGTTGGAAGAGGTGATGTTTTTGGTCAGCTTACTCAACGGATCTATTGGAGGTTTTCCTCCTTTTGGGCTGGCGATATCTACTTCATATCCATTCTCAATAAACTCATAATAAGGATCTGTAAATTCTCCCAGCCATAATCCGGTTTTGCTATTGGTTTTCTCCATGTCTTCATGGGAAGTTACAATCATTAATATTTTTTTCATCTTAAAAGTTTTTGTTTAAACTTAAAAAATAAATACTGTTTTGGTTGATGAAAAAACAAAATTCTTCATTTATATTAAAAATTTTAAACGGGTGTTTGTCGTTTGGTGATTTCTATTGTTAAATAATTGTTGAAGATGTAAAAAAGCCTCCTGTTTTTGTATTTTTAAAGAAATAAAAAAATATAAACAATGAAAATAAAAAATGTAACCGTAGCAGGAACCGGAGTTTTAGGAAGTCAAATCGCTTTTCAATCCGCTTTTAAAGGATTTGAAGTAGCTGCTTATGACATCAATGATGAGGCTCTTGAGAAAGCAAAAGAGAGATTTAAAGTCTTGCAAAAACGTTATCAGGAAGATCAATATGGTACTAAAGTGGAGGTAGAAGAGGCTTATAAACGGATTTCTTTATTTACTGATTTGGAAAAAGCTGTAGAAAAAGCAGATTTAGTAATTGAAGCTGTTCCTGAAGTAATTGAAATCAAGAAAGAGTTTTATAAAAGTCTATCTGAAGCAGCTCCGAAAGACGCTATTTTTGCTTCCAATTCTTCTACTATGACACCCAGTCAATTAGTTGATTTTACGGATCGTCCGGAAAAATATTTGCATTTACACTTTGCCAATGAAATCTGGAAACTCAATATAGCAGAAGTGATGAAACATGAGAAAACTTCGCCTGAAGTTTTTGAGGAAATAATTGAATTTGCAAAAGCTATTGGGATGGTTCCTATTCCTATTCATAAAGAACAATCAGGATACGTGCTCAATACTTTATTGGTTCCTCATCTTCGTGCAGGACTTCAGCTGGTTGTTGATGGAATTGCCGAGCCTAAAATAGTAGATAAAACCTGGATGATTTCCACACGCGCACCTTTAGGACCTTTTGCTTTTTTAGATATTATTGGACCCAATACTCCTTACAATCTTTTTAAAGCCCATGGAGAGGCAGGGGATGAGCTTTCCGCAAGAATAGCTGACTGGTTAAAAAAAGAATATCTGGATCAAGATAAAATGGGAACAGCCAACGGAAAAGGGATTTATACTTATCCTAATCCTGAGTATAAAGATCCGGATTTCCTTAAATAAAATTCTTGAAATATTTTTTAGATTTTATCCGGTTGATTTTTCTTTTAAATAATCTTATTATTGAAGAAATTTGAAATAAGATTAAATTTATTATGAAAAAAGCTATCTTCTTTTCCATTTTTATGGGTCTTTCTCTTGCTCTATTTGGGCAGCACGAAAAACATCATCATGTTGATAAGAAAACCCATCATCAGCATCACTCAGAATTGCCTTATACTCCTTTAAAACAGACCGGAAGTGATGTTTTTGATGCCATGCAGGAAGTGATCGAGCATTTAAAATCAGATCCGGATACAGACTGGTCGAAAGTTGATCTGGAGGGTTTACGTCAACATCTTATTGATATGAAAGCCTTTACCGAAGAAGTTGAAGTGCTTGAGCAAAATCCTATAGATTCAGGAGTGAAAATTCTGGTTAAGCCGGAAACGGATCGCGCAGCTAAAGCTTTACAGCATATGTTGAGCATGCACCCTAAGATGATGAAGGTTGAAAGAAATTGGGATATGAAAGCTCAGCAGAAAAAAGATGTTTGGGAAATTACCTGTACAACTTCCAATCCGGATGAGGTTGATCTTCTCCGTGGATTGGGGTATATAGGAATTGTAGTGGAAGGAGCTCATCATCAGGTTCATCATTGGATGATGGCTAATGGAATGGGACATCACTAATACTCAATATTTCACCTCAAATTTTTTTAAAAATAATGTGGAAATACAGGAAATAAAGTGTAATTTCGTATTGTGTGAAGTTTAAAATCATACTATCATGAAAAAGCCCTCAAATTCCTTAGAAAATTCTTTTGTTGAAGAAGCACCAACCTCTTATTATTATGAAGGAAATGTAGCTATTCCTCTAAAAGATTTGACTTCTGTCCAAAAGATGAAAATTGTCAAAAGAGGCATTTCCAAGGCTTACCTGGTCAAGCTTAAAGATAATACCGGCTTAGATTATGATTCTTTGGCCAAAGCATTGTCAGTTACACGTTCCACTCTCATAAATAAAAAATCCAATCAGAAGTTTAATGATAATCTCAGCGAAAGAATTGTTGCCCTCGCTGATCTTTATTCTTTTGGTTATGAGGTTTTTGAAGATGAATCCCGTTTTAATGACTGGATGTTTCATCCTAATCAGGCTTTAGGTGGTAAAGTCCCTTTTGATTTTATCGACAATCAATATGGACGGGAAGAAATTCATAATCTTATCGGTCGTATTGCTTACGGTATTTATTCCTGAATCATGAAAGTTTTTAGGATTAGTAAAACCAAATATGCTGAAGACTTATCAGGAATGGGGTCCAAACTTTATGGAGGTCGATGGAATGCGGTGGGAACTCCCTGTATTTATACTTCAGAAAGCAGAGCACTTGCTGTTCTGGAATATTCAGTGAATGTAAATATTGATTTTATTCCAAGAGGGTTGAGTTTATGTATTTTTGAAATTGATGAAAATCAAATTCAGCAAATAGAAATACAAAATCTTCCCGGAAATTGGAGAGAAAATCCCACTCCTTTATCTACTAAGGAATTTGGAACTAAACTTCTGTCAGAAGGTTGTGCTGTTTTAAAAATTCCTTCTGTAGTGATTCCGGATGAATTTAATTTTATTCTAAATCCGCTTTACACTGATAAAAAAGCTTTTAATCTGATTTCTGTAAAAGATTTTGTTTTTGATCTGAGGATTAAAACCTGATTACTCACTCATTTTCTTAGCTTGTTCTTTAAGTTGATTGAGATTAGTAGAATAAGAATTGTTTTTCAAAATTTTCGCCAGTTGTACAGAATTGTGAACCATCATTAAAATTCCGTTATTGGTGAATTCGTGTTTGTTTCCTTCTCCTTCAATATAACTGTTACCCGGTCCGGCTTTTCCTACATAATAGGCAAAACCATTTACGGGAATGGTAAAACCCTGTTCGCTAAAATCAAAGAACATACTGGAAATTGATTTTTTAGCACCGTCTTCATTTCCGTCAACCATCACTCCGGCTACTTTTCCATAAGTAGGGTATTGCCCGTTTTCGTCGTTGGCGTCATCCCAAATTCCATCCATTCTCTCAGCAACCATTTTTGCAATAGAACTTCGATCGCCTCTCCAGATAGGAGTGCCAATGATTAAAATATCACAAGCATAAATTTTCTTTAGAATTTGAGGCCATTCATCACCATCTCCCATATCATTGGAGGTTCCGAATTTGATATTATATTCAGAAAGTCTTATAATTTCTGTTTCTACTCCTAATTGATGATAAATTTTTTCAGCTTCTTTTATAAAAGCATGTGTATTGGAAGTTTCTTCTTGTTTTTTGAGAGTGCAATTGAGAAATAAAGTTTTGAGCTGCATAATGAATTTGTTTTTCTCAAATTTAAAAGTATCAGCAGGTTGTTGTTAACTTTAAATCTTTCTCTTTTCGCTCAAATCCTAAAGATTTTTTATTAAACTTTTTACATATTTATCGACATAATTCTTTTTATTCTTGAATTGATATTGAATGATATACCGGGGATGTGACAAAACCACAATTTTTTCGAATAATTTTTCTTCTTCATTAATTTTCCTTAGAAAATCTGCATTTTTCTTTCCAAAGGAAAAAACTACCGATGTGTCAATTCCAAAAGAAATTTGTTGTTTTAAAGTAGAAATAATAAAAGGTTTTATCATTTTAAATAAATCTGCAGAATCATAATAATTACAATTCACCCAGTTATCTTTTTTATTTTTTCGAATCAAACCTAAAGGACAGACTGAGTTAATATAAAAATCACGATAAAACTCTTCAACTCCGCCAAAAGCTTCTATAACCTCATATACAAAGACAGAAGAAGGTTCATGAGTTTCAAATTCCTCAATTTTAATTCCACAATATTCGTATAATCTCTTTGTATCTGTAAAAGGGATTCCTGTCATGCCGGCTCCAAATCTCCCGGGATTAATTCCGACAATCAATTTTCGTTTTTGATTATCATCAAAATATTTTCCATAAAACTTTTCCATAATTTCCGGAACAACCGGATTGTTCTGATAAGGATTTAAAACCTGAATTTCTTGAGGAAGATCGGCTTCCAAAGATAGATTCTGATGAAACTTAATGACTTGATCAGCGAAAGTGGACATAAATAAGGGTTTTATGCTGAAAGATAATAAAGTCTTCTATTTTAGTAGTTTCTTCTATTTATAATTTTGCAAATGAAGATCTTAAACAGACTTTTTGGTTAAGGTAAAAGAGTTTTTTCCTGATTGTTAGCTGACATTCTTTAAGAAAAGGATACAAGAACTTAATCAAGAACTCTCTTAATTTTAATAAAAGCTATATTTTCGCAGCGGATTATTAAATGAATTATTCTTTTCAGAATTTTAGTAAAACTCATCGATTTGATTCCTGCAAAAAAAATTATTATAGCTATTGACGGTTATTCTTCCACCGGAAAAAGTACAGTTGCCAAAGAGCTCGCTAAGGCTTTACAATACACCTATGTTGACACGGGAGCTATGTACAGAGCTGTTACCTTATTCGCTTTGAGAAGTTCCTGTATAAAAGATTCTTCCATAGACAAACCCAAACTAATCAAACTTCTGAAAGAGGTTCATTTGGAATTTAAATACAATGCTGAAAATGGATTTGCAGAAATGTATTTAAATGATGAGAATGTAGAGAGCGAAATCAGAAATATGAAAGTCTCCGATTATGTAAGTTTGATAGCAGAAATACCGGAAGTTCGTAAAATGCTGGTGGTTCAACAGCAAAAAATAGGCTCTCAAAAAGGAATTGTGATGGATGGTCGGGACATTGGAACTGTTGTTTTTCCGGATGCGGAATTGAAATTATTTATGACAGCATCTTCTGAAATCAGAGCCGGAAGAAGATATGAAGAACTTAAATCAAAAGGAGAAGAAGTAAGTTTTGAAGAGGTTTTAAAAAATGTCGAAAAAAGAGATCAGCTGGATACTCAACGGAAAGATTCGCCTTTGAGAAAAGCAGATGACGCCATAGAAATCGATAATTCTCATTTAACGAGAGAAGAACAATTTGATCAAATAATGAGATTGGTGAAAAGTAGAATTCAGGTTTGAAAAATTATTCTTTTAAATTTCTTAAGTTTGAAGAATTAAAATCCTAATCAACTTTAAATTTTAATTATGAGAAAAATAATTTTTTCCCTCTTTATTTTAGGCGGACTTTATATAAATCCTTTGTCTGCTCAAGAGTTTAAAATGCCGGCACCCAGTCCGACAGTGAGTATTAATCAGGATTTTTCAACTTCATTCATTAAACTTGAATACAGCAGACCGGCTGTTAAAGAGCGAAAGGTATTTGGAGAACTTATCCCTTTTGGAGAAGTGTGGAGAACCGGAGCCAATGCAACTTCTAAAGTCACATTTGGAGAAGAAGTTGAAGTGGCCGGGAAAATGGTCAAGCCCGGAACTTATACTTTATATTCTATTCCCGGTGAAAAAGAATGGAAAATAATTTTAAATACTGAATTAAAAAATTGGGGTGCAGATGGTTATGATGAGAAAAAAAATGTTCTTGTCGCAGATCTGCCGGTTATTCGACTGAAAGAAAATCAGGAATCTTTTTCTCTGTTTATAGAAAATATGACTGATAATTCAGCAGATCTTGTATTATCCTGGGCTGATGTAAGAATAGAGATTCCTGTTAAGGCTGATAATCATGAACGTATTATGAAACATCTTGAAACAGCTATGCGGGGAGAAAATCCTCCTTATATGAGAGCAGCAAGTTATTATTTATCTAAAGGTGAAAGACTTGAAGAAGCTCTGAAATATATTGAAATGGCTATCAGGGAAAATCCGGAAGCTTATTATATGTACTGGACCCGGGCCCGGATTTATGAAAAACTTGGCAGAAATGATGAAGCCTTAAAATCTGCACAGCTCTCTGCTGAAATGGCAAAGAAAACTTCAGAAGCTTATGCCTATGAATATGAGCAGAACTTTAAAAAGATGCAGGACAGACTCAAAAAATAATAGAAAATCTTAAGATTTTTTTGAAGCCGGAGTTTCTTCGGCTTTTTCTTTTTTTGCAAAAGAGTCTCTGTCACTTATTTTGCTATTTTTGAGCGATATTTAAAAATTCCAATTCAAATGGAGCGAAGATTAAAGGATTATTTACTCATTTTTTTAAAAGGAATCGGAATGGGGGCAGCTGATGCTGTGCCGGGAGTTTCCGGTGGAACTATAGCCTTTATTTCCGGTATTTATGAAGAACTGATAAATAGTATAGGAGAAATTAATTTTTCTTTAATCAAAATCTGGAGAAAAGATGGTTTTTTAGCTATGTGGAAAACCTTAAATGGAAATTTTTTAATCGCTCTACTGGCCGGAATTGGGTTGAGTATTTTTAGTTTGATGCATCTTGCAAGATACATGCTGGAGCATCATCCAATTTTAATCTGGTCTTTTTTCTTTGGATTGGTTTTGGCAAGTATTTGGTTTGTTTCCAAAGAAATAAAAAGATGGCATTTGGGAAGTGTTTTGATTTTAATTTTAGGAAGTATTATAGCTTATTGGCTGACTACTCTTTCAGCTGCTACTTCCGCTGATCTCAGCAACGGATTTTTATTTTTATCCGGAGCTATTGCGGTGATAGCTATGATTTTACCGGGAATTTCAGGGGCTTACATATTAGTTTTGATGGGTGCTTATCAGGAAATTACAGAAGCGGTAACAGAACTGAATGTTCAGAAACTCGCTTTTGTCGCTTTGGGAATTATCGTGGGTTTGCTTTCTTTTACTAAAATTTTAAAATGGCTGTTTGCCAAATATGAAAACTTGACTTTAGCTGCCCTTACAGGATTTATAATCGGTTCTTTAAATAAAATCTGGCCCTGGAAAAAAACATTGGAAGCAAAAATGATAGCCGATAAGGTTGTTATTACTTCAGAAAAATCAATTTGGCCCACCTATTTTGAAGGGGATCCAAAAATTCTTTCGGCAGTTATTTCTTTTTTAATTGGTTTTCTTTTAATTTTAATTTTAGAAGGTATAGCAAAAAAACTGGCTCCAAAAAATGAAAAGTAACACTCGAACCCTTAAAGATCGATTTTTTCTTGTTCTTAAAGGAATCGCTATGGGTGCTGCCAATAAAGTTCCGGGTGTTTCAGGAGGAATTGTCGCTTTCGTTACAGGATTTTATGAGGAATTTATTTATTCTCTGAAAAAAATAAACGGTAAAGCTTTCTTACTTCTGATAAACGGCAGATTCAAGAGTTTTTACAAATATATCAACGGCAGGTTTTTAAGCCTTTTGTTTCTTGGAATGATCATCAGTTTTTTTAGTGTTTCCAAATTACTGGATTACTGGCTGACGCATTACGAACTTTTTGTTTGGGCAGGTTTTTTTGGAATGATTGTCGGTTCGATTTATTTTGTGGCAAAAGATTTTAATTTAAAATCTGTTTCTAATATTATTTTTATTGTTTTAGGAATTGTTGCAGGAGTATTGATCAGTACTTTTGAACCGGCAAAAGAAAATGACAATCTTTTATTTGTTTTCTTTTGTGGAATAGTGGGCGTTTCAGGTATGACTCTTCCGGGATTATCAGGATCTTTTATTCTGATGTTAATGGGAAATTATGTGCTTCTGTTAGTGGATTCTGTAAATGCTTTATATGATAGTATGATTCAGGTTTTAAACGGAGATTTTTCTTTTTTGCAAAATGAAGAAAGAGTAAATTTACTAAAAGTGCTGGCTTCTTTTACCATAGGTTCTTTGGTGGGACTGGTTACTTTATCTCACATTCTGGCCTTTGTTTTAAGTCGTTTTAAAAATCAGACTTATGCTTTAATCATTGGATTTATAACCGGATCTTTGGGAGTGGTCTGGCCCTGGAAGCAAAAAGTAGTCAGAGAAAATCGATTGGGAGAAATTGTTCTGGATAAATCGGGAGATCCTATAGTAACAGATTATGTTCGATACCTGCCAAATTTATCAAATCCATCCACATGGTGGGCAATTTTTTTTATTTTTGTGGGAATTCTCATCGTATTCGGGCTGGAATATTATGGACAAAAAAAAATTAAGATATGATTACGTATGGACTTATAGGAAATCCTGTTGAACATTCTTTCTCTGAGAAATATTTTACAGAGAAATTTGAGAGAGAAGGAATCAAAGCAGAATATAAACTTTTTAAACTGGAGGATATAAGCGAATTTCAAGACTTTTTAAAGAAAGAAAAAAAACTAAAAGGTTTGAATGTAACCCTTCCTTATAAAGAGAAAATCATTCCTTTTTTAGATGAGATTGAAGATCAGGCCAGACAAATTGGTGCTGTTAATACTATAAAATTTGAAAACGGAAAAAGAATTGGATATAATACCGATAGTTTTGGTTTTTTAAAATCGTTATTTCCAATTATTGAGAAACACCACACTCATGCTCTGGTTTTAGGAACCGGAGGAGCTGCAAAAGCAATTGCTCAGGCATTAACTTCAATGGGAATTGATTACAAAATGGTTTCCAGAAATCCTTCTGAAAATCAACTGAGTTATGAAGAGGTTACTGAAGAGCTTTTGTCAGAATATTTCTTAATTATAAATTGCACGCCATTAGGAACTTATCCGAACGTGAATGAATCACCTGATATTCCTTATTCAGCATTAACCAAAAGACATATGTTGTATGATTTGACTTACAATCCGGTGGTGACACAATTTTTGGCTCAAGGTCAAATGAGAGGTTGCAAAATCTTTAACGGACAAAAAATGCTGGAGTTTCAGGCTGAAAGAAGTTGGGAAATCTGGAACGAATAAAATCTTTGATAGGTTAATAAGATGGTTTTCTTTGGTCTGTATGACTTATTGCAATAAGTTTGGAAAATTAAAATTTGAGCCTGATATTCAGTCCGTTTTTAGTTGAAAAACTATTAAATGAGAAAAAATAATATATTTGGCTGATAAAATAAGACTTGGTATATTTATAATTATTTAAAAATGAACCCGACCATCCGTTATGAGGATGTGAAAAATTAGAGACTTATGTTGGAAAATGGACAAAATAAAGCTGAAGAAAAATCTAATCACCCTGAAACTGTAGAGGATTCCAAAACCCCTGAATTGCAGACGGAAAAAACTGAAGATACTTCTTCTGTTGAAGAGTTGCAGCAAGAAGCAGAACCTTCTCAGATACCTGCAAATGATGAAACGGAAAAAGAAGAAACTGAATCTTCACAGGCAGAGAAAAAGGAAAGCGAACCTGATTATACGCAGGAGGAGGAAGGTGAATCTTATTTGATTTCTTCGGAAGATGAAGAAAATGAAGATGTAGAAGATGAATATCATGGAATTCTGGTCAAAGATTATGATGAAATGAATCTTGACGCTTTAGGAGAAGAGTTAGAGCGATTATTAAAAGATCATAAAGTAAGAGAAATTCGTCAGCATGTTCGGGATATTAAAGCTGAGTTTGATCTGAAATTCGGAAAGGAAAGAGAAGAGCGAAAGCAAGCCTTTTTGGATGAAGGCGGAAACATTATCGATTTTTCTTATTCTACAGAAGCTGAAAAGAAATTCAATAAACTTTATTTTGAATATAAAGAGAGAAGAGATAATTATTATAAAAGTGTAAGACAAAATCTTCAGGAAAATCTTGAGAGACGACTGGCTATCATTGAAGAGCTCAAATCCATTACCGGAGTCGGGACAGATATGGGTGCCAATTTTAAAGCTTTTAAAGAATTGCAGGATCGTTGGAGAAAAGCCGGTCCTGTTCCAAGAAATGATTATAAAGATACCTGGAATACCTATCATCATCACGTTGAGCGATTTTATAATTTCCTGCACCTGGATCGCGAATTCAGAGAAATGGATTATAAATACAATCTTGAGCAAAAACTTAAAATGATTGATAGAGCGGAAGAATTGGCTGAAGAGAAAGATGTTAATCGCGCTTTTCGGGAGCTTCAAAATTTACACAGAATGTGGAAAGAAGAAGTGGGTCCGGTAGCTCAGGAATTTAGTGAACCTATCTGGGAAAAATTTAGTGCAGCTACAAAGAAAATACATGAAAACAGAAGAGCTCATTTTGAAGAACTGGATAAGAAAAGAGAAAAAAATCTTGATTTAAAACAGGATATAATAGCTCAAATTCAAGATTTAGAGAATAAGGATATCACGTCTCATGGAGATGCACAGAAAAAAATCAAGGAGTTCCAGAAATTAAGAGAACAATTTTTTAAAGCCGGCCCTGTTCCAAAACAAGCCAATCAAGCTACCTGGGACGCTTTCAAAACGGCTTCAAGAGCTTTTAATCATAAGAAGAATGAGTTTTATAAAAGAAGAAAAGAGGAACATGCTGAAAATCTTGAGAAAAAACTCGAACTGATTCGAATTGCAGAAGAGCATAAGGACAGTGAAGATTTTGAGAATGTCACTCCTCTCATGAAAAAGATACAAGCCGATTGGAAAAAAATCGGCTTCGTTCAGCGAAGTAAGAGTGATAAAATCTGGAAGCGATTTAAAAAAGCATGTAATCATTATTTCGATCGTTTACATGCCCTTCGGGATGAGAGAACACTGGAGGAAATGGAAGCTTTCAGCCAAAAGGAGGAGCTTTTAAAAGAAGTAAACAATCTGACTTTATCAGGAAACAGAGAAGAAGATCTTCCTTTGATAAAACAAAAAATTGAAGCATGGAAAAATATCGGTCGGGTTCCTAATAATAAACGGTTTATAGAAGGAAAATTCAATAAAGCCTTGGATAAATTGTTTAAGGAAATGGATATGAACCGAAAAGAAGCAGAACTGTTGAAATATGAAAATCATCTTGAAAGTCTTAAAGAAGATGATGATGAAGACAGAATTAGAAGAGAAGCTTCTTTTTTATATAAAAAGATCGATCAAACTACCGGAGAAATCAGACAGCTGGAAACGAATCTTCAATTTTTCGATAATGCAGATCCGGATAATCCCATTATGCGTGACACCTTTAAAAATATCGATCGATTAAAGCAACAGCTTAAAATCTGGAAGTCAAAGTTAGAGAAGGTGAAAAATTTATAAAGAAGGAAATTTAATCTTTTTGAGCTCATTTTGGTTTTTGAAAGGGCATAATTTTTGTTGAATTTTTTTAAACTTAAAATTCAGAAAAATGAAAAAAGTAATTCTTTTAATCAGTATTTTGTTCTTTAGCTGGAATTTCTCTGCTCAGGAGAGAGAGGAAATTTTTTCGGAATCCGGTCCTGAAGGCAGCTGGACGGTAACAAAAAAATATGATGCTCAGGGAAATCTTATCGCTAAAGATTCAATTTATTCTTTCAGTTCTTTTAATGAAGAACAAATTTCCCCTGAAGAAGCAGAAAAGTTATGGAAAGAGTTTTCTCAAAATTCTGATTTTTCTTTCTTTTTTGAAGAAATAGACTTGGAAGATTTAAAGAAACGAGTCAGAGAATTTGATAAGGATTTTTTTGAAGATATGTTCGGAAATTTTGATATGGAAAATTTTCAACACGATTTTAATCTTCCCAAAGATCTGCAGGAATGGTTAAATGATTTTGATTTAGGAACTTTTGATTTCCGGGATGATAACATTCAAAAATATATGCGCGAGCAAATTGAAAAGTTTCAAGATTTTTACCTGAAAGATCAATCTAAGCCGTTTGAGTCGGAGGACCAATCTTATCAGAAAAAAGAATCTATACGAAAAATATAACCTGCTCTGAATGTTTTGAAACAAAAGTTTAGATTAAATAAACTGTACTTTAAAAAATAATTTATTTCTTCTTTCCCATAAATGAATTATTTTGATTAATTTGGGCTGCTTTTTAAAAAAATAAGATGATGAAAAATAAAATTACTTTAACCTTTTTTATTATTGGGTTATTGACTGTTCAGGTTTTTAGTCAAACCGAGCAACAGCGTAAGCAAATTACAAAAGATTATGATCTGAAGTTATTGGAAAAATTAACTCAGGAAGCCGAAGAGAAATTCCAAAGAGAGAGACAACAAGCTTTAGATTATGCGAAAATTCACGATTTACCATTAATAATTCATGGTGAAAATGGAGAAGTATCCCAATTACACCGAATGAATCCTGATGGAAAAATAGAGTATATTAAAACTTTCGGAGTAGCAGATGGAAAAGCCATAGGGACGGACAAATTATATCCCGGAGGCGGAATGGGCTTGGAGCTGGAAGGTGAAGGCATGAAAATTGGAATTTGGGATGCCGGAGCGGTTAGAACTTCTCATGAACTATTAAGTGGAAAAACGGTGCAAATGGATCAGGGAGAAGGTCCAAGTCCTGATCATGCTACTCATGTCACCGGAATTGCTGCGGGTAAAAAACTGACCAGCGGACCCGGCGCGCAAGCCAGAGGAATGGCTTATAAAGCAGACATAGATGCTTATGACTGGAATTCTGATATTCCTGAGATGACAGCTGCAGCCAGTCAGGGTTTATTGGTTTCTAACCATTCTTACGGATTGGATTTGAGTAAGTTTCCGAACAGTTTTCATACTTTTTTAGGAGCTTATGATGATGTGTCTATGTTAGTAGATACAAGAACTTTTAATGCTCCTTATTATACTGTGGTTACTGCTGCAGGAAATGATAGAAATACTCAGTTTGATATTAATCAAGGTTATAATCTGTTAAGTGGCTGGTTTGCAACAGCTAAAAATACCATTGTAGTTGCTGCAGTAGATGTGACCGGATTTTTTGGTTATACAGGGCCTTCCAGTGTAAATATGTCAAGTTTTAGCAGCTGGGGACCGACTAACGATCACAGAGTAAAGCCTGATATTGCAGCCCAGGGAGTAGGTGTTTATTCAAGTACGGCAACTTCCAATAATAGTTATAGTGGAAATTATAACGGAACTTCTATGGCTGCCCCGGGTGTAGCAGGAAGTTTACTTTTATTACAGGAATTGAGCGCCGATTTGAATGGTGGCAACTTCCTAAAATCAGCTACTTTAAAGGCTATTATGATTCAAACTGCTTTGCCGACTGAAAATACTCCCGGACCTAATCCAAGAACCGGATGGGGTTTGTTTAATTCTGAAGGTGCGGCTCAGTTGATGTTGGATAACCATCAAGGAGAAAATGCATATTATGATGAGTTGACTTTAACCTCAGGCGAGCCTTTTACTTTAAAGGTGAAAGCTAATTCAGAAGGAGAATTAAAAGCTACTATTGCATGGACAGATCGTGCAGGAGTGGGATTGAATAATGATTTGGATATGAGAATTACAAACAGTCAGGGAAATACTTTTTATCCCTGGAGACTCAATCCTGCTGATTATGCAGCTCCGGCATTAAATAATGGAGATAATTCTGTTGATAATGTTGAGCAGGTTTTGGTGCAGAATGCTGTTCCGGGAGAAGAATATACCATTACGGTTACACATAAAGGAAATTTAACTTCCGGAAAACAAGATTTTGGAATCGCTGTAACCGGTATTCAATCTACTCCTATGAGTGTTGATAAATATGAATTGACCGGTGTTTCTTTATATCCAAACCCGGCCGATAATAAAATCTTTATTGAATTAGAAACTTCTGAATCAGTAGAAATAGAGATTTTCGATTTGAACGGAAGAAAGGTTAAAGAAGGAAAAACCACCGCTTTCTCTAATGAAATAGATATTTCCGATCTTAATTCAGGAGTTTATTTTGTCAAAATAAATTCAGAAGGAAAAACAAAAACCAAAAAACTAATTGTAAAATAAAAGTCCTCTTCAAGTGATTTTTAAAATCTAATAAATTATATTATGAAGCTTAGACTATACGTTTTATCGCTGATATCTGCAGTCTTTATTGGTGTGAGTTTTGCTCAGACACCGGAGCAGTTCAAGCAGATAACAAAAGATTATGATCAGCGAAAACTGACAACTATGGCAAAGAAGTTTTCTTCCACCTACAAAGAAGAAAATAAAAAAGCTATAGATTATGCCCGAAAAAATAATCTGCCTGTAGAAATGTTTGATGATCATGGAAATTTTCTAAAGGTTTATAGATTGGATGAACATGGAAATTTGGTTTACAGGACTACCTTAAATGTAAATGCAGCTAAAACTATAGGAGTTGATAAATTGTACCCCGGTGGAGGTTTAGGACTGGAACTGACAGGAGAAGGAATGATTGCCGGAATTTGGGACGGAGGAAGAGCTTTGTTAACCCACGAGTTGTTGGAGCATAAGATTACTTTAAAAGACGCTTCTCCTCAATTTGGAGATCATGCTACTCACGTTGCCGGTACTATGGTTGGAAGAAAATTAACAGGACAAACTTCTCAAGCGGCAAGAGGTATGGCTTATGAGGCTGAATTACATTCATACGATTGGGGTGAAGATCTGGAGGAAATGGCATTAGAAGCTGCATCCGGACTTCTTATTTCTAATCATTCTTATGGAATAAACTTAGGATCTGTCACCTTGCCTTCTGCTTATTTAGGAGTGTATAACCAGTTTGCCAGTGACGTAGATGACCTGGCTTCTTCTGCTCCTTATTATAGTATTGTGGCTGCCGCAGGAAATGATAGGGGAAAAGGAATTAATACCACAGAGAATGGTTATAATTTATTAGCAGGAGAATTTACCACAGCTAAAAATACCATTGTGGTTGCTGCGGTAGAAAAGGTTTTGGAATATGAAGGTCCTTCCAGTGTAATTATGTCTGATTTTAGTAGTTGGGGGCCTACTAAAGATAATCGAATTAAACCTGATATTTCAGCAGACGGAGTAATGGTTCTTTCCAGTATTCAGACTGCTACTACAGATTATGCCTATTCTTCAGGTACTTCTATGGCCAGTCCGGGAGTCTCAGGATCTTTAATCTTATTGCAACAACTAAGTTCTGAGTTAAATAATGGTAAGTTTTTAAAAGCAGCTACCATTAAAGCTTTAATAATCCAGACAGCCCGTGAAGCCGGAGATACACCCGGTCCGGACCCAAGGTTTGGATGGGGACTTTTAAACGTAGCTGATGCAGCTCAATTAATGGTGGATAGCCATGCTAATTCAGGATCTTTTTATGAAGAACCCACTTTAAATAATAATGGAACTTATACTAAAAAAATCACCTATAGTGGAGATGGTCCCTTGAAAGCAACCATCGCCTGGACAGATCCTGCCGGTGCACCTACACCTTTTGGTAATGCTTCAGTCCTGATAAATGATTTGGATTTAAGAATTACCGATAGTCAAGGAAATACTTACTACCCCTGGAGATTAGGTCCTTCACATACTTCGCCAGCCTTAAAAGATGGTGATAATGCGGTTGATAATGTAGAGCAAGTGGTGGTGGATAATGCTATTCAAGGAGAGGAATATACTATTACTGTTACTCATAAAGGTCAATTGCAATCAGGGCAGCAGGATTTTGGTATTGCAGTTTCCGGTTCAGAACCTTTAAGTGTGGAATCCCATGAATTAACCGGAGTAAGTTTATATCCTAATCCGGCTTCCAATAAAGTTAATTTAAAATTAGAACAAACAGGAAATCAAATTTTTTATTCTATTTATGATCTTAATGGAAGAAAAATTCAAGAGGAAAAATTAAAAGATAATTCCGGCTCTACTCATTTATTAGATGTTTCTAAACTGAATTCAGGTATTTATTTTATCAACATTGAAACGAATGGTAAAAAAACTACCAGGAAATTAATAATAAAATAAATTTTATTTGCTTCAATTTTAAACCGTTCTGAGTTCAGGACGGTTTTTTTATGCGGAAAATTTCAAAACTTAAAATTGTCATTTTTCTCTAAAAATTGTTATAAAAGTTGTACTTTGCCGTGATTAAAAAAACAGAGGTTAACTAACCATAAAATAAAAGTTTATGTCAGGAATTATAGGATATGTTGGGCCTAAAGAAGCTTACCCGGTTTTGATTCATGGATTGAACAGATTTGAATTTCGCGGGTATGATAGTGTAGGTGTGGTGACATTGGAAAATAAGAATTTTTCAGTCAGAAAGAAATCAGGAAAACTTGATAATTTTATAAAGCAAAATCAAGCAAGTCAACCTGAAGGAAATTTAGGTATAGGACATTTAAGATGGGCTACACACGGTATGGCCAATGAAAAAAATGCTCATCCTCATATTTCCCATTCAGGAAGGTTAGCCATTGTTCACAAAGGCATAGTTGAGAATTATGCCAGTCTAAGGGAAAAGCTGAAAGTTGAAGGTTTTGAATTTAAATCGGATACAGATTCCGAAGTTTTAATTAACTGGATTGAGCATATTTTTAATACGAGTGGAACCGAATTACAAGAGGCAATTCAGATAGCTTTAAACCAAATTGTAGGTGCTTATTCTTTGATTGTCATTGACAGGGAAGAGCAAGCTTTGTATGCTGCCCGAAAAGGTGCTCAATTAGTAATTGGAGTAGGAGAAGAAGAATATGTGGTCTCAACAGATACTTCACCTTTAGGTGCTTTTACTACACGGGTGATTTATATGGAGGAGGAAGATGTTTATCGGCTGTCTCCAAAAGAGGAGATTCGGTTATTAAATCTTGATAATATTCGTAAAAGCCCGGTGATTGAAAAGTTGGAGGAGGAATTGGAAGCTATTGAAAAAGATGGATTCGAACATTTTATGTTGAAGGAAATTTATGAACAGCCCAAAGCTATAATCGATTCTTACAGAGGAAGAATGAATGCGGTGGAAGGTTGGGTGAGATTAGGCGGAGTTACCGAATATCGAAACAAATTAAATAAAGCAAAACGAATTATCTTTGCTGCGTGTGGTACTTCCTGGCATGCCTCTCTGGTAGCTAAATATTTAATTGAAGAATTAGCCAGGATTCAGGTTTCTGTTGAATATGCATCAGAATTCCGTTACCGAAATCCGGTTATCGGAAATGAAGATGTTTTTGTAGCTATTTCTCAATCAGGAGAAACTGCTGATACAATTGCTGCTATTGAACTTGCAAAGGAAAAGCAAGCTCTTATTTATGGAATTAGTAATTCAGTAGGCTCTACCATTTCAAAAATGTCGCATGCCGGATCTTATACTCATGCGGGACAGGAAATAGGGATTGCTTCTACCAAGGCTTTTACTTCACAGGTGGTTATTCTGATTTTGATGGCTTTGCAGCTGGCAGATTATAAAGGAAATGTTTCTAAATCTGAACTTACTACAATTTTGTATGAGTTGGAAAGAATTCCTGACAAGTTGAGGGAACTCCTAAAAATGGCCGATGAAATTAAAGAAATTGCAGAAGTATATCATCATTCCAATAATTTCTTGTTTTTAGGCAGAGGAGCTAATTATCCGATAGCTTTAGAAGGTGCTTTAAAACTGAAAGAAATTTCTTACATTCATGCAGAAGGATATCCGGCAGCTGAAATTAAGCACGGACCTATAGCATTAATTGATGAAAATATGCCGGTAGTTATTTTAGCGACAAATGACAGTGCGTATGACAAAATTGTTTCGAATATTCAGGAAATAAAAGCTCGTAAAGGAAAAGTTATTGCTGTGGTTAATGAAGGCGATAAAGTAATTAAAGAAATTGCCGATCATTGTATTGAGATTCCTAAAACCTTAGAAATTTTTGCTCCTTTGCTTTCTGTTGTTCCTTTGCAGCTTTTGGCTTATCATATTGCTGTACTGAGAGGAGCGGATGTTGACAGTCCAAGAAATCTTACCAAATCAGTGACGGTAGAATAAACAATAAAGGAAATTATTTAAAATAAACTATAGCTGCCTCAATTCGTTTTAAGGCAGCTTTTTGTTTTTTTAAAGAGAGAGTCGTTCTAATAACTGTAATTAAAGATGAATTCTCAGAGGAAAATTCGCTTGATTTTCAAACCTTTTAGGACAAAAAAAAGCTGCCTCAATTAGTTGTAAGGCAGCTCTTAATTATTTTAAAAAGAGAGGATTATTTTCCTTCTTTTTCCATTCTGTCTTTTAAAGCTTGCAGTTCAGCATTGGCATCACCTAAAGTAGCTTTGGTGTCTTCTTGCTTTTCCTGTGCTTTTTTGGCAGCTTGTTTAACGATCTTAGCTTCTTCTTCTTTAAATACAGAAGTGTGTGAAGCAACTACTCGTTTAAACTCTTTGTTGAATTCAATGATAATAAATTCTGCTTCTTCGCCTTTTTCTAAAGAAGTTCCGTCTTCTTTTTCCATATGACGTTTTGGAACAAAAGCAGTGATGTCTTCATTAAACTCAATAGTAGCTCCTTTGTTTCCTACTAAATCAGAAATGGTAGCAGTGTGTTTTGTTCCAACTGCAAATTCCTGCTCGTATTTATCCCAAGGATTTTCTTTAGTTTGTTTGTGTCCAAGACTTAGTTTTCTCTCCTCCACATCCAATTCCAAAACAACTACTTCAAGTTCATCACCAAGATTAGAGAATTCTGATGGATGCTTTATCTTCTCTGTCCAGGACAGGTCAGAAATATAAATTAATCCGTCAATTCCTTCTTCTAATTCAACAAAAACTCCAAAATTGGTAAAGTTTCTAACGATTCCGGTGTGTCTTGATCCTACAGGATATTTAGCAGTAATATCAGTCCATGGATCCGGAGTTAATTGTTTAATTCCTAAAGACATTTTTCTGTCTTCACGATCTAAGGTTAAGATAACTGCTTCAACTTCGTCACCTACTTCAACAAAGTCCTGAGCTGAACGTAAGTGTGTGCTCCATGACATTTCAGAAACGTGAATCAATCCTTCAACTCCTTCTTCAATTTCAACAAAGGCTCCGTAATCAGCAATTACTACAACTTTTCCTTTTACTTTATCTCCAACTTTCAAGTCTTCATCAAGAGCTTCCCAAGGATGTTTCTTAAGTTGCTTTAATCCAAGTTGAATTCTGGTTTTAGCTTCGTCAAAATCAAGAATAACAACATTTAATTTTTGATCAAGCTCAACTACTTCACTTGGATGGTTGATTCTTGACCAGGATAAGTCAGTGATGTGAATCAATCCGTCAACTCCTCCTAAATCAACAAATACTCCGTAAGAAGTGATGTTTTTAACGGTTCCTTCAAGAACTTGACCTTTTTCAAGCTGGCCAATAATTTCTTTCTTTTGTTTTTCAATATCAGCTTCGATAAGCGCTTTATGAGAAACTACAACGTTTTTGAATTCCTGGTTGATTTTTACAACTTTAAATTCCATTGTTTTCCCAACATAAGCATCATAATCACGAATTGATTTAACATCAATCTGAGATCCGGGTAAGAAAGCCTCAATTCCAAAAACATCTACAATCATTCCTCCTTTGGTTCTGCACTCAATTTGTCCGGTGACAATAGTGTCTTCCTCATGAGCTTTATTGATGCGTTCCCATGCTTTGATTACCCGAGCTTTACGGTGAGATAAAATTAATTGTCCCGAAGCATCTTCACGAACATCAATGTATACATCTACTGTGTCGCCAACAGAAAGATCAGGGTTGTAACGGAATTCATTAAGAGAAATAACACCTTCACTTTTTGCATTGATGTCAATAATGGCATCCCTGTCAGTAATGTTGATCACTTTTCCTTGTACAACTTCATTGTCAAGTGTATCAACAAAATTCTCCTCAACTAATTTTTCAAATTCGTCAAGTTTTTCATCTTCAATTTTGTCAATTCCTTCTTCGAAATTGTGCCAGTCGAATTCTTCTAAAAACTTTTCAGGATTTTCATACTGAATCTCGGCGTCAGGTTGAGAGTCTGTGTCCATTCCATCTACCTGAGCGATCTCAAGCTCCGGTGATTTAGCTTCTTCTTGCTTTTTTTCTGTGTTTTCAGCCATAGCTGATTAAATTTTTGTATTCTGTAAGTAACCGGAAAATTAGCAGCTGGATTACAGAAGAGGTTTTACGTTTTATTTTTCCTTTTTATTTTCCTATATTATTACTGCGAAAAAGGTGGGCAAAGATACGAAAACATTTTTAATCCGAAGCTGATTTGTCAGAGAATTATTTTGGTCGAAAAAAGGAATTAAGACAAAGGGTGAAAAATAAGAATTTCAAATAGTTTTTCCTTAAATTTACTTAAGAAAAAGCAGCCTTGGTGTTGTTTTATTATCTTTGTCAAAATTTTTAAATATGCAATTAAATCTAACCAAACCTATTTGTTTTTTTGACCTCGAAACTACAGGTGTTAATTTGGCTACCGATCGAATCGTTGAAATTTCTATATTAAAGGTTTTTCCCAATGGAAATAAAGAAAGTTATACCTGGAGGGTGAATCCCGAAATGCCTATTCCCGAAGAAGCCAGTGCGATTCATGGTATTTTTGATAAACATGTAACTGATGAGCCTCCTTTTAAAGAGCTTGCTCCAAAAGTAAGCAAGTTAATTCAGGGTTGTGACCTGGCAGGCTATAATAGTGATAGATTTGATATTCCATTATTGGCAGAAGAAATGTTAAGGGCGGAGCAGGATTTTGATATAAAAAATGTTTCAGCCGTAGATGTGCAGACTATTTTTCATAAAAAAGAAAAACGTACTCTTGAAGCTGCCTATAAATTTTATTGTGATAAAAATTTAGAAAATGCACATTCTGCAGAAGCAGATACTCTGGCTACTTATGAAGTGCTTAAAGCGCAGCTGGTAAAGTATCCGGATTTAAAAAATGATATTAAATGGCTGGCAAAGTATAGTACGCATAAAAAGTTTGCAGATTTTGCCGGATTTATCGCCTATGATGAAGAGGGAAGAGAGATTTTTACCTTTGGAAAACATAGGGGTAAAATAGTAGAGGAAATTTTAGAAAAAGAACCCGGATATTTTGGCTGGCTCCAAAATGCGCAATTCCCTTTATATACTAAGAAAGTTCTGAGCCGGATACAGCTGAGAAAACTTGAAGAAAAATTGAATTAGATGAAGATTTTTTGCATAGGTAGAAATTATACTGATCATATTGAAGAATTAAGTAATGAATCTCCTGCCGAACCGGTAATTTTCCTTAAACCCGAAACTGCCATTTTAAATGAATCCCAGGGTTTCTACATTCCTGATTTTTCTGAAAATATTCAATATGAAGTTGAATTGCTCGTGAAAATAAACAGAATGGGAAAATATATTCAGCCAAAATTTGCCTATAAATATTACAATCAGATTGGGTTAGGGATAGATTTTACCGCCAGAGATTTACAGCAAAGTTTAAAGGAAAAAGGTCTTCCTTGGGAAAAATCAAAAGCGTTTGACGGTTCAGCCTTAGTAGGAAAAAAATGGATAGATGTAAAAGAATTTGAAGATTTACAAAAAATAAAATTTTCACTTTTGAAAAATGGGCAAAAAGTACAGCAAGGTCATTCGGCTCAAATGATTTGGAAAATCAATGAACTCATAGCAGAGATTTCTAAATTTTTCACTTTAAAAGTAGGAGATATTATTTTTACCGGAACCCCTGCCGGAGTTGGGAAGCTGGAAAGAGGAGATAAATTGGAAGGTTTTATAGAAGAAATATCCATTTTTAAAGTTGATATAAAATAAATAAACCCAAGTATGAAAGCTGAAATAATAAGTATAGGTGATGAGCTTTTAATCGGTCAGGTGATCAATACTAATGCTGTTTTTATCGCTAAACAATTGACGGCAGTAGGTTTTCAGGTTGGTAAAATTGTGACAGTGGAAGATAAAGGAGAATCCATAAAAGAAGCGATGGGTTCAGTAGGAGAAGAGACAAAATTAGTAGTGCTGACCGGTGGGTTGGGACCAACAAAAGATGATTTGACCAAGCAGGCATTATTGGAATTTTTCAAAGATGAATGGACGGAGAATAATGAAGCTTTAGAAAATGTAAAGAGAATTTTTAAAGATAATCAGCATGCTTTAATAGAGGAGAATTTTTTACAGGCCAAGGTGCCGTCCAGAGCAAAAGTTCTTCAGAACGAAAGAGGAACAGCTCCCGGGTTATGGTTTGAAAATGAAAATTGTATATACATAGCACTTCCGGGCGTTCCCTTTGAAATGAAAGGTCTCTTGATAAAGAAAGTTTTGCCGGAATTGGTTCAGCGTTTTTCTTTGCCTTCTATCGTTCAAAAAACCATTATAACTTCCGGTTTAGGAGAAAGTCTTTTATTTGAAAGATTAAAAGATTTGGAAGGTCAACTCCCTTCGCATATAAAGTTGGCTTATCTCCCCGGTCCCGGAAGAGTTCGGTTGAGGTTAATGGCAGTAGGAGAAGATAAAGATGAGCTTCAGGTGGAACTCAATTCCTGGATAGCTAAAATCATAGAGCGTTTGGAAAATCATTATGCCGGGGTAGAAGGTGAGGATTCTTTAGTTGCAGTGATCGCAACACGACTGACTTCTGCAAAAAAGACTTTGGCTGTTTCCGAAAGCTTCACCGGCGGGAAACTGGCAGGGCTATTTACAACTATTCCCGGAGCAGCCACTTATTTTAAAGGAGGAGTTGTTCCTTATTACACAGAAATGAAAACAGAAATTTTGGGAGTTTCTCCTGAAACTATTCAAAAATATTCTGTAGTTAGCGCAGAGGTTGCAAAAGAAATGGCTCTGAAAACAAAAGAAAAATTTGAATCAGATTATGCGATTTCAACCACCGGAAATGCCGGTCCTACAAAAGGAGATAGTGATGCTGAGATAGGAACAGCCTATATAGGTTTGGCTACCCCTGAAGAAACTAAAACTTACGAGTTTTTCTTAGGAGAGGAACGTGAAGAGATTGTTGAAAGAGCTATATTTAAAGTATTGGAAATTCTTTACAAGGAAATTTACGAATTAAATTGATTTTAAAATTTTCAGAAGATTTAATTTTAAAATAAATTAATTTCTTTGGGCTTATTGAAAATAATTAATTAACTTTGCAACCCGATTTAATATAAAAGAAGATTAGAAGCATGGCGAAAGTATGTGAACTTACCGGAAAAAGAGCGATGGTCGGAAACAGAGTATCGCACGCAATGAATAAAACAAAGCGTAAATTTAATGTGAACTTGGTAAAAAAACGTTTCTACCTTCCGGAGGAGGATCGTTGGTTAACCCTCAGAGTTTCAACAAAAGCATTGAGAAATATCAATAAGAAAGGTATTTCTGCAGTTATAAAAGAGGCTCGTCAAAAAGGATACCTAAAGAAATAAATGAATAAATATTAGATTGCAATGTCAAAAAGAGCAAGAGGAAATCGAATTCAAGTGATTTTGGAATGTACTGAGCAAAAAGAAACCGGGATTCCGGGAATTTCCAGATACATCACTACAAAAAATAGAAGAAATACACCAGATAGAATGGAATTAAAGAAATACAATCCATATCTGCGAAGAATGACTATTCATAAAGAAATAAAATAAAAGAGTTATGGCAAAAAAACCAATGTCTCGAGTACAAAGAGGTTCAAAACGTTTGACTAAAGCTGTGAAAATGGTAAGGTCACCAAAAACGGGTGCTTATATGTTTAAAGAAGCAGTAATTGATCCGGAAGAAGTTGATTCTTTTTTTAAAGAAAATTAAATTTAATTTATCATTATACATTAAGCCGTTTCGTTCTTTTTAGAATAAAAGTTCGAAACGGCTTTTTGTTGTATATTTGTAACTTTCTTAAACTTAATTTTCTGTTTTTAAAATTCCTTGCTTATGAGTTTGTTTAAAAAAATTTTTTCAAAAGATAAAAAAGAATCCCTGGACAAAGGATTGGAAAAATCAAGTAAAAGTTTTTTCGGAAAATTAAGTAAAGCAGTAGCCGGAAAATCAAAAGTTGATGAAGATGTTTTAGACGACCTTGAAGAAGTTCTTGTTTCCAGTGATGTAGGAGTGGCAACTACCATAAAAATAATCGATCGGATTGAAGCACGTGTTGCCAGAGATAAATATTTGGGAACCGCTGAACTCAATGTTATCCTTCGCGAGGAAATTGCAGGTTTGCTCAGTGAAACAGATTCGGGTGAATTAAAAGAATTCGCTATTCCGGAAGGTAAAAAACCTTATGTGATTATGGTGGTTGGAGTAAATGGAGTAGGGAAAACAACTACTATCGGAAAACTCGCCAATCAATATAAAAAACAAGGAAAAAAAGTGGTTTTAGGTGCTGCCGATACCTTTAGAGCTGCTGCTATTGAGCAACTTGAAATATGGTCAGATCGTGTAGGTGTTCCTATTGTTAAACAAAAAATGGGAAGTGATCCGGCATCTGTCGCCTTTGATACTTTGCAAAGTGCTGTCAAACAGGATGCTGACGTGGTGCTCATTGATACAGCCGGTCGTCTGCACAATAAGGTCAACTTGATGAACGAGTTGTCAAAAGTAAAACGCGTGATGCAAAAAGTAGTGGAAGATGCTCCTCATGAAGTGCTTCTGGTGCTGGATGGTTCTACCGGGCAAAATGCTTTTGAACAAGCCAAACAATTTACAGCTGCTACACAAATAAGCTCTTTGGCCGTTACAAAATTAGACGGTACAGCTAAAGGTGGAGTGGTTATTGGAATTAGTGATCAATTTCAAATTCCTGTTAAATATATTGGAGTAGGAGAGGGAATTGATGATTTGCAGGTTTTTAATAAAATGGAATTTGTGGATTCCTTTTTTAAAGAATAATGAAAAATAAAAATAATCCTGACCTGCAAAGCCGTCCTAAACCTTTTTCTAAGGAAAGGACAAAGATGATTGTAAGTAGAATAATCTATTTCTACAGTATTTTCTTTATTATCGTTAAGGTGTTGTCTCTTTTTCAAGGAGCTCCTTTTATTGCGAGTATTGTCTTAATCCTGCCTTTTATAGTTCTGGCTATTATAGGTTTTAGAATGGAAAAAACTAAAATATATTCCTGGATTTATATCATTGCCGGAATTGTTTTCATTTCTTTTATTCGGTTTTACGAATTAGAAATCGTCAGTTGATTGAATCTGAATTTTTGATATTTTTATAGTTCTTATTGAGCAAAATAAATTCTATTTTTTTCTAATCGAATCTAAAATACGGTTAAAGTTAAACCCCAAAAATTATTCTTCATCTGTAAATTAAAGGGTGGAAGAGGAAAATTTAACTTCTATCTTAATCTCATTTAGCACCATTTCTTATAATAATTACTTAGCTTTCTTATTTCTTTATAATCAATTTTTTTTAAAATATTTTTGAAGGAGATGGATTCTTTTCGTTCTTTTTCAAATCGATATCATCAAAAAAACCCGGCTTAAAAGCGCGGGTTTTTTGATTCTGGATTTACTGTTTGAGATTATCTCTTCAACGTAAAATGTCCTTTAAAAGTTGCTGGATACTGGCTGAAACTTCCGTCGGAAGACAGGGTGGTTTCAACATATTCTACGCGGAACCAGTAATCGTTGGAAGGCAATGCTTTTCCGTTGT
>Ga0209487_1000547_pt1 | contig 34023 bp, 34 predicted proteins | sample Poulit2012_FD_187524 | JGI IMG/M metagenome (GOLD analysis project Ga0209487, IMG submission 187524) | Agricultural soil microbial communities from Georgia to study Nitrogen management - Poultry litter 2012 (SPAdes) (version 2) | ecosystem: Environmental > Terrestrial > Soil > Agricultural land...
CGGCGCCGGCGGCGTCCGCGGCCAGGATCTGCAGGCCCGCCGCGCGCAGCTGCGCCACGGTGGCCGCGAGGTCCGCGACCGGGACGATCGGCAGGTGGAAGAGCGAGCCGGCAGTGGCGCGCACGACCTTGGGGTTGTGCACCTCGACGCTGCCCGGACCCAGCACGACGGCCTCCGCCCCGGCGGCGTCGGCCGCCCGGATGACCGTGCCCAGGTTGCCCGGGTCGGCCGACCACGGCAGCACGGCGACCAACTGCGGTGCCGGCGGCAATGGTGGTGGGTCACCGAGGTGGACGACGGCAAGCAGCCCCTGGGAGTCCGGGCTCATCGCCGCCAGCACCTCGGCCGTCGCCAGGTGCACGTGCCGGATGCCGGCCCGCGCGTCGGCGAGGATCTCGGGGTGGCGCTGGGCGGCCTCGGGGGTCAGGTAGAGGTCGCGCACCCGCTCCGCGGCGTGCCGTACCGCCTCCCGCACCCCCTGCGGGCCCTCGACGAGGAACTGGCCGTGGCGTAGACGCGCCGAACGCCCGGACAACCGCTTGACCATCCGCACCCGATCGGATCGGGGGTTGGTCAGCGGGTCCGGGCGTTCGGTCACCGTCGGGACGGTCAGGCCGCGGGGGCGTTGACGTCCTCGGGCAGGTTCGCCTTGGCGGTCTTCACCAGTGCGGCGAAGGCGGCCGGGTCGTTCACGGCCAGCTCGGCCAGCATCCGGCGGTCGACCTCCACCTCGGCGGCCTTGAGGCCCTGGATGAACCGGTTGTAGGTCATCCCCTCGGCGCGGACCGCGGCGTTGATGCGCTGGATCCACAGCCGGCGGAAGTCGCCCTTGCGAGCCTTGCGGTCGCGGTAGTTGTAGGTCAGGGAGTGAGTGACCTGCTCCTTGGCCTTGCGGTACAGCCGCGAGCGCTGGCCGCGGTAGCCGCTGGCGCGCTCGAGGGTCGTCCGGCGCTTCTTATGGGCGTTGACCGCCCGCTTGACGCGTGCCACGTCGTGTCTCCTTCAGTTGGGCGGCTGGTTACTTGCCGAGCATCTTCTTGATCGCGGGGGCGTCGGCCGGGGAGACCGACTTGTCCAGGGCCAGGCGGCGGGTGCGCCGGCTGGACTTGCCCTCGAAGAGGTGCCGGCGGTTGGCCTGCTCACGCATGAGCTTGCCGCTCCCGGTGACCTTGAAGCGCTTCTTGGCACCGGAGTGCGTCTTGTTCTTCGGCATCGTCTTTCCCTACTCCAGGCCGTGCTCGAGGCACGACCGTGTCGGCCGGCTCACGCCGGGGCTGTGCGTAGCGCTGCTACGCGTCCTGCTGGGCGGCCTCGGCGGCCGCCCTCTCGTCACGGGCGCGGCGCTGCTCGCTCTTCCCGCTCGTCTTCTTCCTGTGGGGCCCGAGGACCATCGTCATGTTCCGGCCGTCCAGCCGCGGCGTGCTCTCGACGAAGCCGAGCTCGGACACATCTTCCGCCAGCCGCTGGAGGAGCCGCATACCCATCTCCGGACGTGACTGCTCACGGCCGCGGAACATGATCATGACCTTGACCTTGTCGCCGCCCTTGAGGAACCGCTCGACGTGCCCCTTCTTGGTGGCGTAGTCGTGCGGGTCGATCTTGAGGCGGAACCGGATCTCCTTGAGGACGGTGTTGGCCTGGTTGCGACGCGCGTCGCGCGCCTTCATGGCGGACTCGTACTTGTACTTGCCGTAGTCCATGAGCTTGGCAACCGGCGGACGCGCGTCTGGGGCGACCTCGACGAGGTCGAGATCGGCTTCCTGGGCCAGACGTAGTGCGTCCTCCACGCGTACGACACCCACCTGCTCGCCGCTGGGGCCGACCAGGCGGACCTCCGGGACGCGGATGCGGTCGTTGATACGGGGCTCGCTGATGTGCTGCTCCTCCTGCTCGTCGATGGCTGGGACGAAGAAGGCCTCCGTCCGCAGGTGCGCACGAAGGCCTCTCAGGGGTCGCTGCACGGTGTGAGCCGTGCCGAGGGGCTACCCTCAGCGACCTTGACCCAGCCTCTGTCGCTCCTGGTGGAGACTGTTGAGACAAGGTGGGAGGAACTCCGCTTGCACTCCGAGGCGTTCGCCCCGGCCGGTCAGTCTGAGAGACTATCACGCATGAGGAGCCAGATGCAGGGCGGGGCCGGGTCCGCGATGCCGCACGACCCGAGCCTGCCGCGCGCCGTCGCGCCCTCCGAGCCACCCGAGATGTCCGACGGTGGCCGAGATCACCCGCGCCGGCGGCGCTGGCCGGTCGTCGTGCTCGCCATCGCGCTCGTGCTGGCCCTGGCCGGCGGGGTGTACACCGTGCTGCTGGCCCGCGCCTGGGAGGAGCGGGCCAGCGAGCTGGACGTCCTCGCGCGCGACCTGGGTGAGGAGCTGGCCGAGACGCGCGGCGACCTGGAGGAGACCCAGGGCACCTTGGCGTTGGTGGAGCGCCAGCTCGAGGGTGCCCAGGATCAGATCCACGAACTGGCCGACTCCCTGGCCCGCACCGGCGACGACCGCGAGGTGCAGCGCCAGGTCCTCGAGTACCAGACCGAGCTGTTCACCGCCGCTGCCGGCGTCACCGGCACCATGAGCCAGTGCATCTCCGACCAGAACGACTACGTCACGGCGCTCGAGGAGGAGTACGTGCGCGTGCGCGACCTGGCGGCCGAGGACTCCGAGGACGACGAGGACTCCGAGGATGAGACGCCCGCGGTGTCGCCGGCCGACCTCGCGGCGCTGCGCCAGGCCTGGATGGACACCTGCCAGGAAGCGGCCGACGCCCACGCGGACCTGCGCAACCGGCTGGGTGACTCGTGAGCCGGCTCCGCTCGGTAGTGGCGACGGCCGCCACGGTGCTCGCGCTGAGCGGCTGCGGGGTCGTGCCCGCGATGCCGCCGGAGCTGGCCGAGGACTACGTTCCCGAGGTGCCCGCCCCCCAGGTGGCCGACCCCGGCGGCCTGTCCCCCGACGGCGTCGATGCCGCCGAACGGATGGCGGTGCGCATCCGCAACGTCGGGTGCGGCACGCTGGCGACCGGCTCGGGCTTCGCGCTCGACGAGCGCACGATCATCACCAACCGACACGTCGTCACCGATGCCGACCGCATCCAGATCACCACCTACGACGGCCGGGAGATCGACGCCGTGTCGGTCGGTGTGGCCGAGGTCGCCGACCTTGCGCTGCTGCGCACCGCCGAGGCGGTCACCACGGTGCCCGGTCTCGCCGAGGTCGACGCCGAGGTCGGTGAGAGCATCACGATCGTGGGCTACCCCCGTGGCGGGCAGCTGACGACCGCCTCCGGCAGGGTGCTCGGCTACGAGCCCGACGACCTGGGGTCGGACCTCGGGATGGTCGGACGCACCAACGCCCAGGTCGACCACGGCTCCTCGGGCAGCGCCGTGCTGGGCAGCGAGGGTGAGGTGGTCGGCGTCGTCTACGCGATGGACGAGTGGCAGAACAGCTACATGGTGCCGGTGAGCACGCTGCACGACCTGCTGGCCGAGGACGCCTTCGAGCCGCTTGCCTCCTGCCGCGACAACGAGTCTCCGGCAACCAACTGAGGACTGCCCGGGCCACCGGCCTGGGCGGGGCAGGTCAGCCGGTGACGGCCATGGGGTACAGCTCGAGGGAGTCCACCCGGTCGGTGAGCACCGGGTCGGCGCTCAGCGCCTCCTGGGCGCGGGTGACCACGTCCATCATCTGCTCGCGGGTGAGGCCCGGTGCCAGCGCGAGCACCGCGCGCAGCTCGCTGCCCGTCCCCTGCTCCAGGCGCACCGCAGTGAGCTCGGTGATGCCCCGCAGCGCCTGCGCCGCCACCGAGGTGAGCTCGGGGTCCTGCCAGGAGGGCAGCCAGCGCTCGTTGTTGATGACCGACCACACGGCCGGGCGGCGCAGCAGCACGGTGACCGGGCCCGCGGCGTCCAGCACGAGCAGGGAGTCCGCGTCGGCGACCGCGGAGAGCGCCGCCCGCGCCCCCTCCACCGGGACCGGGCGGGCGGTAGCGTCCCAGGCCTGCATCCGGGCCACCGAGCTGAACACCGGCAGGGCGGCCCGGCCGTCGGGGGTGCGCACCGAGACCATCGCGGCCGAGGCGCAGGCGTCGGCCTGCGGGTCCCCGGAGCCGTGCTTGACGTGGGCGGCGACCGAGCCGTCCGCGGCCCGTCCCGGGTGCTCGTGGGCCACCACCGGGACGATCACCCGCGCCTCTCGTAGCGCGTCGGCGACGGCGACGAGGCGCTCGGTCTCGTCCGCCTGCCCGAGCGCCGCCTCGAGCTCCGCGGGGGCGCTGCCGTCGTCGTCGGAGAACGGGTTGGCCTTGAGCGTGCGTCCGGCCCACGGCTGCCCCGCGGAGTCCGCGGTCGCGCTGGGCTTGCGGGCACCGAGCTTGGCGGCGAGGTCCGGGCGCGGACCGTCCCGGCGGGCGTCACCGCCGGGCATCATCTCGGGGGGCAGCGGGGTCACGGCCGCCCCGCGACATCCAGCGCCTCGGGCAGTGTGAAGGCCCCGGCGTACAGCGCCTTGCCGACGATCGCCCCCTCGACGCCGACGTCCACGAGGGTGCGCAACGCAGCGATGTCCGCGAGCGAGGACACCCCGCCGGAGGCGACGACCGGGGCCTCGGTGCGCTCGCACACCTCGCGCAGCAGGTCGAGGTTCGGCCCGGTGAGCATGCCGTCCTTCTTGACGTCCGTGACGACGTAGCGGGCGCACCCGTCGGCGTCGAGCCGAGCGAGCACCTCCCACAGGTCGCCCCCCTCACGGGTCCAGCCGCGGGCGGCCAGGGTGGTGCCGCGCACGTCGAGCCCGACGGCGATCCGGTCGCCGTGCCGGGCGATCACCTTGGCGGTCCAGTCCGGGTCCTCCAGCGCGGCGGTGCCCAGGTTGACCCGCTTGGCGCCGGTGTCCAGGGCGCGGGCCAGGCTCTCGTCGTCGCGGATGCCCCCGGACAGCTCGACCGCGATGTCGAGGTCGGCGACGATCCCGGCGAGCAGCTCGTGGTTGGAGCCACGTCCGAAGGCGGCGTCGAGGTCGACGAGGTGGATCCACTCGGCACCGTCGTCCAGCCACGTGCGGGCCGCCTCCCGGGGGTCGCCGTAGGAGGTCTCGGACCCGGCCTCCCCCTGGACGAGTCGGACGGCCTGGCCGTCGACGACGTCGACGGCGGGAAGCAGCTCGAGGCGGCGGGACATGTGTCTTCTCCTTCGGTGGGCTCAGCGCGCGGGTCAGCGCAGGGTGGTGAGCCAGTTGCGTAACAGCTGGGTACCGGCCGGGCCGGACTTCTCGGGGTGGAACTGGGTGGCCGACAAGGGCCCGTTCTCCATCGCCGCGACGAACGCACTCCCGTGCTCAGCCCAGGTGACCAGGGGCGGGGGCAGCGGGGAGTCCGCGGCGTACTGGGCAGCCGGGTCGACCTGGACGGCGTAGGAGTGGACGAAGTAGAAGCGTTCGTCCTCGATCCCGGCCAGCAGGCGGCTGCCCTGCGGTGGGCGGACGTGGGACCAGCCCATGTGCGGCACGATCGGGGCCCGGAGCTGGTCGACGGTGCCGGGCCACTGGTCCAGGCCCTCGGCCCGCTCGCCGTGCTCGTTGCCGGCGGTGAACATCACCTGCATGCCCACGCAGATGCCCAGCACCGGTCGCCCGCCGGCGAGGCGGCGCTCGATCATCCGCGGGCCACCCACGGCGCGCAGGCCGCGCATCACGGAGCCGAAGGCTCCGACGCCCGGGACCACGAGCCCGTCGGCGGCGGCCACCGCCGCGGGGTCGGCGGTGAGCTCGACGTCGGCCCCGGCACGCTCCAGGGCACGCACGGCGGAGCGTACGTTGCCCGAGCCGTGGTCGAGGACGACGACGGTCGGCTGGCTGGTCACCGCAGAAGTCTACCGGCCGCGGTCAGGGGCGTGGACGGCGCAGCCCCTTGGCGAACATCCGGGCGGCCTTCCAGCGGGGCAGGTCTCCCGAGCGCTGGTGCCCGCGCACCTCGGTGACCGCGGTGCGGCCCAGGACCAGGTCCTCCACCACGTCGTCGGCGCCGGCGAGCACGAGCCCCACCGGGACCTCCTCCCCCGGTTCCCCGCCGGCGTAGCGGCGGGCGGTGAGGTGGCCGGACAGGCCCTTCTCGATGCCGACATCCTGAGCCAGGGCGGCGGTGATGAGCACGACCCCGGCCTTGGACAGGCGGGAGAGGTCGCGGGCGAGGGTGTCGGCCTCGGCCGGCACCTCCTCGCCCGGCTCACCGAGGAGCTCGCTGATGTCCCAGTCCTCGGCCGGCGCGGCGGGCTCCTCGGGCGCGAGCTCGATGACGGCCACCGCACCGGCTCGGGAGGGGACCACGTGGACGTCGATGTCGGACATCGCGCACAGGCCGGCCAGGGCCGGCGCGGAGGCCACCGGCGTCAGCACGACCGCCAGGCGTGGGACCTCGCTCACAACGCGCCCTTGGTCGACGGGATCCCCTCGACCCGGGGGTCGGGCTCCACCGCGGTGCGCAGCGCCCGGGCCAGCGCCTTGAACTGGGCTTCGACGATGTGGTGCGGGTCGCGCCCGGCCAGCAGCCGCACGTGCAGGGTGATGGCGGCGTGGTGGGCGATCGACTCGAACACGTGCCGGGTGAGTGCCCCGGTGAAGTGGCCACCGATGAGGTGGTACTCCTGACCCGCGGGCTCCCCGGAGTGCACGAGATAGGGGCGTCCGGACAGGTCCACCACGGCCTGGGCGAGGGTCTCATCCATCGCGATGTAGGCGTCCCCGAAGCGGGTGATGCCGCGCTTGTCCCCCAGCGCCTGGCCCAGCGCCTGGCCCAGGGTGATCGCGACGTCCTCCACGGTGTGGTGGACGTCGATGTGGGTGTCACCGCTGGCCTCGACCGTGAGGTCGATGAGCGAGTGCTTGCCCAGCGCGGTGAGCATGTGGTCGTAGAAGGGCACCGTGGTGGAGATCTCGGTGCGGCCGGTGCCGTCGAGGTCGAGCCCGACGACGACGCTCGACTCCGAGGTCGTGCGTTCCACGCGGGCGGTGCGCCGCCCCTGTTCCTGAGCCGTCACAGCTCGAGCACCTCCTGTAGGGCCGCCCGGAAGGCGGACATCTCCGCTGCGGTACCGATCGATACACGCAGCCATCCCGGTGGGCCGACGACCCGGATGAGCACTCCGCGGTCGAGCAGCCCCTGCCACACCTTCTCACGCTCGGCGAGCGGACCGAACAGGGCGAAGTTCGCATCCGAGTCCGCCACCGTCAACCCCCGGTCGCGCAACCAGGCGACGGTGCGGTCGCGCTCGGCCCGCAGCTCCGCCACCTGCGCCATCAGCGCCTCGCGGTGGCGCAGCGCCGCTCGCGCCACCGCCTGGGTGACGGCCGAGAGGTGGTAGGGCAGGCGGACCACCTGCAGTACGTCGACCAGCGCCGGGGCCGCGGCGAGGTAGCCGAGCCGGGCGCCCGCGAGCCCGAAGGCCTTGGACATCGTGCGGCTGACCGCCAGGTGGCCGAAGCGGTCCAGCAGGTCCAGCGCGCTGGGCGTCCCCGCGCGACGGAACTCGGCATAGGCCTCGTCGACGACGATGACGCTCGCCGTGGGGGCGCCGTCCGGGCCGACCGGTCCGGTCGTGCGGGCGGCCTCGGCGACCTGCTCGATCGTGGTCAGCGGCAGCGCGGTGCCGGTGGGGTTGTTCGGGCTTGCGAGCAGCACGACGGCGGGCCGGTGCTCACGCAGCTGGGCGACCGCGTGCTCGGGATCGAGGGTGAAGTCCTCCTCGCGGCGCCCGGTCACCCACGCCGTCATCGTGTCGCGGGCGTACTCGGGGTACATCGAGTAGGTGGGCGCGAAGGACAGCGCGGTGCGCCCCGGCCCGCCGAAAGCCTGCAGCAGGTGGAGCATGACCTCGTTGGAGCCGTTGGCGGCCCACACGTGGTCCGCCGTGAGGCCGGTGGCGCCGGACTCCACGCGCAGGTAGTCGGCCAGGTCGCCGCGCAGGTCGCGGAAGTCGCGGTCGGGGTACCGGTTGAGCCCCGGGCCCGCCTGTGCGACGGCATCGGCGATGTCGGCGACCACCTGCGCCGACGGCGGGTGCGGGTTCTCGTTGACGTTGAGGAGGACCGGCACGTCCAGCTGGGGCGCGCCGTACGGGCTCAGGCCGGCGAGGTCGGGCCGGACGGGCAGGGCGGAGGACACCCCGGCATCCTAGCTGCGTGGGGGTCAGCCGCCGACGCGCACCGGGCTCGGGGCACCGGCCAGCGCGTAGACGGCGGTGAGCTGGCCGTCGATGTCGTACACCCGCACGGGGGTGTCGAAGACGTCGGTGAGGACGTCCTCGCGCATGATCTCCTCGACCGTGCCCGAGTGCCGCACCTCGCCGTCGCGCAGCGCGATGATGTGGTCGGCGTAGGCGGCGGCGAAGTTGAGGTCGTGCAGCACGACGACGATCGTCTTGCCGAGCTCGTCGGCGGCCCGGCGCAGCTGCTGCATCATGAGCACCGAGTGCTTCATGTCGAGGTTGTTGAGCGGCTCGTCCAGCAGGATGTAGTCGGTGTCCTGAGCCAGCACCATCGCCACGTAGGCGCGCTGGCGCTGCCCACCGGAGAGCTGGTCGAGGAACCGGTCGGCGAACTCACCGAGGTTGAGGAAGTCCATCGCATCGGCGACGGCCGCGCGGCAGTTCTCGGTGAGCCGGCCCTTGGAGTGCGGGTAGCGCCCGAAGGCCACGAGCTCGCGCACCCGCAACCGGGCGGTGATGTGGTTCTCCTGGCGCAGGATCGACAGCTTCGTGGCGAGCTCGCTCGACTTGGTCTCCCGCACGTCCATCCCCGCGACGCTCACCGAGCCGCTGGTGGGCTCGAGCAGGCGCCCGATGATCGTCAGCAGGGTGGACTTGCCGGCACCGTTGGCGCCCACGAGCGCCGTGATGCCCCCGCGCGGGATCTGGCCGGTGACGGGACCCAGGACACGGGTCTGGTCATAGCTCTTGGTGACATCGGTCAGCTGGATCACAGCTTCCCCTTCCGCAGCAGGAGGTAGAGGAACAGCAGGCCGCCGACGAACTCGATCACCACGGTGAGGAACCCGCCGGCGTAGAAGATGTGTTGCATGACGAACTGGCCGCCCACGAGCGTGAGCAGACCGAGGAGGAAGGCCACCGGCATCACGTGCTCGTGCCGGAAGCTGCCCGCCACCTGGTAGGCGATGGTGGCCACCAGGAAGCCGTAGAAGGTCAACGGGCCCACCAGTGCCGTGGAGAAGGCGACCAGGAGCGCGATGAGCACGAGCATCAGCGTGAGCTCGCGCTTGTGGTTGATGCCGATGCTCGTGGCCATCTCGCGCCCGAGCAGCAGCGCGTCCAGGGTGTGGCGGCGGCGCCAGAAGATCACCGCCACTGCCCCGCACACAGCGAAGGCGAGGGGCAGGTGGGTGGCGTCCACGGTGCTCAGCCGTCCGAACAGGCGCACCGAGAGCATGTCGTAGTCGGTGGGGTCGAGCAGGCGCTGGACGAAGGTGGACAGCGAGTCGAAGGCCATCCCGATGACCACACCCACGAGCAGGAGCAGGTAGAGGCTGCCGAACTTCCCGGAGAACAGCCAGCGGTACAGGATGGTGGCCAGCGCCACCATGAGCGCGGTCTGGACCACCAGCTTGGCCGTGCCGTCGGTGCGGGCCAGCACCGAGCCGCCGAACGCCGCCACGAGCAGCGTCTGCATGAGCACGTACATCGCGTCGAAGCCCATGATCGAGGGCGTGAGGATGCGGTTCTGGGTCACGGTGTGGAACACCACCGTGCCCACCCCCTGAGCGAAGGCGGCCACGACCATCGCGCCGAGCATCGTCGCGCGGCGGGGGAAGGCGAAGTCGAAGGAGCCGCGGACGAACAGCAGGAGGAAGCACGCCATGGCCACGGCCACGGCGACCGACAGGAGCACGATGCGGGTGCGCGGGGAGAGCTCCCGGCCGATCCGGCTGCGCCCCGAGCCCGGCACCGGTCCAGCAGTGGCCGCCACCTGCGGCGCGGCGTCACGCACTGACATGGCGACGCTGCCGCACGACGAGAGCGATGAACACGGCGGCGCCGACGGCGCCGAGGATGACCGAGGCGGGGATCTCCATCGGGGCGACGATGGTGCGGCCCACGAGGTCGCAGGCGAGCAGGAAACCCACGCCGATGACCGCCACCCAGGGCAGGTTGCGGCGCATGTCGTCGCCGATGAGCATCGAGACGATGTTGGGCACGATGAGCCCGAGGAACGGGATGAAGCCGACGACCACGGTGGTCACCCCGGTGGACAGGGCCACCATCGCGGTGCCGAGCAGGACGATCTGGTCGTACTTCAGGCCCACGCTGGTGGCCAGGTCCTTGCCGAGGCCGGCGATGGTGAAGCGGTGGGCGAGCACGAAGGTGAGGGCCGCGATGATGAGCACGGCCCACAGCGGCTCGTAGAACCCGCGCACCACGCCGGAGAAGCCGCCCGAGCGCCACGCGGACATCGCCTGGAGCATGTTGAAGTTGCCGGCGAGGAAGGTCGTGACCGAGCCGATCACTGCCCCGAGCATGATGCCGACCAGCGGCACGATGATCGAGGATCGCACCGCCACCCGGCGCAGCACGCCGAGGAAGATCATCGTGCCGACGAACGCGGCCGCACTGGCGAGGACCATCCGGACCATCGGCGGGGCACCGGGCCACAGCAGGAGCGTGACCAGCACGCCCAGGCCGGCCCACTGGCTGGTGCCGGCGGTGGTCGGCTCGACGAACTTGTTCTGGGTGATCATCTGCATGATGACCCCCGAGATCGACATCGCCATGGCCGCGAACACCAGCGCCAGGGTGCGCGGCACTCGGGAGATGAGGAACATCTCGCGCTGGACCGGGTCGGTGAGGATGCCCCGCAGCGTCATGTCGTAGCCACCGACGAGCAGCGAAGCGACGAGGAGCGCGGCCACGACGACCACGGTGAGCGTGAGCAGGGTGCGGCGCAGCCAGGGCGAGCGGGCCACCCGGGTGGGTTCCGTCGTCGGCACGGCAAGGGCTACCGCGACCGCGGCCGGGCCCTTCCCGCAGTTGGGGTGCACGCAGGCGGACGGGTCGGCGCAGGCGCGGCGCAGCGGCTCGATCGGCAGGGAGCGCCCCTCCCGGATCACCGTCATGCTTGCTCCTCCTCACGCGCCGCAGTGGAGCGGTCCGGGTCCCCGGGCCGCTCCACTGCACAGACGTCGGTCATCAGGCTCCGAAGGCCTCGGCGATCTGGCGGAAGGCCTCGGTGTAGGCGTGGATGCCCTCCCGGGTGTAGAAGTAGGCGTCCAGCACGATCACCTGGTCCTCGGTGATGAACGTGGTGTCGGCCCACGCCTCCTGCGCGTCGATGAGCGCTCGCGCCGGCTGGGCCTCTGCTGCGGCGGTCGTGGCAGCGTCCCGGTCGAGCACGATCATCCACTCGGGGTCGAGCTGGGCGACGGTCTCGGGGGCGAGGCCGGAGTCCTGGTGCACGGAGTCGGCGTCCAGCTCCTCACCGGTGAACACGTCCACGAGGCTGAGCGGCTCGATGAGGCGGCCGATGCGCCCGGCTCCGTTGTCGATCTTGCCGCCGGAGGCAACCGCGAGGAACACGCTCTCACCGTCGGTCGCGTCGACGGCAGCAGCCACGGCCTCGTCCAGGTCGGCGACGAGCTCGGCCGCGACGTCCTCCTGCTCGAAGATCGCACCGAGCGTCTCGGTCTGGTGGCGCAGGGACTCGACGTACTCTCCGTCGACCGGCGCGAGGTCGACGACCGGCGCGATCCGCTCCAGCTCCTCGGTGTACTCCTCGAAGCGCTGACCGCCGATGATGAGGTCCGGCTGCGCCTCGCTGACGATCTCCAGGTTGGGCTCGCGGTGGTTGCCCACGTCCAGGATGTCCTCGTCGGCCAGCCACTCCTCGTGGACCGGGGCGGGCAGCAGCGGCTTGGGCAGCGCGACCGGGGTGACGCCGAGGTCACGGACGGTCTCCATCGCGGTGTTGTCCAGCACGACGACGCGCTCGGGGTTGACCGGGACGGTCAGCTCACCGTTGTTGGCCTCGATGGTGATCGTGTCGCCATTGCTTGAGCCGGCGTCGGTGTCCGTGCCGCTGGCGCTCTGGCCGCACGCGGACAGCGCCAGCGCGGCGACCAGGACCGCACCGGCGACGGCCGGGCGGCGGTAGTGGGACGTGGTGCTCATCAGTGTCCTTCAGTAGAGGAGTCATGGCCGGGCCCGGTGGCGCCTTGCCGTGGCCCGTGTGCCCATCTAACGCTTAGGTAAGCCTTACCTTCAAGCCGGGCGCCCGAATTAGACACGGCGGGCGTTTCGTAATTCATCCCCCCTCGGCGGCCACAAGCCGCACGGTTCCGCCGTTCCCGGCCCGGGCCCGCCGACTGTGTTAAATCCTCGGGTGTGAGACAGATCACTGGAGGCGGGTGCGCTGCGGGCGTGCAGGCGGTGGGACGTGGCACCGTGGGGACCGGAGGCGATGTGGACGAGACGGACATCCGAGGAGAGAGTGGCGGCACCGGGACGCGGGCCCGTGCCGAGGCGGCGCTGCAGGCACTGGTCGGCAGCTCCGAGGCACGACTGCGCGAGGACCAGTGGCGGGCGATCGAGGCCCTGGTGACCCACCGCCGTCGGGCACTGGTCGTGCAGCGCACCGGCTGGGGCAAGTCGGCCGTGTACTTCGTGGCCACCGCGCTGCTGCGGTCCGGTGTCGAGGGGCGCCCGCCCGCCGGGCCGACCATCATCGTCTCCCCGCTGCTCGCGCTCATGCGCGACCAGATCGCCGCGGCGGCCCGCGCGGGGATCCGCGCCGTCACCATCAACTCCGCCAACGTCACCGAGTGGGACGCCGTGCACGGCGCGATCGCGGCCGGTGAGGTCGACGTACTCCTGTGCTCCCCCGAGCGGCTGAACAACCCGGACTTCCGCCAGGCGGTGCTGCCGGACCTGGCCGCGAGCGCCGGGCTGGTCGTGGTCGACGAGGCGCACTGCATCTCCGACTGGGGCCATGACTTCCGCCCCGACTACCGACGCATCCGCAGCTTGCTCGCCGGGCTGCCGGAGGGGGTGCCGGTGCTGGCCACCACGGCCACCGCCAACGACCGGGTGAGCGCGGACGTCGCCGAGCAGCTGGGCAGCGGCGGGGAGGTGCTCGTGCTGCGCGGGTCGCTGGAGCGCACCTCCCTGCACCTGGGGGTGGTGCGGCTGGCGGACCAGGCTCACCGCCTCGCCTGGCTGGCCGAGCGCCTGGCCGGCTATGACGGCTCGGGGATCGTCTACACGCTCACCGTGGCCCAGGCCGAGCAGGTGACCGAGCAGCTGCGCGCCGCCGGGCTGGCGGTGGAGTCCTACACCGGGCGCACCGAGCCGGCCCGCCGCGAGCAGCTCGAGCAGGACCTGCTGGCCAACCGGCTGCGCGCGCTGGTGGCTACCTCGGCACTGGGGATGGGGTTCGACAAGCCCGACCTGGCCTTCGTCGTGCACCTCGGTGCCCCTTCCTCCCCCATCGCCTACTACCAGCAGGTGGGCCGCGCCGGGCGCGGGGTGGACCGGGCCGAGGTGATCCTGCTGCCCGGGCCGGAGGACCGCGACATCTGGGCGTACTTCGGCTCCCTCGCCTTCCCGCCGGAGCCGGCGGTACGGGAGGTGCTCGCCGCGCTGGGTGACGAGCCGTTGTCGACCGCGCGCCTGGAGCCGCTCGTGGACCTGCGCCGCACCCGCCTGGAGACGATGCTCAAGGTGCTGGACGTCGACGGCGCGGTCGAGCGGGTGCCCGGGGGCTGGCGGGCCACCGGCCGGCCCTGGGAGTACGACACCGAGCGCTACGCTCGGGTGGCCCGGGCCCGGGACCGCGAGCAGGACGCCATGGTGGAGTACCTCGCCCTGGGCGAGGGCGCCTGCCGGATGGCCTTCCTGCGCGGCCAGCTGTCCGACCCCGAGCTCGGCGATGGTTGGCGCTGCGGGCGCTGCGACCTGTGCGGCGGGCTGAGCCTGACCGCGGCGGTGGGCGCGGGGGCGGTCGACCAGGCCCGTCGCGCCCTGGACCGCCCGGGCGTGGAGGTGACTGCCCGGCGCCAGTGGCCCACCGGGATGGCCTCCCTCGGGCTGTCCCTCCAGGGCCGGATCCCGCCCGCCGAGCAGGCGGGCCCGGGACGCGCAGTCGGACGGCTGGACGGGCTGGGCTGGTCGGTGGCGCTGCGCGAGCTGCTTGAACCGGCCGCAGACCGCCTGCCCGGCGACCAGGCGCACGGCGGGCACGACGGCGAGCTGCCGGTGGCCCTGCGCGGCGCGGTCGAGCAGGTGCTCGGCGACCAGCTCGCGGCGCTGCGGGACTCCGGCGCCACGGTCGAGGGCGTGCTCGCAGTGGGCTCCACGACACGGCCCCGGCTGGTCGCCCACCTGGCGCGTGGCGTGGCCCACCTGGCGCAGGTGCCGGTGCTGGGGGCGGTCACCGCCGAGGGCGCTACTGGCCGCCACGACGTCAACTCCGCCACCCGGCTGGCCACGGTGGCTCGCCGACTGCGGCTCGAGGAGCCGACCGCGGCCGCGGTGGCCGGCCGGGCGCTGCTCCTCGTCGACGACTACACCGACTCGGGCTGGACCCTCACGGTCGCCGCGCGCCTGGCTCGGCAGGCCGGGGCCACCGCGGTGCACCCCTTCGTGCTCGCCCAGCGCTGAGCCGCCGGGCCCCCTACGATCGGCACCAGCACGACCGAAAGGTGATCATGAGTTTCGTCGTCGACCTCGCTGAGGCGCAGGACCCCCTCGTGCTCGCCATCGACGTCGGGTCCACCGCCTCCCGCGGTGGCCTCTACGACGCGCGGGGCCGCCCGGTGGCCGGCGCGCGGCACAAGGTGCCGCACGCCTTCACCACCGCGGCCGACGGCACGGCGGTGATCGACCCGGCACTGGTGCTCGACGAGGTCGAGCAGATCATCGAGCGGGTCGCCCGCCCGCGGCTGGCGGGCCGGGTCGCCGGAGTCGCCCTGGACACCTTCGCCTCCTCGCTCATCGCCGCCGACGCCGGCGGGAACGCGCTGACACCGTGCTACACCTACGCCGACTCCCGCTGCGCCCCACAGGCCACCGCGCTGCGCGCCGAGCTCGACGAGGCCGAGGTGCAGCAGCGCACCGGCGCGCGCCTGCACACCAGCTACCTGCCCGCCCGGCTGCGGTGGCTGCGGGAGACCGAGCCGGGGCTGGTGGCTCGGGTGGCGACCTGGCTGTCCCTCGGGGAGTACCTGTTGTGGCAGCTCACCGGCGAGCGCGCGGTGGGCACCTCGACGGCCGCGTGGAGCGGCCTGCTCGACCGGCGCACCGGGGACTGGGACCCTGCGATGCTCGAGATCGCCGGCATCTCGCCCGACCAGCTCGCCCCGGTCCACCACCCCGACCAGCCGGTAAATGTGCCCGGCGGACGTTGGCCGGCCCTGGCCGGTGCATCCTGGTTCCCGGTCGTCGCGGACGGGTATGCGGCCAACATCGGCAGCGGCGCCACCGACGCCCGCACCGTAGTGGCCAGCTTCGCCACCAGCGGCGCAGTGCGGGTGCGGGTGCCGGCGGACATCGCCGAGCTACCTTCCGGGCTGTGGTGCTACCGGGTCGATGCCGGGCACGCACTGCTCGGCGGTGCGCTCAACGACGTGGGCCGGGCGGTCTCCTGGCTCGAGACGACCCTGCAGCTGGACGGCGTGGAGCTCGACGACCTCCTCGCCACCGAGCCCGACGCCGCCACCCCGATGGTGCTGCCCTTCCTCAGCGGGGAGCGCAGCACCGGCTGGGCCGCCGGTGCCCGGGCGGTGTTCGACGGCGTGGGCGCGGCCACCACGCCGGCTGCGCTGGCGCGCGGGCTCCTCGAAGGCGTGGCGCTCAGCTACCGGCGGGTGGTCGCCGAGCTGTCCCGGGTCGCCGGTGGCCCAGACCGCATCCTGGCCAGCGGCCGGATGAGCCAGCAGCTGCCGAACCTCCAACAGCTGCTCGCCGACGTCACCGGGGCACCCGTGACGCCGGTGACCATCAAGCGCTCCACGCTGCACGGCACCGCGCTGCTGGCCCTGGACACGGTGGCCCCGGACGTGCCCCGCACCCCGCCGACCACCGGCGAGGACTACCGGCCGGTCACCGAGCGCGCGGCGTACTACGCCGAGCGCGCCGAGCGATTCGAGGAGCTCTACTCGGCAGTCGTGGCGTCCAGGTAGTAGGTGACCTCGGCGTCCTCGCGCAGCTGCACGAGGAGCTCCTGGGCGGCGGTGTTCTGGTGCTCGCGCTCCAGCTCCTCGGCCAGCACGTCGCGCACCTCATCGAACTCCGGGACCTCGACGTCCTCGCCGGCCTGACCGGCGATCTCGTCGTACTGCTCGCGCAGCTCGTCCTCGCTGATCGAGAACTCCCCGCTCTCGTCGGCGATGAGCTGTTCCACGGTGGTCTGCTCGTGGAACTGAGCGCGGGCCGCGGCCGGGTCCACGCCCTGCTCCTCGAGCATCGTGAACAGCTCGTCGGCCGAACCGAGCTGCCAGTCCTCGGCGAGCTCGGCGGCAGCGTCCTCGACCTGCTCCTCGGTCGGCTCGATGGACCGCTCGGCTGCTTCCATGAGCATGAGCTCGGTGTCGACGAGCACGTCGGCGATCTGGCGCTTGAGCTCGTCCTGGTCCAGCTCCTGCCCGCTCGCCTGGCTGGCCGCGGCGACCTGCTGGAACTCCGGCTCGTAGATGTCGAGGAACTCCTCCCGGGTGATCTGCACGCCGTCGACCTCGGCAACGACCTCGGGCAGGTCGGCGATGTCCGGCTCGGGCAGCTCCTCGGGCAGCTCGGGGGCCTCCTCCGGCGGCGGTGGCGTGGCGGCCTCCGGGTCCTCGCTGCTGCACGCGGCGATGAGCAGCAGGGTGGCCGCGGCTGCGGCGGCGAGCTTGCGCATGGTGTCCTCTTCCGACGGCGAGGGGCCACCGTGCACCTCGGCTGCCGGTGGGTGCAAGTGCCCCGGTCCCGATATCGCTCAGGGCGTGACGCGCAGGTCCACGGCGTCGGCGTGCGAGGGCAGGTCCTCGCTGCGCGCCAAGGCCCGCAGCGGGGCGGCCACCTTCCGAAGCGCCGCGGCGTCGTACTCCACGACCTGGACCGGCTTAAGAAAGGCCATGACGCTGAGACCGGCGGCGAAGCGCGCGGTGCCACCGGTCGGCAGCACGTGGTTCGACCCGGCGAGGTAGTCCCCCAGCGGCACCGGGCTGTAGGGGCCGACGAAGATCGCTCCGGCGTTGCGGATCCGTTCGGCGACCGCGGCAGCGTCCGCCGTCTGGACTTCCAGGTGCTCCGCGGCGTAGGCGTCACACACGGTGATGCCCTGCTCCAGGTCCCGCACGAGCACCGTGCCGGACTGGGGACCGGACAGCGCGGTACGGATGCGTTCGGCGTGGGTGGCCCGCGCCACCTGCGCGCTGATCTCGGTGTCCACGGCGTCGGCCAGCTCGACGCTGGCGGTCACCAGGACCGAGGCGGCTGCGGGGTCGTGCTCGGCCTGGGAGATGAGGTCGGCCGCCACGTGCGCCGGGTCGGCGGAGTCGTCGGCGAGCACGGCGATCTCGGTGGTGCCCGCCTCCGCGTCGATCCCGACCTGGCCCAGGACCGCGCGCTTGGCGGCCGCGACGTAGATGTTGCCCGGCCCGGTGACCACGTCCACCGGCTCGCACAGCACCGAGCCGGCGTCCTGGGCCCCGTAGGCGAACATTGCCACGGCCTGGGCCCCGCCCACCGCGTAGACCTCCTCGACCCCCAGCAGCGCACAGGCGGCGAGGATCGTGGGGTGCGGCAGGCCGCCGAAGGCCTCCTGGGGCGGGCTGGCCACCGCCATCGAGGCCACCCCGGCCACCTGGGCGGCCACGACGTTCATCACGACGCTGGAGGGGTAGACCGCCAGCCCGCCGGGCGCGTAGAGGCCCACCCGGCCCACCGGGACCCAGCGCTGCCGCACGTGGCCACCGGGCAGGATCTCGGTGTCCCGCGGGGTGGGCAGCTGGGCGCGGTGCCCGGCCCGGTTGTGGTCCGCGGCGACCTGCAGCGCCTCGCGCACCTCGGGGTCGAGCTCGGCCAGCGCCCGGTGCAGCGCCTCGGTCGGCACGCGCAGTCGCTCGGGCCGCACGCCGTCGAACCGCTCGGCCAGGTCCCGCAGCGCGTCCCCGCCACGGGCGCGCACGTCGTCGATGATCGGCCGCACCTGGCCCATCGCCGCCTCGATGTCGAGCGAGGCGCGGGGCAGGGCAGCGGCGAGCTCGCCAGGGTTGAGGTCGGTTCCACGAAGGTCGATTCGCCTGAGCATCCCCTGATCGTACGGCGCTCCGGGGGCCCTTCGCCGGGACGTCCATCCCGCCGGTGCCGCCGTCGGTCGGCCGGGCGCTCCTGCCGCGTCCCGCGGCTCGCCCGGTCCGGCGCCCGGCCGCTGTCCCCCTTGGGCCGGTTCGCCGGTCTCGGGCATGATCGAGCCATGAGTGATGCGCAGGTGGTGCCGGTCGAGGGTGAGATCCGGCTGGGCCAGTTCCTCAAGCTCGCCTCGCTCGCCGAGTCCGGCGCGCAGGCCCGCGAGCTCATCTCCGAGGGCGAGGTGCGCGTGGACGGCGAGGTGGAGACCCGACGCGGCCGCCGCCTGCACCGCGGTGCCCGTGTCGAGGTGAGCACACCCGGCGGCGAGCTGTCCGCCGTCGTCGGCTGAGGGCTACAGACCCACCCGGCCGATTCTGTCGGGACCCGCACGGCCGCCCGCCGCGGTCTCTCGCTAGCGTGGCGGTGGTCCCAGACGAAAGGTGCTGCAATGTCCGTGGCGACGCCCGCCGTGCTCTCCGACTCCCTGCCCGCCGGGCTCACTCGCGACCTGTCGCTCGTGGCCGGCGGCGCGGTGGTCACCGGGGTGCTGTCCCAGGTGGTGGTGCCGCTGCCGTTCACCCCCGTGCCGCTGTCCCTGGGCACCTTCGCGGTGCTGCTGGTGGGCTCGTCACTGGGGCCGGTGCGCGGGGTGCTCAGCATGCTGCTGTACCTCGTGGCCGGGATGGCCGGGGTGCCGTGGTTCGCCGAGCAGGGCTCGGGGTGGGCGGCAGCGTCCTTCGGCTACGTGCTCGGTTACGTGCTGGCCGCGGGTCTGGTGGGGCTGCTCGCGCAGCGGCGGGCCGACCGCCGGCCGCTGTCGATGTTCGGTGCGGCGCTGTTGGCGACCACCGCCGTCTACGTCGGTGGGGTGCCGTGGCTCATGGTGAGCCTGGGCACCGGCCTGCGGGAGGCCCTGGTGCTGGGAGTGGTCCCCTTCCTCGTGGGCGACGCGCTCAAGGCGGCCGCAGCCGCCGGGCTGCTGCCTACCGCGTGGCGCCTCGTGGGTCGGTCCGCGAGGAGCTGAGCCCGAGCTCGACGCTGAGCGCGAGATGGTCCGAGACCGCTTCGCGCCGCACCCACGAACACCGCACCGGGGGTAGCGGACCCCGACCCAACGCGTGGTCCAGCTGCAGCCGCGGCCGGCCGGCCGGGTAGCTGACCGACCGGGCCAGCACCGCGAAGCCGGAGGCGCGGCGGGCGAGTCCCACGGGCAGGTTGAGGTCGCCCAGCAGGACGGTCGGCCCGGGCAGCGCCCGGAGCCACTGCGCGGCCCGGCGCAGCTGCCGCACGTTCCAGCCCGGGACGAAGGACAGGTGCGTGCAGGCGACCGTCAGCGCGCCGGCCGGGGTGCGCAGCCGGGCCGCGAGCACCGCCCGCGGCTCGTCCCGCAACCACCACACGGTGCCCATGACCGGGACCGGAGGGCGCAGGAGCGGAGCCGGCTCCAGCCGCAGGAGGTGCCAGGACTCCACCGGGAACCGGGAGAGCAGGGACACGCCGTACAGCCCCGCCGGTGCGTCCGCATCCTCCTCCGTGGCGGGTCGCCACTGCAGGCCCGGCTGACCGACCACGGTCGGCACGAAGCGCCGGTACTCGGCCCCCATCGCCTCGGCCGCCAGCTCGGTAAGGTCCAGGCCACCGGAGCGGGGCTGCCCGCGGTCGACCTCCTGCAGGGCCAGGACGTCGCTGCCCAACGCCGCGACCTCCGCACCGAGCCGACCGGGGTCCACCCGCCCGTCGCCGGGACTGCGCCCGTGGAACAGGTTCCAGGTGGTCAGCCGCACGACTAGACCAGGCAGCTGGGCCCGAGCAGCGCCTTGAGGTCTCCGAAGAGCGCGGTGGAGGGCTCCACCCGGAAGGAGTCCTCCAGGCGCATCGTCGTCGAGCGACCCGGGCTGGTGAGCCGCAGCCGCACCTCCGAGCTGCCCGGGTGGTCGGTGAGGATCCCCTTGAGGCGTTCCACCAGCGGGGCGGTGCACCGGTTGGCGGCCACGGTGAGCTGGACCGGCCCGTCGGTGACCTGGGAGACGTCCGGCAGGGTCATCTCCGAGGCGAACACCGTGGGGATGTCATCGCGCCGGTTGAGCCGGCCCCGCACGGTGATGATGGAGTCCTCGGCCAGCATCGTGGAGACGGTGGAGTAGGTCTGCGGGAAGAACAGCACCTCGATCGCACCCTCGAGGTCCTCGACCGTGGCGATTGCCCACGGGTTGCCGTTCTTGGTCATCTTGCGCTGCAGCGAGGTCACCAGGCCGGCGATGGTCACCGTGGTCCCGTCGGCGCGGGTCTCGTCGGTGAGCAGGGTGGCGATCGAGGTGTCGGCGGCCCGCTGGAGGACGTGCTCCAGCCCGAACAGCGGATGGTCCGACACGTACAGCCCGAGCATCTGGCGCTCGAAGGTGAGCTTCTCGCGCTTGTCCCACTCGGGCAGGTCGGGGATCTCGATGGTGAACCCCGCGCCGGTGTCCCCGCCCTCGCCGCCGAGGCCGGCGAACAGGTCGAACTGGCCCACCGCCTCGTTGCGCTTGACGTCGATGACCATGTCGATGGCCTCCTCGTGCCGGGCGAGCAGCGCGCGGCGGGTGTGGCCCATCGAGTCGAACGCCCCGGCCTTGATGAGGGACTCGATGGTGCGCTTGTTGCACACCACGGCCGGCACCTTGTCGAGGAAGTCCTGGAAGGAGGTGTAGGCCCCCTTCTCCTCCCGCGCGGCGATGATCGCCTCGACGACGTTGGCCCCGACGTTGCGCACCGCGGCCAGCCCGAACCGGATCTCGTCGCCGACGGCGGCGAAGGAGCCCACCGAGGTGTTGACGTCCGGGGGCAGCACGGTGATGCCCATGTGCCGGGCCTCCCCCAGGTACAGGCCCAGCCGGTCCTTGTTGCCCTGGGTGGAGGTGAGCAGGGCGGCCATGTACTCGGTGGGGAAGTTCGCCTTGAGGTAGGCGGTCCAGTACGAGATCATCCCGTAGGCCGCCGAGTGCGCCTTGTTGAAGGCGTAGTCGGAGAACGGCAGGAGGATGTCCCACAGGGTCTTGACGGCGTCGGCGGAGTAGCCGCGCTCGAGCATCCCGGCCTCGAAGGACTCGAACTGCTTGTCCAGCTCGGCCTTCTTCTTCTTGCCCATCGCCCGGCGCAGCAGGTCGGCCTGTCCGAGCGTGTACCCGGCGACCTTCTGCGCGATCGCCATCACCTGCTCCTGGTAGACGATGAGGCCGTAGGTGGTGCCGAGGATCTCGGCGAGCGGCTCTTCGAGCTCGGGGTGGATGGGGTCGATCTTCTGCTGCCCGTTCTTGCGCAGCGCGTAGTTCGTGTGGGAGTTGGCCCCCATCGGGCCCGGGCGGTACAGCGCGCCGACGGCGGAGATGTCCTCGAAGTTGTCGGGGCGCATGAGCCGCAGCAGGGTGCGCATGCCGGCGCCGTCCAGCTGGAACACCCCGAGCGTGTCCCCGCGCCCCAGGAGGGCGTAGGTGAGGGGGTCGTCCAGGGAGAGGGTCTCCAGGTCGGGCGGCGTCTTGGCGTTGCGTTCGATGTTCTCCAGCGCGTCGTCGATCACCGTGAGGTTGCGCAGCCCGAGGAAGTCCATCTTCAGCAGCCCGAGGTTCTCGCACTGCGGGTAGTCGAACTGGGTGATGGTGGCGCCGTCCTGGGGGCGCAGCATGACCGGGATGACGTCCTGCAGCGGCTCGCTGGACATGATGACGGCGCAGGCGTGCACGCCCCACTGTCGCTTGATGCCTTCCAGACCCTGGGCGGTCTCCACGACGGCCTGGGCGTCCGGGTCGGCCTGGTGCAGCTGGCGGAACTCCTCGGCCTCGGCGTAGCGCTTGTCGCGCGGGTCGAAGATGCCGGCGAGGGTGATGTCCTTGCCCATGACGGTGGGCGGCATCGCCTTGGTGAGCTTCTCCCCCATCTGGAACGGGAAGTCGAGCACCCGGGCGGAGTCCTTGAGCGCCTGCTTGGCCTTGATGGTGCCGTAGGTGATGACCTGCGCGACGCGGTCCTCGCCGTACTTCTCGGTGACGTAACGGATGACCTCGCCGCGCCGGCGCTCGTCGAAGTCGACGTCGAAGTCGGGCATCGAGACGCGGTCGGGGTTGAGGAACCGCTCGAAGTACAGGCCGTGCTGGAGCGGGTCGAGGTCGGTGATGCGCAGCGCGTAGGCCACCATCGAGCCGGCACCGGAGCCACGGCCGGGCCCGACGCGGATGCCGCGCTCCTTGGCCCAGTTGATGAAGTCGGCGACGACGAGGAAGTAGCCGGGGAAGCCCATCTGGGTGATGACCTCGACCTCGTACCGGGCCTGCTTGTCCACGTCGGCCGGCACGCCGCCGGGGTAGCGGTAGGCCAGCCCCTTCTCCACCTCCTTGACGAACCAGGAGTGCTCGTCCTCGCCCTCGGGGACGGGGAAACGGGGCATGTAGTTGGCACCGTCGGCCGCGGTGCGGAAGGTGACGTCGCACTGCTCGGCGACGAGCAGGGTGTTGTCGCAGGCCTCGGGCAGCTCCCGGAACAGCTCGCGCATCTCGTTGGCCGGGCGCAGGTAGTAGGTGTCGCCGGAGAAGGCGAAGCGGCTGCCGCCCTCGTCGTAGGTGGGCTCGGTGAGCTTGCTGCCGGACTGCAGGGCGAGCATCACCTCGTGGGTGCGCACGTCGTCGGGCCGGGTGTAGTGGGAGTCGTTGGTGGCCAGCAGCGGTGCACCGATGTCCTTGGCCAGCCGCAGCAGGTCCTTGACGACCCGGCGCTCGATGTCCAGGCCGTGGTCCATGAGCTCGACGTAGTAGTTCTCGCGCCCGTAGATGTCCTGCAGCTCACCGGCGGCGCGCAGCGCCTCGTCGTACTGACCCAGCCGGATGCGGGTCTGCACCTCACCGGACGGGCAGCCGGTGGTGGCGATGAGCCCCTCGGCGTGGGTGGCGATGAGCTCGCGGTCCATCCGCGGCCACTTGCCCATCTGCCCCTCGAGCGAGGCGCGCGAGCCGAGCCGGAACAGGTTGTTGAGGCCGCGGTTGTCCCGGGCCAGCAGCGTCATGTGGGTGTAGGAGCCGCGCGCGGAGACGTCGTCGCGGCGCTGGTGCTCCTCGCCCCAGAGCACCCGGGTCTTGTCGAAGCGCGAGGTCCCCGGCGTGACGTAGGCCTCCAGCCCGATGATCGGCTTGACCCCGTGCCGCTGCGCCGAGGACCAGAAGTCGAAGGCGCCGAACAGGTAGCCGTGGTCGGTGATCGCCAGCGCGGGCTGGCCCATCCGGGCGGCTTCGCCGAGCAGCTCGTCGACCTTGGAGGCACCATCGAGCATCGAGTACTCGGTGTGCACGTGGAGGTGAGCGAAGTCGTCAGATCCACCGGCAGCCATGGCGCCCAGTCTAGGTCGGGCCACCGACGCGGTGGCTCATCCTCGGCGCGTCCCACGTGGCTCGGCGTGTCGCCGTGCGGGGGCCTCAGCGGGTGAGGGTGCGGGCCATGTCCTGGTGCCAGATCCCCGCGTCCAGGTAGCGCTCCCCCGAGACCACCTCGTACCCGAGCGCTCGGTAGAAGCCCATCGCCGCCTCCTGGGCGCTGAGCACGACCACGACCCGGGGCGGTGCACCGGTGGCGTGCCGGTCCAGGGCCGCCTGCTCCAGACCGCGCACGAGCAGCGCGCCGACGCCGCGGCCCCGGTGCTCGGCCAGCACCGCGAGGCGCCCGAGGTGCACGTGGCCGGGAGCGTCGAGGAGGAGACGCCCGGTGCCAACCACGCGTTCGCCGTCGACAGCCAGCACGTGGGAGGTCGTGGGGTCCTCGTCGAGATCGTCGACCTCGACGTCGGCCGGCACGCCCTGCTCGTCGACGAAGACGGTGAAGCGCACCCGCCAGGCCGCCTCGAGCTGCTCCCGGGAGGTCACGGGCTCGATCCGGACCGCGCCGGTGTTCGGGGCGGTCGCGCGGTTCACCGGGCCCCCTCGCGGACCAGCTCCAGCGCGCGCGCCAGGTCCTCGGGGTACTCGCTGGTCACCACCAGGTCACGTCCGTCGCGCGGGTGGGCGAAGCCCAGCCGGACGGCGTGCAGCCACTGCCGGGTCAGCCCCAGCCGCTTGGCCAGTACCGGATCGGCACCGTAGGTCGTGTCCCCCAGGCAGGGGTGGCGCAGCGCGGCGGTGTGCACCCGGATCTGGTGGGTTCGCCCGGTCTCCAGGTCGATCTCCAGGAGCGAGGCACCCGGCATCGCCTCGAGGGTCTCGTAGTGGGTGACGGCGTGCTTGCCCTCGGCCACGACGGCGAACCGGTAGTCGTGCCGCGGGTCGCGGCCCACCGGGGCGTCGATCGTGCCGGCGAGCGGGTCCATGTGTCCCTGGACGAGCGCGTGGTAGGTCTTGGTGACCGTGCGCTCCTTGAAGGCGCGTTTGAGCACGGTGTAGGCGAGCTCGGACTTGGCCACCACCATGAGGCCGGAGGTGCCGACGTCCAGGCGGTGGACGATGCCTTGGCGCTCGGCGGCCCCCGAGGTCGCCACCCGGTAGCCCGCCGCGGCCAGGCCGGCAACCACGGTGGGGCCCTGCCAGCCGGGGCTGGGGTGGGCCGCCACGCCCACCGGCTTGTCCACCACGACGATGTCGTCGTCCTCGTGGACGATCGCCAGCCCGGCCACCGGCTGCGGCGGTGCGGGGGCGGGCGCCTCCGGCAGCGTGACCTCGAGCCAGCCGCCCGCCTCGAGCCGGTCGGACTTGCCCAGCTCGCGGCCGTCGAGCAGCACCCCGCCCGCGGCGGCGATCTCTGCCGCGCGGGTGCGGGAGAGCCCCAGCAGCCGCGCGAGCCCGACGTCGACCCGCTCGCCGGCCAGACCGTCGGGCACCGGCAGCGCGCGGGTCTCAGTCATCCTGGTCGCGCTCCGCGAGTCGTAGCTCGCGCCGGCTGGGCCGCCGTGGCGGACGGGACGGCGTAGCCGGGCCGGGCGGTGTCGCCGCCCTGGGTGGGTCCGCGGGTGCGGCACCCGGGTCCGCAGGTGCGGCCGCCGCGGGCGGGTTCTCGGTGGCGGCCGCCGTGGGCGACCCCTCCGGGTTCTCGGTAGCGGCCGCCGCGGGGGTGTCCGCCCGCGCAGCCGCCGGCTCGGTGTTCGGCTCCCGCTCAGCGTTAGACGAGGGTTCCCGGGGCGCAGGCTCGTCGGCCGGCGCGCGGACCGGGCGCCACGCGGGGGCGACGTCATCGTCGTCGTACGACTCCCCGGCGGCATCGGGCTCCTCGGCGCGGTCCGCGACCGGCTCCGGCCCCGCGTCCGACGACCCGGTGGCGGGCACGGCCGGCGCACCGGCTGCCCAGGAGGCGATGTCGGCGCCCTCCGTGCTGGGCTGGGGCACGTGCGGGGAGTACTCCTCCTCGGAGTCCTCCTCCCCCGCGTCCCCCGGGTCGGCGGATTCCGGTGCACCCGACCGCGTGCCGTCGACCTCCCTGCCCAGGAGCGCGAGCAGCGCGATGAGGATCGCGGCGGCCACGATCGCGATGTCGGCGATGTTCCCGACGAACCAGCCGTTGTAGTTGATGAAGTCCACGACGTGGCCGCGACCGAAGCCCGGGTCGCGCAGCAGCCGGTCGTACAGGTTGCCCAGGGCACCGCCCAGGAGCAGCCCGAGGGCCACCGTCCAGGCGGTGGAGCGCAACCGGCGCGCCACCCGCAGCACGACGACGATCACCACGACCATGATGATCGTGAGCACCCAGGTCATCCCGGTCGCCAGGGAGAAGGCCGCACCCGGGTTGTAGATGAGCTGCAGGCCGAGGTAGTCCCCGATGAGCGGCACGATGACGCCGGGGGTGAGCCGGTCCTCGGCCAGGTACTTGGTCACCTGGTCGACGACCGCGATGGCCGCGGCCAGCAGCAGCAGCCTGACGATCAGGCGGGGACGGCCGCGCGGTGCCGGACGCTCACTCATGCTGCCCTTCCCCATGACGCGGCGGCGGCACCCCGGAGGGCACCGCCGCCGTCAATGTGCTCAGTGACCGAACGGTGCCGGGTTCGACTCGCCCCGGCCGGTGATGCTGCCGCGCCCCTCGACGTCGCTCAGCAGCGACTCCAGGTAGCTCTTGAGCCGGGTGCGGTAGTCGCGCTCGAAGACCCGCAGCTCGTCGATCTTGCGCTCGAGGAGCGAACGCTCCTGCTCGAGCTGGGCGAGCGTGCGGTTGTGCGTCTCCTCGGCCTCGCGGATGATCCGGTCGGCCTCGGTGCGTGCCTCGTGCAGCAGCCGCTCGCCTTCCTCGCGACCGTTGCGCACGTACTCGTCGTGGACCCGCTGGGCCAGCGCGAGCATCCCGGTGGCGGAGGTCTCGTCGTCGGCGACCGGGGCCTGGGCCTCCGGCGCGGACGGGGCGGAGGCGGCCGGCGCGAAGCTCTGCGCGGGCTCCGGCTCGGGCTCGGGCTCGGGCTCCGGCTCGGGCGCCGCCGGTGCGGGGGCGGCCGGGGCGGCCTGCTCACCGCGGCTGAGCTCGGCGATCCGCCGCTCGGCGGCTGCCAGCTTGGCCTTGAGCTCCTCGTTCTCGGCCCCCATCGTGCTCAGGGTGTTGACGACCTCGTCCAGGAAGTCGTCGACCTCGTCCTGGTCATAGCCTTCCCGGAACTTCGTCGGCTGAAACTTCTTGTTCAGCACGTCGTCTGCAGTGAGCAGCGCCATAGTCGTCACCTCGGTTTTTCAGTCGTTCGGTCGTGAGCGTCGCGCGACTCACGGGTCCACGTTAGCGGAACGTTACCGGAGCCCGCGCACCGCGGGGTTCGTGCCGTCATGTCAGTGCCAGACGGGAGGCAACCTGCATCGCGATGCTGATCGCCAGAAACAGGATGATGAAGCCCAGGTCCAGGGCGATGGCGCCCAGCCGCAGGGGCGGGATGTAGCGCCGCAGCCAGTTCAGCGGCGGGTCGGTGAGCGTGTAGATGAGCTCGGCGACCACCAGCACGACCCCGCTGGGCCGCCAGTCCCGGGAGAAGACCTGGATCCAGTCGAAGATGAGCCGGCCGATGAGGACGAACAGGTAGAGCAGGAGCAGCAGGTAGATGATCGAGAAGAGCGCGCCCACGTCTCAGCTCTGGTTGAACAGTCGCCCGCGCCCGGACTCGGGCTTGGGTGCGTCGTTGGCCACCTCGACGGTGGCCGGCGAGAGCAGGAACACCCGGTTGGTCACCCGCTCGATGGTGCCGTGCAGCCCGAAGACCAGGCCGGCGGAGAAGTCGACCATCCGCTTGGCCTCGGCCTCGCTCATCCCGGTGAGGTTCATGATCACCGGCGTGCCGTCCCGGAACGCCTCGCCGATCACGCGCGCCTCGTTGTAGGTCGAGGGGTGCACGGTGCTGATGCGGCGCAGGTCCTGCTCCTGGGGCGCCGGGTCGGGGACCACGCGCATGGGGGTCACCTGCGCGGGGCGCGGCTCGGGGCGTTCGACCGGCTCCTCGTGGCGTGCCACCTCGAGCTCCTCCTCGTAGTCGGACTCGTCCTCGGACAGTCCGAGGTACGCCATCGTCTTGCGCAGTGCTCCGGCCATGGCTGGCTCCCGTCGTCGAAATCTGCGATCACACCTCGTGCCGCTCCTGTGATGTGACGCTAGACCAGCATGGTCCGCGCCCCCCGCAGCGGCGGCGGCGTGTCGCGCTCAGGCCGGTTGCACGATCCCCGCGAAACGTCCGGTACGGCCCTGGCGCCGGTAGGAGTAGAAGCGCTCGTCCTCCAACGTGCACGCCGGCGGCGGGGCCACCCGCCGGACCCCGGCGGTCGTGAGCTGGGCGATCACCCCCGCCGGGATGTCCAGGGCGGGGGTGCCCCAGCTGGTCCTCGCGTGCGCGGCGGGCACCCGCTCGGCCACCTCGGCCCGCAGCTGCGCCGGCACCTCGTAGCAGTCCCCGCAGATCGCTGGTCCGAGCGCGGCGTACAGGTCCGAGACGGCGGCACCCTGCTCGGTCAGCACGTCCAGCGTGGCGCCCACGACGCCCGTGGCCAGACCCTGGCGCCCCACGTGCACCGCCGCGACGAGGGACCCGGACGAGGTGGCCAGCAGCAGCGGCACGCAGTCGGCAACCAGCACGCCGACCGCGGGAGCGCCGGGTCCGGTACGCCGCGCGACCAGCGAGTCCGCCTCCCCCGTCGTCGTACGGCCTCGGCCGGGCACCCGGGTCACCAGCCGCACGCGCGCCGAGTGTCGCTGGCTCATCCAGGCGACGTGGTGACCGGCATGCCGGTCGACGAGGTCCCGGTTGGCGAGGACACGGTCCTCGTCGTCCTCGACGTGGAAGGCCAGGTTGAGACCACCTGCGTCGTCCTCGGCCGCGTACGGGCCACAGGAGACGCCTCCGGCGCGCGTGGTGAACACACCGCGCGCGCCGGGGCCGAGGTCAGCAGTGAGGAGCTCGAGCATGCCCGAGCGGTCAGCGCAGGAAGTCCGGGATGTCGAGATCCTCCTCGCGCCGGCCGCGCGTGGGCTCCTCGTCGAAGACGCGGGGCACCTCCAGCGGCCGGGCCCCACCCTCGCTGCCGGCGTAGGCGGGCACGGGCTCGGGCGCCGGCTCTGGGGCCGTCTCGGCGGGGACCTCCGGAGCGGGGACAGCCGGCGACGCGGCGCTGGGCGGACTCACCGCGAGCTCCGGTGAGTCGGCCGAGGCCACCTGACGCGGCGGCGGCGCCGGAGCCGGCGCCTGGGGCCGCGAGTCGTCGAAGCCGGCGGCGATGACGGTGACGCGCACCTCGTCGCCCAGGGCGTCGTCGATGACGTTGCCGAAGATGATGTTCGCCTCGGGGTGGGCGGCCTCCTGGACCAGCCGGGCCGCCTCGTGGATCTCGAACAGCCCGAGGTCGCTGCCACCCTGGATGGACAGCAGCACGCCGTAGGCACCGTCAATGCTGGCCTCCAGCAGCGGGGAGGAGATGGCGAGCTCGGCGGCCTGGACCGCGCGGTCCTCCCCGCGGGCCGAGCCGATCCCCATGAGCGCGCTGCCGGCACCCTGCATCACCGACTTGACGTCGGCGAAGTCGAGGTTGATGAGGCCCGGGGTGGTGATGAGGTCGGTGATCCCCTGCACGCCGGAGAGCAGCACCTGGTCGGCGCTCTTGAAGGCGTCCAGCACCGAGACGTTGCGGTCGGAGATGGACAGCAGGCGGTCGTTGGGGATGACGATGAGGGTGTCCACCTCGTCGCGCAGTGCCTCAATCCCGGCGTCGGCCTGGGTGGAGCGGCGCCTGCCCTCGAAGGTGAAGGGGCGGGTGACCACACCGATGGTCAGCGCACCCAGGGAGCGGGCGATACGGGCCACGACCGGCGCGCCACCGGTCCCGGTGCCGCCCCCCTCGCCGGCGGTGACGAAGACCATGTCCGCCCCGCGGAGAACCTCCTCGATCTCCTCGGCGTGGTCCTCGGCCGCCTTCTTGCCCACCTCCGGGTCGGCGCCGGCGCCCAGGCCGCGCGTGAGCTCGCGCCCCACGTCCAGCTTGACGTCGGCGTCGCTCATGAGGAGTGCCTGCGCGTCGGTGTTGACGGCGATGAACTCCACGCCCTTGAGCCCGACCTCGATCATCCGGTTGACGGCGTTGACGCCGCCGCCACCGATACCTACCACCTTGATCACGGCAAGGTAGTTCTGCGGTGCCGCCACGTCGGCCCCCTCACTTGTCTGCTGGTCCTCGGTCCGCCAAAACCCTCAACCTCAAGTTGAGGCTTAGACTTATGTCATCTTCTGGCATCCGGAACGCTAGGTGCCCGATGCCCCCGCGGCAACGACATCGCGGGGTGTGTCGCGCCCGCGTCGCCGTCAGTCGGTGACCGTGGGCGAGCGCGGGACGGTGACGTCGTACTCGGCCGCGTCCCGTTCGCGCAACACCTCGAGCACAGCCGCCTTGAGCGCGGACTCGCTCGCACTCCCCCACTGCACGACCGTGCCGTCCGCCAGCTCCAAGGTGACCGCGGCCGGGCTGTCCGCCCCGGCCGAGACGACCTCGGTGCGCAGCTCCTCGGGCAGGTCGGCCAGCACCGTGAGCACCGCCGTGAGAGCCTCCCCGGTGCGCTCCGCGCCGACCGGCACGGTGACCCGCGCCATGCCCTCGGGCACCTCGTCCACCGTCCCGACGACGATCCCCTCGCTGTCCAGCAGCACGAGATCCTCCCCCGAGCTCGCCGCCGCGACCGGCACCCGGGCCACGACGTCGACGACGAGCCCTCGGGGCCACGACCGGCTCACCTCGACCCCCGCCACCGTGGTGATCTGTGCCAGGTCCTCGGCGAGGCCGGGCACGTCCAGCCGGGCCAGCGGGACGCCCTCGCGGGTCTCGACCACCGACATCACCTCCGCCCGCGAGACGGTGGAACCCGCTCCGACGCCGGAGACGCTCACCTCCTCGGGGTCCAGCGCGAGCACCGGGGACAGCAGCACCAGCCAGGCCAGCGCGCCGAGCAGCACGGCGGCACCGGCCACCATGGCCACCTTGCGCCATGCCAGGCGCCGGCGGGCGCGGGTACGTTCAGCGAGCCGTTCCAGGAAGCCGGGGCGGGCTGCCGGCAGCCCGCCCGGCTCGGCGGTGACGGACCGGGCCGGCGCGCTCGCGCGCGCCGCCGGGCGTGCGGGGACCTGCGGGTCCTGGGGCTGCCGGTCCGCCGGGGTGCCGGTCCGCCCAGCCCGGCGGGGCAGGCGTGGCGCTCGGCGCTCGGACGGCTCGTCGCGCCGGGTGCCGGTCGCCGACCCGCCCGGCGCATGGTGCTGCGGCGCCGGCTCGCGGCGCGGCTGGCGCGGCGCTGCCGGGGGCCTCACTGCTGTCCTGCCAGGTGCTGCAGGATCACCGGGCCCAGCTCGGTCACGTCGCCGGCGCCCATCGTGAGGACGATGTCACCGGGCCGGGCGAGCTCCGCGACCCGCGCCGCGGCGCCCGCGGCGTCGGCCACGTACTCCGCACCGGGGACGCGCCCGGCGATGAGGCCGCCGTCGACGCCCGGCTCCGGGTCCTCCCGGGCCGCGTACACGTCGGTCACCACGACCACGTCGGCCGCGCTCAGTGCCTCGGCAAACTCCCCGGCGAAGGTCCGGGTGCGGGAGTAGAGGTGAGGCTGGAACAGCACCAGCACCCGGCCCGCGGCCGCGCTGACCCGGGCCGCGGCCAGGGTCGCGGCCACCTCGGTGGGGTGGTGGGCGTAGTCATCGACCACTCGCACGCCGCCGGCCTGCCCGCGCAGCTCGAAGCGCCGCCCGGTACCGCGGAAGTGCGCGAGGCCGCGCGCCAGCTCGTGACGGTCCGCGCCCAGCGCGACGCCCGCGCACCAGGCGGCGGTGGCATTGCGCAGGTTGTGCACGCCGGTCACCGCGAGCTCCAGCGCGACCGGCCCGGCACCGTCGTCGAGGACAGCGCGGGCAGCGTGCGCGCCGAGCTCGGGTGCCGTGATCCGGACATGACGGGCGGTGCCGCGCGGGGCGGGCCCGGTGCCGTAGGTGGTGACGGTCCGGGTCGCGGCCAGGCGGGCTGCGCCGTCGTCATCGGTACAGACCACCAGGGTGCCGGTGACCCGGTCGGCGAACCGGGCGAACGCCGTCTCGAAGGCCTCCTGGGAACCGTAGTGGTCGAGGTGGTCGGCCTCGATGTTGGTGATCACCCCGACGTCCGGACGGTAGTTGAGGAAGGAGCCGTCCGACTCGTCGGCCTCGGCGATGAACACACGCCCGCCGCCCAGGTGGGCGCCCCCGCCCAGGCCCGCGACACTGCCCCCGATCGCGTAGCTGGGGTCGGCCCCCACCCGCGTCAGGGCCACCGCGAGCATCGCCGAGGTGGTGGTCTTACCGTGGGCGCCGGCCACCGCGACGAAGTCCTGGTCACCGGCCGCCGTCACCAGCGCCTCGGAGCGGTGGACCACCGCCAGCCCCAGCTCCTCGGCCCGCACCAGCTCGGGGTTGTCCGGACGTACCGCGGTGGAGACCACCACGGTGGCCTCCTGCGGCACCCGGGCGGCGTCGTGTCCCTCGCGCGCGTCGATCCCCTTGGCCCGCAGCCGCTCGAGCACCGCACTCGGACGAGCGTCGGAGCCCGAGACGGTCAGCCCGCGCGCGGCGAGCAGCTCGGCGACCGGCGCCATCCCGGCGCCGCCGATGCCGATGAGGTGGTAGTGCCCGCTGGTCATGATCCCGCCCCCGCGGCGTCCAGCACCAGCTCGGTGAGGCGGGTGGCGCCGTCGCGGATCCCGGCTCGCGCGGCGGCGGTGCTCATCGCCCGGAGCCGATCGGGTGTGCTGAGGAGATCGCGCAGCGGGCCACGGACGAAGGAGGCGGTGAGCTCGTCGTCGGGCACCAGCAGGCCTCCCCCGGCGGCCACGACGTCGGCGGCGTTACGCCGTTGCTCGCCGTTGCCGATCGGCAACGGGACGTAGACGGCGCCCAGCCCCAGGGCGGCGAGCTCGCTCACCGTGCCGGCACCGGCGCGCGCCAGCACGAGGTCGGCGGCGGCGTAAGCACTGGCCATGTCATCGAGGTAGCTGTGCACGTGGTAGCCGGCCAGGCCCGCGGTGGCCGACCGCACCTGCGCGTCCTTGCCCGCACCCGTGAGGTGCAGCACCTGCACCCCGGCATCGATCAGGTCGGCCGCGCCCTCGGCCAGTGCCGTGTTGATCCGCGCGGCGCCCAGCGACCCGCCGGTGACCAGCAGCGTGGTGCGAGACGGGTCCAGCCCCAGGGCCGCCGCTCCCGCGCGGCGGCGGGCGGCGGCGTCGGCGGTGCGGTCGGCGACCAGGTCCCGGATCGTGGCACGCAGCGGCAGGCCGGTGAGCACCGCCCCGGGCAGCGGTGTGCCGGGAAAGGACACCGCCACGTGCCGCGCCCAGCGGGCGCCCAGCCGGTTGGCCAGGCCGGGGCGGGCGTTCTGTTCGTGCACCACGACCGGCACCCCGAGCCGGCGCGCGGCCAGGTAGGCGGGGGTGGCGACGTACCCCCCGAACCCGACAACCACCTCGGCACGCGTCTCGGTGATCGCCGCGTTCGCGGAGCGCACCGCCTTGCGCAGCCGGGCCGGCAGGCGGAGCAGGTCGACGGAGGGGCGGCGCGGCAGCGGGACGCGCGGCACGATCCGCAGCGGCAGCCCGGCGGCGGGAACCAGGCGTGCCTCCAGACCCGCCTCGGTCCCGAGGACGGTCAGCCGGGCGCCGTGCGTGGCGAGCTCGGCCGCGGTGGCCAGCAGCGGGTTGACGTGGCCGGCGGTGCCGCCACCGGCGAGCAGGATGCGTGGCTCAGGCACGCCCGTGCCTGCCCACCACGGCGAGCGAGCGGCGCACCGTGCCGCGGCGGGCGCGCAACGCGGCGCCGGCACCGGGCTCGTCGCGTGCGAAGGCCAGCACCACACCCATCGCCAGCATGGTGGCGATGAGCGCCGAGCCACCGGCGGACACGAGTGGGAGGGGTACGCCGATGACCGGGATGAAGCCGATGACGACCCCGATGTTGATGAGCGCCTGGCCCAGGATCCACGCGGCGATCCCACCGGTCGCCACTTTGACGAAGGGGTCCGGGTGGCGCCGCACGATGCGGAACATGCCGGTGGCCAGCGCCGCGTACAGCGCGAGCACCAGCAGGGTACCCAGCAGGCCGAGCTCCTCGCCGAGGATGGCGAAGATGAAGTCGTTGTGCGCCTCGGGCAGGTAGGCCCACTTCTCCCGCGACGCACCCAGCCCGACCCCGGAGATGCCGCCGGTGCCCAGCCCGTACAGCCCGTGCAGGGTCTGGTAGCAGGCGG
>Ga0209487_1000548_pt1 | contig 33918 bp, 27 predicted proteins | sample Poulit2012_FD_187524 | JGI IMG/M metagenome (GOLD analysis project Ga0209487, IMG submission 187524) | Agricultural soil microbial communities from Georgia to study Nitrogen management - Poultry litter 2012 (SPAdes) (version 2) | ecosystem: Environmental > Terrestrial > Soil > Agricultural land...
CCACGCACACGGTCAGTGCCAGCAGCAACGGCACCGCCGCCGCCACCGGGTCGGTACCGCTGCTGCTCGCACTCACCCCACGGGTGACCACCAGGTACACCGCAGCCGCGGTGAGCGCCACCAGTGCCACCTCGGCCACCCACCGCCAACGGCTCGCCGAGCGCAGCGCCAGGTCGCCCCGGCGCGCGCGCAGGTTCGGCAGCCGGGCCGCAGCCAGGAACGCTCCGGGTGCCAGCCCGGCCACCAGCGCCAGCCAGTAGTCGCTGATCTGGAATGACCCGGGGACGGCCACTGTGGCCACTGCGGCACCGAGCGCCGCCACCGGCAGCCCCAGCACCACCCCCTCCAGGCCGAGCAGACCACGCAGCTGCAGGCTCGAGGCACCCCGGGCGTGGGCGAGGGCCAGGGTGACCTCCCGGCGGGCCACGACCACACGGGAAGCCAGCGCAAGGATCGCCAGCGCCACCCCGATGGGCCCGGCGGCGACCATGGCCAGCACCGCGGCGGTCCCGTGCCATCGGTCGATCGCCCGGTCGAGCACAGTGATCAGCCCGGCGGAGAACTCCAAGGACAGGGTGCTGGTGCCGCCGCCCGGGGTGTCCATCCGGTGGGTGGTGGCGATCAGTGCCCGCATCTGCGCGGTGAGGGCCTCGGCATTGGTGGCGCTCGGCTGCACCGGGACCCAGACCTCGGTCTCCGGCTGGAGATCGCCGGCTGTCTTCAGCCAGGCGAGGTTGTCCGGGGCGATGTAGGCCATCGCGGTGGCGGCCAGGCCCTGGTTCGGGTCGTCGTCGATGCGTGGGCTGAGCGTGTTCAGCTGGAACTGCCACTGGTCGGCGGCCGGGTCGTTCGCGGTGAAGATGCCGGAGACCTGCATCGGCAGCATGCCGAAGTACACCGGCAGGTCGAACCGGTCGCCGACGTCCAGGCCCATCGCCTCCGCAGTGTCCTGGGAGAGCATCACATCCGCCGGCTGAAGGCTCTGGTCCGCGGTCTGGGTCAGCAGCGCATCCATGGTGGTCGGCCACTGGGAGGGTTCGGGGGCGGTGCCCTCGGCCAGGGTGACGTGGTCAGCGATGTCCGGGTCGGCCCGCAGCCGGGCTGCCACCTGATAGAACGTGTCCGGCTTGCCGTGCTCGATCTGTATCTCGGCGGCCGCAGTGGTCACCGAGGTGCGCGGGGTGCCGGTGCCGGCGGCCAGCTCTGGACCGGCCTCGTCAACCAGCTCGTCGATGGCGTCCGCCCAGGTCTGCCAGCCCTCGGCGTCGTCCACCGGGTATCCCTCGGTGCTGGCGGTCAGCGCCCGCAGCGTCGGGGGAGTGGTGGCGATCTGGTAGCTGACCTCATCGGCGAAGGTGCCTCGCTCCAGCCGCGGCCAGGCGGTGAACACTGCCGCGGTCACCGCCACGATCACCAGCAACGCGACCGTGGCACCCAGGCCGGAGCGGGCCTGGCGCAGCAGCAGGCGCCACCGCATCCGGGAGCTGCCGCGGTGCGGTGCAGCGGTGCGGTGCTCCGGTGTGTGCGCGCTCATCGGATCTCCTCCCGCCAGGTGGTGTCCAGCACCTGCCGGCGCACCCGCCGCCCGTACCAGAACGCCACCGCCAGCACGGTGGCGGTGATCACCAGCAGCAGGCCCACACCACCGAGCCAGTGCGCGGTCAGGTCCAGCGGTACCGCCCGCGAGGTCTGCGGGGAGGTGGCCCGCACCAGGTCGGTCATCACCAGGGCGGACACCCCGTAGCCGGCCAGCGCGCCGGCGAGCACGGCGGCCAGCTCGAGGCCGAGCAGCTCGGCCCGCCGGGTGCGGGCCTGCAGCGCCGAGCCCACTCCGACCGCGCGCAGCACGACCACCTCACCACGCCGGGCCGAGGCCTGGGCGAGCGCCACCGCCGCCACCGCCGGCAGCGCCAGCAGCAGCGCGCACAGGGCGGCGATCCAGAACACCGCCTGGGCGGGCCTGGCCACCGGGTCCTTCGCACCGGCCTCCGCAGTGGTCACCTCGGCGCGCGGGCCGGCGAGCGTGGCCGCCTCCGCAGCCAGCGTGTCCTGCTCCCCGGTGGCCAGCCACACGTCGGAGACCGCTCGGGCGCTGGTGGTCTGGCGCAGCAGCGCCTCCTGCAGGCTGGGCAGGTCCATCAGCACCCCCCTCGTGTCCGGGTTGCCGGGCACCACCGGGATCTGCCCGACCGCGTGCACCAGCAGATCCGTGCCGGCCACGGTCATCTCGGAGCCGGTGTCCAGCACCTGCTCCGACCAGTCCGGGGTGACCAGCACCGGTAGCTCAGGCGCCTCACCGGGGGGCATGAACCGGGCGACCTCCACGCCCGCGCTGGTCCTGAACCCGATCTCCAACGGAGTGGTGGTAGCGGTCAGGGCCATAGGTCCGTCCCCGCTGCTGATGGTCGCCTGGTCCGAGCGCAGCGGCAGAGTGGTCGGGTCCCACGGGTCCTCGACCTGGGCCAGCAGGTCCTCCGACCCGGCGGACAGCGAGTCGATGCTCACCTGGTAGTCGGTGTCGATCACGGCGGCGTCCAGCAGCAGGTCCACCGCGACCACGCGCCAGGACGCCGAACCCTCCGGCAGGTCGAAGCTCAGGTCGGCGGTCTGCGGCTCGCCCTGGTCCGGGCTGGGCTCGATGTCTGCCGCCCCAGGGCCGACGCCCAGGTTCCCCTCGGCACGCAGCGTAGGCATGGAGTCGGTCCGGGTGAGGATCTCGGCGCCGTCCCACAGCGTGAGCCGCACGTCCACGGCACGTCGGCTCCCGGTGTAGCCGCTGGTGCCGGAGTCCGCCGAGGCAGTCACCGTCATCGCGAGCGTCTCGGCACCCTCCGGCACCTCCATCCCGGCCAGCGGGTCCTGCTCCGGCCGGAGCAGCGCAGCGGTCTCTTCCGGGTCCAGCACCGCCTCCGGTGCAGAGGACACCGCCAGCTCCCCGACGCTCACGGCGGTCAAGCTGCCCGTGCTGTCCCCGGACAGCGCACTCTCCTGCACCACCGGCGCGACCGCGTCGGCGCCCTGCAGAGCGGCATAGGCGCCCACGTCCCGTGGGTGACCGGCCGCGACCGCGGTGCCGAGCTGGACGCGCACGTCCGCACCGTTGCTCACCTCTGCGGACATGGTGCGCAGCGAGTTCCAGGTACCGGCATAGGTGGCGGCCAGCGTGGCCACCCCGGAGGCGAGCACGATCAGGATCACCGGCACCGCCATCAGCTGGATTCGCCGGGAGGACTGCCGCAGCGCCGCCACCGCGGCATACCCGGGCCGGCGGGCCGCCCGAGCGGCCAGCACGCGCAGCACCGGACCAGCCACAGTCACCGCGAGCAGTGCGCACGCCAGCAGCGCCAGCCCCGGCCCGGACACCGCCAACGGGTCCACTGCCGGGGTGCCCGGTACCAGCGGCGAGGCGTTCCGGGCGAACCGCCACAAGGTGAAGGCCGCAGCCAGGGCGAGCAGCACCAGCACACCCGAGGCCATCAGCTGCGCCGACCGGCCGGACTCGCTGGTGGGCTCCAGCGCCCGCATGATCGCCCGGGCGTTCACCGCGGTCAGGATCGCCGCGGTCACCACGGCCACCGCCACTGCCAGCAGCGCCACCAGCAGCGGTTGCACCCCGGGCCGGCTCGCGAAGCCGAGCAGCACCACGGCCACTCCGACCAGCGCGCCCAGGCCCATCACCACACCGGCCTCGGCGGCTCCGGTACCGATCAGCTGCCGGTAGGAGCCGCCCCGGGAGCGCAGCAACCGGTTCTCCCGCTCCCGCACCGTGGCCAGCAGCCGGGCGATCTGCCAGGTGGCCACCAGGGACACCAGCGCCACGATCACCAACGGCACCGTCGCGGCCGCACTGACCGAGGCCAGCCCGGAGGACATGTGCGCCAGAGTGGCCGGCAGCGTGCCGTTGATGGTCAGCCCGCGCACAGTGACATCGGCATCGTCCAGAGCGCCCGGCAGGGCATCCAGCCCGGTGATCCAGGTGTTCACCTGGTCGGGTTCCAGCGGTGTCGGCGGGGCGATCACCCAGCGGGCGAACGGGTCCAGGTCCAGGGCGGTGATGTCCTCGGCAGGCACCAGCAGCGGACCGTAGGTGGCCGGCAGCAGCGGGTTCGTGCCGTGCTCCACCATCAGCTCTCCACCCCAGTGCGGATCCTGCGGGTCGTCCGGCTGCCACAGCCCGGTGATCTGCACCGCCTGCTCGGCCGAGCCGATGGTCAGCTCGTCCCCGACGCCCACCTCCAGCTCCTCGGCCGCCTCGGCGTGCAGGGCACCCTGACCGGAGCCGGTGGGCCAGTCGCCGTCGGTGAGCGTGGCCACCTCCGGCAGACCGGCATCGGCGAGCAGCACCATGTCGGCATCCGCGTCCGCGACCGCCAGCGGTGGAGTGTGCACAGTGCCGGTGATCGCCGCCTCGGGCAGGTGCTCGGCGACGACGGAGCGGACCGTGTCGTCCTGAGCCGGGCCGTCCTCGGCGACCCGGGTCTGCACCGTGCTGGTGGCCTCAGACCCCTCGCTGTCGGCGAGCACGCTCTGCACCGCTGATGCCGAGGAGGTGGACAGGTAGGTGACCGTGCCGGCCAGCGCGATCGTGATCAGTGCCGCCATCGCGCACAGCACCGCCACCAACGGCAGGTGCGCGCGCGTTCGCGCCACTGCGAATCTCAGGCGTTGCACCAGTTCCCCTCAGCCCCGAGTCGTGAGTCGATGCAGTCTAACCCGGAAGACCTGAGAGCCTGTCAATCCTTGACACCAGAGACGTCGGGCCCGTCAGCGGTTGCCGGTGCTGCCAGCAGTCGCTGCACGTGCTTGGCGAGCACATCGGTCTCCAGGTTCACCCGCTCACCTACCGTCCGTGCGCCGAGCGTCGTGGCGGCCAGCGTCGCCGGGATCAACGAGACCTCCAGGTAGCCTTCGCCGAGCGCGGACACGGTCAGGGAGACCCCGTCCAGGGCGATCGACCCTTTCAGCACCACCTGTGGCGCCGCCTGCGCTGGCAGCTCGAACCGGACCACCTCCCAGGCCTCGCCCGGACGCCGGTCCAGCACAGCGGCCGTGGTGTCCACATGGCCAAGCACGATGTGCCCACCGAACCGGCCGTCCGCACGCATCGCCCGCTCGATGTTCACCTGTGTCCCGGCGGCGAGTCTGCCCAGCGTGCTGCGGTCCAAGGTCTCGGCCATCACATCGGCGCTGAACGTCTCCCCGGCCAGCTCGGTCACGGTCAGGCAGACACCGTTCACCGCGATCGAGTCCCCGGGCCGGGCGTCCGAGCAGCCCAGCGGTGCCCGCACGGTCAGCACCGCCGACTCCCGTCCGCGCCGCAGGTCCGCCACAGTGCCGAGTTCTTCGACGATGCCGGTGAACATGGCTCCTGATCCTACGGCTGACTTGCGCCGAACTGACGCTAACGCACCACTCGCGGCGGCCGGCCGGTGCGCTGGCGTCAAGTCGCGCGGCTGTGAGTGCCGCCAAGTGCGGCAACTGCCGCCAGCAGCCGCTCGCGTAGCGCGTTCGCGCGCACGGTGAACTCCCGCTGGGCGGCCACGTAGGTCGCCTTGCCCGCAGCGGTCTCGACCGGCACCGGCTCGTACCCCCAGTCGCGCAGGTCGTAGGGGGAGGCGCGCATGTCCAGCTCGCGGATGTCCCGGGCCAGCTCGAAGCAGTCCAGCAGCAGCTCGCCGGGCACCGCCGGACCCAGCTTCATGGCAACACGGTAGGTGTCCATGTTCGCGTGCAAGCAGCCCGGCTGCTCCAGCTCCAGCTGGGAGGCCCGGTCCAGGTGCCGCTCGTTGCGCGGCACCGCGTCCTCGGTGAAGAACCGGAACGCGTCGAAGTGGGTGCAGCGCAGCGGGTGGGCGCGCACCACCTCGTCGGTGCCCTCCGCGCCGAGCCGCAGCGGCACCTGCTGGTGGCGCACCTGCCGGGTGCGGTACACCATCGCCCACTCGTGCATCCCGAAGCAGGTGTACCGGCCCGGGCGCTCCAGGGTGCGGGAGAGCAGCTCGCGCGCCCAGGCCACCCCCTCGCCCCGGTCGGCCAGGAACGCCCCCACGTCCAGCCACGCCCGGCCTGCTCCGTCCACCCCGTCCACGCGGTACCAGCGCCAGCCGGCTCGGTCCGCCCCTCCGGCGAGGAGCACGCCGGCGCCCGGGTGCCAGCGGCGCAGCTGCGCCGGCCTGGTGGGGTAGTAGGTGTACAGGAAGTCCTCCACCGGGTGTGGCTGACCGGTCTGCCGGCGCTCGCGGTGGGCACGGGTGAGGGCGTCGGCCCGCTCCGCGTGGGCAGCCTCCTGCTCGCGCCAGGTCGCCTCCTCCAGCACGACGGCGGAGCTCACCGGGGCGGTCATCGTCGCCCCAGGGCGTGCGGGTCAGGCCAGCGGCCGGCCGGTGCAGCGACTGCACCGGCGGCAGGTCCGGTGGCCGGGCGGCTGGAGGGGGCAGGCGGGCCGGCCGCAGGCGGAACCACCGTCCCCGGGCGAGGTGGGCTGGGCCAGGTGGGCTGCGCCGTCGGGCCCTGCCCGGGTGTGCCAGGGGCAGGGTGAGGCGGGCTGGTCCAGGTGGGCTGCGCCGTCGGCGGCCTGCTCCGGATCAGGGCGTGCATCGCCCGCTCGAACGGTCCCTGCCCCCAGAGCAGCTGCCAGGCGGTGGCCAGCACGAACGTGGCCAGCACCAGTGCGATCAGCGGCCAGTTCGACGTCGGGTACCAGACCGCATCGTCGCCGAGGAACCGGATGTAGACGATGTGCAGGCTGTACACGGTCAACGACATCGCCCCGCTCGCGCTCACCGGGGTGAGCAGCACCCGCGGCACCGGCACCCGGGTGACCAGCAGGCACAGGGCGATCACCGCCACCGCCACCCCGGTGTTGCCGACCATCTCCACGGCCGAGTCGGTGTGCGGCTGCGTGCTGACCAGCAGCTCGCCGAAGCTGTCCGGCGTCGGTCGCAGCGCCCGGGTGAGCAGCGCGCCCGCACCGTAGCCGACCACTGCCGCAGCCACCCCAGCCCCGAGCAGCACCAGCTGGGTGCGCACCGACCGCAGCGCCGTCCGGCCCACCGCCAGGCCCACCAGCAGGTAGGCGATCCAGCTGATCGCCGGGTAGTAGCCGGTGAGCAGCTCACCGACCCCGGGCACCATCCGCCACGGCGACGCCTCGCCGATCTCCTGCCGCACCGCCAGCACCGGCAGCTGGGCCACCAGCAGGATGCCGGCGGCCCAGGCCAGCAGCGCCGGGGTACGCAGCTTCAGGAAGGGCAGCATGAGCAGGAACATCACCGCATACGCGGGCAGGATCACCGCCACCGGGGTGCCCACGAACGTCAACGCCCAGCCGAGCAGGTAGAGCACCAGGGAACGCTTCACGATCCGGATCCGCTGCCGCTGCCACTCCACCTCGTCCCCGGAGGCGAGGGCACGGCGGGTCATGAACGCCAGCCCCACCCCGGCGAGCAGCGCGAACAGCGCCGACGGGCGGCCGTCGGTCACGAAGAACCAGCCGGTCGGGGTGAGCAGACCAGTGTGCCGCTGCATCCCCAGGTGCGCGACGAACATGCCGAGGATCGCCAGTCCTCGCGCCGTGTCCACCCCTACGATCCGCTGCACCGCACCAGGCTAGACGACGCCGCCCGGCTGCAGCGCTCCAGCCTCTCCCCGGCACCTGCCCGCCGTACTCTCGGCGTAGCTCCCCGGGTGCGCGGAAGAAGCCCCGCACTACACTCTCGATATGGCACGCGACGGCAGCTACCCCCACGGGCACCACCCGAGCGTGCTGGCCTCGCACGGCTGGCGCACCGCGGAGAACTCCGCCGCCTATCTGCTGCCGCACCTGAACGAGGGCTCGGACCTGCTGGACGTGGGCTGCGGCCCGGGCACCATCACGGTGGGCCTGGCCCAGCGGGTGGCCCCCGGTCGGGCGGTCGGCCTGGACCCGGCCAGCGAGGCGCTGATGAAGGCCTCCGAGCTCGCCGACGCCAGCGGGGTGGAGAACGTGCTCTTCGAGCAGGGGGACGTGCACTCGCTGCCGTATGCCGACGACGCCTTCGACGTGGTGCACGCTCACCAGCTGCTGCAGCACCTCTCCGACCCGGTGGCCGCCCTGGTGGAGATGGCGCGGGTGACCCGCCGCGGCGGGCTGATCGCCGTGCGGGACGCCGACTACTCCGCGATGACCTGGTACCCGGACTCACCGGGGCTGGAGAAGTGGCGCGAGCTGTACCGCGCTGTGGCCAGCCGTGGCGGCGGTGAGCCGGACGCCGGCCGCCGCCTGCTCGCCTGGGCGCACGAGGCTGGTTTCGAGGACGTCACCGCCAGCGCCGGGGTGTGGTGCTATGCCGATCCGGACGACCGGGCCTGGTGGTCACGCACCTGGGCCAGCCGGGTGACCCGCTCCGGGCTCGCCGAGCACGCCCTGGACGCCGGGCTGGCCACCGCTGCGGACCTCGCCGAGCTGGCCGAGGCCTGGCGGGAGTGGGGCGCCCACGACGACGGCTGGTTCACCGTGGTGCACGGCGAGATCCTCGTCCGGGTCTGATCCGCACCCACCGACCGAGGTCGTCCTGCCAGGCGGGGACCATGGCCCCCGGTTGGCAGGACGACCACCCGGGTCAGGGAGCCAGGCGCAGCATCGTCCAGGACACCGGCGGCAGCTGGGCGGTGAGCTGACCGTCGGCCACCGCCGCGGTGCTGTTCGGTCCCGGTGTCACCTCGTCCTGGTTCTCCGGGCTGGCCGCCAGGTACGGGTCCGGGTTGGCCAGCGTGAGCGCCTCCGCCACCCGCAGCCCGCCCAGTGCGCGCACGTCCGCCTCCAGGGTGAGCGGTTCGGTGACCGACCGGTTCACCACGAACACGGTCACCGCACCGGTCTCCTCCTCGTAGGTGGCCACAGCGTCCAGCAGCGACACGTCCCCGAACTTCTTGGTCTCGGTGCGCGGTGCCCGCACCGCCACGTCCAGCACCTGCCCGGCGGCGTTCGCGGAGGTGAGCGCGAACGGGTGGAAGATCGTCTGCTTCCAGGACCGGCCACCGGGTTCGGTCATGATCGGGGCGATCACGTTCACCAGCTGTGCCAGGGAGGCTGCGTGCACCCGGTCGGTGTGCCGCAGCAGCGAGATGAGCAGGTTGCCCACCACCACGGCGTCGGCCACGTTGTACTTGTCCTCCAGCAGCACCGGGGCCACCGGCCAGTCCTGGCCCGAGGGCGGGCGGGACTCGGCGCGGTGCTGGTACCACACGTTCCACTCGTCGAAGGAGATGCCGATCTGCTTGGTGTGCTTGCCCGCCGCTCGCACCGCGTCAGCCGTGGCGCTCACCGACTCGATGAAGTGGTCCATGTCGACGGCGGAGGCCAGGAAGGAGGCCAGGTCACCATCGTGCTCGGCGTAGTAGGCGTGCGCGGAGATCAGGTCCACGTACTCATAGCTCTCCTCGAGCACCTCACGCTCCCAGGTGCCGAACGTGGGCATGGAGGAGCTGGACGAACCGCACGCCACCAGGGTCAGGTTCGGATCGATCATCCGCATCGCCCGGGCGGTCTCGGCGGCGAGCCGACCGTACTCGCGGGCGGTCTTGTGCCCGATCTGCCACGGGCCGTCCATCTCGTTGCCCAGGCACCAGAACCTGATGTCGTGCGGTTCCTGGGCGCCGTGGCTGCGGCGCAGGTCGGCGTAGTGGGTGCCGCCGGGCATGTTGCAGTACTCCAGCAGGTCCAGTGCCTCCTGCACCCCGCGGGTACCGAGGTTGACGGCCATCATCGGCTCCGTGCCGGCCTGGCGGCACCAGGCGACGAACTCGTCCACGCCGACCTCGTTCGTCTCCGTGGAGTGCCAGGCCAGGTCCGGCCGCCGGGGCCGGTCCTGCTGTGGGCCGGTGCCGTCCTCCCATCGGTAGCCGGAGACGAAGTTGCCGCCCGGGTAGCGGACGGTGGAGACACCGAGCTCCTGGGTGAGGGCGAGCACGTCCTGGCGGAAGCCGTCGGCTGTGGCTGTGGGGTGGTCGGGCTCGTAGATGCCGGTGTACACGCACCGGCCGAGGTGCTCCACGAACGTGCCGAAGGTGTTCCGGCGGACCGGCCCGACGGTGAACGCCGGGTCGAGGGTGAGGTGGGCGACGGGCATGATTCTTGGTTCTCCAGTGGTCGATCGGGTCGTGGTCAGGGGGTAGAAGTCGGGGTCAGAGGTCGGTTTCAGGGGAGGATCAGGTCTCGGTGACGCGGGCCCGGTCGAAGAGGCCGGTCAGCGGGTGCGCAGCAGAGCGACGCCGTGCGGGGGCAGGTCGAGCAGCAGATCGCCCGCTCCGTCCGGGCGCACCGACCGGCCGGACCACACCTCGGTGATGTCGGTGGCCGGGTCCAGGCCGGTGGATGCCAGCGGCACCCGGTGGCGGAGGGGTTCGTCAGCGGTGGAGAACACACCCGCCCAGGCGGTGCCCTGCTCCGGGCCGGTGCCGCGGGCGCCCCAGAGCACCAGGTCGCCCTCGCGGAGCAGCTCGGCGTTACCGGTGGAGTGCCGGCCCACGGCGAGGACGTCCGTGCGGGCCAGGTCGGCAAGGGTGTCCTGGTCGCTGCTGGGCAGGTCGCCGCCGACGAACATCGGGGAGCGACCCAGGCACCACAGGGACAGCAGTGTGCGCCGCTCGTCTGCGGTGAGCAGGGAGTGCCGCGGCTGGCCCCGCTCGGCGCGGATCCCGATCCGGCCCAGCGGCAGCATGTCCGCATCGGCCCAGCCGTCCGGACCCTGGTGCGGGGCCCACCGGGCGAGCCGGCCGAGCTGGGCGTGCACGTCCTGCCACCGGTCCCACAGGTCGTCGGAGATGCGCCACATGTCGGCGTGCGCGCGCAGGTGGCCCAGGTGGGCCAAGGACAGGTCGGTGCCGGGGGAGAGGGAGACGAGCACCTGGTGACCGTGCCGCTCCTCGGCGCGGGTCACCGCCCGGTGCAGTGCCTCGATCGCATCGGCGTGGTACGGGGCGAGCATGTCGTCGACCTTGAGGAAGTCCACGCCCCAGCCCACGATCCGCTCGATCTGGCGATCCAGCCAGACCTGCGCTCCCGGGTGGGTGAGGTCCAGGCCGACGTTGTCGCTGTTCCAGGAGCAGGTGCTGGCCGGGTCGGCGATCTCGGCAGTGGTGGCCACCACTGTTCCGGCCTCGTCGCACACCGGCAGGTCCGCGGCCACCACCCGGCGGGGAATACCACGCATCAGGTGCAGCCCGAACCGCAGCCCGAGCTCGTGCACCCGGGTGGCCAGCGGCGCGAACCCGGCACCCTCGGCGGCACTGGGGAACCGGGCGAGGGCCGGCTGCTGCACCCCGTCCTCGTCATAGCTGATCGGGGCGTCAGTGTTGTAGCCGCCGGCCCGCGCAGTGGGCTCGTACCACTGGATGTCCACCACCACGGTGTCCCAGCCGGACGGGAGCAGCCGCTCGGCCAGCACCTGGGCGTTCTCCAGCACCTCCGCCTCGGTGACGGTGGTGCCGTAGCAGTCCCAGGAGTTCCAGCCCATCGGTGGATGCTGTGCGGCGCTGTGGGGCACGTGGACCTCGAATGTACATCGATGTAGAACTGGACGGGGACTATCGTGCCCTGGTGTGACCTGGCAGGTCAAGCAGCCGCTCAGGGAGCGGGGAGCACCGTCGTGGTGCTGCCCGGCAGCACGGTGACCTCCCGCTCGGCCGGCTCGCCGGTGGACTGGCGGGCCAGCACCCGCGCCTCGGTGACGATGCGCAGATGCGGGCGTTGCGCCGTCGACGGCTGGATCCGTTCGGCCAGGAGACGCACGGCGGTGCGCGCGATCTCGTCCCTTCCCGGGGCGACCGAGCTGATCGTCGGGGTGGCGAACCGCACGTCCTCCACGTCGTCGAAACCGATCAGGGCGACCTGCCCCGGCACCTGTAGCCCGCGTGCGTGCAGCGCATACAGCGCACCGAGGGCGAGTGCGTCGTTCAGGGCGAACACCGCATCGATGTCCGCCCCGCGGTCCAGGGCCGCACCGAGTGCCTCGGCACCCTCGAGCCGATGCCACTGGGTCGCCGGCACCACCAGGCCGGGATCGAGCTCGAGGCCCGCAGCAGCCAGCGCCTCCCGGTGTCCGTCCAGGCGAAGCGTGGCCGAGGTAGGTGCCTCCCCGGTGATGTCGCCGCCCAGGACCACGATCCGACGACGGCCCAGGTGCAGCAGGTGCTCGGTCGCGGCCCGGGCGCCGGCCACGTTGTTCATCGTCACGTGGTCGGCCGGGGCGCCGAAGACCCGCTCACCGAGCAGCACCATCGGGAAGTCCACGGTGAAGGAGGCCAGGTCCTCAGGGCCGAGCGCCAACGGGGAGAACAGCACACCGTCGGTGAGCGTGCGCCGGGCGCCGGCCAGCACCGCCAGCTCCCGGTCCCGCCGACCGGAGGTCTGCTCGATCAGCACGGTGAGACCGTGGCCCTCGGCCGCCCGGATCACCGCATCGGCGAGCTCGGCGAAGTAGGGCAGGGACAGCTCCGGCACCGCCAGCGTGATCAGCCCGGTCCGGCGGGTGCGCAGCAACCGGGCGGAGAGGTTCATCCGGTAGCCGAGTGCCTCGATGGCTTCCTCCACCCTCGCCCGGGTGGCGGGACGGATGTGCGGGTAGCCGTTGATCACGTTCGAGACGGTCTTGATGGACACCCCGGCGCGGCGAGCGACGTCTGCCATCGTCACCGCCCCGGCCATGGTGCTCCTCCCGCCCTCGCTGCCTGCGCTGGTCACCCTAGCCCCCGAGGACCCGATCACCGGTAGCGTGGGCGTCCATGAAGATCGCGCGCTTCACCACTGGGGACGATCCGCACTACGCCGTGGTGGACGGCGAGGAGCTGGTGGTGCTCACCGGTGACCCGCTGTACACCCCGCCCACCCCGACCGGGCAGCGGGTACCGATCGACGCCGTCCGGCTGCTCGCTCCGGTGATCCCGCGCTCGAAAGTGGTCTGCGTGGGCCGCAACTACGCCGAGCATGCTGCCGAGCTCGGCCACGAGGTGCCCGAGGAGCCGCTGCTGTTCATCAAGCCGAACACCACGGTGGCCGGCCCGGACGACCCGATCGTGCTGCCGCGGTACTCCTCGGAGGTGCACCACGAGGCCGAGCTGGCCGTGGTGATCTCCCGGATGTGCAAGGACCTCTCTGCAGAGCGTGCCGGGGAGGTGATCCTCGGCTACACCGCCGCTAACGACGTCTCCGCCCGGGACGCCCAGCGCAGTGACGACACCTGGACCCGGGCGAAGATGTTCGACACCTCCTGCCCGCTCGGGCCCTACCTGGTCACCGACCTGGACCCGGCGGACCTGCACATCACCGCCCGGGTGGACGGCGAGCTGCGCCAGGACGGCTCCACTGCGCAGATGGTGCGCTCCGTGGCTGAGCTGATCGCCTACGCCTCGACGATCTTCACCCTGCTGCCCGGGGACGTGCTGCTCACCGGCACCCCGGCCGGGGTCGGCCCGATCGAGCACGGGCAGCGGGTCGAGGTGGAGATCGAGGGGATCGGGGTGCTCGGCAACCCGGTGCTGCGGCGCTGACGGCCGGTCGCCGCAGCATTCTCCGTGCGGGCCCGCCCGGCCGCCGCCCGACTACCCTGGGCTCATCATGACCGAAACCTCTGTGCCTTCTGGCGTCCGCGTCCGCTTCTGTCCCTCACCTACCGGCACCCCGCACGTGGGGCTGATCCGTACGGCGCTGTTCAACTGGGCCTACGCTCGGCACACCGGTGGCACGTTCGTGTTCCGGATCGAGGACACCGACGCCGCACGGGACAGCGAGGAGAGCTACGCCCAGCTGCTGGACGCGCTCGGCTGGCTCGGCCTGGACTGGGACGAGGGCGTGGAGGTCGGCGGCCCGCACGGTCCCTACCGGCAGTCCGAGCGGATGGACATCTACGCCGACGTGGCCGCCCGGCTGCTCGCCGCCGGGCACGCCTACGAGTCCTTCTCCACCGCCGAGGAGGTCGAGTCCCGGCACCGTGCCGCCGGGCGTGACCCCAAGCTCGGCTACGACGGGTACGACCGGGACCTGACCGAGGAGCAGAAGGCGGCCTTCCGCGCTGAGGGCCGCACCCCGGTGCTGCGACTGCGGATGCCGGCCGAAGACCTCAGCTTCGAGGACCTGGTGCGCGGGGAGGTCACGTTCAAGGCCGGCTCGGTACCGGACTACGTGATCGTGCGCGGCAACGGTCAGCCGCTGTACACGCTGGTCAACCCGGTGGACGACGCGCTGATGGGCATCACCCATGTGCTCCGCGGGGAGGACCTGCTCTCCTCCACCCCCCGTCAGGTGGCGCTCTACCACGCGCTGGTGGACATCGGTGTGGCCGACCAGGTGCCCGCGTTCGGTCACCTGCCCTATGTGATGGGGGAGGGGAACAAGAAGCTCTCCAAGCGGGACCCGGCCTCCAACCTGTTCCTGCACCGGGAGCGTGGCTTCGTGCCCGAGGGGCTGCTGAACTATCTCGGTCTGCTCGGCTGGTCGATCGCCCCGGACAACGACATCTTCACCCGCGAGGAGATGGTCGCTGCCTTCGACGTGGCCGACGTGAACCCGAACCCGGCCCGGTTCGATCAGAAGAAGGCCGAGGCGATCAACGCTGCCCACCTGCGGCTGCTCGCTGCGGAGGACTTCCGCGCCCGGCTCGTGCCCTACCTGCACGCTGCCGGCGTGGTGCCGGTCGCCAGCTACGACCAGCTCGACCCGGCACACCAGGAGCTGCTGGCCGCCGCCGCACCGCTGGTGCAGGAGCGGATGACCCTGCTCGGTGAGGCCCCCGGGATGCTCGGCTTCCTGTTCGCCGCCGACACCGACCTGGTGGTCGAGGACGATGCCCACAAGGCCCTGCGTGCCGAGGCCGCCGAGGTGCTGGACCGTTCGATCGCAGTGCTGGCCGACCTGCCGGACTTCTCCGCTGACGCCCAGCAGGAGGCGCTGCGAGCGGTGCTGGTCGACGAGCTGGGCATCAAGCCACGGTTCGCGTTCGCCCCGCTGCGGGTGGCGGTCACCGGCCGCCGGGTCTCGCCACCGCTGTTCGAGTCGATGGAGATCCTCGGCCGGGACTCTTCCCTGGCCCGGCTCCGGGCGCTGCGCGCCACGCTGTGACGCCCGCGGAGCCGCTGGGCGTGCAGGCGGTGCTGTTCGACCTGGACGACACGCTCGTGGACACCGCCGCCGCGTTCGCCGCAGCGGTGGCGGCGGTGGCCGAGGAGTTCCTGCCGCACCTGGAGCCTGCCCGCTACCCGGAGGTGCTGGCCACCTGGCGTGCGGACACCGGTGGGTACTACCAGGCGCACGTGGACGGGCTGATCGACTACCGCACCCAGCGGCGGTCCCGCGCAGAGCAGATCCAGGAGCGGTTCGACGGCAAGGCGCTGTCCGAGGCCGGCTTCGGCCGCTGGACGCAGGTGTGGGACCGGGCGTTCACCACCTCCTGGGTCGCGTTCGACGACGCCGTCCCGGCCCTGTCCGCGTTGCGTTCTGCTGGTCTGGGGGTGGGCTGCGTGACGAACGCCGCCGAGTCCCAGCAGCGGGCGAAGCTCGCCGCGACCGGGCTCACCGAGACCGTTCCGCTGCTGGTCACCCTGGACACCTTCGGGGTCGGCAAACCTGATCCTCGGGTGTTCCACGAGGCGGTCCGCCGTCTGGACGTGCCGGCCCAGCGGGCGCTCTACGTGGGCGACGAGCCGGTGATCGACGCCCGCGCCGCGAGCGCTGCCGGACTGCGCGGTGTCTGGCTGGACCGGCCGGGGCGGCGTCGCGGGCACGCCGGGGAGGACCCGGAGGCGCTGCGTGCGGAGGGCATCGCCGTGGTTCAGGATCTGCAGGGCGTGCTGGACCTCCTCCACCTGCCCCCACGGTGAGGGTGGGGTGGGCGCGGTCAGCGGTCGATGTCGAAGGAGGAGTAGCCCTGCGGCTGCTCCTCGGTCACCTGGTGCTCGGTGACCGTCGCGTGCCGCGGACCGTCCGCGAGCCAGTCGACCAGCTCGGTGACCGACTCCTGGGCGCCCTCCACCCACGCCTCCACACTGCCGTCACGGCGGTTGCGCACCCAGCCGGTCACTCCGGCGGACTGTGCCTGCCGGACCGTCGCGGCCCGGAAACCCACCCCTTGCACGATGCCGCTGACCACGATGCGGCGTGCCGCCTTCTCGTCCTGCTGCTGGGCTCGTCTCCACCACACCATGCCTCCATGATGCCCCGTCCAGACAACTGCCCTCTGGCCTGCGCCGTCCGGCGGTGCGCACCGATTTCTGTGCACGGCGCCAGACCGTGGAGACTGGCGCCTGCCCGGAACGTCCAAGGAGCATGATGACCAGCCGCACGAGCGAGGGCCCGGACCGCTGGCCCGGACGGTGCCTGCTCGCCTGGCGCACCAGGAGAGGCGGACTGCCACGGTGAGCCTCACCGCGTTCGTGCTGCTCGGCGTGACCGTGCTGGTCGCCGCCTTCGTGCAGGGCTCTGCCGGGATGGGGTTCGCGATGATCGCCGCACCGGTGGTCGGCCTGCTGGACCCCACCCTCATCCCGGTGCTGCTGCTGGTGCTGATGATTCCGCTGAACGCCTACGTGGCCTGGCGGGAACGCAGCGCGCTGGACTGGCGCGGCGTGCGCTGGATCAGCGTCGGTCGCTTCGCCGGGACGTTCCTCGGCCTGTGGATCCTGCTCGTGGTGAGCCTCTACCAGCTGTCCCTGCTGATCGGGATCTCCACTGTGCTGGCCGCAGTCGTCGCGCTGCTCGCACCGGCGTTCCAGGCGAACCGGACCGGGCTCGCTGCTGTGGGGCTGGTCACCGGCATCACCGAGACCTCCACCGGTGTGGGCGGACCGCCGCTCGTGCTGGCCTACCAGCACCAGTCCGGCCCGACCCTGCGCGCCACTGTGGCGGCGTGCTTCCTGGTCGGCGAGGTCGTCTCCCTGGCGGTGCTCGGCATCGGGGGCCAGATCGACGGCGGCACTCTCCTGGCTACTGTCGTTCTCCTGCCGTTCCTGGTGCTGGGGTCGCTCGCGAGCAGGTTCACCCACCACCGCCTGGATGGTCCGCTGCTGCGCTACCTGGTGCTCGCCTTCGCGATCGTCTCTGGGATCCTCGTCATCCTGCAGGCCTGACCCCGTCGGCGCCATCAGGTGGCCGACCAGCCTCGTTCACCTCGACATACATAGGACTCCTATGTAAAATAGCAGCACGTGACCCCCGCCGACTCCGTACCGCGTCCGCCTGAGCGCCAGAGCGTTCCCGGAACCGGCACGCTCGGTCCGGACCTGCTGGCGGTGATCGCCCGGCTGAACCGGTGGGCCACCTCCCGCGCGGGGCTCGAGGTCCCCGCCGCGCAGGCGCGTCTGCTGGCGGCCGTGGAGCAGATCGGACCGGCCCGCACCTCGGACCTGGCCCGCCTGGACAGCTCCACCCAGCCGACGATCACCGTCCAGCTGCAACGCGCCGAGCAGGACGGCTGGGTGCGTCGCACCGCTGATCCCAGTGACGGGCGCGCCAGCCTGGTCGAGCTGACCGACACCGGTCGGGGGGTGCTCCGCGACGTCCGGTCCGCCCGTGCCGCCGCACTCGCCCCCCGCCTGGACGAGCTCACCGCCACGGAACGGGACGTGCTCACCCGGGCGATCGCCGTCGTCGAACGCCTCCTGGACGGATCCTGATACCGGGGCCCACAGCCCCAGACAAGGAGCTCTATGCTGCGTCAACCCCGATCCGTGCTGGCCGTCGCCTTCGCCAGCATCATCGCCTTCATGGGTATCGGTCTGGTCGACCCGATCCTCAAACCCATCGCCGACGAGCTCGGGGCCACCCCCTCCCAGGTGTCCCTGCTGTTCACCAGCTACATGGCGGTGATGGGGCTGGCGATGCTGCTCACCGGTGCGGTCTCCAGCCGGCTCGGGGCGAAGACGACGCTGCTGCTGGGGCTGGTGGTGATCATCGTCGGGGCCGGGATGGCGGGCCTGCAGGACGGGGTCGCGGGGATCATCGCCTGGCGGGCCGTGTGGGGGCTGGGTAACGCACTGTTCGTCGCCACGGCGCTGGCCACGATCGTCTCCTCGGCCCGTGGCTCCGTCGGCCAGGCGATCATCCTGTACGAGGCGGCCCTCGGAGTGGGCATCGCAGTGGGTCCGCTGGTCGGCGGACTGCTCGGTCACCTGTCCTGGCGGGGACCGTTCTTCGGCGTCTCCGGTCTGATGCTCATCGCCGCAGTGGCCACGATCTTCCTGGTGCCTCCCACACCGCGGCCGCCGCGTGCCACCTCGCTGGCCGAACCGCTGGCAGCCCTGCGGCACCGCGGGCTGCTGATCACCGGACTGACCGCGCTGCTGTACAACTTCGGCTTCTTCACCCTGCTCGCGTTCACCCCGTTCCCGCTGGACCTCGGCGCGCTGCAGATCGGCGGCATCTTCTTCGGCTGGGGCGCGCTGCTGGCGATCACCTCCGTGTGGGTCGCACCGCGGCTGCAGCGCCGGTTCGGCACGCTGCGCCCGATCACCTGGGCGCTGCTGACGTTCGCCACCATCCTGGCGCTGATGGCAGTGTTCACCGACCACAAGGTGGTGCTCGGCGTCGGCGTGATCCTGGCCGGTGCTGCGCTGGGCATCAACAACACGCTGATCACCGAGACGGTGATGAAGGCCGCACCAGTCGAGCGCGGGGTGGCCTCAGCGGCCTACAGCTTCGTGCGGTTCGCCGGGGGAGCGGTGGCGCCCTGGCTGGCCGGGTACCTCGGCGAGCAGGTCAGCGTGCACCTGCCGTTCTGGGTCGGTGCGGTCTCGGTGCTGGCCGCAGCCGTGCTGATCACCGCCGGCCGCAGGACGCTGGCGCACGTGGAGGAGGCCGGCTCGCCGGTGGCCTCGGTCGCCGAGGCGCAGGAGCTCACCGCGGCCGACTCCTGAGCCCCGGGACCGGCACTGTGACGATGCCCACGCCGCGGATTTTGGGCCGTGGCGCCGGCTCCGGTAGAGTCAACCGGCGGTAGCGCGATTGCGTGCCGGGCCACAAGCCGACAGCACGCAGCGCGATACCCCATTGGGGTATGGTGTAATCGGCAGCACGACTGATTCTGGTTCAGTTAGTCTAGGTTCGAGTCCTGGTACCCCAGCGAAGATCGTCCCGAGCACCGTCTCGGTTCCGGTACGATCTTCTTCGTCGCCCGGCCCCGTCGTCTAGTGGCCTAGGACGCCGCCCTCTCAAGGCGGTAACGCCGGTTCGAATCCGGTCGGGGCTACGAGGACGAGACCCCCAGCCACCACCGGCTGGGGGTCTCGTCGTCTCTGCCGGTGAGTGCGGGCCGCCTCGGGCGGGTTCGTGCATGGTCCCTGTACCCCGCCGGCGCTCGGTGGCACCATAGATCGATGGATCCGATCCCACAGCACTGGACGACGGCCGAAGAGGACGTGCAGACGCCGGACGGACGGCGATATGCCCTGCGGGTGTGGGGGTGGTCGGCGCGCTCGATGGCCGAGGCGGCCGATGTGGCTCGCGACCGGGTCACCGAGCTGGTGCAGCGGCTGCATCAGGGTGGGCCGCTGCGCCGGGACTCCTACTACCCACGCCTGCCGCTGCGCGAAGAGGTGCTCAGCGAGGTCCGTGATGGCGACGGCGCCCTGGTCGCTGCTGTCACCCGGAACCGGTACGGGGCGCAGGTGCTGAACACCGACCGGCTGCTGATCGCCGACGTGGACAGCCCGGATGCCGAACGCGGCACCCGGCGTGCGGCACGCGGATCGGGCGGTGCGCAGTCCCGGGGCGGCTTCGGTCGCCTGGTGGCCCGGTTGTTCGGTCGTGCCGGCCCGGCCGAGCAGATGTTCGACCCGCCGGCAGGGGCGGAGACCAGCGCCGCCTCGGGAGGTACCGAGGACGAGCCGGAGACCCCGGAGCTGGCCCGGATCGACACCTTCGCCGCGGCCCACCCCGAGCTGGGGGTGCACGTGTATCGCACCGCTGCTGGCTACCGGGTGCTGATCACCGGTGCGGACGCCCCGCCGGAGTCCGAGCGGGCCGCGGCGATCATGCGCGAGCTCTCCTCCGACCCGGTCTACGTGACGTTGTGCGCCACCCACCGCACCTACCGTGCACGGCTCACCCCGAAACCGTGGCGGGTCGGTTTCCCGGCGCTGACTGCCCGCTGGCCCTGGCGCGATGCCCGCACTGCTGACCGGGCGTCCCGATGGCTGGCCGGGTACACCGAGGCCTGCGCCGGCAGTGCGGTGTGCCAGAAGGTGCGCGATGCCCGCCGCGCCCCTGGCCCGGACGAAGTCCTCGTGCTGGATGCTCATGACCAGGCGGTCCTCGGTGCCGCTGGTGCGCCGCTGGCCTGATCGCGACCGACCACCTGTCTACCCGCCCGCGGGTCGCTCCGGTGGACCCAGGTTGGCCGGATACGCTCGCCTCTGACCTGGGGAGGTAGTGGATGAGGCAGAGCAGGGCGCAGCAGCCGCCACGGTCGGCGGTGCTGCGGGCCGGGGCGTTGCTGACCGCGGGCGGGCTGGTGCTGACCGCCTGCACCGACCCGGACGACGCCGGTCCGGAAGCGGTCGAGCCCGAGCCGGAGGTGGCGGCCGCCGAGGCGCTCGCGGCAGCACTGACCACCGGAGACTTCTCCGCCGCCCCGCTCAGCGAGGAGGACCGGACGCTCGCCACCGAGGAGGCCGAGGAGGTGCTCGGGGAGGTGGCCGCCGTGCTGGAACCCGCCGTGGAGGTCACCTGGTCCTCCAGCACCTATGACGAGGGGGAGGGTACCGCCGCCGACGCCGCGCTCACCTGGACCTGGGACGTACCCGGTAGCGAGGACGACTGGTCCTACCCGGTCTCGGTGCACCTGGTCGCCACCGACGACGGGCCCTACCTGACCGAGTGGTCACGCGACCTGCTCGCCCCCGACCTGGGCGAGGACGAGGTGCTCACCGTGACCCAGGGGTCGGCCCCGCGCGGTCAGGTGCTCGGACAGGACGAGGAGGTGCTGGTCACCGAGACCGACATCTACCGGATCGGCATCGACAAGACCTACATCCCCCGTGCGGACTGGGAGGACCAGGCCCTCGAGCTGGCCGAGGCCCTCGAGCTCGACGACCCCGAGGCGTATGCCGACAGGGTGCTGTCCGCGGGCGACCGCGCGTTCCTGGTCGCCATGGAGGTCCGCCAGGACGACCCGGGCGATGTGGACATGGACGCGGTGCGCTCGGTCGAGGGCGTCAACCTGGTGCCGGCTGTGCGCCAGCTCGGCCCCACCCCCGGCTTCGCCACGGAGATCCTCGGCCGGGTGGGGGAGGCGACCGCGGAGATCATCGAGGACTCCGACGGCGCCGTGCAGCAGGGCGACCAGGTCGGCCTGTCCGGACTGCAGCGGGTCTACGACGAGCAGCTGCGCGGGTTCGGCGCCCTGACGGTGAGCGTGACCACCTCCGAGGACGCCGAGCCCACCGAGGTGTTCACCGCCGAGGCGGTGCGCGGCCAGCCCTTGCGGACCACGTTGGACTCCGGTCTGCAGGTGCTCGCCGAGCAGGTCCTCGCCGACCAGGAGTCGCCGAGCGCGCTGGTGGCGATCCGGCCCTCCACCGGTGAGGTGCTCGCCGCCGCCAGCGGACCGGCCAGCGAGGGCTGGTCCACGGCGACCCTCGCCCAGTACCCGCCGGGTTCGACGTTCAAGGTGATCACGCTGCTCGCGTTGCTGCGGTCCGGGATGGAGCTCGACGACGCGGTCAGCTGCGCCAAGACGCTGGAGGTGAACGGTCGGGAGTTCGAGAACTATCCCGGCTACCCGGAAGACTCGCTCGGCGAGATCACCCTGGAGCAGGCGGTCGCCCAGTCCTGCAACACCGCGCTGATGGACCAGCGCGACCAGGTCGGTGCCGCCGACCTCGTCAGCGCCGCCGAGGCGCTCGGTCTGGGCCGCGGCGACGACGTAGACCTGGGCGTCCCCGTCTTCCTCGGGTCGGTGCCGGAGCAGGCCGAGGGCACCCAGCTGGCCGCGGAGATGATCGGCCAGGGCCAGGTGCTCGCCTCACCGCTGGCGATGGCCACAGTGGCCGCCTCCATCGCCGCCGAGCAGCGGGTCACCCCGCAGCTGCTCGTCGCAGATGCCGAGGACGGCGCAGCCCAGGGGGAGGAGGATGCCGCACCGGGCCAGGAGGGTCAGGACGAGACCGAGGACGAGAGCCAGGAGGCGGGCGACGGCGAGGACGCCACTGAGGGTGAGGACGCCACCGAGGACGAGGACGCCACCGAAGGTGACGCTGCGGAGGCGACCGACGATGCAGCGGACACCGCTGCGGACGACTCGGAGGTCGCTGCCCCGCTGACCCACACCGAGGCGACGCTCCTGCAGCAGGTGATGCGCGCCGTCGTCACCGATGGCACCGGCACCGCCCTGGGCGACGTGCCGGGCGATGACGTGCTGGCCAAGACTGGCACCGCCGAAGGAGCGGAGGACGCCACGCACGGCTGGATGATCGCGATCCAGGGCGACCTGGCGGTGGCCGCGTTCGTCGGTGAGGGTGGCCGCGGTGGGGCTGCCACCGCCGGCCCGCTGGTCGAGGAGTTCCTCACCGAGCGCTGAGCAGGCTCAGTTCTCCTCGCTGGCCCGCAGCACCTCGGTGAGCCGGTTCGCAGCGGCCATCACCGCGTTGGAGTGCAACCGGCCCGGTTGGCGGGTCATCCGCTCGATCGGTCCAGAGACCGACACCGCGGCGATCACCCGCCCGGAGGGCCCGCGCACCGGGGCCGACACCGAGGCCACCCCGACCTCGCGCTCGCTCACGCTCTGCGACCAGCCGCGCCGGCGAACCCCGGAGAGGATCGTGGCGGTGAACTTCGCCCCGTGCAGCCCGCGGTGCAGCCGGTCCGGCTCCTCCCAGGCGAGCAGCACCTGGGCGGCCGACCCGGCGAGCATCGACAGCGTCGCGCCGACCGGGATCGAGTCGCGCAGCCCCATCGTCTTCTCCGCCGCGGCCACGCAGATGCGCTGGTCGCCCTGACGGCGGAACAGCTGGGCGCTCTCCCCGGTGTGGTCGCGTAGGGCGAGCAGCACCGATCCGGCGGCCGCCAGCAGCCGGTCCTCCCCGGCCGAGGCGGCCAGCTCGGCCAGGCGCGGACCGAGGATGAACCGGCCCTGCATGTCCCGGGCGACGAACCGGTGGTGCTCCAGCGCCACCGCCAGGCGGTGCGCAGTGGGACGGGCCAGGTGTGTGGCGGCGACGAGCTGCGCGAGCGTCGCGGGACCTGCCTCCAGGGCTCCCAGCACGGTCGCGGCTTTGTCGAGAACGCCGACTCCGCTAGAATTGTCCATAGGTCGATATTGCCGTCTCATACCGTGAGATGCAAATCGACTGGCTGGGCGTCCCGCCACCAGCGGGGCACAAGTGAGGAACGAAGGTGACGTGCGATGGCCGGAACGTTGGCTGAGAAGGTGTGGCGGGACCATGTGGTCCGCAAGGGGACCGGCGGTGAGCCGGACCTGCTCTACATCGACCTGCACCTCGTGCACGAAGTGACCAGTCCGCAGGCGTTCGAGGGCCTCCGGCTCGCCGACCGTCCGGTGCGTCGTCCCGACCTGACGATCGCCACCGAGGACCACAACACCCCGACGCTGGACATCGACCTGCCGATCGCGGACCTGACCAGCCGCACCCAGATCGAGACGCTGCGCCGCAACACCGAGGAGTTCGGCATCCGGCTGCACTCCCTGGGGGATGCCGACCAGGGCATCGTGCACGCCGTCGGCCCGCAGCTGGGGCTCACCCAGCCGGGACTGACTGTGGTGTGCGGGGACTCCCACACCTCCACCCACGGCGCGTTCGGGGCGCTCGCCTTCGGTATCGGCACCTCCGAGGTGGAGCACGTGCTGGCCACCCAGACGTTGCCGCTGGCGCCGTTCAAGACGATGGCCATCACGGTCAACGGTGAGCTGCCGGCCGGAGCCACCTCCAAGGACATCATCCTGGCGATCATCGCCAAGATCGGCACCGGTGGTGGCCAGGGGTACGTGCTGGAGTACCGGGGCGAGGCGATCCGCAAGCTCTCCATGGAGGCGCGGATGACGATCTGCAACATGTCCATCGAGGCCGGTGCCCGTGCCGGGATGATCGCTCCGGACGAGACCACCTTCGCTTACCTCGAAGGCCGTCCGCACGCACCGGAGGGCGCGGAGTGGGATGCGGCGATGGAGTACTGGAAGACGCTGCGCACCGACGACGACGCGGTCTTCGACGCCGAGGTGGTGCTCGAGGCTGCGGACCTGGAGCCGTACGTCACCTGGGGCACCAACCCCGGGCAGGGGCTGCCGATCTCCGGCCGAGTGCCGGTTCCGGAGGAGATCGGCGACGAGAACGCCCGGATCGCGGCCGAGCGTGCTGTGGAGTACATGGACCTGGTGCCCGGCACGCCGCTGCGGGACATCGCCGTGGACACGGTGTTCATCGGTTCGTGCACGAACGGGCGGATCGAGGACCTGCGCTCGGTGGCCAAGGTGCTCAAGGGCCGGAAGAAGGCGGAGAACGTGCGCGTGCTGGTGGTACCGGCCTCGGCACGGGTCCGGCTGCAGGCCGAGGCCGAGGGCCTGGACGAGATCTTCCTCGACTTCGGTGCGGAGTGGCGCAACGCCGGCTGCTCGATGTGCCTGGGGATGAACCCGGACCAGCTGTCCCCGGGGGAGCGGGCCGCCTCCACCTCGAACCGCAACTTCGAGGGCCGGCAGGGCAAGGGCGGGCGCACCCACCTGGTGTCCCCGCTGGTCGCCGCCGCCACTGCGGTGCGCGGCACCCTGTCCGCGGTCGCCGATCTGGACCTGCCCGAGGAGGTCGACCTGACCTCCTTCGACGGCTCACCGCTCACGCCGCTGGATCCCAGCGTCCCGATGCACGTCTGAGCCCCCGACCACCACGAGGAGGACATCATGGAGAAGTTCACCACCCATACCGGTGTCGGGGTGCCGCTGCGCCGCAGCAACGTCGACACCGACCAGATCATCCCGGCGGTCTACCTCAAGCGGGTCACCCGTACCGGGTTCGAGGACGCACTCTTCGCCGCCTGGCGCGGTGACCCGGCGTTCGTGCTGAACCAGGAGGCCTACTCCAGCGGTTCGGTGCTGGTGGCCGGCCCGGACTTCGGTACCGGTTCCTCCCGCGAGCACGCCGTCTGGGCGCTGAAGGACTACGGCTTCAAGGTCGTGCTCGCCTCCCGGTTCGCCGACATCTTCCGCGGCAACTCCGGCAAGCAAGGACTGCTCGCCGCCCAGCTCGCCCAGGAGGACATCGAGCTGATCTGGAAGGTGCTCGAGGCCGAGCCCGGCACGGAGATCACCGTGGACCTGGAGCACAAGACCGTCACCTGCCGGGACGTGGTCGCCACCTTCACCATCGACGACTACACCCGCTGGCGGCTGATGGAGGGCCTGGACGACATCGGCCTGACCCTCGGGTACGAGGAGGACATCGCCGCCTTCGAGACCAGCCGCGCCGCCTGGCGCCCGCACACCCTCCCAGCCAAGCACCTGCCGTCGGTGGAGGTGACACCGGCCCGCCCGGTCTCCTGACCCGCCTTCTGCACCGGTGGGCTTACCCTGGACCGTGCCGACCGCCGATCGGCGGGACGGGTCGGTCGAGAGGACGAGGGAATGAGCCAGCTGCGGGTGGACGGCGGAACGCCGCTGAACGGAGAGATCACCGTACGTGGTGCGAAGAACTTCGTGTCCAAGGCGATGGTCGCAGCACTGCTCGGCGAGGACCCCAGCGAGCTGCGCAACGTCCCGGAGATCCGCGACGTCAACGTGGTCGCCGGGCTGCTGCAGCTGCACGGTGTGCAGGTCTCCCGGGACGTGGCCGGGGGAGTGGTGCGCCTGGACCCGAGCAACGTGGAGTCCGCGCACAAGGCGGACATCGACACCCACGCCGGCGCCAGCAGGATCCCGATCCTGCTCTGCGGGCCGCTGCTGCACCGGCTCGGCGAAGCATTCATCCCCGACCTGGGCGGCTGCCGGATCGGCGACCGGCCGATCGACTACCACCTGGAGATCCTGCGCCAGTTCGGCGCCCAGGTGGACAAGCTGGACACCGGCATCCTGATCACCGCACCGCGCGGGCTGCGCGGCACCAAGGTGCACCTGCCCTACCCCAGCGTGGGCGCCACCGAGCAGCTGCTGCTCACCGCCGTCCGCGCCGACGGGGTGACCGAGCTCTCCGGGGCGGCGATCGAACCGGAGATCATGGACCTGATCGCCGTGCTGCAGCGGATGGGCGCGATCATCTCCGTGGACACCGACCGGGTGATCCGGGTCGAGGGTGTGGACCGCCTCGGCGGCTATGTGCACACCGCGCTCGCGGACCGGATCGAAGCCGCCTCCTGGGCTGCGGCTGCACTGGCCACCGGTGGGGACGTGTACGTACGCGGTGCCCAGCAGCCGTCGATGATGACCTTTCTGAACACCTTCCGCAAGGTCGGCGGCAGCTTCGACATCGACGACGAGGGCATCCGGTTCCGTCACCCCGGCACCGAGCTGCGCTCCATCGTGCTGGAGACCGACGTGCACCCGGGGTTCATGACCGACTGGCAGCAGCCGCTGGTGGTCGCCCTCACCCAGGCTGCGGGGCTGTCCATCGTGCACGAGACCGTCTACGAGAACCGGTTCGGCTTCACCGCGGCACTGCGCCAGATGGGGGCGACCATCCAGGTCTACCGGGAGTGCCTGGGCGGGCTGGAGTGCCGGTTCGGGCGGCGCAACTTCATCCACTCCGCAGTGATCTCCGGACCGACGCGGTTGCGTGCCGCGGACATCGAGGTGCCCGACCTGCGCGGCGGCTTCTCCCACCTGATCGCTGCGCTGGCCGCTGAGGGGACCTCCCAGGTGCGCGGGATCGAGCTCATCGACCGCGGCTATGAGAACTTCACCGGGAAGCTGGAGGCGCTCGGGGCGAAGATCGTGCGCGAGTGACCGGACTGGTTCGCCAGGGAGTTGCCAGGCGCTTCCCAGGCAATCATCAGGAACGCGTCGCACTCTGAGGGACATCGGGACAAAGCCCCGAGTCGGTCGTCGGGACAACGGCCGATCTGCCTCCCCGGTCTCCGTCTCCCGCCGGGGAGAGTAGCGCGAGCCCACTCCCCGTATGCTCGCGCCGAGGGCGCCGGGCCGCGAAGGCCCGGCGCCCTCCTTCGTGCCCACAGTGCCGGCGACGGCGGGGCCCGCCCCGGCCGGGTGAGGTCGCCTGCTGTGCTGGTGCGGGCGCTGTGCCGGACGGCGGAGCTCGCCGAGCGTGGCCAGGTTCGCGCGGTCGCGGGCGTGAGCGGGCCGGTCACAGTCCGGTCACGATCGCGGGATCTGCTTGCCGTCCATTAGTAAGTCAGATTTACTAACAAACATGTCGTCGACATCGCCGTCTCTCGCCCCGGACCCGGGCGCTCCGCAGGGGCCGCGCGCCCCGGCGACCCGTGCCCAGGCCAAGGCCACTCCCGGCGACACCCGTGCGCACAACCGCTCGCTGGTGCTGGCCCAGCTGTTCCACGGCGGTCAGGCCTCCCGGGCCGATCTTGCCCGAGCCACCGGGCTCACCCGGGTGACCGTCTCCACCCTGGTGGCCGACCTGATCGCCGAGGGACTGCTCGTCGAGCTCGGGCCGGCGCAGGCGGGTCGGGTGGGCAAGCCGGCCACGCTGGTCGGGATGCGCCTGGACGTCTACGACGTGATCGCCGTGGACCTATCGGACGACACGCTGCTGCGCGGTGCCGTGGTCGACCTCTCCGGACGGGTGCGGCAGCGCCGCACCAGTCCGCTGTCCGGTCGCACCGGCACTGCAGCGGTGCAGGCACTGCGCGACCTGTGTGCCGAGCTGATGGCCGCCACCAGCCGCCGCGTGCTCGGTATCGGTATCGGCAGCCCCGGTGTGGTGGAAGGCGGCGGGGTGGTCGTGCAGGCGCCCAACCTCGGCTGGCAGGACGAAGCCCTCTCCGACGTGCTCACCGAGGCCCTCGGTACCCCGGTGTGGGTCGCCAACGACGCGAATGCCGCCGTGCTCGCCGAGGTCACCTTCGGGGCCGCTGCCACCGGCTGGGTCACAGTGGTCACCGTGGGCCACGGCGTCGGCGCCGGACTGGTGGCCGACCGGCAGCTGGTGCGCGGTGCGCACGCCGCAGCCGGTGAGCTGGGCCACGTGACGTTGGACCCCGAGGGGTCGATGTGCGCCTGCGGCCGGCGCGGCTGCCTGGAGACCGTGCTGGCGGCACCGGCGCTGCGGCGCGCGCTGACCGCCGCAGGCACCGAGGGCCGCTCAGCGGTGCTGCAGCACGCCGGCCAGGCCCTCGGCGCCGTCCTGGCCCCGGTGGTCTCCACCCTGGACCTGCGGGAGGTGCTGCTCTCCGGCCCTCCGGAGCTGCTCGACGGCCCGCTGCGCGAGGCGGTGCAGCGGACGCTCGCGGACCGGACGATGCCGATCATCGGCTCCGACCTGACCGTACGGATGGCTCGACTGGGCGAGGACGGTGTCCTCGTCGGTGCCACCGCACTGGTGATCTCCGGCCAGCTGGGGGTGTCGTGACCACCTCCCGGTTCAGCCCGATCGCCCTGGCAGGAGAGGACCACCGCCCGCCGGTGCCTCCTGCCCGGGCGAGCACCCCGTGCACCCGACAGGACGGAACGGTTCCGTCTCTGATGAGAAAGGAAGACCCGTGAGAAGAACAAGACTCACCACCTGCGGCGTCGCAGCAGTGGCAGCGATGAGCCTCACGTTGGCCGCCTGTGGATCGGGCGACAGCTCCGGATCCGGCGGCGAGAGCCCAGCCGGCGGCGGGGAGGGCGGCACCAGCCAGGTGCGTGTCTGGCTCGTCGGTTCGGACACCCCCGACGAGGCACGGCAGCACCTGATCGACACCTTTGCCGAGCAGCACGAGAACGCCGAAGTGGTCATCGAGGAGCAGATCTGGGACGGCCTGGTGGACAAGCTGAGCACCTCGCTGTCCGGTTCGGACAGTCCGGACGTGGTCGAGGTGGGCAACACCCAGTCCGCCACGTTCACCACCATCGGGGCGTTCGCACCCCTGGACGAGTACTACGAGGAGCTCGGTGGCGACGACCTGCTGCAGGGCTTCGTGGAGGCCGGTACTGCGGACGACACGTTGTATGCGGTGCCGTACTACGCCGGCTCGCGGCTGGTCTTCTACAACAACGACATGGTCGAGGAGGTGCCCGAGACTCTCGAGGAGTACGTCCAGCTCGCAGCGGACCTGAAGTCCGAGCACTCTGGTGAGCAGGGCTTCTCCGGGCTGTGGTGGCCGGGCCAGGACTGGCGCAACGGTCTGCCGTTCATCTGGGCCGCCGGTGGCGAGATCGCCGTGCAGGAGGACGACGGACGCTGGGTCGGCGCGCTCTCCTCGCCGGAGTCGATCGAGGGTCTGGAGCTGGTCCAGGAGGCGATGCTGACCGGTTCCGGTGCAGCACCGGACGCGAACGAGACCGACCCGCAGGTGCCGTGGTGCGCCGAGCAGGCCGCGATGATCTCCGCTCCCGGCTGGGTGAAGTGGACCCTGCTGGACGAGGAGCAGGGCTGCCCGGACTTCGAGGAGAAGATCGGTGTGTTCGCCCTCCCGGGCAGCGAGCCTGGTAGCACCGCCCCGATCTTCCTCGGCGGCTCGAACGTCGCGGTCGCCTCGAACGCCCCGCACCCGGACCTGGCGCTGGATGCGCTGCGGATCATGCTCTCCGACGAGTACCAGACCATCATGGCCGAGCACGGCCTGATCCCCGCCCGTACCTCCCTGGTGTCGGCGATGGGGGACAGCCCGGAGGCCGAGGCGGCTGCGCAGGCCGCCACCAACACCCGGCTCACCCCGGCGACGCCGGCCTGGTCGAACGTCGAGTCCGACCGGATTCTGGAGGACCTGTTCCAGCAGCTGGCCCAAGGTGACGACGTTGCCCAGGCAGCTGCGGACGCGGACCAGCGCATCACTGATGCGCTGAACCGCTGAGTCCCTCTGTCCACCACCGGGCCGGCCCCGCGGGGCCGGCCCGGCACCTGGAGCCTTGAGCGATGACCACCTCCACTGCTGCTCGCGTCACCGAGCCGCCGGCTCGCCCGCCGCGTCCGCACCGCCGCAGGTCGCTGACCGGGGGCCGGCGCGGTCTTGCGCTGTACGCCTACACCTTGCTTCTGCCGGCTGGGGCGATCCTGCTGGTCTTCACCGGCTACCCGCTGGTGAAGATGCTCCTGTTCTCGGTGCAGGACTACACCCGGGCGAACCTGTTCAACCGGGACAAGCCGGTCGAGCTCGTCGGCCTGGAGAACTACCGGGAGGTTCTCACCGATCCCACCTTCTGGGCGGTGATGGCCCGTTCGCTGGCGCTGTGCGCAGTGCTGGTGACCCTGACCATGACGCTGGGAATGCTGATCGCCCTGCTGATGAACCGGCTGCGCACCGGGTTGCGGGTGCTGGTGAGCATCGGGCTGCTGCTGGCCTGGGCGATGCCGCAGCTGACCTCCACCGTGGTCTGGGGGTGGATGTTCGACTCCGAGTACGGCGTGGTGAACTACCTGCTGATGCAGCTCGGCCTCGAGCAGTACTTCCAGCACTCCTGGTTGTACTCGCCGCTGAGCTTCTTCCTGGTGCTCACCCTGATCATCACCTGGCAGTCGGTCCCGTTCGTCGCCTTCACCCTCTACGGTGCGCTCACCCAGGTGCCCGGTGAAGTGCTCGAGGCCGCTGAGATCGACGGTGCGAACGCCCAGCGACGCTTCTGGCAGGTGACGATCCCGTTCATCAAGCCGGTGCTCGCCGTCGTGCTGATCCTCCAGGTGATCTGGGACATGCGGGTCTTCACCCAGGTGTACGCGCTGCAGGGGATGGGTGCCCAGACCGAGGCCACCAACACCATCGGCGTCTACATCTTCCGGCACGGTGTCGCCCAGGGGAACTTCGGCACCGGTTCGGCGATCGCGGTCCTGCTGACCGTGGTGATGCTCATCCTGTCCTTCGGCTACCTGCGCAGCATGCTCAAGGAGGCCAAGCCATGACTGTCGCTGCACCCACCGCTCGCCCTGGTTCCCGCCCTGGTTCCCGCCCTGGCTCCCGCCCCGGCTCTCGGCGCCGGCGCGGATCGCGCCGTACCCGCGGCCAGGCCGGCTGGCTCGGCTCGCTGGCCGCGATCGGAGTGTTCCTGGCCTCGGTGTTCCCGGTCTACTGGATGCTGAACACCTCACTACTGCCGAACCGGCTGATCCGCAACGTGGAGCCGACGTTCTTCCCGGTCGAGCCAACGTTGCGCAACTACGCGGCGTTGTTCCTCGACGGGCAGTTCCCGTTCCTGCTCGCCCTGCGCAACTCGCTGCTGGTCACCGTGATCACCGTGGCAGTGGCGCTGCTGTTCGGGTTCCTCGCCGCACTGGCCGCCACCCGGTTCGCCTTCCTCGGCCGGCGGGCGTTCATCGTCATCATCCTGGTCATCCAGATGATCCCCGGTGAGGCGATGATCATCTCGCTGTACTCGATGCTGGACTCCTGGCAGATGCTGAACACGATCCGCGGGCTGTCCCTGGTGTATGTGGCGAGCGTGCTGCCGTTCACCGTCTGGATGCTGCGCGGGTTCGTCGCCGGGGTGCCGGCCGAGCTGGAGGAGGCCGCGCAGATCGACGGGTGCACCAAGCTCGGCGCGTTCGTCCGGGTCACCTTCCCGCTGATGGCCCCGGGCCTGATCTCCACCGGGGTGTTCGGCTTCATCCAGGCCTGGAACGAGTTCGTGCTCGCTCTGGTGGTGATGTCCCGGCCCGAGTCGCTGACCCTGCCGGTCTGGTTGCGCTCGTTCCAGCAGGCCAACCGCGGCACGGACTGGGGCGCGATCATGGCCGGTTCGATGCTGATGTCCATCCCGGTGGTGATCTTCTTCCTGATCGTGCAGGGCCGGATGACCTCCGGTCTGGTCTCCGGCGCGGTCAAGGGATGACACCTGAGCTGGACGTATCTGGTGCCGAATCGCCGCTAGTGGAGTACAACTAGAGGGTCCGATCTCTCTTGGATCTCACTGAGGAGGTGCATGGCGATGGCGGCTGATGCGATCACCCCGATCCTCGCCAACAACCGCAGGCTCAAGATCTACCAGGGCCTGTGGGGCGAGTGCCTTGCCGAGTTCCTCGGCACGGCGGTACTAGTCCTGTTCGGATGTGGATCGGTGGCCATGGCCGTGGCGGCCCTGCCCGGTACCGACCGTACCGAGGGACCGACGACGTTCTTCCTGGGCAGCGGCGACTGGCTGCTGATCACCTGGGGGTGGTGCCTGGCGGTGGTCTTCGGAGTGTATGTGGCCGGAGGCGTGACCGGCGCGCACATCAACCCGGCGGTCACCCTGGCATTCGCCGTCCGCCGCAAGTTTCCCTGGCGGAAGGTCGTCCCGTACTGGCTCGCCCAGCTGGTCGGCGGCTTCGCTGGTGCTGCGGTGGTGCTCGCCGTCTATACCGACTCGATCCAGGCGTTCGACTCCCAGATGGAGACGTTCGCCGATACCGGCCACACCATCCCGACGCTCTCCATCTTCTCCACCTTCCCCGGCCCGTACTTCGACGGCGGCTGGTGGGGACCGTTCCTGGACCAGGTGGTCGGTACCGGGCTGCTGCTGCTGGCGATCGCCGCCGTGGTGGACATCCGGAACACGGCTGTGCGGGCGAACCTGGGCCCGTTGATCATCGGCTTCTCCGTGGGCGCGATCGGGATGTCCTTCGGTGCCAACGCCGGGTACGCCATCAACCCCGCTCGTGACCTGGGCCCGCGGCTGCTCGCCTGGGCCGGTGGCTGGGGTGAGCTGGCGATGCCCGGTAACGGTCCCTGGTTCTCCGGATACTTCTGGATCCCCATCGTGGGGCCGCTCGTCGGTGGTGTGATCGGCATCCTGGTCTACGACCTGTTCGTCGGGGACGTGCTGCACGCCCGCGCCATCGCTGCCGACGAGGCAGAGGTCGGCCGTACCACTCCCCACGACGAGGCCTGAGGAGGTCCCGAGCGCTCTGGTTCTCGGTTGGTGAACCGATTCACGTCGCGAACCAGAGCGCTCGCGCACGGGCGGCCTGCGTGGCCGACCGGCGGTGACTGGTCGGGCGAGGATCAACCGTCCGTGTGCTGCACGTCGATGACCAGCCGGGTCGGGTCGCTGAGGGCGAACACCCGGAACGGGGCGTCGGAGGAGTCGACGCCGAGCACGAGCTGGACCTCACCCTCGAACCAGCCCGCCAGGTAGACCTCCTCCACCTCGGGCAGATCGGTCGCCGTGGATCCGGGAGGCAGCTGCCCGTCACCCTCGGTGGGCAGCACCAGACCGGACACGTGCGCCACCAGCGACCCGTCGCCCTCGGTCTCGATCGGCCGGCCGCTGCCGTCCTCGCTCGGGTCGCCCTCAAACCCGACCCGCCAGCCGGGCGTGCCCTCACCCTTGAACGTCAGCACCACCCGGTCGTAACCCTCGTGCTCACCGCTGGTCAGGTCCACCAGCTGCAGCTGAGCACCGTCGGGTGCCGGGGTCTGCACCGGCTCAGCGTGCTGGGGGAACGGTTGCAGGTCGGAGGTGGACGGACCGGTGGTCTCCCCGGACGGACTCGCCGAGCTCGGCTCCTGGCCCGGTTCTCCGGTGCCGTTGCCTGAGGCTGAGGCTGACGGTGAGGGTGTGCTGGTCGGGGCCGGCTCGGGTGAGCCGGTGCACGAGGTGAGCAGCACACCGGCGGTGAGCACCGCCGTCACCGGCAGGAACGACAGCCTGGCCATGGTGATCTCCTCCTCAGCGTGAGCGTAGATCACTCCGCGCCCGCCGCCTGCGCCCGACCAGGGCGGGCATCGTGGACACCCCGCACCACCGTGCCCGCAACAGGGTGCGGTGCAGGTACTCTCGGTGGCGATGAGCCAGGAGAACCGAGTCCGGGTCGCCGTGCTGTTCGGCGGCCGCAGCGACGAGCACCCGATCAGCTGTGCCACCG
>Ga0209487_1000549_pt1 | contig 33887 bp, 26 predicted proteins | sample Poulit2012_FD_187524 | JGI IMG/M metagenome (GOLD analysis project Ga0209487, IMG submission 187524) | Agricultural soil microbial communities from Georgia to study Nitrogen management - Poultry litter 2012 (SPAdes) (version 2) | ecosystem: Environmental > Terrestrial > Soil > Agricultural land...
TCCGCCGCGGATAATCATGTCTTTGGCCCGGTCGACAATGTAGACGAAGCCTTCATCATCCAGGCGCGCTAGATCTCCGGAGTAGAACCAACCATCAACGAAAACTTCTTCGGTCGCGTCGGGACGGTTCCAGTATCCTTTGACGACGTTGGCGCCCTTAATGCGCAGTTCGCCAACTTCTCCTATCGGAAGCGGCTCTCGGCTCGCCGGATCAACTACTTCGACCTCACAGATCGCTACTGGCGGGCCAACGCTATCTCGGTGGGTAACGTAGTCAATCCCGCGATTGCTTGTCGTCATCGACGAGGTTTCAGTAAGTCCGTAACCGTTGCCTGGAGCGGCCTCAGGCAGCAGCTGGGTCGTGCGTTCGACCAGCACCGGGGCAGCGGATGCCCCTCCAGACGCCATAACCGTCAGACTACTGAGGTCACGATCTTCAAAATCAGGATGGTTGTACATCTGCGTGAGCATCGTGGGCACACCCGTGAAGTGCGTAACCCGTTCGCGTTCCATAAGTTCAAGTGCAGTGCCTGGCTCCCACTTGTACATGAGGACCAACGTGCCGCCACGCTCGAAAGCGCCCATCAGGACGGTGTGGCAACCGGTGGCGTGGAATAACGGCACCGCCATTAAAGAGACCATGGGGGCTGGCGTTGCCGCCTGAACTTCAGCCAGAGTGTGGCCCAATCGGAGCATGCTCCTGACGCCGGAATACACCTGGCTCACCACATTGCCGCAGATGTTGCGATGTGTCCCCAAAGCTCCCTTTGGAGTGCCGGTGGTGCCAGACGTGTAGAAGATTGTCGCATCGTCTTCTGGTCCCACCTCGACTTCAGGCAGCTCTTCAGCTGACCCGATGGTGGCGATGTCGCGGGAGTTTTCAGGCAGTGGTTTCGTTGGGCGGGCGACGATGGCCGGGATTGCCAGCTCAGGCAGCACAGTCTCTAATAGATCCATCCGTTCCTGATCTGCGATAAGGACCTTCGCTCCGGAGTCCCGGAGGCCGAATTCCAACTCCCGACCGGTCCACCAGGCGTTCAGGGGCACAACGATCGCACCTGTACACGAGGCCGCGAAGAAGGCGATGACCCATTCCGGATAGTTGCGCATCGCGATCGCAACCCGGTCGCCCTTGGTGATCCCGTAGGTCTCCATGAGCTCTCTGGCTAGTCCGGCGACTCTGGTGAAGTGCTCCCGATAGGTCAGGCGCTCATCGTCATAGACGAGGAAGTCCTGGTCACCAAAGGCTCGAGAGTTCTCAACCATGGCTCGGACACTGGGTGGAGCGTTTTTCCACGCCCGGACCGGTACGCCATCTCTGTCGATCTCGAGGGTCTCAAAAGGGGCCCCCTCTGCTGTGAGTTCTGCCTGAATATCCTCGTGAGACCTCTTTGGCTCCACGTACTCCACCTCCGCTATTTTAGTGTGATACCCAGCACATTCTACCCGCGGGGCTAAGGAGTTCAAGGTATGGCACCTCCTTACTCACACCATTCTCAAACCAGAGTGCGGAGCCAGTCGCGGGTGAGCGCTGGGTCGATGACATCGTCGATTTCGAAAATCATGGCCGCACTCATGGCTCGGCCTTGCTCATAGAGCTGGTCGGTGAGTTCAGCTTCCTTTGCTTCACGAGCCGCAGGGTCTTCAATGGCGGCGAGCTCTTTCGCATAACCGAGCCGTACCGCGCCTTCGAGTCCCATCGGTCCGAGTTCACCGCTTGGCCAAGAGATGGTGAATTGAGGGGACTTCGAACTACCGGCCAGCATTGCCATCGCACCCAAGCCGTAGGCTTTCCGGATGACAACGGCACCCACCGGTACGGTGAGCGAAGCGCCAGCCACGAAGAGATCGCCGAATGCGCGGACTCCGGGCTCTCGCTCGGCCTCGACACCGACCATGAAACCGGGGGTGTCGACAAACGAAACGACTGGGAGTCCATGATCTTGCGCGAGGGTCAGATGCTGAGTCATCGTCCGTGCGGCCTCGACGTCAATCGCGCCACCGAGATGGTGGTTGTTGTTGGCAATAATCGCAAGGGGTTTCCCATCGATACGGCCGAAACCGGTGATGGCACCGGCACCGAACTCCTGCCGAACTTCGGTGAAGGTTCCAGGGTCTACAACAGAGGTGATCGCATCGACCATTGAGAACGCACGCAGCCTCTCCGCCGGTACGACGGTGCGAGCGGTTTCGGCCAGCTCGTCGTCCACATCGGATGGGGCCATGTTGTCGTCTTGCTGCGAGCGCCGGGTGCCGGTCAGCATGGATAGTGTTTCTTTCACGTAGGCTACCGCTTCGGCCTCATCCTGGGCGAGGATGTCGATGACACCGTTGGCCATGTGCAGTTCGGCCGGGCCAATGTCTTCGGGGCGGTACTTGCCCAGTCCCCCACCTTCGATCATGGCTGGTCCGCCCATGCCAAGGTTGACCTCTGGCGTGGCGATAATCAGGTCGCACACCCCGGCTAGCGCTGCATTGCCGGCAAAGGTGTAGCCAGACACCACAGCAATCATTGGTACTTGCCCGCGTAGTGCCGCGAGGTCTGCGAATGTCGGCACGCTCAAGCCGACCGAGGGTGCCCGATCGGTTTCTCCTGGTCGGCCACCGCCGCCTTCAGCAAAGAGAATCAACGGTACCTGGCGTTCTATAGCGACTTGAATCAGGCGGTCTACTTTTGCGTGGTTGCGAGTGCCTTGCGTGCCCGCCAACACCGAGTAGTCATAGCTGATGACGACCACTTCTTGGCCTTCGATCGTCGCAACGCCTCCGACCAGAGCATCTCCCGACGTCTTTTCAATGAGGTCTTCGAGACTGCGACGTTTGGTTTGGGCAGCGATGGCCAAGGGTCCGTATTCAACGAAACTACCCGGATCTACTAGGTCAGCGACGTTTTCTCGCGCCGTGCGTCTGCCACGATCTCTGATTTTGGTTAGATGTTTCTCGCGGGCTTCATCCAGCACCGCTGCATGTCGTTCTTGGACCTCGGCCACGCCCGGGTGCGGTTCGACTTCGAGCGCTGCGTCTTCGTTCTGATCAGCGACGCCACTGAGCACAGCCAAAGGCGTGCCGGCGGAAACAAAGTCTCCCACCGAAACGAGGTGACGGATCGATTGAGCCACCGCTCCCGAGACTGGATGGTGCATCTTCATCGCTTCTATCACCACATATTCGCTGGGCTTCTCCCCAACGGATACGACGGTGCCGGTCAGCGAGGCACGAAGTAGCGTCTCACCGCTGCGAAGTTTTGGTTCAACCACCCCGTTGCCACTGAGCGGCGACGAGTGCGAGTTGCTAGCAGTGGCCACGGGAACCGCGGGGTTACGGGCTTGTCTGGCCGCTTCGATTTCGTTGGCGCAGTTGACGATGTCTGCTGCGCGGGCATCGAATGAGGTTGTGGTTTCATTGCCGGGGTCAAGGATCTGACCGATCGCTTGGAGTAAGGCGACGTTGGTCTCGATCCCGGCGATCCGAGTTTCGCAAAGCGCACGGTCTGCGGCAGATAATGCTGTCTCGAGTATGGGCCCCTGCACGATGATCTTCCCCAGCAGTGAGTCGAAGGCCCCGTTTACGGTGGTACCCGGTTGCACCCACGTATCAACGCGTACCCCGGGGCCCGTTGGCCAGGTGACGGCGTCGACCGTACCGGCACTGGGCATCGGCTCTCCCGAGGTCTGCATGGACTCGGCGGCTACGCGTAATTGGATTGCGTAGCCGCGTGGCTCGGGTGCCACAACCGGGTCGCCATCCAAGGTTAGGGGCTGTTTGCCTGTGGCAACATCAAGTTGGCAGGCCACAAGGTCCAGTCCGGTAACTTGCTCGGTTACTGTGTGCTCTACTTGGATGCGTGGATTGACTTCAAGCAGCTCATACCGGTCATCCGAAACCAGAAATTCCACGGTCGCCAAGGACATGTACCCGGCGGATTCCGTCAGGCGAGCTGCATCGGCGTGCAAACTTGCGCGCAATTCGTCACTGAGACCCGGTGCGGGGGCGATTTCCACCAGCTTCTGACGTCGACGCTGGATAGAGCAGTCGCGGTCCCCTAGGACATGGGCCCCGTCTGAAGTACCTAAGACTTGTACCTCGATATGCCGTGCGCCGGTAACGATCGCCTCGGCAAACACGCGGTCATCACCGAAGCCTGCTTGTGCTTCTGCGGCACAGGCCTCAAGAGCCTCCTGCAGTTTGTCGGGGTCATGGACCATGCGAATCCCGCGCCCACCACCACCAGCGACCGCCTTGATGGCAATCCCACCAGGATGCTCGGCGAGCAAGTCGGCTGCGGCAGAAACGGCCTCTTCGTACTCGTCTTTCGCCGTGGACAGCAGGCCGGTGGAGGCCGGAACGGGGATACCAAGTGATGCTGCGTGGTCGCGTGTGGCCTGCTTATCACCGAACAACTTGAGCACCTCAGCGGAGGGCCCAATCCACGTGATCCCGGCTTCTTCGCACAGCCGGGCCATCTGCGGTGACTCGGCCAAGAACCCATAGCCGGGATGCACGAGTTGGGCACCGGTGGAGCAGGCAGCTTCAAGAACCGCTTGGGCATCCAGATATGCCGCAGCGCCGCGCCCCGGCAGCGTCATGACTTCGTCGGCCAGTTGCACGTGTAGGCCCGCAGCTCCGCCCAGAGCTTCCTCATCTGAGGAACGGATAGCGACGGTGCGCATTCCGTGAGCTTGTGCTGTTCGGATGATCCGCGCAGCGATTTCGCCTCGATTGGCAATAAGAATTGTAGGAGTGTTATGCATAATGATGTTTGGTCTCCGGTGACGCAGATTTTCAGTGGTGTGAGGTGGGCAAAGTCAATTGGCTCGAGTCAGCTGATCGACCTGTTCGACGAGCTCGGTCTTGCGTATCTTGCCCGTGGCGGTCATCGGCATTTGATCGACAAATACAAATTCGGGCACCTTGAACACCGCCATGTTTTCTTTGGCCCACGCGGTGAGTTCCTCCGCGTCCGGCTGGGCCCCCGGCGTGGGGATCACAAAGGCCACGGGCACCTGCCCCTTGGCCTGATCTTCGCGGGGTGCGACCGCGACGGTGTCCACATCGGGATGCATACGCAGGAGGGCTTCTATCTCGGAAGGAAATGCACTCATGCCGTTGACTTTGATCATTTCCTTGGTCCGAGCCAAGTACGTCAGCGCGCCCACTTCGTCGAAACGCCCTGTGTCTCCGGTGCGAAGCCACCCATCGATCAACGTGTCGGCGGTAGCAGTCGGATTGCGCCAATACCCTGTCAGAACAGATGGGGAATTCACCAGAATTTCGCCTTCTTGTCCTACAGGGACCGGGTTGAGGTCCTCATCGACAACCACGATGTTTGTGCCTGGCACGGGATAACCGCAGTAGACGGGCTCAGCTCGCAGGTCCCGGTTGTCATCTTGCAAACCCAACGTGAAGGTGTCAGAAGTGTGGGTTTCTGTCATCCCGTAGGACGCCTCTCGCAAGGTCAGGCCGGTCTGGGCATGCCAGCGCTCGCGCAAATCGATGTCGAGCTTTCGACTGAGTGAAAGCGCCTGGGACTGTTCCAACGAACTGATGTCGACATCAGCAAACTCGTCAGTGGCTAACAACTGCAGCATCTCGTCATAGCCCTCAGCAGGCGCGGCAAGACGAGTGACGCCCCGGTCATGAATCGCCCGCAGGGCCACCCGCGGATTCCACCGGTTCATGATCGCCACTTCCCCACCGGAATAGAGCGGCAGTAAGAGCCCTAAGTTTTGTCCAGCGATCCAGAACATCGGAAGAAATCCTAGGCTGACATCCCGCGTAGAGCTCGTGGAAGTTTTGCCCATCCCGGCAGCAGAAGCAGCTGCCGTATACGCCATGTGACCCAGCGTATGCTCGCACCCCTTGGGCCGACCTGTGATGCCACCCGTGTAGTTCAACGCCGCGAGGCGGTCAGGGTCAGACGGAACCGGGGGTACGGGTGAGGTCTCGAGGACTGTCGCCCAGTCCCCTGCTGTTTCAGCAGAGGGCACCGATATGGGCAATCCTGGGGCTGGTTCAGGCGTGCCTGATTCGAGGAAGACTGCAGCCGGATCTGTCCATGTCACCGAGACCTCGTGGCCGAGCTCAGGAAGAACGGTATCAACGGTTTTTTGCAGTTGAGTCGCGGCGATTAGGTGGATCGCACCCGAGTCTTCAAGTTGATACCGTAACTCTTCGGCTTTGTACATCGGGTTGATAGGTACGTACACCGCACCAAGCCAGGCGATCGCGGCAAAAGACTCGAAATACTGTGGACTATTGCCCATATATACGCCCACACGATCACCGACGCCAACCCCACGATGGGACAGCCAGCCGGCGAGCGCTCCTACCCTGCGTTCCACGTCTGACCAGGTCGCCTGCCATCCGTAGTAACTGACCGCTACCGCATCGGGGCGTGTCCTGGCCCAGTGTTGGATCGTCTCGGCCAGACCAGCCCCTGCCGCCAGTTCAGCGGGCCTGTGCGGAACCTCTTTCGGCCAGAGCGTGCGCAGTGCAGCAAGTTCCTCAGCGGCCGTCTGCCATGCTGTCGTTCTCGACGAAGTTTCTGACATAATCCTCGTTGTCCCCCTTCGCACCCTGCACTTATCGAAACGTCAATTGATTAATAGAGCCTTCCTAAAGGGAGGCAAATGTAGAAATCCCGCCAAGAGAAACCTTCAGAGATTCACGACTTCTCTTCAGAAGGGCTACGGTTTGCATCTAAACGGTGACTGACCAAGCAACGGTCTGCTTATGCCATTCGTAGCTTCAATAAGCGATTCTCTTTAACGACACATGTAGGCACATTTGGGCTTGAGTGCACGCCGACCTGCGCAGACGGCGTCGTTACCCCAGGTATTTCGGGTTGGAGACTTCGAGTCGAAGACGCGCCGCAGTCTTAAGTACCGCAACGATTCGCCGGATTTCCTCGGAACCTGCCGAAGTGTCTGTCAGTTGCATCACGCACTGCGCCAGTCCCTTTTCACCATCGACGCCCAAATCATGCAAAGCCGCTGCATACCAATGATCGGCGCTGGGTCCACAGTGATACTCACGACGAAGCAGGCTTACTACATTCTTGGCCACACGAGCCTTAAAACGGTTGGGTTCCCCCTCTCCGTGGATGAGGTCCGTATTTAGATAGGACTCAAGCCCGGAGAAAAGATCGCCCGCGGTCGGTTCCGTAAACATAGTTTGACGACGAAGACCATTTAGCTGCGAGTCGCCCCTCTGGTCTAACGAAACCTCAGCGGGTTGCACCTCGGGATATAACAGCTCGAGAAGATCATGTTCCTGTTCGGCAGTACGACGTCCGATAGCGAGAAGCTCAAGTTCATTATTATGGCCCGGTACGGAACGCTGCATTTGACGGATGCACCCTATGCCCCACCAGGCGGTGGCTCTGGCTTCCCACCAGGTCAGTTGCTCTTCGGAAGGGCGGAAACCAGTCTGCGCTTCATAAGCATTCAGGAACTCGCCCACATCCCCAACTCCGGCCACTCGCCCAGGCCCGCCGAACCTCCAGGCCCGCATGCAAACGTACCCCAAATCTTCAAACGGGTCGCCCACATGTGGGAGTTCCCAATCAAGAACAGCAGCCAGGCCAGATTCATCCACCATGAGGTTTCCCATGCGGAAATCGCCATGGACCAAGGTCCGTTTTGGTGCCGCATCGGGTTTGCGGCGGGCCAGTTCACGCAACCCTAGGAGCAAAGCCGGACGGTCAACACCAGTCTCGTTATAAGAATCAAGGAGAGTACCGACAGGATCGTCAGCTACTTCGAGGTCTAATTCGTCGATAGTTACACTATGAATACGACCAATTGCCTCACCTAACTGGGCTGGCAACCGCTGACGTGCAGTCGTGTAACGTTCGTCTTTGAGGATACGCGGAGCGATTGTTTCTCCGGCAACAAATGTCAATATCAGATACGGCGTCCCAAGGATTTCTGGATCTGACGAATGGTCTAACACCGCCGGACTAGCGACCCCGGCGGCATGGGCTGCTGCGAGCACCCGTGCTTCTCGGTCATTCGCTTCAGGGTCGGGGTCGCTAGGATGGTCCATTCGCAAGACGAACCGGCCCCAATCTTCGCTTAGATTAGTGCACACCATCCACATTTGCCTACTAGCTCCACCGGTGAAAAGTTGCAGCTCAGTGACGTTAGCAGACGAATGTCCAAGGGTACGAAGACGAGTTTCTAAACGATTCTTCAGTTCTTCTGTCATTATTATCCTTACTTGCACGAGGCTGACGCGTTACGGGGTGTGAGAAGGGCAGTCAAACCTTGCTTCTGACCTCACTATTGAGACGGCATAGGAAGACTATGCCTTTTCTTTTGGGAAGGCTGGCGGAGCGTATTGAGGGGAGCGTTTTTCTAGGAATGCTGAGACACCCTCCTGATGATCCGGTGCTTGGAAGCATGCCTTTAGTGCCATGTCATGTCTCCGCAGGTGACCTTTGGGCTCTAGCAGACCTTGATAAACCAAGCGTTTAGTTTCTTTAGCTGCATACGGAGAGTTTTGCGCCAAATTTTGAGCAACTTCGATTGCACGCTCAACCGGATCGTTGACAACCTCGCTCAGATAGCCAATTTCGGCAGCTTCTTCAGCGTACAATTTTCGGCCTGAATAAAGTAGGTCCAGAGCGTTAGGAAGCCCAACAATTTGTGGCAACAACAGTGAACTTACCCCCATATCAGGAACTAAGCCTCGCGCTCCGAAGTTCCATGAGAAGAAAGCATCCGGCGAGCCGATACGCACATCAGCCTGGCAAGTAATTTCCACACCCATACCCACTGCAGGCCCATCAACGGCAACGACAACTGGTAAGGGGGACGATATTAACTGCCATCGATCGATAGCTGCTTTATAGATTTTATCTCTCCCGCGCTCTTCCGGAGACTTGCTCGCGAGATCGGTAAGGTCAATTCCTGCGCAGAATGAGCCCCCGCTACCTGTCACAACCAAAGCATTTATTTTGGGCGAGGCAGAAACTTCTTCAAGGCAGTGCTCGAAACTATCCAGATCTACATAGCGCAGGGCATTCTTCTTTTCCGGCCGCACAAACTGCAGTACTGCTACCCCGTTATCTTGAAAGCTCAATTCCACGCCACTCACAGTCTGGTCCCTTTCTCATCAACTTCCCGAGCTGCAGCTTGCCCGTGCTTCGTGAGCTGTGCGTAGCGTTTGCGCAGCTCACGCTTAAGAACTTTTCCATTAGCGTTACGAGGCAAAGCATCTTCGAAAATTACATATTTGGGTTTCTTGTACGATGCTAAATTCTCTTTTGCGAAGGTTATGACGTCACTGTCTGAAAGCGTCTTTTCGGTGCGCGTTACGACGACTGCACACACCGACTCGCCCCACATTTCATCAGGGAGTCCAATAACCGCTACGTCTTGGATTTGCGGATGTTCTGCTAATACGTCTTCAACTTCGCGACTGTACACGTTGAGGCCGCCCGTGACTATCATGTCCTTCAGGCGATCGACAATATAAAGTAGCCCTTCGTCTGAAATACGTCCTAGGTCTCCGGTTTTGTACCACTCTCCGGTAAATGCCTCGCGCGTAGCCTCCTCATTCTCCCAATATCCCAACATAACCTGGTCCGCGCGTACTTGGATCTCGCCAACGACTCCGTTCTTTACGGGTTGGTTTTCTTCGTCCGCTATACGGATACCTGCAAAGGGGGCAGCAAGCGCTGAGGCTGATAAAATTTCCGGACGGTCAAGGCCTTTAAGATGCCATGAGTGGTCCATCCAGCCAACGTTTCCAGCAAGTTCCGTCATTCCAAAAGCCTGAAAGAACTCGGCATTCTTAAAACGATTCATTGCACGTCGTAAAAGCGCAGGAGTGATGCTCGACGAACCATAGGCAATGTGGCGCAGACTCGAGGTTTCATACTGTTCCAGCTCCGGTCTGCTCAGAATAAGTCCTAACATAGCGGGGGCGATCGAAGAAGCTGTGATTTCCATGTCCTGGATCGCTCTCAAATACTCTTTTGGGTCAAAGCCGCGTTGAATCACAACGGTGGACTTATTAGCGAATTGAGTTGGCACCGCATACGCAGCAATGTGAGATAAAGAAAATGGATTGAGAAAGCGCCCGAACGGTTCGGAGGGGGCGCCACCAAGGGTGTTGGCGATAGCCGCGATGATGTTTCTGTGGCTGAGCATGGCACCCTTAGGACGGCCAGTAGTTCCCGAGGTATATACGAGCCAGGCAGGCTGATTTGGGCTCACATGGTCGCTTGGCGGTGAAGCGTCGTCACTTGTTATGAGCTGTTCAAAAGGAACAACGTAGTCGACACTCGATAAGGATGAACCGCTCTCGTCTAACGCGATCACTGCTTGCAGGTCCGGCAGGTCGTCCATCATGTTTATTATCGGCTGCTCGAATTCACCTGAAACCGCCACAACAGATGTTCTTGAGTTCCGGAGAATGTATTGTATCTCCCTAGAACTAAGCCGCTGGTTGACAAACACGCAGATCATCCCGGCCGTCGGAATGGCGTGTTGTAGTTCGATGACTTCAGATCGATTATGGGCCAACACCGCGATGCGTGAACCGGGATCGGCCAAAGATTGAAGACCACAGATTATTCGGTTCATTCTGTCAAGGAGTTCACCGAAGCTTAGTCGCGAATCTTCAGCAATGATGGCAGCTTGATCAGGATGTCTAAGTGCTGTGTTTTCAATGATGTGTCCGAGAAGCATCAGCTGGTCCTAATTATCGAGGGGGCGAGGTCCTGATTCCGTGCAGCAGTGATATGGTTTCCTCTGTTGTATCCACTCAGAGCTATTTCTCAACCGCGAAAGCATCCCTTTTTTCGATTATGCGCAGCGCACGGGGCAATAGCGCTCCAGTTGTCCTGCGACAATGCTGACTGGGGTCGAAATGCGAATCTAAAACAAGGGTGCCGCGTGACAACGCGGCACCCTTGAGTCGGGATTTAACTCGGTCTGTGTTTAGAAATGACCTCTTCGTACAGTCGGTCCACGAAGGGGGCTGCGTCAAACTCATCCGGATCGAACCATTCAGGCAGTTCTTCCCAGGTGCCACCGTCTTCGTAGCCAAGTTCTTCCACGATACCTGTCCACTTCTCGATGGTCTCTGTCACGCGACTTTCGATATCGTCGCCAAGAAGACCTTCCTCAACCACGGTTTCCATCTCCGCTTGACGATTTTGATCGATGAGTTCCAACACGTCATCGTCGTAGGTCGTAACTTCGCCGCCTACCCTGTTAGCTTCTTCAACCCCCATGAGGTTCGTCTCTAAAATAACCTCAATGGATTCCCGATGCGCATCTTGCCAAGAGTCGAAAATAATCTGTTGGTAGGCAAGTGGCATTTCTTTGAAAGTCGAGCCAGCTAACATAGCCCCCATTGACCGGGGAATGGCCTGCTCACCTGTGTACTGCATATTCGGGGCGACTTCGTAGTACCCACCCTCATATGCGGGGGAAGTAACGATCATAGTGCAGTCGATGGTGCCACGTTGTAGAGCTTCGTATGTCTCCAGGTATTCGATGGATACTGGCGAGGCCCCCATGCTTTCCACCAGTCGAGAGTGCACGCTACTGCCCACTCGTGACTGTCTTCCTTCCCAGTCTTCAAGTGAACTACCGGGTTCATTACAAAATGCAAGCGACGCCCCTGGTGGGTTGATAGGCACCATAGGCACGACACCTTGCTCTTCGAAATCAGACATAATTTCTTCAGAATTCCAAGCTATGTCCGTTAGCGTCGCGATTGCTATCAACTCTCCAACCACGGGAGACTCTGGCAATTGGCTTGTTATCGAGGTTAGCGCATCGAAACTGGGGAAGGTCGCCGGCTCATACTGAGGGTTAGCGTAGGTGAGATCGATACGACCATCTACGAGGGCATCATAGAGCTCGGCTTCACCTGCAATGGGGTGCCCATACAGTACTTCGACCGATATTTTGCCATTGGAACGTTCTTCTACTACATCTGCGTAGTACTGGTAGGAGGGCGCGGTCAAAGCATTAGGTGAAGACGGTGGCGCTTGGTATACGATTTCAATCGGCTCAAGATCTTCAATCGCTGCGTCAATTTCCTCTTGTGAGGCTCCGTAAGCGAAGCCTTCGTCCTCTTCAGATTGCGCGCCTGCTCCGCCACCACAGGCAGAAAGTAGGAACATTGCTGCTACGGCGATACCTGCTGTAAGGCCTTTTGCTCGTTGTAAAGCCATGGGTCACGCTCCCTGAGAAACTTTGCTCTCGGACTGGGTTTTATAGCTATCAGTGCTGACACCCTTAGGAGCACGTTGGGACATAAAGCCGAACATGTAGCCTGCCACACGGCGCATCTGGATCTCATCGGCACCTTCGGTGATGCGGTAGCGGCGATGGTGCCGGTAAATGTGCTCGAAGGGTTTCTTACGGGAATATCCCATGCCACCGTGGACTTGCATGGCTTGGTCGGCGGCCTCGCAGACCAGCCTGTTGCCCTGATAGTTTGCCATCGAGATCTTGTCAGAAACCGTAAAGGCGCCGTCTTGGTCCATAAGCCAGGCTGTCTCACGAATAAATGAGCGCAGCATAGATGCACGTGCTTGGAGGTCAACGAGCGGAAATTGGATTGCCTGGTTAACCGCCAGTGGTTTACCGAATGGTTTGCGCTCTTTGGCGTATTCGACGGATTCGTTGATGCAATACTGCGCCGCTCCCAGACTTGAGGCTGCCTGCCGGATCCGATTTTCGTTGAAGAAGTGCTGCACGATCTGCAGGCCACGGCCGAATTCGCCAAAGACCTGAGTCTCATCGACCTCAACATTGGTGAAACGAACGTGAGCATGGTCGGTAGGCATGTTGAAGGTCCAGACGTACTCCAGGATCTCGACTCCTGGGGCGTCTAACGGGACGAGGAAGGCGGTAATGCCTTCTGCGCTGCCGGGCTCACCATGGGTCCGCGCGAACACAATATCCCGATCAGCGGTATGTAGACCTGAGTTCCACATTTTTTCGCCGTTGATGATCCACCCGGAATCGGTTTTCGTGGCAGTTGTTTCCATGTGGGTGGCATCCGAACCGTGATCTGGCTCCGTGATGCCGAAGCTGAAGTGCGCCTCGCCGGCGGCAATTTTTTCTTTCCACTCATCAATCTGTGCTTCAGACCCGTAATTCATCAGCAGCATCAGACCCACGTTGTTACCAACAATCGAGTGCTCATTTTGCAGATCGTTGTGGAGGCCCAGGCCTTTGGACGCGAAGTGATCCCGAATGACAGCCATGTCGAGATTCCCTAACCCAGAACCACCGAGATGCTTGGGCAGTTGGGCTCGATAAAACCCGGCTTTATCCGCGCGGCGCTTGGCTTCGGCCAACAGCGCCTCCCACTCTGGATGTGGAACTCCGCCATTTTCCCAATCCGTGCGAGCATACTCGCGCCGATGGTCAAAAAAACGAATATTGTCGTTTTCGTTCTCGAGGGGGCGGATCTCCCGTTCGATAAAATCGTCTAGTTCATTCAGGAGATCCTGAAGGTAGTCAGGAATTCGGTAATCCATTGATGTTCCCTTTATGTCAATTGGTGCTGGCTACAAACGGTGCCCGAGTGTTGAAGCGAGGCGTCCAAATTAAATCGAACCACTTCGAGGATCTTCGACAGGCACAAATATTCCAAGGCGGACCAGGCTGCTGCCTGACCACAAAATAGTGAAAACTTACTTCTCTTCAAGGTCGGAGCGATCGATCGCTCAAGTGAGACTCTAGGAACCCAATCGGACAAAGTCAATAGGATTATGTGATAAAAGTCATTGTATATTTGTGACTGGACTCATAGACGAACGCGTCGTAACCTATTTACTCGTATGGTCTTCTTCCGATTCCGGTGCTACTTCCGAACGCACTGAGCAGCTTGCAGCTTCCAGACCTAACGAACATCTCAGAGCAAAAGCACCTTAGAACATTCGGACATGAACTACTCACACAACACAGCCGTGTTCCTCGAAGCGTCACGCATTACCTCTTTACCTCTTTGCGTTGGTTTTCGATCAAACACTCAACGAAGGATTTGCTATGAAGGTTGAATTCGAACTGTCTCGTACACATCTGCCAATTGCATCACTGCTGCGGCATGCGCATGAACTGCCAGACCGTCCGGCCCTGATTGATGGAGCTGAGGGTGGTCTGTGTATTACCTACAGTGAATTATTGCAGCGCGTCCGGAGCACTGCCGCAAAGCTAACAGCAGCTGGAGTAAAGCGCGGGAGCCGCGTAGCGGTTGTTGCTGGTAACCAAGCGATCTACCCGATAGTGGCTTTTGCTACTAATTATCTTGGGGCTATCTACGTACCAGTGAATTTCCGCCTTGCAGCCCGAGAAATTGCCTACATCTTAGATAATTGTGAGCCCACCATTGTGCTAACCGATGCGGAGCGATCCGAAACTACCCGCACCGCAGTTGCCCTGACTGATACTGATGTAACTCACGAGGACTTGACCAAAATCACTGCACCAGGGACGGAAGAGCCCATCCCCGAGCCTGCTCTCTGTTCTGCTACGGACGACCAAGCCATTATCTATACTTCAGGGACTACCGGCCGCCCCAAAGGTGCCGTCTTAACCTACTCCAATGTCCTCGCTACCACGATGCGTAGTTCAGCCACAGGTAACTTTTTACCTGGACAAGAAACAGTATTACTCGCCTCGCCAATGTTCCACATAGCTGCACTCGCTAATCTAGACGCGAATCTTGCAAACGCTGCAACAACTATTATTTCTCCCTCGCAAGGCTTTAACGCAGGATACACGTTAGATGAGATGGAAAAACACGGAGTAACTCGAACCTATATGGTGCCCTCGCAATGGCAACTTGTTGTCGAAGAACAGCGGCGGGCGCCGAGAAACTTGAAGCTGAGATTTTATGGTTGGGGGGCCTCTCCGGCAACCGAAGCACAACTCAGCGCGTTGCGCGAGACGTTTCCCGAGGCCAGCTCTCAAGCCACATTTGGACAGACGGAGACAGCTGGTGCGGGCGTGTCACTCAGGCATGAAGATTCGTTGCGGAAGCTTGGATCAGTAGGGCTGCCCGACAGAAACTTTTCCATTCGCGTGGTTGATGCTGAGATGAACGATGTTCCTCGTGGCGAAGTTGGGGAGATAGTGTATCGCGGCCCTGGAGTCATGAGTCGGTATTGGAATAATCCAGAAGCTACAGCCGAAGCATTTAGAGGGGGTTGGTTCCATTCGGGCGACCTTGTCCGCCAAGACGACGAAGGCTTCATCTACGTGGTTGACCGTCTCAAAGACATGATAATTTCCGGTGGTGAAAATATTTATAGCGCAGAGTTAGAAAACGTCATTGCGTGGCATCCGAAGGTAGCTGACATCGCTGTTATTGGTAAAGACGATGATAAGTGGGGCCAAATACCAGTAGCCGCTATCGTGCCTCAAAACCCCAACGATCCACCCACACTTGAAGAGATTCAGCACTTCTGCAGCGACAAGATTGCACGATACAAGCTTCCTAAAGAAACTATCTTGTTGGATGCATTCCCGCGGAACACGATGGGCAAGGTCCAGAAAACTGCTTTGCGGAGCGCATTAGAGGGGGCTGCTCAAAACTAAATACTGCACCTGCCGCACAGTGTGGTTGTGTAAAGAAAGTTCTCGAAAGCTCCCCGAAAGGAACACGTTAGTTTATGAAAGCTATTCAAGTCGCTGCGCTCGACGGACCTGCCTCGATAGAGCTCGTTGAGGTACCTATTCCGAAGCCAGGGCCTGGTGAAATCCGCGTAGAAGTTGCATACGCAGGCGTCACTTTCCCCGAACTACTGCAGACGAGAGGCCTACACCAGAATCGTCCCACCTTGCCATTCGTACTCGGCTCCGAATCCTCTGGGGTGGTAGTCGAAGTAGGAGAAGGTTCGAAATTTTCCGTGGGTGATCGTGTGGTCGTTGTCTCTGGCATGGGAGCTTTTGCCGAACACGTTGTGGTGGCAGATGATAAAGCATTGCCACTTCCAGACAATATCCGTCTCGCACACGGCGCAGGTATTCCGGCAAATGTTCTGACCGCAGACTTCTCCCTACGAATTCGCGGAGACCTGCAAGAAGGTCAGGTAGTAGTGGTCCACGGTGCAGCGGGAGGTCTTGGCTCAGCCGGAGTGCAATTGGCATTAGCCATGGGCGCCGAAGTAGTCGCCGTGGTCTCAACCGACGAAAAAGCGACTATGGTCCAAGAGCTGGGCGCTACGCATGTCGTCAAAGCAGATCGCTTTAAAGACGCTGTGCTCGACCTTTATCCCGAGGGTGTTGATGTTGTTTATGACCCCGTGGGCGGGGACAGATTTACCGACTCAATCCGAGTGCTCAAGCCTTTCGGTCAAATTCAGGTACTTGGCTTCACCGGTGGTGACATCCCAACAGTGAAGGTGAATCGGTTATTACTTAAAAACGTATCCGTGATTGGGGTCGCTCTCGGGGCCGCCACGGTCACTAAACCGCAGCTCGTACAAGAACAGTGGCAGAGCCTTAATAAGCACCTTACCGAGGAGAAACTCAACCCGCATATTTACGGCACCTATACCCTCGGTGAGGCTCATAAGGCTTTATCAGCGCTCGAAGAGCGTGCCGTCATCGGCAAAGTCCTCATTGAGGTCAAACCTGAGATGTAGGGGCGCTCCGACCCTAGACCCGCCTTCTCCGGTCCCCATGCGAGCCTCGAGTCTCTTCAGCAACGCTCCACATTTGAGATACAACGCCGTTAGAAGAAACTGCCCGAGCCCTACATGACTTAAATTCCATTAAATGTAGGCGACCTTTTCTCAAAAAAGGCATCAATGGCTTCCTTATGATCATGGGTTAAACGCAGTCTGAACAAGGTATTAGCAAACCAGGATCCAAGTGCCTCGTAGTCAATATCATTTGCAATCGAGAAACCCCGTTTAATCTCCTTCACTGCTAAGGGCGGATTGGCGGCGATCATGCTGGCCAGTTCACTTGCTGTTGAAAGAAGATCATCGTGGTCTACTACCTGGCCGACCAGGCCCATATCAAGCGCTGTATTTGCAGTAATGACTTCTCCGGTAAGTAATAATCGCAGCGCATTTTCCCGCCCAACCAGTGATGGCAGTCGGCCTAGTCCAGCTACATCAGCTACGATTCCCCGCTTAACGAACAATTCAGCGAAACGAGCTCTTTCACTAGCGATACGAAAATCACATAAAACTGCTAAATGCATTCCCCAGCCCATGGCTGCACCGTTCACGGCACAGATCGTGGGGACCTCTAATGTCAAGAGGGTACGAGCAAGGCCGGTGAGGCCAATCTTAGTGCGTGGCGACTCGCTGGGGCTCTTACTCAAAATCTCTTTCATATCGTCACCGGCACAGAACGATTGTCCGGCACCGGTGATGATGACGGCGCGAGCTTCCGTGGTTTCTAAGGCATGTTGTAGCTCGTCATAAGTCTCGTACCTTAAGGCATTATGGCTCCGCGGGCGATCAATTGTGATGGTAGCAACGTGAGAGCTCTCTGAGTAAGTGATGTCTTCGTACAAATTTCCTCCTGGACTGCAACATCGAGGGAAACGCTCCACGGGAGCATCAGAGGCAGTAAGAATTATGCGCAAAGTAGAATTCTGGAGGATCGCGTTCACCCCATGGGCTGTTAGATAAGGGCCCCCACCATGCGCTTTACCCTTGCCGTGATAAACATTACATATGAAGAATGCTTCACTCAACGGTTGCTTCGACGAAGCGCTTATCTTGAGGGCTCAAATCCGTGCATTTTTACTTAGCTGTAAGCCTTTCGGCACTAAAAACAGTCGTGGCGCAATTCTCAAATGACCTTCACAAGGTTCTGGCGGGTCCATGAGTTCCGAGTGAAATGGATCGTTGCTCTCGGAGAAACCACCCATAGGAAGGATCTCCTTCGTAGAGCTTTGAGACAAAGGACTGACCGGACCTCTAGCTCTTCACTTCGGGCACTCCCACGGTGGACATTTACTTGTAACCTTCGCAAGGCGTGGGGCCCAAAAATGAGATTTACTGATGCCCGGGCAAGAGTTCCACGAAGAGAGCATCGGCTTCGGCGCAGAGGGTGTCGCCATGCCACAGCTGTCCTGAGACGAACCGCTTCCGGCGCTCTACCGATTCAATTTTCGCAACCAGGTCCAATCGCTCATTCAACGGGGTGATCGCTCGATAATTCGTCGTCAAATACGCCGTACGACACACCCGTCCCTGCGTGCCCGAAGCCATCCGCCCCAGCAACGCATCAAAGATTGCTGACACGATCCCGCCGTGCATGGCACCGTTCATCCCAATGTAAAATTCGCCCGGAATCGTATGAGCCTCGATCCGATCGTCTTCCACGGCATCGAAGCGCAATTGTGGAGTCACCAGATGCAACCTACCATCGCGTACACCACCACGCCCGTACCAGCGCTCCGCCTCGGGTACGGCCTGGGCTTCCAACGTCGCCTGCATCTGACGCAAAGAGGCCGTCATCTGCTCCAGCTGCTGGGGGCTCGGATTGGCCTGCACTACGGCGTTTTGAAACCCCCGCACTGCGTCTAACATTTCTCGATATGCCCGCGTGTGCGGTGTATCTTCGAGTCTTCGGCCACGGAGTTTTGCCATGGCAATGCCGTCTAAAGAGTCAAGTGAAGTCATTTGCCCACCATAACAACGAAAGATCAATTCGTGACATATTTCACACGATGTGTAAATCTGGACTCACTCCAGTGATTTACCCCCACTCTTTGAGGGGCCAGCTGAACTGGCATTACACTGTGAGACAGACCACAGACTTATCAATTCGGGCTGAGGTGCGCGCCCACCTGCCCGAGCTATGCATAGACCTGGAACTACAGTGAGGACGATATGACTGAAGCGCAGACAGTGCCCGCGGGGATCGATGCCGACAAGGTCGGCCGATGGATCGACCAAAAGTTTGGTGTGAGTGAGGTGAGCTATTCGGTCCTGTCAGTGGGCCGATCGAATCTTACATACACCGTCGATGTCGGCGGGGAACCACGGTGGGTGCTGCGCAGGCCCCCACTAGGCCACCAAGGCGGGAGTGCTCACGACGTTGAGCGCGAGGGCCGGATTATGGCGGCGCTTGGATCGACCCAGGTGCCCGTGCCGAACGTGCTCGAGATTATCGATGATCCTGCGGTGATGGAAGTCCCATTCGTGTTTATGGACCATTGCCCCGGCTTTCCGATCAACACGCCTGAAGAATGGGCGCTGATACCCGCGGAGAAGCGTCGTGAAACTGCCTTTCGGATGGTCGACACCCTGGCTGCGATCCACCGCGTAGACATTGATGCCGCTGGGTTGGGTGACTTGCGGCGACCGGGCAACTTGGTAGAACGTCAGCTGCGCCGGTGGCTCGGTCAGTTCGAGAACATAACCCAACGAGACATCCCCGTGATCCGCGAGGTCCATGATGTGCTCGTGGAACGCATGCCCAAGGCAGACGACGTCGTAACCGGCATCGCGCACGGCGATTACAAACCGAACAACATGATCTTCGCACCTGATGGCACGATCAATGCCGTGGTTGACTGGGAACTCACCGCCATCGGCGACGTATTCACTGATCTGGGTTATTTTGTCGCGATGTTCGAAACGCCGCAGCAGTACACCAACATTTGGGTGCCCGGCCAAGACGACGGCTTCCCACCGACGCGGGAACTGATCGCGCATTATGAAGAGCAGACCGGGACTCGTCCTCAGAACGTCAATTACTATGCTGCGTTTGCGCTCTGGAAGCTGGCTTGCATTCGGGAAGGGGTCTACACTCGAATGATTAATGGCCAGATGGGTGACCTATCGTTTAACGCCGAAGAGACTGGCGAAGGCGTTGAAGGGCTGGCACGACAGGCACTGACGATGCTTGAAGCCGACTTCCATAGTTAAAATTCACGCATTAAATAGGTCGGTGCCCGCTCTATCTCGTACGTCTTCAGTACTGCATAGAACGGGCACCGTTATCCCTTGGGGATTTCCCTGGACTTCGTCTCGATGGCACAACGGAGCGCTGCTGAGCTCGGTTGTCACCTCATGACAGCCCAGGACTAATGGGTACCCCGGCATGGCCATTTGAGATAGCTGCGCCGGGGCCTCCTCGGGTGGTTAGCTCGGACGGTGTGGGAGCATGACTTCTTCGAAGTAACGTTCACCGAAAGGCACGAGATATTCGGTGTCTTCGATGTCGTACCACTCGTCGTAGTCCGCGAAAGAGCCCTCATCCTCGTAGCCGAGTTCCTCGGCAACGTCCCGCCAGCGGTTCAGCGCTTCAGGGATCGCCTCGGTCGAGCCTTCAGGCAGGGTACCGGCTTCAATCTCGTCGTCTACCAGACCTTGAGAGACCTCTAAGAGAGCATCCTGCAGATCATCGTCCATTTCTTCAAATGAGCCGTTGTATTCACGGACTGCCTCTGCGGCGATATGGTTGGCTGCCAGGTCACCGCGGCGCGACTGGATGAACTCGTCTTGCATGGAATCGAAGACGAGCTGTTTGACTGCCAATGGCCAGGAGTCCCAGGCCATGCCGGCATACACGCCGCCTGGACCGCGAGCGAAGGTTACATCGCTGGTGTATGAGGCGTGCGGGGCAACTTCGATGAAGCCGCCGGCATCAGCGGCCAATGTAGCGGTCAGGGTGCAGTCGACAGTGTTTCGCTGCAGCCCTTCGAAAGTCTCGGTGTAAGCCATAGAAACAGGCGATGCGTTTAATGTTTCTAACTGGTCCGTGTGTGCTGAGGAGGATGCACGGACCTGTTTTCCTGACCACTCATCGGCGGACACGGTCTTCTCGGCACACATGGGCAGAACTGCTCCAGCGGCGTTGAAGAGGTTCAGAGGCTCGATTCCCTGATCACGAAACTCGTTGATCAGGTTCTCGTCCTGCCAGGCAAGCTCGCCCATCGCTGCATTGGCTGCAAGCTCATCAACCAGTGGAGAGGTGCCCGTCAACGTCGTACCGGTGACATAACCGTGGAAGATCGGGAACTGGTCAGGCAGATAAATCGGCAACATATAGGCGATGTCGACTCGACCATCGGCCAAAGCATCCGGCAGCTCATCGTAGCTAGCGATACCCTGCCCGTATGTGGTGTCAACGGTGATTTTACCGTCCGACAGGGTCTCAAGATTCTCAATGAACGCTTCCGCGCGGAAGGCTTCAGCACCACCGGGAGACTGTGCGGATGGCTGGTATTTGATGGTGAGAGGCTCGACATCCTCAAATGCCGCTTTGATTTCCTCTTCCGAGGCACCGTACTCATAGCCTTCGTCGCCGGCACGTTCTTCTTCCGAGTCGCCGCCGGCGCTCCCGGCACAACCTGACAGAGCTAGCGCAGCAATCGCGACCCCAGCAATCAGGCTGGTGGAGCTCCACCGATTCTTTTTCTGCATTGCAGTACTCCCGTATATTATATATTTCTTGAGACAAGATTGGTGTAACGAAGATTCGCTACACCTGTGGCGTGAATACGTGACTTATGCCACTTCTCACCGAAGGAGACTGTACCACACCCCGGGTTGTATTTGGGGCGAAGTTCAGTCTCGGACTGAAGGCACTCGTCAGAAGCTATAGGCCATGTTCTCCAGCGTCACAAAGAGTCACCAGAGTCACCAAGGCAAGCTGCACCTGGCGACCGCCCGCAGAATATCGCAGCCTCTAACCTCGCTACTGTTGAGGTGATTCGGGAACATTCTGGACGCGAAGCTGTCCTCGGGCCAGGTCCTTACCGGTAGCGCTGTTGGGTGCGTCCCTGGTATAGCGCTTCGGCCACCACCGTTGCATGCGTACCGGTGCTGGGGCGCAGAAAATCAGTGGAGTTATTTACCCCAACGGAGTACTGACCCTGTTCAGCGACTGCGTGGCTTGCTCCGGCACTGCCGATCGTTTCCACAATCGTGGCGTAGACCCCGCCGTGCACCACACCTTTGGGCATGAGTTGGTCCTCGCCTAGGTCGGCGTATCCCGTTGCACGAGTCTTTTCCAGGGCCTCAATGACCAGACCCGAGGCTTTCATGAAAGCGCTGTCTTCTCGCACTGATGCGTTTTGAGATGAGTTCATAATACGATTCCTTGTATTGCAGCTTTAGGGCGTAGCAGAAGGGGTGGGCGATCTGAATCAGCCCACCCCTTGCTAGCGCTTGGTGTGTAGTAATGTCTTAGCCGACTGACGAGGTTGCGGTGAGCATATTCGCCAGGCGGTTTTGGATGATATCGGTCGCATCGGTGACGATGCGGTTGATGAGCTCTTCGTTGGTCGGGATATCGTTGATGATGCCCTGGACCATGCCCACGGTCCACTGACCTGCTTCAATATCGCCGTCTTCGAAGACCTTGCGTCCGCGCGCTCCGGCAACCAGGTGCTGGACGTCTTCGAACTTGCCGCCGTTGTTGAGGATCTCGACGGCTTCGGTGGAAACCTTGTTCTTGCGGACCCGCACGGTGTTGCGCAGTGGCCGGAAGTTCAGGATGGTATCCAGCTCGCTACCATCGACGATGGCTTGTTTGACGTCCTGGTGAATCGGGGATTCAGCGGTGGCCATGAACCGGGTGCCCATGTTGATGCCATCGGCACCCAGGGCCAGTGCGGCGGCCAGCCCGCGACCGTCGGCGAAGCCACCGGAGGCGATGAATGGAATCGACAGTTTATCGGCGGCTGCTGGGATCAACACCAAACCGGGGATGTCGTCTTCACCGGGGTGACCGGCGCACTCGAAGCCATCGATGCTAACCGCATCCACCCCGAGTTTTTCGGCTTTGAGTGCGTGCCGGACGGCGGTGCACTTGTGGATGACTTTGACACCGTGTTCTTTGAACAGCGGCATGTAGGGTTCGGGGTTGGCCCCGGCGGTTTCGATGACGTTGATGCCTTCCTCAACTGCCACGTTAACGTATTCGTCGTATGGGACCGGGTTGATGGTTGGCAAAATCGTCAGGTTGACCCCGAACGGCTTATCGGTCAGTTCACGAGTCTTGCGGATTTCATTACGCAGATCTTCTGGGGCCGGCTGGGTCAAGGCGGTGAGAATCCCCAGCCCGCCGGCGTTGGAGACGGCTGCAGCCAGCGGGGCTTTGCCCACCCATTGCATACCGCCCTGGACAATGGGGTGCTCGATGCCGAGCATTTCGGTAAAACGGTTTTTGATCATGACGGTCTCCTAGGAGGTTAGACAGGTTTTGGACCGGGGAATTCGGGTAACCATTCGGGATAGTCGCTTGGGATGCTTGCCGGGAAGTCCGGCTCACGTTTTTCGAGGAAGGACGAGACACCTTCTCGAACATCTGGTAGTTTCCCAAGTTCGTAAATGCCCTTGGAATCCAGGCGGTGTGCTTCCCACGGGGAGTCAGCGCTGAGCATGCCCCACAGCATCTTGCGGCCGGCAGCCATCGTCAACGCCGAAGAGCCCTCGACGAGTTCACGGGCCAGCTCGTAGGTGGTGTCCATGAGCTGGTCACCTGGCACGACCCGGGAGACCAGGCCAGCTTCTTTGGCTTCGTGGGCGTCGAAGACCCGACCGGTGTAGACCCACTCCAGCGCCTGGTTGATACCAACCACGCGCGGCAAGAACCAGGTCGAGGCGGCTTCTGGCATGATGCCGCGCTTGGCAAAGACAAACCCGAACTTGGCGTCTTCACTGGCAATGCGGATATCGCACGGCAGGGTCATGGTAGAGCCAACGCCCACACCGGCACCGTTGAAGGCCACAATGACGGGTTTGCGCATATCAGCAATCGCCAACGAGACCCGGCCACCACCATCACGGCGCACACCATCGATCAGATCGTTGTCTTTATCCAGACCGTTGTCACCGTAGCGAGCATCGTAATCGAAGGTCTCTTCGCCTGCCGAGAGGTCAGCGCCGGGGCAGAAGAAGCGTCCTTTACCGGTGAACACGACCACTTTGACGTCGTCATCGGCATCTGCTCGTTCGAAAGCGCTGATGAGCTCTTCGCCCATCAGTGCGGTGAAGGCGTTGTTGTTTTGTGGGGAATCAATGGTGACGGTCGCGATCCGCTCGGCCACCTCATAGGTAATGTGAGTATATTCGGACACTATTGCCCTTTCCTTACAAAGACACTGTGATGGGTGCCGATCAGAAGATCGAGTACCCACCGTCGATGATGAATTGTTGGCCGTTGGTGTATGCGCTTCCGGGTCCGGCAAGGTAGACCGCTGCCGCGGCGAAGTCCTCGGGGGTGCCCCAGCGACGGATCGGGACGCGCTTGATGACTTTTTCCCAGAACACTTCACTACCGACCGCGCCTTCGGTCATGTCGGTATCGATCCACCCCGGCAGGATCGCGTTGGTGCGGATGCCGTAGCGCGCGTACTCGGCGGCCAAGCCACGCGTGATCGCAAGAACTGCACCCTTGGTTGCGCCGTAGTGCACGTTCTGGCCTGCGCCTTCGATGCCGGCTAAGGAGGACACTGCCACAAGGGATCCACCGGATTTTTGTTTCAAAAATTGTTTGATGGCAGCTTGGAAACTGAGCACCACGCCGTTGACGTTGACATCAGCGAGCTCGTTGAATTCCTCGATTTCCATTTCGTGGAAGGGGCCTTTTTTGCCGCCCCTGCCAGCATTGGCGATCAGCGTGTTGACCTTGCCGAACTTTTCGACGGTGCCGGCCATGGCCTCAGCGACTTGCTGCGGATCCGCGACATCACACGCAAATGCTTTCGCATCGGTAATTTCCGATAGCTCAGCTTCAGCGTCAGCGTTACGCTCAGTATTGCGGCCCCAGATCGCCACAGATGCACCGGATTGCGCCAAACCGCGTGCCATGCCCAGCCCGATGCCATTATTGCCACCGGTCACGACCACGACATTGTCAGAGAGATCAAAAAGGTTGGACACGGGCAGTCACTTTCCTGCAAAGACGGCTGGACGTTTCTCACGGAAGGCTTGGACACCCTCAACGTAGTCTGAGCTAGCGCGCAAGATATTCTGCCCGGTCAGTTCCTGATCCAGCGCTTCCTCGAGATCTCCCAGTGTGACCTTGTTGATCGCGTACTCGGTCTCACCTAGCGACAGGGTCGGACCGTTTGCGAAGCGCTCTGCGATCTCTTGGGCTCGGGTCAGGTACTCGCCTTCAGCGGTGACCTCGGTCGCCAGACCCCATTCGAAGGCGGTCTCGGCATGAATCTTTTCGGCGTTCAGGGCCATCCGCAGCGCGCGGTGACGTCCAGCCGATGCAGCGACCAGTGCTGTTGCGCCACCATCGGGCATCAGACCGATCTTGGTGAATGCCAACATCAGGTACGCGCTGGGGTCCATGACGACGTAGTCACAGATTAACGCCAGTGAGCACCCGACGCCGGCAGCTGGGCCAGAAACCGCGGCGATCGTGGGAACTTTCAGGTCCCGGATTTTCAGCATGAGCTTGTTGATGATGTCGAGGATGTCGACCTTTTTCTCACCATTGGATGATGCCGCAAGATCCGCTCCGGAGGAGAACGAGCGCGCATCGCCGGTGATGATAACCGCCCGCGCTTCGGACTGGGCCCGATCGATCGCAGCATCCAGAGCGTACACCAGGTCAGGTGTGACAGCGTTGAGGGCTTGCGGTCGGTTCAGTTGGATGGTCATGACACCATCGGTGACAGAGACGTAGAGAGACTCTTCAGACATGGATTCCTTCTTAGTACGACGAGTTGAGTGCAAGTGATGGTTCAAGATCTGCGGCTTCGGCTTGAATCAGTCCACCGAGGCTGGCAAGTTCTGCGGTCAGGCCATCAGAGTCATCGAAGGTCTTGGAGATGACGGTCAGGCGTTTGGCGTAGTGACCGATGGGGTATTCCATGGCCATGCCGATACCGCCGTGCATCTGGATGGCTTCTTGACTGATGTGGCGTGCTGCTTGGTCAATGATGATCTTGGCTGCGATGACGTCGCGATGACGGTTCGGGTTTGGCTGGTTCTCATCCTCGGAGACTGCCAGGCGGGCATACAGTGCCATGCTCTGAGCATCCTGCAGGGAGGCATACATGTCAGCGGCTCGGTGCTGGAGCACCTGATTGCGACCGATTGGCGCACCGAACTGTTCGCGTTCGTGCAGGTAATCAGAGGTCATCTTCAAAGCGGTTTCCATCGCACCGACGGCTTCGGCCATCATGGCGGTATTGGCCATGTCGATAACCTGGTTGATGGCGTCTTGGGCGTCGCCTTCGCCGAGACGAACTGCCGAGGCGTTATCCAACAGGACCGCCCCTGCCTTCAGGCCGTCTGCCTGGGTTCGGACATCGGTGGTGACTCCCTGGGCGTCGGCGTCGACGAGGAATAGACCTACACCGTTATCGACGGCAGCGGAAACGACTAGCTGGTCAGCAGCATCGAGACCGAGGACGCGTGTTTTTTCACCACTGAGTGTGTATTGGTCTCCGGAGGCCGTGGCCGTGGTGGACGGCGCGCTCAGGTCGTAGCGACTCAGCGGTTCATACCCGGCAAATGCCAAGAACTTCGAGCCCTCGGTGACTTCGGCCAGGATCTGGGACTTTTGTTCTTCGGTGCCGGCTGCGTTGACGAGTCCCCCGCCGAGAATGACGGTCGCCAGGTATGGTTCGAGCACGAGCGCTTTGCCGAACTCTTCCATCACGACTGCGACTTCAGCAAATCCCATGCCGACGCCACCGTGGTCTTCGGAAAATGGCAGGCCGAGGAGCCCGATTTCGGCGTACTGTTCCCACATTTCGGTGCTCCATCCCTGCTCGGAGGCCAGGATTGAGTCACGGGTGCCTGCGTCGTATTTATCCCTCAGCAGGCGAGAAATGATTTCGCTGAGTTCTTGCTGATCTTCGTTGAGTTCGAGATCCAATGCGATTCTCCTTTTATAAAGTTTCTAACGTTGCCGAGGGGTTTAGAGACCGAGCAGGGCTTTGGAAATGATTGAGCGCTGTACTTCGGAAGACCCGCCGTAGATGGTGGTCTTGCGCATGTTGAAGTAGTTCGGAAGGGCATCTGGCGCGCCGTGCGGCAGCGTCGTGAATCCGTCTGGCACTTCGCGTGAGTCGACAAAGTCCAAGCCTTCAGGCCCGAGGACATCGACCTTGAGCTCGGTGATCGCCTGCTGCAACATGGAGCCGCGCAGTTTCAAGACCGAAGAGCGTGGATCCGGTTTATCCGACCCTGCTGCCTGCGTGGACAGGATGCGTAACTGGGTGAATTCCAGTGCCGTCAGTTCTGCTTCGACGCGGGTGAGTTTGGCGGAGAACAGCGGATCATCCAGTAGCGTTCCACGGGAGGTCTTAGTGTTGGCGGCATACGCCTTCACCCGAGCAAGTGCGACCTTGGAGGTACCGATGCGGGCGATACCGGTGCGCTCATTGCCCAGCAGGAACTTCGCGTAGCTCCAGCCTTTATTTTCTTCACCAACCAGGTTCTCAACCGGAACTTCAACGTTATCGAAGAAGATCTCGTTGACTTCGTATCCGCCATCGATCAGCTTGATCGGACGAACCGTGACGCCCGGGGAGGACATATCGATCAGCAGGAAAGAAATCCCTGCCTGCTTTTTGACGTCTGGGTCGGTGCGAACGAGCGTGAAGATCCAGTCGCCGTGCTGAGCCATCGTGGCCCAGGTCTTCTGGCCATTGACGATGTATTTATCGCCCTGACGTACAGCGGCGGTCTTCAGCGATGCGAGGTCAGAGCCAGCGTTTGGTTCGGAGAAGCCCTGGGCCCACCAGATATCGAGGTTTGCGGTGGGTGGTAGGAAGCGTTCCTTGAGTTCTTGGCTTCCGAAAGTGGCGATGACCGGGCCGACCATGGAAGCGTTGAATGGCAGTGGTGTCGGGACCGAGGCGAGCTGCATTTCTTCGAGCCAGATGTGGCGCTGCACCGGGGTCCAATCTTTTCCGCCCCATTCGACCGGCCAGTTCGGGACTGCATACCCGTGTTTGTTGAGGATGCGCATCGTCGTGACATGATCCTCTTTGGTCAGCGATTCACCGGCGGCGTTTCGGCGCCGAATATCTTCCGGAATCTCAGTTCTGTAGAACTCGCGCATCTGCTGCGCAAATTCAAGCTCTTGCTCGTTCAGTAGATTATCCATTAATCCCCCAGATCGTACATTTGAAAAAGACCCACGCTCCCCCAAGGGAAGTCTTCATGTAGATCGTTTCGCAGTATGTTGGTTATGGTTTGTGTGGTTTTGCCCGCAGGCGGGCCCCGGAACACGTTGTTTAAGAGGAGCGTATTCCAGGGCCCTACTTCGAATTAGGCATAGGCAGGCTGCGGTTGCTTGGCAACCTGGTACCTCTTGCTGATGTCTTTACCGATGATGTACTTCATAACTTCAGAAGTACCGCCGTAGATGGATTGAATCCGGCTATCGCGGAATGCCCGACCGATCGGGTATTCGAGCATGTAGCCGTACCCACCGTGCAGCTGCAGACAACGGTTCACGACCTCGATTTGCAGGTCTGCGCCCATGAGTTTGGCTTTCGATGCTTCCACAGCAGTGAGTTCACCCGCGTTGAGCGCCATCGCGCAACGATCGACATAGGCTTCGAGCATGTCGACCTTGGCTTCCATTTCGGCCAGTTCGAACTGGGTGTTTTGTAGGTCGCCCAGGGTGCTGCCGAACATTTTGCGTTGGAAGACGTATTCGGAAGTCCACTGTAGTGCAGCGCGTGCTCCGGCCAGTCCCCCGGAGGCGATGCCCATGCGCTCATATGGCAGGTTGGTCATCAGATGGATGAAGCCTTTGCCTTCTTCACCCAGCAGATTGGCGTGCGGAACACGGACATCAACGAAGGACATTTCCGAGGTGTCCTGCGCGTCCAGGCCGACCTTCGCTAATTTCCGACCACGCTGGAAACCCGGGGTGTCGGTGTCAACGATGAACAGCGAGGTGCCCTTGGATGCCGGGACGTCTTTATTCGTCCGCGCAACCACAATGACCCAGTCGCAGTGCTGACCGTTGGTGATGAAGGTCTTAGCACCGTTGATGACCCACTCGTCACCATCACGGACAGCTTTGGTCTTGATGCTCTGCAGATCCGAGCCGGCTTCTGGCTCAGTCATCGCGATCGCACTGATTTTTTCACCGGAGGCTAGGCCAGGAAGGTACCGTTGCTTCTGGTCTTCGGTGGCGAAGGCTTCGAAGTAGCCGGGGACGATGCCATCGGAGACGCCCCAGCCGGAGGTCGCCGGGGTGACGCCGCGCTTGGCGACTTCTTCGCCCCGAATCATCTCGAACCGGTAGTCCTTGACTCCCAGTCCGCCGTATTCTTCGGGCAGTGAGAAGCCGATGACGCCCATTTCGGCGGCGGCTTTCCACATCGACCGGTCAACCAGCTTGTTCTGTTCCCACTCTTCGAAGTATGGAACGACTTCCTGGTCTAGGAACGCCGCGACCGTTTCGCGAAATGCCTCGTGTTCGTCGGTGTATAGATTGCGCTTCATATCAAGTCTCCTGATCCGCTCGAGGCGTGGTTTTAGAGCAGTTCGAGGATGGTGGCGTTGGCTTGTCCGCCGCCCTCACACATCGTCTGCAGGCCGTATTTGATGTCGTTGTTGACCATGTTGTGCACCATGGTGGTCATCAGGCGTGCACCGGAGCCACCCAGTGGGTGACCCATCGCGATCGCACCGCCGTGTGGGTTCAGGCGAGCTGGATCCGCGCCGAGGTCTTTCAACCAGGCCTTTGGGACCGGGGCGAAGGCTTCGTTGACTTCGAAGGTGCCGATGTCATCAATCGACAGACCCGATTTCTGCAATGCCTTCTGGGTGGCTGGGATCGGAGCGGTCAGCATGATGACCGGATCGGAGCCGGCAAGCACTGCGGTGTGTACGCGGACCAGTGGCTTCAGACCCAGCTGCTTAGCGCGTTCGGAGCTCATCATCAGCAGGGCAGCGGAGCCGTCAGAAATCTGCGAGGAGTTTCCGGCGTGGATGACGCCGTCTTCTTTGAAAACTGTGTCGAGTTTAGCGAGCTTTTCTACTGTTCCGCCGCGACGGATACCTTCGTCTTGCGTGATGGTGCCGTGTTCGGTTTCGATCGGCACGATCTGGGATTCAAAGAAACCGCAGTCGGTCGCGTAGGCGGCTTTTTCATGCGAGGCAATTGAGAATTCATCAAGCTCAGTGCGAGAGAAGCCCCACTGCTCTGCGATCATTTCGGCGCCAATGCCCTGGTTTGGACGCACGCCGTTGTAGCGTTCGAGGAATTTTTCGCCGTATGGGTTTTTACCCTGCGAGGACGAACCCATTGGGTTGCGCGACATCGATTCGACACCACCGGCGACGACGATGTCGTACTGACCGGCCATGATGCCAGCTGCAGCGAAGTGCACAGCCTGCTGGGATGAGCCACACTGACGATCCACGGTCACGCCGGTAACGGTTTCTGGGAAACCAGCCGACAGGGCTGCGGTGCGGCCAATGTCCATGGTCTGCTCGCCGGACTGGGTGACACAGCCCCAGACGACATCGTCAATAAGTTCTGGATCGACACCGGCGGTTTTGACGAGATCTTCAAGGACCATCGCGGAAAGGTCGGCGGGGTGGGTGCCGGAGAGCACGCCGTCGCGCTTTCCGGTTGGTGAGCGGCGGGCGGCAACGATAACTGCATCTGACATGGAAACTCCTTGTGGTGAGTGGGCCTCATCGGGCATAAATGCCTGATTTTGGCCGTGATACGCAGGGTGCGTAAAAAAATATTATGTGTCAAGCTTCACATATTCGATAAAACCAGTCAAGATAGACTGGTAAGCATTTTTGATGCTGCAATTTTCACACAGGATATTTTTTCAATGAGGAGTACATCACATGCAGATTAAAGACCAGGTCGCCTTCATCACCGGTGGAGCTTCCGGACTCGGCTTCGATACCGCAAAAAAGATCATCGCCCAGGGTGGAAAGGTCGTCGCCTTCGACCTCAAGGGTGAAGATGCAGTAGCTGAGCTCGGTGACGATGCGATCTTCATCGAAGGCGATGTCACCAATGAAGAGCAGGTATCTGCCGCCCTTGAACGCACCAAAGAACTTGGCGATCTACGCATGGTCGTCAACTGTGCAGGGATCGGCAATGCGATTCGTGTCTCCGGCAAACAGGGACCATTCCCACTCGATGCCTTCAATAAAGTCATCCAGGTCAACCTGGTTGGAACCTTCAACGTCATCCGTCTAGGTGCTGCTTTGATGCAGCAAAACGAACCGATCGACGGCGAACGCGGCGTCATCATCAATACCGCCTCGGTCGCTGCGTTCGACGGTCAGATTGGTCAGGCAGCATACTCGGCTTCCAAGGCCGGTGTCGCAGGCATGACCTTGCCGATTGCCCGTGATCTGGCTTCCACCAAGATCCGCGTCATGACGATTGCACCGGGTATTTTCGAAACCCCAATGATGATGGGCGCTTCCGAAGAAACCAAGAACTCGCTGGGCCAGCAGATTCCACACCCATCGCGTCTGGGCAAGCCTGATGAATTCGGTGCGCTTGCACAGCACATCATCGAAAACCCAATGCTCAATGGCGAAACGATTCGCCTCGATGGTGCAATCCGGATGGCTCCTCGCTAAACACCGATGAGCTCTTCAGAAAAGAAATTCACGCCGCCTGACGCCTCGGGGACCCCTGGTCCCCAGGCGTTGGCGGACGTGTCTTCTCCCGACACCGGTGAAATATTTGACCTCGAATCCGAAACTCAAACTGGCCAGACCAGGGGCCGGATCGCTCGCGATCAGATCCTGACAGCCGCGATCGAATGCCTGCTGGCCAACGGATATGCAGCCACGACCACGATGAAGGTTCAGGAGCACGCCGGTGTTTCACGCGGCAAATTACTGCACCATTTCCCCTCGAAGCGGGAACTCATCACGGCCGCGATACGCCGCTTAGCAGCCGACCGGCTCACAACGTCCAGCGCGGACTATTCCAATGCACCGCCGACTACTCACGTCAAAGAGCGCGTTGCATGGTCGGTCAACGCGTTATGGACCAGCTTCTTTCACCCAAATTTTTGGGCGGCTACAGAAACCTGGATCGCGGCTCGGACTGACCCAGATTTGGCAACCGAATTGCTGAAACACGAACGGGCCGTTTTGCGTCGCGTGCGAGAAAACGCACATCGATTGTTTGGCGATCACATCAACGCCAACCCGCAATTCTCCAGGATGCTCGACGTGATCTTCACCAGCATGCGTGGCATGGCCCTGACCTACACTTTCTCCGGTCGCAATCCTGAAACGGAACCCATGATCGCCACTTGGACCTCGACTGCGCTCACCCTGCTCGGAGAAGACGAAGAATAATCCAGCAGCTTCGGAGAGCAGAGACGCGGGCCGAAAAGACATTTCAACACGCACTAGGAGGACCAGGATGACTGACTCAAACATGCCCGATACTGCCGAAGAGCGGGTTTCGTTAGAACAACGCGGCCACGTGCTCATCATCCGGATGGAGCGGGACCGCAAACGCAATGCTATTGACTCGCTCATGACAGAAAGCCTCGATGCCGCGCTGAACCGACTTGATGATGATCCTGAGCTGCGTTGTGGTGTCCTAGTAGGTGGAGAGCGGGCTTTTTCTGCCGGAACAGACTTAGCCGACGGCCCCGGAGAACCAACAGAACGGGGCGGACCCTACGGCGTCATCAGAAGACGACGTCAAACCCCGCTCATCGCAGCTGTTGAGGGCATCGCCTTTGGCGGCGGCTTTGAGGTGGTCTTGGCTTGTGACATGGTCACAGCAGCGAAGTCTGCGCAATTTGGTCTGCCCGAAGTTGCTCGGGGCGTCATCCCGACGTGTGGGGGACTCTTCCGTCCATGGCAAAGCCTGCCCTTGACCGTCGCGAAACAACTTGTGTTGACCGGTCAGCCGATGAGCGCGCAACGAGCTTACGAGCTAGGAATCGTCAATGTGCTCGCCGAAGTCGGGTGGCCCAGAAGAACAGAGTGTTCTTCTGGGCTCCCACAGAACCGTACGTGACAGTCTCCCGTCATACGGCTCTTGTCGTTCTGGTCACCAAACCTGGGCGGTGTCAGTGGTCCATTGCCAATGCGCGAACAACGTTGGGGCAAATTGCACCCCCTGGCGCCAGGTGCGCATGGTCTTGGACCAGCTGCGTCGCAGCCGTCGATATTTTCCGCGTAGCCACCGAATCAAGTAGGCATTGATCCGTTTCAACAAGGGATACAGCGCGGACCTATTGAAGGCCCCGTAGTATTGCATCCATCCTCGCACAACCGGATTAATCTGGTCAGCCAGGTCGTGGGTGGTGCCTTGCACCCAGCGGTGCAGACGCCATGAACGCACTTGTGCACTCATTCGTTTCAACGCCGCTGGCGACACTGCCGGAGAAAAACTCCGAAACAGCCCATAGCGACCATCCACGGTGCGCTCACGAAACTCATACCCCAAAAACGTAAACCCAGTCTCAGCAAATGAGTCCTGTCGGTTGGCGTCTTGGCAATACACGATTCGTGTCTTGTCTGGATGCAGTTCAAGGCCCACCTCGTGCATGCGTTGCTTCAACGCGGTCAACACTGTTTCGGCCTGAGACTGGCTGCTGCAGTGGATGACCGCATCATCGGCATACCGTTCAAACGTGACGGCCGGAAACTCCCGGTCTAGCCACATATCGAACGCATAATGCATGAACAGATTCGCTAAAACCGGTGAAATCGCCGACCCCTGCGGGGTTCCACGGTCACGGTCAACCAGCGTCCCGTCAGGGTGTTGTAATGGCGCGGCTAACCACCGACGCACATATAACATCACCCAGTCCAGGTCACAGACCGAACGGACCGCTTTGACGATCAATTCCCATGGCACTGAGTCGAAGAACGCCTTGATGTCGAGATCGATCACCCAGTCGTTGCGCCAACATCGGCTGCGACACGTTGCGACCGCGTCAATCGCGCTACGGTGTGGGCGGTATCCATAAGAATCTGGATGAAA
>Ga0209487_1000550_pt1 | contig 33845 bp, 22 predicted proteins | sample Poulit2012_FD_187524 | JGI IMG/M metagenome (GOLD analysis project Ga0209487, IMG submission 187524) | Agricultural soil microbial communities from Georgia to study Nitrogen management - Poultry litter 2012 (SPAdes) (version 2) | ecosystem: Environmental > Terrestrial > Soil > Agricultural land...
AACCAAAAGGAGTTATGTTAACGCATGGTAATATCATATCTAATATAGAAGGAGCACTCTTTTGGATATTTGAACTAAGACCTGAAGATACAACACTTTCTTATTTACCTGTTTCTCACGTATTTGAACGCTTAGCAGGGCACTTTTTACCGTTAAGTGCAGGTGGAACAATTGCATATGCTGAAAGTATTGAAACGATTACTGATAATTTCCTAGAAGTAAAACCAAATATTGTCACAAGCGTCCCCCGTCTATTTGAAAAAGTCTATGCTGGTATTATGAAAAAAATGAATGAAGCCTCACCCGTTAAACGAAGATTATTTAATTGGGCGCTTAAAATCGGGGAAGAACGTTATGAATATTATTTAAAAGCAGGAACAGAAGAGTTAATCACACAAGACTATTTACCAAGTAGCTTATATCGCAAATGGAAGCTAGCAGACCGATTAGTATATCAAACAATTAAACAACAACTCGGTGGTCAAATTAAAGCGATGGTCTCTGGTGGAGGTACACTTAATCCAGAAATAGCGAAATTCTTTTGGTCGTTAGATATACCAATTTTAGAAGGATATGGCTTAACTGAAACGTCACCCATTATTTCAACGAACCCAATGCTTGAAGCAAGAGTTGGTACAGTGGGGCGAATATTACCGCACACGACAGTAATTATTGCAGATGACGGAGAAGTCCTTGTGAAAGGTCCGAGTATAACGCAAGGGTATTATAAAAATGAAGAAGAAACGAAAAAATCATTTACAGAAGATGGCTGGTTTAAAACAGGTGATCTCGGAAGGTTCGACGAACATGGTTACTTACAAATCGTTGACCGTAAGAAACGTTTACTTGTACTATCAACAGGGATGAACGTTGCGCCAGCCCCGATAGAAAGTGCAATAAATGAAAGTGCTTACATCAGTCAATCACTCGTCGTAGGAGATAATCAGAAATATATTATTGCATTAGTTAATCCAGAATACGAGTCCCTCATCCCATGGGCTGAAAAACAAGGGATTAAATTTGAAACAAAAGAAGAATTAAGTAAGAAACCAGAAGTAAAGGAATTGATTGAAAAAGAAATCGAAAAAGGTACACGATTTTTCACATCGTATCAACGGCCAAAAACAATTCAAATTATTGGTGAAGAATGGACAATTGATACAGGTGAATTAACACCAAAGTTATCTCTTAAAACAAACGTCATTGAAGAGCGTTATCGCGATCTTATATCTGATTTATATGAAAGTTAATGATTACCTGGCTAATTTTATTAGTCAGGTTTTATTTTTTCTAAAATAAATTCAAATGAATCGAGTCATTGAATCGTCATTATCGTAACTGTTACGGATTAAGAATGGACATAAAATATTTCATTATCATTTTTCCTATGATATAATATCAGTTGATCAATTATGTTAATTTTAATCGTAAGATGAATTAGAGAGTAGGCTAGATGTGGAAAAGAAAAAAGTAATGTTTTTTATTTACCGACTTAGTTACGGTGGTGCTGCACGAACAATTATGAACATTGTTAATCACCTAGACCGAAATAAGTTTGAACCAATCTTAGTCACATTAAATTATACATTTGCTTATGAGCAATATTTAAAAAACGATGTTGAATTAGTTAAATTAGATACGAAACGATTACGTTCATCGATTGTACCATTAGCTAAATTGATTCAAAAAGAACAACCACATATTTTATTTAGTACCATTCCAAATTATAATATCATCGCTACCTTAGCAAAATTAATTTCACGTACGAAAACAAAAGTGATCGTTCGTGAAGCTGCTTTTTTAGGTAGAGAAGGTAAAATAAACCTGAAGTTACGTCTTTACGGATTTATCTATAAATTCTCAAAAAAAGTGATTGCTTTATCACAAGGAGTTAAAGAAAATTTAGTCGAACGTTATCATGTGCACCGCGATAAGATAGAGGTAATTTATAATCCGGTAGACCTTGCATACATTGATAAAGCAAAAGAAGAAGCTATAGATGACGAGTATGCTTCAATTTTTTTAACCAATCGTAAAGTAATCGTAACTGCTGGTAGATTAGTTAAAGAAAAAGATCAACAAACCCTCCTTCGAGCATTTCAACAAGTTGTTGCTAAAGTAGATTGTAACCTTGTTTTATTAGGTGAAGGAGAATTAGAACATAACTTAAAAACACTCGCCAAAGAATTAAACATAGAAGATAATGTTTACTTTATTGGTTTTCAACAAAATCCATATAAATATTTCTATCATGCTGATGTTTTTGCCTTAACATCTCTAACAGAAGGATTTGGTCATGTGCTTGTCGAAGCAATGGCTACGAACACACCAGTTGTATCCACGCGATGCGCTCCAGGTGGTGAAGAAGTGTTAGAAAATGGTGTTTACGGAAAGATGTGTGAAGTTGGTGATTCAAAAGAAATTGCGGAGTCATTATTATTTGTTCTACAAATGGACGATAAGCAGTTAGCTCACATGATTGAAAAAGGAAAAGAGCGTGCTCACACCTTTTCAGTTGAACGCATTGTCAAACAGTATGAGACTATATTTTTAAATGCTTAACAAATAAAATTAACCAGTTAGAGCTGGGAAAAGAAATAAGAAAGTAGGTAAATGCATGGGGGAAAAACGACACGTTGTACATATGACAACTGTACACCACCCATATGATCCACGTATTTATTATAAACAGTGTTTATCGTTATATCATGCAAATTACGATGTTACGCTTATTTCGCAACGGACAAATGACGAAAAACCGTTAGATATGCCCATTAAGCATATACCGATAAAAACATACACATCACGTTTGAAACGGATGATCTTTGGCACATGGGATGTTTATCAGAAAGCGAAAAAAGAAAAAGCTGACGTCTATGTTTTTCACGATCCTGAATTACTATTTGTTGCTTCTTTATTAAAGAAAAAAGGCAACACAGTTATTTATGATATCCATGAGGATTACGTGACAAGCATTTTGCAAAAAGATTATTTATCAAAACCAATTAAACACGGTATCGCAAAAATATATACGTTGATGGAAAAGGTATTTACTCGGAAAATGGCTATTAGTTTAGCCGAAAAATATTATAAAGATATTTATCCGCGTGGTGTATGTATTTTAAATTATCCATTGTTAAATAAAGAAATGATGCGTCTTGACCGACAAAATCAAGACGTTACAAATGACCTTTTATATACAGGAAATGTTACAGAAGAACGTGGAGCGTATATTCATGCAGCATTACCTAAGATAGATCCAAATATCTCGGTTCAGTTTGTTGGGAAATGTGATAAACAGATTGCAGATAAAATGATAGATGTCGCAGGAGAAGCCGCTTCGAACCTACATATTGAAGGCATTGATGCATTTGTTGTAAAAGAACGTATTGAAGAAATGTATCTGTCGAAGCGGTGGTTGGCAGGAATTGCTATTTTTCCACCAACAGAGCATTATAAGAAAAAAGAACTGACTAAGTTTTTTGAATATATGAATGCTGGTTTACCAATTATTTGTTCAGACTTTCCAGTATGGAAGCAATTTATTAATAAGTATGAATGTGGAATAACTGTTGATCCATATAATGAAACTGAAATTAAAAATGCGCTCAATACTTTACGCGATAACCCAAACCTTGCTTACCAAATGGGTGAAAATGGTCGTCAAGCCGTTGTTGACGAATTGAACTGGGAAGTTGAAGAGCGAAAATTACTACAATGGTATGATGAATTAATAAAGGGAACGTGCTAAAATGACAGAATTAAAAGAGCCTTGTGTATCTGTGATTACACCAGCTTATAATGCCGAACGTTTTATTGCTGAGACAATTGAATCCGTTCGAAAGCAAACATATCAAAACTGGGAAATGATTATTGTGGACGATGTATCGACAGATCAAACTGTAGATATTATTAAACAATATAGCCAAATTGATGAGCGAATTAAACTGGTTGAACTTGATGCAAATAGTGGCGCAGCTGTTGCGCGGAATACAGCAATGGACCATTCAAAAGGACGTTATTGGGCTTTTTTAGACAGTGATGATAAATGGCTTCCAGAAAAACTATCCACACAACTTGCCTTTATGCAAAAGCATGATTATGCTTTTACATATACAAAATACGTAAGAATGAAAGAAAATGGTGAGTTGACTAACGGTGTTTCTGAAGCACCTAAAAAATTAACGTACAATCAATTAATGAAACATTGTGTAATTGGCTGTTTAACAGTGATGTTAGACCGAGAGAAGATAGGCGAAGCGCGAATGGTTAATATTAGAACACGTCAAGATTATGCATTTTGGCTCGCTTTAACTAAAAAAGGTTTTTTTGCATACGGTCTACCTGAAGTTCTTTCGGAATATCGTTTAGTAGCTGATTCGATATCTAGTAATAAATTGAAAGCAGCCAAACAAAATTGGTATTTATATCGTCATATTGAAAAGCAACCATTACCTAAAGCGCTTTGGTACTTTGCTCATTATGCAATCATTTCAGTTAAAAATGTAATTAAATTTAAATTAAAATCATAATAATGTAATTTATTTTCTTAGGCGGTGCATTGAAATAAATGAAACAGTATATTAGTGAAATAATCAAACGTAAGGATTTATTACTATATTTAGTAAAATCAGGATTAAAAGCTGAACATCGAAATAGTTATTTAGGTTACTTTTGGTGGCTATTAGATCCCCTATTAAACGTAGCCGTGTATTACTTTTTAGTTGTTATTATACTTGAACGAGGCGGACCGGACTTCCCAGTCTTCTTAGTGATTGGTTTAGTCGTATGGCGCTGGATTAGTTCGTCAATTAACTCATCAGCGAACTCAGTTTTACGTTATAGTTCGATTATTAATCAAGTGTATTTACCGAAGTTCTTATTCCCGTTATCATTTACGATTACGCAATTAGTGAACTTCTTATTCGGACTCGTTATTATTGCTATATTCTTAGCATTTAATGGTGTCTGGCCAACATGGCATCTTGTACTATTACCAGTCGTTATCATTATTACCTTAACGTTCTTATTAGCTGTTGGAGCTGTGTTAGGGTTCTTTACAGTATTTATTCGTGATATCGACAACTTTTTAACGCATTCGATGCGAATCTTTTTCTACGCATCACCAATTATTTGGGAAGGTGGGCGTTTACCACCAGAATATGGATGGGCTGTAGCAATTAACCCAATCGCCCATCTCGTAACAGCATTTAGGGATATACTCATGCATCACCAGATCCCTAATTTTACAAGTTTAGGCATTATATTCATTGCATCATTAGCGATCATTGTTTATATGGTGTATCACTATAACAAAAATGAGCATAAAATTATTAAAGCATTATAAATTGTAAAGAATAATAATAGCAAATACTTATTTAAAATGAGGTTTGATTCATGATAGAAAATAAAGATGAAAGTCTAGAATTACGTGAAGGAGAGGTCATCAAAGCAAAAGATGTGAGTGTTTATTATAACGCTCGCAGAAACGATGATGATTATAAATCTCGTTTGATGAATGTCTTTAATCCTAAAAAATTAAGAGAAATGAGAGAAAAACGTCAAAATGAACCAGATAAAATTTGGCCTTTAAAAAATGTCAGTTTTACAGGATACCAAGGAGAGATTTTAGGAATCATTGGTTCAAATGGTGCTGGAAAAACGACACTAAGTAAAGTCGTTACAGGTATTTTAAAGCATGATTATGGGCACTTAAATGTTGATGGTCAAGTGACTGCATTATTCTCATTTGGTATGGGATTTAGACCTGATCTTACCGGAAGAGAGAACGTGTATTTAAATGGTATGATGTTAGGTATCGACAAAAACCTTATAAATGAATATATTGATGATATCCATGATTTCTCCGATTTAGGAGATTTCTTGGATCAACCAATGAAATTTTATTCAAGTGGCATGAAAGCGCGACTTGGTTTTAGTGTTGCTTCTCATTTACAGCCGGAAATCTTAATATTAGACGAAGCGTTAAATACAGGAGACGGACGATTTAGTACAAAAGCAGCCGAAAAAATGCAAGAACTCGTTAAACAAGCAAAAATGGTTATTATCATTACGCATAGTTTACGTTATGCCCAAAGAAATTGTGACCGATTGATATGGCTTGATAAAGGGGAAGTTAGAGAAACAGGTAACCCAAAAGAAATTGTCGCAAATTATCGGGCAACGGTTCCAAAACCAGTTAAAAAGAAACAAAGTTTGAATATCGACCGAACCGAAACAATTATTAAACAAAAACCTGTTATAGAGGCGAAAAATTTAGGTTTATCTTTTAAATTAGATAAAGAAGATTTTTGGGCATTACGGGAATTAGATTTCACTGTTTTTGAAGGTGAAGTAGTTGGTATTATTGGTCATAACGGTGCTGGGAAAAGTACGTTATGCAAATTATTGACAGGAATATTAGCTCCTGATGAAGGTAATTTGAAGGTGTACGGAGAAACCTCATCATTATTAGGTTACGGTACAGGTTTTAACCCTCAACTTTCCGGTACAGATAATATTTATTTAAATGCGATGTTATTAGGAATTAAAAAACAAGAAATTGAAGATAAATATGATGACATTGTTGAGTTCTCAGGATTGAAACGCCGTATTGATAAGCCGGTTAAAACGTATTCAAGTGGAATGCGCGCGCGTTTAGGATTCAGTATTGCGGCGATATTACAACCGGATGTCTTTATTATTGATGAGGCATTATCCACAGGGGATTTAGAGTTTCGTCAAAGAGCAACAGAGCGTATTCAAGAAATGATGGACAGTGCTAAAGCAGTTGTGATTGTGTCGCACAGTATGCATTTTGTTGAACGTGTTTGTACACGCGCAATTTGGATTGATGAAGGAAAAATGCGTGCAGACGGTGATGCTGAAGAAATTGTTGCACAATATCGCAAAGCAATGGGTATGAAGCAACCGAAAAGACGGATAAAAAAAGCCTCACAAAAGAAAACGAATAAAAGAGAAAAAGAAGCGGTTAAAAAGTAACTAATGATTGAAATATAGGTGGAGATAAAATGATTCGTGTTATAAAAAAAGGTATAACTAGTGTCAGTGATTGGATGCTTTACTCAGTGTTGTCTGAGAAACAAAAGGAATCGTTAAAAAATTTGTTTACTGAAGAACAAAAAGAAAAATTAAAAGAATTAACACAATATGGTCGTAAGCATACGCAAAAAAAAGCTGTTAAACATTTAAGAGATCATTTATATTCGCTTGGATTTACTCAGCAAGCATTAACTGAATTAAAGACGTGGTATCAAAAAGAAAAGAATAACTATGTCAAAAGAATGATAGCTTGGGAACTCATGCAATGGCATGCTAATCAACACACTAAAGCTGATGCAATAGAAGCTTTAAATTATTCAGCTGCTGCTAAGCGAGGCGAAAGGGATAAAAATCAATTACGTCGTATTTCAATTATTGAAGCAGAATCTTTACTTAAAATAAATAAAATTGGTTCAGCACAGCATGAGTTATATGAAAGATTGAAACAATCAGTACATCCAGACCTTTATTTAGCAATGGCTAATACAGAATTAACAATCAAAGAGCGATTGAAATGGATTAACAAAGCGTATGCTTATTATCAACTTCATCCAATTACATTCACTTCAATGAATGAACCTAGTTATGATGATTTACAAATGAAAAAAAGGTCAAAACAATCCTTTGAATCAGGAAAAGTATCGATTATCCTACCCGCCTTTAAAGCAGAAGATGGCATGGCTATTGCTGTTCAATCTATTTTAAATCAAACATGGGAAAACTTTGAATTATTAATTGTGGATGATTGTAGTCCAGATGAGACCTATAAAGTAATGGAGCATTTTGCTGAACAAGACGAACGAATTAAGCTCTTTAAAACACCAGAAAACAGTGGACCTTATGTAGCGCGTAATATAGCTTTACAATCAGCAACAGGTGAATTTGTCACAGTTAATGATGCAGATGATTGGTCGCATGAAAAGAAAATAGAAATACAAGTGAGACATCTTATCGAAAACACACATATAATGGCTAACACATCAGAACATGCTCGTTTAACTGAAGATTTAACATTATATCGTCGCGGGACACCTGGTAGATACATCTTTCCTAATATGTCCTCAACAATGTTTCGTCGCAAACCAGTGATGGATAAGTTAGGTTATTGGGATAGTGTGCGTTTTGCAGCTGATGGAGAATTTAAACGTCGTTTACTTAAAGAGTTCGGAAAAGATAGTTTTGTTGATCTTACATCAGGCCCCTTATCATTACCTAGGCAAGCTGTGTCTTCACTAACAAGTAGCTCTGCATTTGGTTATAATGGATTTTTTATGGGTGTTCGAAAAGAGTACGTCGAAAGCTTAGAACACTATCATCATGAAGCTGATTCTCTGTATTATGAATATCCATTAAAAGAACGACCTTTTCCTGTACCCGAACCGATGTGGCCGCAACGTGAAACAAAACAAGCAGGATTTAGACAGTTCGATATTGTCATATACAGCGATTTTCGCGAAGCAACAATGAACCATGCTATGTTAAATCAATTATTACAAGATTATCCACAAGCAAAAATTGGATTCGTACAAATTTATCGTTACGATCTTAATTTACCGTTAGAAATAGATGCGTCAATTCGTAATATAATTGATGGAAATCATATTCAAATGTTAGTTTATGGAGAGAAAATTAAAACTAATAAAGCAGTAATTTTAAATGAACAAGCAAATCATTATGAACAACTATATATACCAGAAGTGATCGCAAAAGAAGTGGACTTAGTTATTCAAAATGATATTATTGATGCAGAAACACTTGCACTAAGCATTGAATCGTTATGTAATCAACAAGCTCTGCTAATTCCATACAATAATAAGTTAAGAAAGCAATTATTAGCTAACAACGCTGTTCAAGCAAATTTTGCATTAGCAAAAGAAGATTGGGTGACTGATAATGACGCGTAATCAAGCGAGTATAGATGAATTAAAAGAAGACCTCATATCGTTACAACAAGAAAAAAAGACAACACAACGAAAACGTCGTCACATGGAAAGTGAATTTCAAGATATACAAGCAACACTTTCACGCATTCATCCAAGCAATATAAAAGAGATCTTTCGAACGACTGCTGCCTATACACTAGGTAGACGCAATCGAAAACAACTTTACAGTAAAGCTTATAAAAGTAAACAAGCGAGTAATGATCTTAAATCTTATAAAACTGCTCTGTATAATCAAGGTTTCATTGATTTAGCTATTCAAGACTTGCATACAATGTACGAACAAACAAACAATCAATATCTTAAACAAGCAATTGCCTGGGAATTAGTACTGTGGTTTGCGAACAAGCAAACGGAAAACGGTGCTTTTCAGGCTCTTTTGTATGTCCAAAAAGCAAAAGAAGCGAAACTAAATTCAGATAATCGTCGTAAAATCACGATTATAGAAGCAGAATGTTATTTAGCTATCAATGAAAAAAAGATTGCAAAACAGCTTTTAGAGCTAGAAATGTCTAACCAAACACACCCAGACCTTTATTTAGCACGCGCGAATATAGAAGAAGATGCTCAATCAAAAATTCATTTTATTAATCAAGCTTATGCCTTATATGATTTAACAGGCGTGACATTAGCTCATCATGAACTTGATTATGATGCTTTACAAATGCAGTCATCAACAATCCCTTATGTAGATGGTCCAAAAGTATCAGTTATTTTACCAGCTTACAATGCTGAGGATGGTATTCAAGTCGCGATTGAATCAATCTTAGGCCAAACCTGGCGTCATTTAGAATTATTAATTGTGGATGATTGTAGTTCAGATCAAACGATGAATGTTATCCATACATATGCTCAAAAAGATGACCGAATTAAAGTATTCTCAACTGGTGAAAATAGTGGTCCGTATGTTGCAAGAAATATTGCATTACAAGCAGCGACCGGTGAATTTATTACGATCAATGACGCAGATGATTGGTCACATCAAGATAAATTACGTATTCAAGTTGAACATTTATTAAAACATCCAAACGTACTAGCGAACACATCTGAGCAGGCACGTTTAACAGAAGATATTCAATTTTATCGTCGTGGAAATCCAGGCCAGTATATCTTCTCGAATATGTCTTCGTTTTTATTTAGGCGTAATATAGTAATGGAAAAATTAGGGTTTTGGGACACGGTTCGATTTGCAGCGGATGGTGAATTTATTAGAAGATTTATTAAGCAGTTTGGTGCTGAAGCATTAACCCATTTAAAAACGGGTCCGTTATCTTTTCCGCGCCAATCGAAGACATCACTAACAAGTAATTCAGCTTTTGGCTATAGCGGATTTTTAATGGGAGCAAGACAAGAATATGTCGAAAGCTTTTCGCTTTATCATCAAACAGCGAAGAATTTATATTATCCACCCTATCAACACGAACGCTTATTTCCAGTACCTGAGCCAATGAAACCAAACAAGCAAAAAGGTGAACGCCACTTCGATTTAATTATGCTGTTAGATATGAACGATCAAACAGAAAAAAGCTTGAACTTGCTGGAACAAGAATTACAACAAGCAACTAAGTTAAATTTAGCCATAGGGGTCGTTAATAAAACAGTTTATAAAACGAATGAAAAACAAACTAAAACAAGAAATGCTCATACACGCTCGTTGCTTCAACGATACAACGTAGGAGTCATTGTTTACGGTGAGACAGTCACATGTGACGTTCTTATTATCCGTTCGCCTAAAATAATGGAAGATAAACAAGCATTTGTACCTAAAATTAAGCCTAAAGGATGCCTTGTTTTGATAGAAGAATTGCAAGAAATGGCGTATAATGGAAAAAGTCTTATAATGGATAATTACAGAAAAAGTATGCAACATATTATGATACAGTTTGATAAAAAAGGGCGTTGGTATCCATTAACCAATACAATTCGTAAAAAATTAACAACAACTTACGCCCATGATATACGTCAAATTCCATTAGCCAAAGATAATTGGCTTGAAGCAAACGAATTTAGTCAAAACAAATATTCATCCCGTTTAAAAAACTGGATTTTGGATGAGCATAGATGAAATTAGGTGATATAACGTGACACAATCAAAAGACGAACAAAAATTAGCCTATAAAGAAAAACAAATAAGTCTTAAAAAAAGCATAAAAGAAGATCAAAAAGCTATGAAACATATTGCTTCAAGTAAGACATGGAGAATGTCAAAGCCTTATCGTCGCGTAAAACAATTACTATTTAATAATCAAAAAATAGAAAAAAATGAGTTAAAAGATGTTATTGAAGAGCTAGAGCGAGCACTGCTACAAGCTGAAGAACAAATTAACGAATTGACCTTAAAAGATACTGGACAAACCACCTTGGCCATTCAGCACCATATGCGCACGATGAAAGAAAAAGGTGACCTTGTTGCATCATTAGACAAAATTGTTGATGACAAAACAAGTTATCAAGCAAACTATCGTGAGGCTTTAATTTTTGCTGCTCGCTTATATATGCGAGCTGAACAAAAAGAACAACAACTTATTTATGAAAAAGTACTTTCAGGTTTATCAATTGAAGAAATACCTGAATTCATGATTCGTTCAGGTTTAGAAAAAGACGCGATCCCTTTACAAAATGCTGCATCATTTCGAGGCAGTTTGAATATGCGTATGCGTAAAAAACAATTACAAGATCAATTACCTGAGTGGCCATTAGATGATAAAACAATCGCTTATCAATTTGTAGACAATTTAAATATCCCGACACCTCAAGTCGAAACGACACATTTTTCATTAGAAGACATTAAAAAACAAGAAGGTATCGTTATTAAACCTGTAGATGGCGCAGGTGCCCGTGGTGTCTATTTAGTTCATTCGATAGATGACATTTATGATGTGAAACATTCTGTTAGTTTAACGAGTTGGGAAGCGTTAATAAGTCAAATGCAAAATGATTTAAAAACCGAAGCAGTCTCAGAAGACGCTTGGCTAATTGAACAATTAATTTATGAAGATAAAACAAACAAAATCCCAGCAAGAGATATGAAATTTTATAGCTTTTATGGGAAAGTCAGTTTAATCTTAGAAATCAAACGTGACCCAGAAATCCGTCAATGCTGGTGGTTACCAACAGGTAAACGTGTTGATACAGGGAAATATGAAGAAAGTCTATTTCTTGGCCATGGTGTCACAAAAGAAGAGATAGAAATGGTAGAAGCATTAAGCAAAAACATTCCAGCACCATTTCTCAGAATTGATTTTTTAGCTGGAGAAGACAAGTTAGTATTTGGTGAATTCACACCAAAACCAGGCAATTATGAAGAATTTAATCAACCAATAGATCAACTACTAGGAGATTATTTCTTAGATGCTGAAGCACGTTTAGTGAATGATTTATTACAAGGAAAACAATTTGAAGTCTATCATGAGATTTTTAAAAATAACGTCACTGAAAATGATGGAGGAAAATAATGAAGCAAGTAAATAAAAAATGGCTCTCACATTTACCATTAGAAGTAATAGCAAATACACAAGATAATTATTTAGATGCATATGTTATTGCCTTAGAAGGTTGGCGTAGAGGTTTGAATTTAAGCTGGCATACTAAAAAATCTAATAAATTTAAAAACATAAAAACATGGTTTGTAGATGAGCCAGGGCAATTATTTTCACTTCAATCTAAAGAAAACTCGCATTACTTTTTTCGGTCTCGTGGAGATAAAGTTTTAAATGAAGCAGTTGAAATAGGAATGAATAAACAAAAAACGAAAGAATTGTTAACTAAAGCTGAAGTGCCGGTTCCTAAAGGAAAAGAATTTATAAATAATTATTCAGAAAATGATGTAATTAATTACGCAGAATCTTTAGGTTATCCCGTTGTAGTCAAACCAAAAGATGGAAGTTTTGGTCGTGGGGTTATTTCACAAATCATGAATAATGATGAACTTAAAGAAGCGCTACATCATTTAAGATATGAATTAAAAGAAAATGAAATATTATTAGAAAAACATATTACAGGTAATGACTACCGGCTCTATGTCGTAGGAGATAAAGTAGAAGGCGCTATTTTAAGAATTGCTCCTAATGTTATAGGTGACGGAACCAAAACAATAGAAACGTTAATTAAAGAAAAAAATAATTTACGAAATTTAAATCCTCGCCTTGCCACCTGTCCAATTCGTACAGATAATGAAGCAATTACTTATTTAAATAAAAATAATTATAATTTAAATTCAATACCTAAAGAAAACGAAACAGTTTACATAAACGATAAAGCAAACATTTCTTTAGGAGGAGATCCGGTTGACGTATTAGATGAGTTATCAGATGCAATGAAAGAAATAGCTATTCAAGCAATCAATGCAGTACCTGGACTTAATCACGGCGCAGTTGATTTAATGATTGAAAAAAATAATGAGATAGATGAGATGGGCTATGTCATTGAATTAAATCCAACCGCTCAACTAGGAGGCATCTTATTTCCATTAAAAGGAAGTCCACGTGACATACCTTCAGCAATCATTGATTATTATTTCCCAGAAACAAAAGATAATACACGTAATTTATTAGCTTATTTTAAATTTCAAGAAGTTTTACATCCTTTAGTAGTAGGTGCTGCAAATATAGCTAAAGTAACTAATTGTCATAATAATCATCCAGTAGTTAAAAAATTAACTTTAAAAGGTGACTTTTCTGACATAAAATCAATTTATAAAATGCGCGCTTTTATGATTAAAATCAAATTAAATGGTGTGATTAAAGTATTATCTGAAAACAATATTGAATTATTAATTTTGGGTGAGGAAACGAGCATCTTAACTTTTAAAGAAAATTTTGAAGCAATTGAAATACAAGATGAAAAATTAATTCATGAATCTTTAACTCAACCAATAAAACTTGGTGTCGAAATAAAAGATACGACCCATAATTTAAGAACTAATATTAAGAACTTAGAAGAACGTACAAATAAATTAAAAAATGAACAACTTAAATTAGAAAAAGAATATAATAAAATGTTAAATAGCAATAGTTGGAAGTTAACTTCACCACTCCGCAAAGTAACAGGTGGCATAAAAAAAATGATTAGGAGGGGGTCCAATTGACTCTTTATAAAGATGAATGGTTGCCCCATTTAAAAAACTCAATCCCACCTGAGGCAAAATTGAATCAAACCAGTTTATATACAATCGCATTAGAAGGTTGGCGTAGAGGATTAAGTTTGAGTTTTTATAATCATATAGAAGGTGACAAAAGAAGTATTCGATATTCGCTCAGTAATGAAAATAAAACGCATTACTTTACCGGATCGAGTGGTGATTATAACACTAAAGAAGCATTCGATATATGTGATGATAAAACTGAGACAGCCAATTATTTAAGTGCAAATAATGTACCCATTCCTAAAGGAGAGACATTTAATATTAGAGAAACTCCTGAACGTGACATTGTCGCATATGGCAATAGCATTGGTTATCCTTTAGTTGTTAAACCACCTGACGGTAGTGGAGGAGCGAGCGTATTTGCAAATATAACAAATGAGCCTGCACTAATCGATGCGATTAATTATATAAAAGAAAAACAGCAATTTACTGAAGTAATTGTTCAACAACATGTTATGGGAGACGAAATTAGAGTATATGTTTTAGACGGTAAAGTGCTTGCGGCAGCAAATCGACTACCAGCAAATGTACTAGGTGATGGTAAACAAACAGTTGCGCAATTAATTAGAGAGAAAAATGAAGTTCGAAAAAGCGTACCTCATCTGCATCATCGTCCAATTAAAATGGATCTCCAAGTAAGACGATTGATTGAACAAGAAAATTACACACTAGAATCAGTCTTGCCAAAAGGAAAACGAATATACTTAAGAAAAACCAGTAACGTTTCTACAGGTGGAGACCCAATCGATGTTACGAAGCAATTAACTAAAGAGCAAACTGAAATAGCTGTAAATGCATCTAAAGCAATACCAGGATTAGTACATAGCGGAGTTGATATTATAATTAATCCCGTAACTAACCAAACGGTTGTTTTAGAAGTAAATACAAGGCCTGGAATTGGTTCTCACTTATTTCCAATCGAAGGTGAAGCGGTTGATATTCCTAAAGCATTAATTGATTTTTATTTCCCAGAAACTAAAAATCAAACGAAAGCATTACCTGAAGCATATTTCGATTTACAAACGCCAATAGACTCATTAAAAAGTGATATTTTAAATGAAATTGTAATCGTATCTCCACCAAAAAATGATTTAACAGCTAAAAAATATAAAATTCATAGTGCGTTGAATCCAAAAGAATTTTATGAGCAAATTAAAAAATATATTTTAACAAATGATATACAAGGTTTTATAAAAGAAGACAATATAAATTTAGAAATTATTGTAGCACATGAAACACGAGAAAAGTTAAGCGATTTTCGGACCCATTTAGAAGAAAGAATAAATTTACTTCAAATAAAAAACATAGAAGAAATAGTCTATGATAAACCAATTAAAATGGGGTTTTCAGTGTATGATGGATTAGACACGATGAGTTTATTTGAATTAGAAACACTCTATAATCAATTAAATAAATCATATAAAATAACAGAAAAAGAAGTAACGAGATTAAAGCGACGTATTGAACTTATGTTTAAAAGTGTATCATGGAAAATAACACGCCCAATAAGATTTATTACAGGACGTTTTAACAAATAAATGGATATAAAGCTTGTTTTAATTTCGTTTATTTTAAAGTATAATATGAAGAGCATATATTAAAAAATAACAAATATTTAACTGATATAACTGACTAATTTATGGAGGTCTAATGATGGAAAAGGAACAACAAATTGAATATAAATGGTTACCACATTTAGAAGATGCAGTACCACCAGCTGGCCAAGGAAAAAGAATCAGTACTTATACTGTTTCATTAGAAGGATGGCGTAGAGGATTACAATTAAAATTTTATAGTATATTTGAAGATGGTAATAAATTAAAGGTAAGGTATTCTTTAGGTAATGAAGACCGAACTCACCATTTTCAATTATCAATGGGAGACAAAGTCTCTGAACAAGCATTTGATATTTGTGATGATAAAGATTTAACAAAGCAATATCTTGAAAAACATAATGTACCTGCTCCAAAAGGAGATCGATTTGATTTAAGTGCAACCGATGAAGAAATCGTAGCTTACGGTCTATCATTAGGTTATCCAATTGTTGTAAAGCCAACAGATGGTAACGCAGGAAAAGGTGTTTTTGCTAATATAAAAAATGAAAAAGATTTACGTAAGGCAATTTCACATGTAAGAGACGTGTTAGAATACCCTGAAATAATTGTCGAAAGATATGTCTCAGGCGAAGAATTTAGGATTTTTGTCATTGAAGATAAAGTTCTTGGAGCAATGAACAGAAGGCCAGCAAGTGTCACTGGTGATGGGGTTCAAACTATTAGGCAATTAATTCATGAAAAAAATAAATTTAGACGTATTAACCCACATTTAACAAGTAGATTAATTCGTATTGATATGGAAATCGAAAATAGATTAGAGTCTAAAGGTTATACTTTAAATGCTATTCCTAAAGAAGGAGAGTTAATCTATTTAAGACAAAAAAGTAATCTATCTACTGGTGGTGACGCAGTTAATGTTACTGACCAATTAACGCCAGAGCTTGAAGAAATAGCAATCAATGCGGGTAAGGCTATACCAGGACTAACACATTATGGTGTAGACATGATTGTAAGTAATGACCGTAAAAAAGGTGTCATTCTAGAAGTTAATACACGCCCAGGGATTGGTGGTCACTTATTCCCTGGAGAAGGTGAACCAATTGATTTTGCAAAAGACATTATTGATTATTATTTCCCTGAAACAAAAGATATAGAACGATCACAATTATACTATGATTTTGATAGTATCTTAGAACCGATTACTGCTAGAACAGCTTCAAATGTTGATGTCATAAAGCCTCCTGAAGGTAAATTATATGGTAAGAAATATTTAATTACTGGAGATTATAATAAACGTAACTTTAGTCGAGCAATTCGTCGTCATGCACGTTATTATGATGTTCATGGTCATATCAAATTAATTGATGATAACACAATGGAACTAATCGTTGTAGGGACTGATGAAACTGTCTTAATAAACTTTATAAATATTAGTGAAGAAATTATAGAAGAAGGTGAGACAATCGAAAACATTGAAGCTTTTGATTGGTATAAGCCTGTTAAAATGGGATTTGAAAGAATTTTAGAAGAAGAATTGAGTCAGTCAGATATAAGAAACATATTAATTGAAAGAGATAATTTACAGCGTGAAAAAGAACATATCTTAAAAAAATATAATGAAATTCATCAAAGTCGAGCGTGGAAAGCAACATTTCCGGTACGCTTTATTTTACAAAGACTTAAACGTCGTGTTAAATCAACTAAAAAATAAAGACACAAAAATTTATTAGAATGGAGGGATTCAAATGGAAGCAGAGTTTTTACATCACTTAAGAAATGCTGTCCCTAAATCAGGTTATGGTAATCGTTTAAGCATGTATTTAATTTCGTTAGAAGCTTGGAGAAGAGGCTTAAAAGTAACATATTTCTATGAAAAGAATCCCGAAAATAAGATGTTAGTTCGATATACTTTAGCTGATGAAAAAAATGAATATTATTTTAACTCTTCATTAGGCGATAAATTAACTGAAGGTGCTTTTGATATTTGTGAAAATAAAGATAAAACGAAGAAAATTTTGTCAGAAGCGGGCTTGCCTGTGCCAAAAGGAAAAAAATTCACTAAAGGTACTAACATAGAAACAATTATTGATTATGCCAATCAGTTAGATTATCCGTTAGTTTTAAAACCTACAAATGAAAATGCAGGTATAGGTGTATTTTCAAATATTCAAAATGAAACAGCCTTTAGGAGTGCTTTACACCATCTCCAAGAAGACCTTGGTTATGACGAAATATTAGTAGAAGAACATATCGATGGTAATGAATATAGAATATTTTTTGTTAATGGTGAGATTTTAGCAGCAACGAACCGAATTCCTGCGAATATTAAAGGGGATGGTGTTCATTCAATTAATGAATTAATTGAAAACAAAAATAAAAGTAAAGAAGAGAACCCTGCATTATCATCAAAAATAATTGAAAAAGATAAAGAAGTTACTGATTCTGTTAAAGCTTTAAACTACGATTACGATACGGTTCCCAAAAATGGTGAAACTATTTATTTAAGAAGTAAAAGTAATGTCTCAAGAGGTGGCGATTCAATCGACGTGACAGATAAACTACCTGACCGTATTAAAGCTATTGCAAAAAATGCAGCTAACGCAATTGAAGGATTAGATATCGGTGGTTTAGATATGATAATTGATGATGACTTTGAAAAAGCCGTTATTTTAGAAATTAACACAAAACCTATGATAGGCTTACACGTCTTTCCAGTCGAAGGGAACCCAATTGACGTCGTGAGTCCAATGGTCGATTATTATTTTCCAGAAACTATTAACCAAAGAAAATCTAATCTTTATTTTGACTTTAACTCAGTTATTTCTCCAATTAGAGATAGAAGCGTTACGAAAGTTGAACTTACACCACTCTCAACAATCAAAAAATATTTTGGTAAAAAATATATTATTAAGGGCGAGCTAGACTCTGATTTTAAGCAAGCTATTAGACAAGTAGCATTAGTAAAAGAAATAAATGGACATTTAAAAGAAGATTCAAGTAATGAATATGAACTGATTATTACTCATGAAAATGAAGAAGTATTAGAAGATTTTATTAATAAAGTAACTGAATTAGATAGTGATAGTTTATTAACTTATGAACAGTCTAACTATGATTTACCAATTAAAATAGGGTTTGAAATTAAAGAAAGACCTGGATATAGTATAAGAATTGCTAAACAGAGAGAGAAAATAAATGAACTTGACAATGAGACAAAGAAATTGAATAGAAGAGTAAACAGATATGAAAAATTAAATCAAGAATTAAAGTCAGAAATCGTTGCAGATAGACAACAAAATTCTATCTTAGGTAAACGGATTATGAAATTAGAAAAAGAAAACAGAAAGCTGATTAAGAAACAAGACAGACTAACTACAAATCTTAAAGAAACAAAGTATGAATTAAATAATATGAAGAAAAGCTCTTCTTGGAAAGTAACTAAGCTATTAAGGAATTTAAAAGGATTTGTTAAAAAATAACTTATTAATAAGATAGTAACTTTTCAATGGTGTTTAATTGAAAATAAAGTGTATTTAATATTAATTAAATTATAAAATAATACAGTGAAATTTACATTTTCAATAAATAATTTAGGAGGAAATAAACATGCCAAATACTAACGATGAATATAGTCAAAAAGGAATTAATAAAAAATCTAATTTCTTTGATTATATAGATAAAGATTATGAGTCACGTATTCAAGATTATTGGATAAATAATTATAATAAAAAAATTAATCCTAAACTACATATGACTTTTAAGCATATTACTGGTAGAGAAGAAGTTCGATTAATACCAGGAAGAATATTAGCAAGAGAAATTTTCCCTGTTTTTAATGACTATAATTTAACATCCTATTATGGAGATAAAAACATTTACGGAACTATAATTAAACCTCCTTATGGCCCAGAAACTGTAATCAAAAAAATAGGAGGAAATTTTTTTGATTCACAATATAACCATATTAATTTTGAAGAAGCACAAAATCTTTTATTGCATACAAACCAAGATTTAATAATAAAGTTAAGTAGGTCAAATAATGGTCGAGGAGTAGGCAAGTTTAGTGTAAAAAATAATAAAATTTATTTTGATGGAGAATATATTACTTTTAATGAACTATTAGAAATGCATAACAAAGATTTTATTATACAAAAATTAATAAAACAACATCCAAATCTTGCTGCTCCACATCCATCATCAGTAAATACAGTAAGAATTGTAACATTTAGATGGAAAGGTGAGATAAAATATTTATTTGGGTTCGCCCGTTTTGGAACAGATAATGATATAAGAGATAATGCTACAGTTGATGTAAGTCCGGCAATAGGTATTACTGATTCTGGAGAATTTTATGAAACAGCGCTAAATAAAAATGGCGATGTATTTACACATCATCCTACGACTAACTATTGTTTTGCTGAACTAGAACCTATACTTGAATATGAAAACTTTAAAGAATATGTTAAAGATCTTCATAAAAAATTCATTCATATTGACATTATAGCATGGGATATTGCTGTTGGTTTAGATGGTAAACCTATAGTTTTAGAATGTAATTTTGCAGGCTCTACAGAATTTTATCAGTTAGTTACTCAAAAATCATTTTTTGGAGATTTAACAGAAGAAGTACTTCAATATGTAATTGATGAGAAGAAAAAACGTAAACCGGCATTAATGAAAAAGCATAGACCAAAATTTAAAATAAGACGAAAGCAATTGAATAAATTTAAAAATGAAAATGAAAAACTAAAAAAACAAATAAAGATTCAAAAGAATAAAATAAAAAACATGGAAAAACAATATCAAAATATGGTAAATAGTAAAAGTTTTAAATTAACTAAACCTTTAAGGAAAATATCACAAAAGTTAAAATAATTTTATGACTTATAATATAAAAAACATTAAATTTTAATCTACTACACGAATAATTACAGTAACGTGTATTCATTGATATAAAACCTATTATTTCTGAAAGAAGCACATACTAGTTTCTAAAACTAGTATGTGCTTCTTGAAATATACACTGGATATATTCTATAATTTTTTGAAAATAACAAGAAATAAATTCTTATAATATTGAATTAACGTAAAATTAATCAAAGCAACAGTTATAACAAAAAAATCACGAAGAAATATTCAAATTTAATTAATAAACTAAATATTTAAAGCATAGAAACATATGTTGTTTTGCAATATTGATTTTTAATAAATTATTAATTAAATGTATTTAAAGTTAAATTAGTTAAACGTTGTTTTTTCAGTAAGTTTGATTTCGAAGCCTATTTTCACAGGTTTATTCCAATTAAATTCTTTGATATTTTCTACATTTGCCTTTTTAGGCCCCTTTAAACAAATTCCTTTAAAATTATTGACCTTATTTTCTTCTCCAGCTGCTAGTACTTCAACATCTCCATTATTAAGATTACGGGTATATCCATAAATGTTATATTTTTGTGCTTTTTTAGTAATCCATTTTCTATAACCTACTTTTTGTACTCGGCCTGAAATAATATATAATTTAGCATAAAATTGAAATGTTGGACAGTCAGTAACTTTAATACTTACTGCTGAATGGCTTTTTAATAAATCACTTATTTTTTCAAAATTAAAATAGAACTTTGATCTATTAAAATGTTTTGTTTCTGGAAAATAATAATCAATAATTTTTTTAGGAATATCACTTGAATCACCTTTTGTAGGTAATAAGTAATCAGCTATATTTGGTTTTGTATTTACTGATAAAACAGTTCCAGTATTTTCTTTTAAGTCAGCAATCATTTTCACTTCATAATAGGGAGTGGAAGAATTAGTATTACCAGCTTGAATAGCAATGTTTTTTAAAAAAGTTGTTACTTGATTAGTGATATTTACAGAATCACCTTTATTGGATAAGTCGGAGATTTTTTGTAAATAAACTTGCTCATTATGCATAGGAATAGAATTGATTGTATAATTTTGGTTTGATAAAATATTTTTTAATCGTTTATTTACTTTTATTAGTTTATTATTTAAGTAAGTATTTTCTTCTCGTTCTTTATTTAAATAATTAATTAATTTATGAATCGAATCTTTTCCATTACCTATAATAGATATAAGTTTTTTTTGCACAATGCTAATGATTTGGTTTTCAATTATGAAAAAATGGAGTTCATTTCCTTCAACAAATTTTTCAATCGTTAATTTATGAGAAGCAAATCTTTTTTTATATTTAGTCAAAGTTTTTTCTAATTCTTTTGAATTTTGGATATTCAAATAAGGTTTCTTAGATGTATTATTAATTTTTAATACAATTGGAAATCCAATTTCCATAGCGTATGAAACAAGTTCATGATGACTAATTCCAGGTTCAAAAAACTTACCTTTAGGCGTTGGGATATTCTTTTTTACAAGTAGTTGTTTAGCATTCTCTCTATTTTTATTAATTTTAGATCTAGTTTCTTTTGATGAGTAAAAATAATGTGTATTATTATTATTACTTAATGAATAATTAATTTTATTATTAGAACTAAGATGAAAGTTTAAATTAAGACCTCGTCTCCAGCCTTCTAAAGCAAGACTATACGTATTGATGTAATTATCATTACTTAATGAAAATACATTTTCAAGATGAGGAAGTGTAAAGTTATTTTTAAGGTCCATTTTTGATTACTCCTTTGATAAATTATATAAAATTATATAGAAAGAAAGTACAAGTCATAAAGACTGTCTTGAATTACAATGTTTTTAATCGCAAAAGCTTACATAGATTCTTAACTATATTATCCATCTATATTTTACCTTAAAAAATATAGAAAACAAAGCTTGATTGAAAAATATGTTAAAGATAAGTTTTCTGAAATTATTTTTAAAATTCTTAATTAACTTATAAAAGTTCAGCGCACATAATGCACTCAAACAAAAAAGGATATATGTTCTGATTAATATACGAAATAACGTAATATATTATAAGAGAAGCAAGACGACAAGTGTTTGTAGTTTGAAACCTTTGGTACCTCCCGTACCAGGATGGAAAAATACTCATCAAATGTATTTGATTGTCATTAGATAAATGAAAAAACACTATTAATTTTTATGTAAATAAGTATCTAAATCATTTACATTTGAAATGAATTTCTGGATATAAATAGATTATATTATGTTGATAAAAATCAGATTTAAATTTATAATAGTTTATTCAAATAGGTTAATATTATAATCAATAATAAAAAAATTAAAATGACTGTAATTATCAAAAAGAGAATTACAATCATTTTAAATTAATGTAATTAATCTAATTATTTATTTAAAATATTATAATAGGCAATAAAACTTGAAATGTTATGTTGTGTAAAATCATTACGTAAACTCAAGCTTTTCAAACCAGCTTGAACAGCGCCTAAGCAAAGTTTTTTTCGTTTATAAAACATAACAGACTCAGGGCCTAAATGCATTTGTAATTGGAATTTTATACCTTGTTTAACAGCATGTTTAGCTTTCTTTGCCATATCTTTATGCCCAAAATCATTTGCTAAATTATATACAGCACTTAATCCTTCACTACGGCAAGCAACAGGTGTTGAACTAGGTTCATTGCCAGATTTAGGTACATAGCCACCAACTAGTTCTTGCCTGGAAGCTGTTTCTTCGGTGATTTGTGTTTTCATCATTGCTTCAGCTATGAAGAATGAATGATTTAGGTACATTTCTTTTGGTCTTTCTCGGTAAAGATCGTTAAGTGCGTAAAGTAACCAATGATCGTGAGCGATAGTATCGATTGTAGCGTCGTTATCTCGTATATTAATCAAGAAGTTTGCTGCATTTTCAGCTACGTCAAGCCACGCTTCATTTTTATCAATTTGATATAATCTAACTAAAGCTAATATCGCTTCACCTGGATAATAATGAGATACGAAGTCCAATATTTCACCAGTAGTATGATTTTGTTTATGAATTTTGAATTCACCATCATCGCCCTGAACTTCTTTCAACCAAGAAGCTAGATCTTGCATTAACAGAACATACTGTTCATCTCCAGTAGCTTGAGTATATTTTGCTAATGCTACGATAGTAAGGGCATTCCCACCTAATTTTTGAGAATTTTTCTCAATAACAACTTTAACTTTTTTTCCATTTACCTCATGAGGTTTAATACGATCGAATAAGTAATCAAAAGCTCTCTCAGCTTTTGCTAAAAGTTTATCATCAGGCATGAGTTCATAGGTTTCTAGCATAGAATATGTGGTTCCAGCATGTCTTAACATGTTATAACGTTTTTCACGTTTATTTAGATGTGGTAAAAATGAATAAATATATTTACCACTCGTTTGAACGACATTTTTAAAATAATTATTTTTCGTTAATCTTATTGCTTGTTTTAATTTTTTCTTTGTTAACTTAGTATAAGTACGGTGTCCACGATAAAGTTCATGAAACCCATTCTTATCAATGTAATATTCTTTAGTTTTAAATTTATGTACATCGACATTATTGCCTTCATCAAGTGGTTTTGTAAAACTCGAAAGTGTAGAAGGTAAATGTTTTCTGATAGCTCTAAACGAATTATTTAAATGAATTTTATTTCTTCGGATTATACTATAACCGGCTACTTCAGCCGGAAGAAAAGCTGTTTCAGCAGCAGGACCAAATACTAATCCTTCTAATCCTCGGTCATATGATACTTTATCTTTATTAATGTTTAATTCCTTTTCAGAATTTTTAACAGGATACATATCTGTTACTATTTCTAATTTAATAGATCTTGGTGTAAACTTATTTGTTGGTTTATGTTCCAAATAGTTGTTTATTGCTATTTCTATAGCTTTACTTAAATTTTTATGTTGGCCTCTAACAACATATGTTTGAGAATTATTATTTGAAACAGTTATAAATATTAGAAATTGTTTGTCTAAAGTATTTACTTTCATTTTTTTTATCTTACTTTTAATTTTAATTCGTAGATTTTTTTCTTCAACAAGATTTTCAAAAATTCTTTCAAGAACGATTTGCAATAAACTCACTCCTAGTTGTATTTATTTTATAGTAAAAAACCATCTATCTGATCAAAAAATAAGTGTAAAGAAGTTAAATCAATAAAATTAGTTATTATCATTATTTATTTAAAAGTCAAAGCTGATGATGTTTCAAAAAAACGTAGATAAATGTTATGTTATCTGAGTTTAAAAAAATTCTACTCAGTAAAAGATACTTTTTATGAAAGTAAATGTTCAAGTTTTAATTTTTTTATTAAATATTAAAGTGTTTCTTAAATTCATCAAATTTTTTACCTTTTAATAAATCTCTAGTAAGACGTTCTTCTGCTCTACGGTAAGCTTCGCCTAATTTTTGGTCATATTCATCATTAAACAGGTGATAAGCTCCTGGTCTGGGCGTTGCTTCTCCAAAGACCAATCCGTCATGACCATTTAACATATCTAGCCGGATATAAGGAGTTGGAATTTTTAAGCTTGCTTCAGAAACTATGTCTAAATGTTCTTTAGTAAATCCTTTACCTACATAAAATTGTTTAGAACTGTGAGGATAAATTAAATTCATATCTGGATCCCAAAAACATACATTCTTATTAAGTCGATTAGTTTCTAGAATTAAAACTACTTCTCCATAAAAACAATAAAATTTAAGATCTGATGGTGGTACAGTTGAATTTGGATCGCTTAATATTAATTCTTCAATCATCCATTCATCTTTTAGAATCGATCCACTTTCTCCTTTTTCTCGATTTTTTAATCGATTTAGTGCGTCTGTTTGAAGCTCATTCCAGCTGTTTAAATAGACTCCTGTCCTAGCTGATAAAATAACATTTTGATTAAAAATAAGATAAACTCCAGCTGAACCAGTAGACCGAATAGGTTTAATAACAACAGGAGTTGTTGGCTCATCTATCTCAGAAAGTTTATATACTTTTTGATCTGTATTAGGTATTCTTACACCAATACTTTCTATAAAAGGATAAGCATTAGGCTTTTTATCAAGTTTCCAAGAATACTCTTTATAGTTCAATCTACGAAGTTGAGATTTTTCCACAATTATTTTTCTGAAGGAGATAGCATTATTTAATTTTATTTTTTGTCTTTCAAAATTTTTTACAAATCTATGACTTAAATAATTTGTTTTTACTATTTCACTTAATTTGTGTAATCTTTTTTTGTTTTTTCTTACATGTTTATCATTTCGTAATTTTTCGTAATAGTTATAAAAGTTGTTATCTATTTTGTTGTGAAGTTGATTAAGCTGCTGAATATGATCATTGAAAACCTCTCCATTTGTTAGGTTTATATGAGACACTTTTGCATTTCCCATAATGTAATCTTTTAGATTAAAACCTGAAAGGAAGTTATTTTTTTCTACCACACTATTTGCAGGGTTAACTAGTTTATAATAATATGTATTGTTGATTTTTCTATTTTCTAAAATATTATTATTTTTTTGAGGTATTTTTGTATTAAGAATATTTAACAACTCATTACATTCTAATTTATTTACTTTTCTAACATTGAAATCAGTAAGTCTATTGTCTGTTACAATAGGATAAAACTCTGGTTCTATCGACCATTCGCCTTTGTTTTCTGTTATTTGTAATTTAGTTATTAAACTATAAGGTGGAGCTTGTAGTTTTTTATATCGGCCAGGTGAATTAAAGACAAAGTTTCCAATAGAATAAACGATAGTTCCATTTTTGTTTTTTTCGATATGATTTGCCATATGTGTTCCATGCGCAAAGACGAAGTCAGCACCTTCCTCTAAAAATTTACGGCATCTTTTCTTTATTTTAGAAGATACCCATTTATAATCTAACCCTTGCCAATGAGGAGAAACAACTATAATTGCTTTGGAATCACGTTTTCTAATTCTTTTAATTTCGTTTGTTATTTCTTCTAAATTAAGTGAATTAACACCCGGCTTCCTCTTTTCAGCAATAAAGCCATAATCTTCTGTATATCTCTTAGAAGCTCTCATACCAGTGATTAAATAAATATTTTTACTGTTTTTTTCCCCCTTAAGTTTAATTTTTAAAGGTTTAGCAGCTTCTTTTAAATTTTTACCAGCACCGTAAGATTCTATACCCGCTTTGTTAAGTTGTTTAATTGTTTGCATCATTACTTTTGGGCCAAAGTCCATCGTATGGTTATTTGCTAGACTAACTGCTGAAACTCCTAACTCTTTAAGTAAATATAAAGTTCTTTTAGGATTATCATGATTAGGATATTGTTTACCTTCAATAAATCCTGAAGGTTTTTCCGCTAAAACTGTTTCTAAATTTAGTATAAAATGATCACTTGATTGAACTAGTGATCTTACTCCTTCGAAAAAAGAAGAAGGATTATGATTTAAACGTTCTAATTCTTTTTTTCTATTAGGCTTTTTTAAATACCAGTCACCTAAACTGGTATCACCAGCAAATGTTATTACAAAATTCTTTGTCATATATACTTCATCCTTTCGAACTTTAAATAGACTTTATTGCTAATTAGTGTGTAAATCAAAAAAATTGAAAGAATTCTCAGGTAATCCCAAAAAATTCTTCAGACAGATAATAAAAGTATTCTATTATTACTAATTATATCATGTTCTCTCAAATTAAACAGAATAATCTGAATATTTTATTTATAAAATGATAAAAAGCTACAACAAATGAATGTTGTAGCTTTTCTATATTACCAACTTTCTTCAACTTTATCATACTCATTCTCTTGATGATTTTCATCTTCAGGGTTTTGATGTTGTTCAGCAGGTTGTTCTTCTTGATAAGTTTCACCTTCAGGTTGTTGCTCATTTGTTTCTTCTGAATGAGTTTGATCATCATTTTCAGCACTTTCGCTTTCAGTTAAATCTTCTTCAGAATCTTCAAGTTCTAAATGAGATCTCAATTTACTAATTGTATTTTGTAGAGAAGTTTCGTCTAATTTCCAATAGAAAATGTCTTGTGGTTGGTAATCTTCACCTTCTAAAACTAATTGTTCTACATCAATATCTCTTCCGTGTGTTGCATAAGAAAGAAAGCTTTTAATTTCTGTAAATGTCATATTAGTTGATAGGTTACTACCAACAGCGTCTATAATTTCATCATAGTTCAAAATTTGTGTTAATGATGTAGATTTATCAATGACTGAATCGATTAATTCTAATTGTCTTTTTCCGCGATCAATATCACTATCTTTATATCTAGTTCTTGAAAAAGCAAGTGCTTCTTCACCATTTAAATTTTGAACACCAGGGTATAAGTGGATATTATCTCGTTTATCATCAGAATCAGATTCTTTAAATTCATAAGGAACATCTACTTCAACGCCATTAATTGCATTAACGACGTCAACAAAAGCATGGAAGTTTAATTTTACATAATAATCAACAGGTAGTTCAAGTTTATTCTCGACAGTTTCAATGGTTGCTTTTGTTCCACCAAAAGCATGAGCATGAGTTATTTTATCTTCATAGCCCACTTCAGGTATGTAAACAAGTGAATCACGTGGAATACTGACTAATTTTACACTTTTATCGTCTTTATTTAATGTCGCTAAAATTAACGCATCCGTTCTTGTTGAAGCATTATCTTCTTTACGTTTTTCATTTTCATCAACACCCATAATTAAAATTGATACGTTATCAAACTTAGGGTCGACATATTCATTTCTCAATTCTGACTTATCACGTTCGTCATCTTCATAAGCACCAGAAAGTGCGTTATTAGCTTTTAAATATAAATATCCTCCGTATGATAAAACAGCAATAAATAAAATTAATAAAGGGATAAGAACAAATTTAACTCTTTTTCGCAAATATCTTTTTTTAACCGTTCTTTTTCGTGTTGATCTTGAATTGTATTCACTTGGCATGAATTAAAACTCCTTTTAATTTTCTGAACAATTAAGCATCTATATAAATTAGCATATAAATCATAGCAAATTACCAAAATTAATTATACTATATATCTATGAAATAGTATATCGAAAAAGAATTTTAATTTTTAAAAAATGAGAAACTTTATAGGTTAATATTTTGGTATATCGAAGTGGAGGGTAGGGTTATTTAATTGATTATAAATATTTTCAATCATAATTGTTTGTTTAACTGCCCATGCAATGTCAGTTGCATATTGTTTATATGCGTAACCTTCATTCATGCGTGGATTCCATCTCATTTTATAAAGCGTATTTTGTTTATGAGCATTATAAATGAAATCATTTCCAATCCATTTTGCGCCGCCTATAATTGCAGCAGCAGGTGTAAACCAACCATTTTCATAAGCAGTAATAGCACCACCGTTTAATGGGTTTGAATCTACTGCTCCAATTCCAAACATGTTATATATTGTTTTAATATTAGATAATATTTTTCGGTTACTTGAAGTCACTCGAACAAGTTTGCCAGATTTGTTTTTCCCAACTTTAACACCTTTTGCCAGAGTTGAACTACCGTTACCTGTTTCTAATAATGCATGAGCGATTAAGTAAGCTTCATTAATACCATGCTTTTTAGAAGCTTCATTAAATGCCTTTCCTTGTTTCTTTAGAATTCCTTTCCCTTTTAATACATTATTTAATTCTTTTGCTGAAACGTCAACACTTGAATCGAGTCGAATATGTTGGAATTTACTATTATTAGAAGGGTCTAGGTATTCTTTAACATCTTCACGTGTAGCTTCTCTCCAAGCATCATATTTAATTTCATGCCAATAAATACCTTTACTCACGATTGTAACAGTTCTTCCTTGGTTTAATTGACCAAAAATATGATGATTTGTCCCTTCACCAGCTCGTACATTGACATTAGATTTAGCTTTACCTCGATAACCACTAACGTTTAAATAATTTGCACTTACATAAGCAGGGGCGTTCATATATTTGTCTGTAGCAATTGTTGGTCGATTCATTTGAATATTTAAAGCTTGGTCAAATGTAATTTTATAGTTTGTATAATCTGTTTTATCGATTGTAGGCAAACGATCACCTTTCCTACGTTCTTTACTTATCATTTTAGTCTATTAGTTATTTTATGTCTACTTTATATCAAATGGTATAGTCGTTAAAATTCCTTTTAAAAATAGATAAAAAAAGTTATGTTGATAATCATTTGCATACTTCTATAGATATTCGTTATACTCTAAGATAGGATTTAAAATGTAAGCGAACGATAGGAGAAAATTAATGTTTAATTATTTTGAATTAACAATCGCTTTATTTATGTCGGCACTTGCAACGTTCATTCTTACATTTTTCGTGAAAGAATTTGCGGTTAGATTTAAATTTATCGATATCCCTGATTTTCGTAAAATACACATAACTCCGACACCGCGTTTAGGCGGATTGGCAATTTATTTTGGATTTTTAATTGGTCTTCTTTATCTTGAACCTCACGCAGAACATTTACCTGCGATTATTATTGGAAGTGGAATTATTGTTTTAACCGGGGCTTTAGATGATCGATATAGTATTCGTGCTGTTGTTAAGTTATCTGGCCAAGTTTCTGGGGCTGCTGTTTTAGTCTTTTCTGGACTAGTCATAGAACGTGTCACACTACCTTTTTTTGGTATGATCGATTTGGGCGTTTTTGGGATTGTTTTAACGTTGTTTTGGATCGTTGGAATTACAAATGCGATTAATTTAATCGATGGACTTGATGGTTTAGCAACAGGTGTTTCAACAATTGCTCTTTCAAGTATGTTTGTTATGGCAATTATGCAAGGACAAGTTGTTGCAGCTTATTTAAGCATCGTGTTAATAGGTTCAAATTTAGGATTTTTATATCATAACTTTTATCCTGCCAAAATTTATATGGGTGATACCGGATCAAACTTGCTCGGATATATGATTGCCGTCATATCGATTCTTGGTCTATTTAAAAATATCGCGATCTTTAGTTTTATTATTCCAATTGTAATTTTAGCTGTTCCAATCTTTGATACGTTATTTGCAATTGTTAGAAGAGCTTTAAATAAACAAAGAATTATGGCACCTGATAATAAACATATCCATTATCAATTGTTAAACGCAGGCTTCTCGCATAGACAGTCTGTCTTAATTATGTATGCATTTAGTTTAGTATTTGGTGTTTTAGCAGTTATCTCAACACAAGTTGCAATTATAACAACATTAATAATAACAATGTTTGTTATCGCGTTACTTTATATTTTAGCCGAATTAGCTGGTCTCATACGTGGAGGTGGGAGGCCGGTAGTTAATTATATATTACGTGTGTTAAACATTAAGAAAAAATAGCGTCGCTCAAATAAATGAGCGACGCTATTTTTAATTTTCATATAAAAATTGAACTAAATTTTCACTCGATCGACCGGCAGAATACTGATTCCATCGTTTGGAAAAGTTTTTAACCCGGTCTAAATCAAAATTATTTTCTTTAATCCGTTTAATAAGCTCAGTATTCGTTTTTACGACAGGACCAGGAACGAAGTTTTCATAATCAATTGTTAACCCACGATTCTTTTTAAACGTTTCTAAATCAAATGCATAAAAGATCATCGGTTTATGCAAGAGGGCATATTCGAATAAAAGTGAAGAGTAATCCGTAACTAATAAATCGGATACAATCGCAATTTGATTAATATTAGGGTAACTCGTCACATTGTAAATAAATCCTGGGTATTTATTTTTATAAACCATATCATCTTTAGGATGAAGACTTAAGAAAATAACGTAATCAGATCTAAGCTCTTTATACATTTTTTCTAAATGTTCTTCAAACTTAAATTGATCGAGTTCGTATTCCCGGTAAGTTGGTGCATATAAAATAACATTTTTTTCTTTAATTAACGGGAATTCTTTTTCTAATTGTTTTTTGATACGCGCACGTTCAATATCATTAAAGAAAAAGTCAGTTCGCGGAATCCCTGATTTAATAAATACATCATCTTCACGTTCGTTAAATGCTTCTTTGTAAAATTGGGTCATTAAAGGCGATCCAGTTACGATATAATCCATATTCTCAAATACTTTATTATATTGTGGTAACGTTCGTCGCATATAACCAAAGTTTTTGATTGATCCTGTTGAGTGCCACAGTTGAATACACTTTGCTCCAGACTTCAAAGGAGTACCTGCTAAAAATAAAAAGTCAGAATCGACGATAATATACCGCGATGTTGCTAAATGAAAAATGCTTTTTAAATATGAAATTAATTTTTTAGAGCTAAAAAGAATCACCCTAAATCTATTTTCATCAAATTCTTCTAAGCAATTTTCAGATTTTAAAATAATAATATCTTCATTAGTTTGTACATCAACTTGACTTGCTACGTAAGTGACATTTACGCCATAGTCAGTAACAAAAGTTGTTTTTTTCTGAAGTGGAAATAATTTAAATAAGATGAATATCAGTTTGAAACGCATTAAGAACAAGTTAATTTTTAAACATTTAAACATAACACACCACCAAAGTAAATATAAAAATCAATTAAGGATAAAATACATCAATTAAGTTATGTGATGAATTTCCGATTGAATAAGCATTCCAACGTAAATTAAAATCATTAAGTGCTTTTTGATTAATCGAAATATGATTGATAGCCCAAATAAGTTCATCGGTATCTTTTGTAATTGGTCCGGGAAAATTGTTCGCTAAAGGTTCCCATAGCCCAGGAGATTGCTTGTAAGTTTCTAAATCAGGGACATAAAAAATCATTGGTCGATTAAGTAAAGCAAATTCAAAAGGTAAAGAAGAGTAATCAGTAATCAAAATATCAACAACGGTTAGCAGCTCGTTAACATTTTTATGTGATGAAACGTCATAAACAAATTCAGGTAAAACGTCAGCAACAAATGTTGTGTTTAATTTCGGATGATGTTTGATCATGATGACGTAATCATCACTAATTGATTGTTTTAACTTTTTAAAATCAATTGTTAAATGAGGACTTTTAGTCTCATGATATGTAGGTGCGTAAAGAATTACTTTTTTGTTTTTCAAAAATGAGTATGTATCTTCAAGTTGATTCTTTACTCTTTTCATTTCTAGTTCATCGAAAAAGAAATCTGTTTTAGGGACGCCTGTGCGAATGAGGTGTTCATTAGTTGTATTAAATGCTTCCATAAATAATTCACCCATACGTTCTGAACCAATAACTGTAAAATCTATTTGATCGTAGTTAAATTGAATTCGTTCACGCACAGATTTTTTACTTGATTTAACTTGCGTATCTTCTAAACCAAACGTTTTAATTGCGCCTACAGCATGACCAAGTTGGATAATTATTTGTTTTTTATTAACGGGTATACCCGAAATGAATTCAAAATAATTATCGATAAAAATAATACGAGACGTTGCTAAATGATAAATTGATTGGATAAATTCAATTGGTTTTTTTATATTATTAAAAGTATATATTTTAACATCGTCTACTGAGTTATTTTTGAGCGATGAATTGACATCTTTTAAGATGACGATTTCTTCAGTAGGTACTTGGTTTTTTAAAGTATCTATTACAAATAAAGAGTTATTAGCATAAGAAGTAACGAAAATTGTCTTTTGTTGCTGAAGCATAAAATTAAATAAGATGTAAAATAACTTGAAAATTAACAAATACAATTTAATCGCAGCTTCTTTAATAAACTTTAACATTTAAATGCCAATACTTTTCTAAAATTTATTATAGTCATCAAGTATTAATCTCCTTTATATGTCATTTTACAATCAGCATATACAAAATGATTATACTATCAAATAAATTAAATGTATATTGATTCAATGTTTCAGTGGAATAGTTTTTATAATCACCCCCTTTTTTAAATAGATTGCGAGTATAGTTTGTGAAGCGGAGGTGAGGCAATGGTTACAGCAGATAAGGCAAGTTCACAGCTACGTTTAGTACTTGAAGTCGGCATCGACCCAGTAAATGGGAGTTCGATTCAAAAGACGAAATCGTTTAGTAATATTAAAACGGATTCGACGGATGAAGGTGTTTATAATGTCGCTCAAGCGTTCTTAAGTCTTCAATCGTCACTTGCATTAAGTATCGCACGTAATGATTTATCACACCTACATTTAAGTTAATGAAGGTAGAGAAGAAGGGTGGTGAGTAAAATTAAAAAAATTGAATTACGTTTTAGAAATTATGATGATAAATTGGTTAGGTTCCAATTAGATAACCCAGTTGATCCAATTGATCCAGTTGCAGTTAATGAAGCGATGGATACG